>Cebus_capucinus_imitator_PRJNA485217_SSR047__coassemble_1068_pt1 | contig 30243 bp, 26 predicted proteins | sample Cebus_capucinus_imitator_PRJNA485217_SSR047__metabat2_high_PE_004 | metagenome-assembled genome bin Cebus_capucinus_imitator_PRJNA485217_SSR047
CCGCTGGATGCGGGCAAGAAAAAATCCGCGCAAATTACCCGCCTTTCACCGGCGGCTCATATGCGAACTCGAACGCAGTTCTGGCCCTGGACCGCCCCAGCCGTTAACCTTTGCGCCGCGGCGCGCCCGCCGCCCCCTGGCCGCACCCGTCGACCGGCGGGCTTCCCCTTACCCAAAGGCCTTAATTGCCGATGTCCGCACTGATCTGTGGTTCCCTTGCCTACGACACCATCATGGTGTTCCCGGACCAGTTCAAGAATCACATCCTGCCGGACAAAGTGCACATGCTGAGCGTGTCATTTTTAGTGCCACGGATGCGCCGCGAGTTTGGTGGCTGCGCCGGCAACATCGCCTATAACTTGCACCTACTGGGCGGTAATCCGCTGCCGATGGGCACGGTCGGACAGGATTTCGGGCAATACCGCGCGCATTTCGAGGCCTTGGGTATCGACCTGTCCCGGATCAAAGTCATTGAGGAGCTGTTTACTCCGCAGGCCTTTATCACCACCGATCACGACAACAACCAGATTACCGCCTTCCATCCTGGCGCGATGATGCGCAGCCACGAGAACCATGTGAAGGACGTGGAGGGCGTGACCATTGGCCTGGTCGGCCCTGACGGGCGTGAGGGCATGCTGCAGAACGCGCTGGAGTTCCACGAACTGGGAATTCCATTCATTTTCGATCCGGGCCAAGCCATGCCGCTATTTAACGGCCCGGAATTGCGGGAATTCATTGAGCAGGCCAACTACGTGGTCGTCAACGACTACGAGTCCAACCTGCTGCAGGAGCGCACCGGCTGGACCGAAAAGGACATCGTCCAGCGCGTGCAGGCCTACATCACCACCCAGGGGCCGCAAGGGGCGGCGGTGCACACGCCAGGCAAAACCTACAACATCCCGCCAGCGCACGAACGCCGGGTCGTCGATCCGACGGGCTGCGGCGACGCGTTCCGCGCCGGGCTGCTGTATGGCATCGAAGGCGGCTACGACTGGCTGACGATCGGCCGCATGGGCAACCTGATGGGTGCCTTGAAGGTCGAGCATCCCGGCACTCAGAATCAACGTTTCAATTTCGCTGAATTCAACGAACAGTTTCGTCAGCAGTTCGGCTATTCACTATAGCCCCTGCCCCAACGGGGTGACGCGACGCGCACCAGACGCGTACTCGCTCAGTTCCAGCCCGGCATCTGGGTCGCGTCAACACCGGCGGTCTCGAACACCGCCGTGCGGGTCCCTCCGGCCTTGACCGGGAAGGTGATCTCCAGCCGCTTGGCCTGGCGTGCCAGTTTCCATAGCGCACGGTCATTGTCGATGAACATGGCAATGGCCTCGTCGGTATCCGGACGGTGCGCGGACAGTGCCTTGGATGCGCCGCCATCGATACTGACGCGCACCTTACATCCTCGGTAGCAATCAAAGTCTCCCGCCTGGAGCACCAGATAGGCATGACGCTTCCACTGAGGGTGGTCGCGGAACACCAATTGCACGCGTTTGGCTCCACTGCCATCGACATCAACCGGCTGCTTGGCATCAATCATCGCCGAGCGCTGAATCCCCCCGTTAACGCTGACCTGATTGTATTGCCATAGTGCCTGCAGCCGGCGCAACTCACGCGCGTGCTCGCCCTGTGCTTTGACCTCGGCATAGCCCGGCGCCGCCCGTCGGGCGGCCTCGGTTCCCGGATAACTTTGCAGCAGGTCGGCACCGAACGAACGCGCCCGGTCCCAGTCGTGCGCTTGGATGGCCTGATCATAGCGCTGCGCCAGTTCGCTGGCGGCCTGCTCCTGCCGACGGGCCTCGGCGGCCCGCTGTGCCTGCTGTTGTGCTTGCCGGTCGGTACAAGCCGACAGCAGCAGCAAAGACAACGCAGCAATGGACAGGTAGCGCATCAGATGCTCCCAAATCGAAACGGCAGCGGCGATAGCCCCGCCGGACACAAAGCAGAGAAACCGGGGGCAGGTGGCACGTTGCGGCACTTCAAAGTGCACCGTGACCCAGGCTTATCCGCCATCAATGCCACCCCACGGATGCTAGCGAGTAACAGCGGCAGGCTGGTCGGCCTTGGCCAACATCTCCTCGACTGATTCGGTGGTGATCGGGTGATAGCCCGGACGAGCCTTGGCAAACGCGGTCTTGGCAAACGCCAGTCCCTCCGGACTCTTCACCCATTCGGCATAGATCGGAAGAATCAGCTTGCGGCGGCCGACCCGCTCAACGAAGGCGCCAGCAGCCGGCCAGGCTTCGGTGTACCCACTGCGAATCGCCAGCGGGTACCAGCGCATTGCGATCTCGCCGTTCGGGGTACCCGTGAAATGGTAGGCCGCGTCCAGCTGCTTGAGCTGCTCGGGTTTGAGCGTGGGCCCCATACCACCGAGAAAATGCACCCATTGCTGGGTCACCCATGCATCGGTGATCTGCCGACTCGGCAAAGTGCCCGAGTCGGCCCAGGCGACCCGTGCGTTATCAACAAGTACAAAGCCGCGTGAGTGCGCCTTGTGTGCAAAGGCCGGGATGCCAGGTTGGTTGAGCCAGGCGTCAAGCTCGGCGGGGCTGACCGCACCAGGGTTCTCCGGCAGCAGGTGCTGCTTGAGATAGGCGACAAATTGATCCGTGGTCACACTCTGGAACGCGTGGTCGTCGAACCATCCCCGCAGGAACGGGTCAAATGTGGCACGTCCGAAACGCTGCTCCAGGAATTGCAAGAACCAGGCTCCCTTAACGTAGGCGACTTCGCTCAATGCCTCGTCCGGATCACGGTTCGCCAATGGCGCCAGCGCCAGGAGCTGATCGGCCGGCGGCATATCTTTCATCTCACCGGGCAAATCGGTCTGGTCGATCTCACGCTCCATCTCGGCCATCTCTTGGCCATACAGCGCTTCAGTGATACGTGCCTGCACGTAGGTAGTGAAGCCCTCGTTTAGCCAGATATCCTTCCAGCTGGCGTTAGTCACCAGATTCCCGGACCAGCTATGTGCCAGCTCATGGGCCACCAACGACACCAGCGACTTATCGCCGACGATCACGGTCGGGGTAGCGAAGGTCAGTGTCGGGTTTTCCATGCCCCCGAACGGGAACGATGGCGGCAGCACCAGCATGTCGTAACGTCCCCAGCGATAGGGGCCGTACAGATGCTCGGCCGTACTGATCATTTTCTCGGTGTCCTCAAACTCCTTGGCCGCCTTATCGACCATCGCGGGTTCAGCCCAAACCCCGGAACGCGCCGAAATCGGCTTGAACACCAAGTCGCCAGCGGCAATCGCTAGCAGGTAGGAGGGGATGGGATGCTCCATTTTGAAGTGATAGTCCCCATTGCGCACCGCATGAGGATCGCTGTTGGCACTCATCAGCACCATCACGTCCGGTCGCGATACTACGTGAGCACTGTAGGTGAAGCGCACGCTCGGGGTATCTTGCAGCGGCACCCAGCTGCGCGCATGAATGGCCTCGGACTGACTAAACATAAAGGGCAATCGCTTGCCCTCGGTCATCGACGGCTCGAGCCACTGCAGACCTGACGCGCTGGGCGAGGTCTGATAGGTGATACGCACCACCGCCGGATGTTGCGGAGCCTGGATCGTCAACTTACTACCAAACACCTTATCCGCAGGTGCCAATGCGTAAGCCAGTTCAGCACCGTCGCCGTTTTGAACGGAGGTAATCTTCAAATCGCGGGTATCGAGCACCAGCGTCGCGGCATGCTTATCCTTCCAATCCAAACGATACGTCGCGGTACCCGCAAGCTGCTTAGCGTCAAAATCCAGCTTCAAGTCCAGCGCCAGATCCCGGATCACGACCTTGTCCGGTTCCGCGTACGAGCTTTCGTCGCGGCTGCGCGCCGTCGCCGTCGCTGTCGCTGTCGCGTGTGAGGCCACGGAAGCCGATGAGGAACCCGAAGTACCCGAGCACCCCGCCACACTCATGGCCAAGGCGGGGAGGAGAAAAAAAGCGCGCACGTGCAGCACCAGAAAACGAACGATACGAATATCTTAGCGCCAGCTGCTGGCCCAATCACGCTAAAGCATTGCTGACCCCGACAATTGAGAACCGGGCCGATCGGCCGACACGAACGTATCGGCAGCCACCGAAGTGCGTGGCCACCGGCGAGGCATCATCGGTAGATCCCGCTGTTGCCACTGCGCATGCGCCAGATAGTCCTGTGCGATACGTTCAACCAGCTCAGCCTGCAAAGGCTCGTCCATCCATATCGGCAGGTCGCGCGGTGACAGTCCTCGCGCTCGCGTCAACTGAATCACCACGCGGTAACCATCTATGTCTTCGAGCTTTTCGTGCAAGTCTGAATCAGACCATAGTATGGCCAGCTCCTGAAGTAACGACGGTCGCTCGGGCAAGGCTGTCAACATCCACTTCACCCGCCGCCGGGCCCGGTCCAAAAAAGCTTCCGGCGTTCCCATCTGCAAACATGTCCACTGCCAAAGGAATTGGTCCGGCCAATCGGCATCCGTCGCCAACGCATTTAACAGTGAGATCGAGCCCCCCTCCAGGATGCAACCTTCGACCCCGGCCTGACCCAGAGCGTGCAAATGACGCTTGAGCAGTGCCTGCGCCTCAACAGCGTCGATGATGCCCGCAGATAATGGCCGCGAAGTGAGATAAATGCGTTGAGTGCCTGCAAGTTCATAGGGCAACGGGCGCCCGCTCCCAGTGGCTAATTGCGGGCAGCACTGCACCCGATCTAGTGAGATTACTGGCCAGCGAGTGCGTTGCGCCCATTCAACGGCTACACCCGTTTTACCACTGCATGTCGGCCCTGTAATTAAATGTAGATGCATTAGCGTAGCCTGCCTACACTCGTCCGACCCGGGCGTGTTCCGTCATATAGACGCAGCGAATCGCGTACATATCCGGCGATTCCCGGCCGCCAGCCGCTAGAAAAGATCAAGCCGGACCGCGGCCCATCGACTCTCGATCCATTGCCCCATTCCACCCCCTCCTCCGCACCCAAGGTCACAGGCGGACACCCCAGATGGGATCTGTCAACGCGGTACAACGCACAGCAACGCAATGTTTTCGGTAAGCGCCGCAGCGCCCTGACGATCCGCGATAAAGATGCTGTGGCGTAGCCGCTCATACAGCACATACACAAGATATCGGCGCCACTAGCGAGCAACGCATTCATTTCGGCGCCCTCCTGCAGAAAAAGGCGCTTCCCGCTCAAAATGAGCGAATATGGCAATAGTTGTCCTAGTGTTCCTGACAACCATTGGCCAGCAAATACTGAAACAGCCTGCCCGAGTTCAAAATCTTCAAAACTCAACGCATCAGTTAACGCTAGCCAGGCAAAAATATCATTTGCAGGCACGAACGAATTGGCCATGATGCACCATCGACGACCGCCACAGCGGCAGGACTGTATCCTTACAGTACTGTTCGATGAAAATAGAGAGACTGATCGCCCTTTGAAACACCGCGCATTATTGGCTCACACCATATTCAGCGATCTTTCATTGGGTAAATAAGCACCCACGAAATTCTAACGGGGCCCAGCACAGGCAGAGCTCAGATTCGATAGCCCGAGTGAATCGCGACAATGCCGCCGGTGAGGTTTTTAAAATGACAACGCTCGAATCCGGCCTCACCCATCATCGCCTTCAAAGCTTCTTGCGGTGGGTGCTTACGGATACTCTCGGCAAGGTACTGATAGCTGCCGGCATCCCTGGCAAAAAGCCGACCCAATCGCGGCAGCACCTGGAATGAATGGAAGTCATAAATTGGCTTGAACCAATCTGCGGTGACCTCGGAAAACTCCAACACCCGTGCCTGGCCGCCAACTTTGAGCACCCGATACATTTCACGCAATGCGGCGTCCTTGTCAGTCACGTTGCGCAGACCAAATGAAATCGTCACCAGTTCGAAACTTTGATCCGGAAACGGCAGTGCTTCGGCGTTGCACTGCACGTAATCGAGACCGGACACGAGCCCGCGATTGGTCAGACGATCGCGCCCGACCGACAGCATGCCGGCATTGATATCACCGAGCACGATCGAACCGTCCGCACCGACCCGGTCGCGTAGCAACACCGCGATGTCGCCAGTACCGCCGGCCAGATCGAGCACCCGGTCACCCGGCTTAACCTGGGCGGTCGCCACAAAATAGCGCTTCCAGGCTCGATGGATGCCCAAGCTCATCAGGTCATTCATCAAGTCGTAGCTGCGCGCAACTGAGGTGAACACCTCGCCAACCAGCTTCTGCTTGTCCTTGGCGGCGACGTCGCGGAAGCCGAAATGGGTGGTGCCGGTCTTGTAGGGGGATTCGCTCATGGTGCGGATTATCGCACCGCAGAGGGGATCGTGGCCGCGCCAGTTCCACAATTGATCCGCTTGGCTGATCCAAGCCGCTCCCTCCCCCGCGTACCGCCGGCTCCATCGCTAGCGACGGAGGCTGCCAAGCCCCCTATCGTAGCGATAGCACCCCGGTCGCCGCCCGCGTCATGAGCGACTCTCGGCTGGACAATCCTGGTGAAGGCCGCCGATGTCTGTTACGCCAGCTCACGGCACTGTTGCGCAATGCCGAACCTGGATCGCAACGACCCGCGTGTAGGCATCCTGGGGGAATTCAGTCATCGCAACATGCCAAGCGCTACCACAGGCTCAAGTGCCTGGCAGACCGCTATTATGGTGGCATGACGTCCCCATCGCCCTCGTTATTCTGGCAGGCCCTGGCCTTCGATGCGCTCAACGTACATCAGCTCTACGCGCCGCTAAAGCTGCGCTCGGAAGCGTTCGTCGTCGAACAGACTCGTGCCTACCTCGATCCCGACGGTGAAGACGTCCATCCCGAGACGCTGCACCTCCTCGGCCACGCCGGTGATGCGCTTGCAGCTTATCTGCGCATCCTGCCAGCGGGGAGCCGCTACCGTTATCCGAGTCTTGACCGCGCAGTGGTCGCGCCGGACTGGCGTGGTACCGGTACAGGCCATGCGCTGCTGCGCGAAGGTGTGCGCGCGCTGCTTGCGCACTGGCCCGGAAGCCAGATCCGCCTGAATGCTCAGGCCCACTTACGTAGCTATTACGCCGCCCATGGCTTCGTTCCTGCCTCGCCGATCTATGACCAGGACGGCATTCCCCATGTCGACATGCTGCGCCGCGCCGATGCGGCCCCCGAGGAGCTCCCATGATCGCTACCCCTGATTACCACGCCTTACTCGACACCGCGATCGCAGAGGCCCGCCAAGGCCTGGCCGAGGGCGGCATCCCGATCGGCGCAGCGCTCTACCACTCCGATGGCCGACTGCTTGGCTGCGGGCACAACCGCCGTGTCCAGGAAGGTGACCCCTCCGTACATGGCGAGACCGACGCATTTCGCAAAGCCGGCCGGCAGCGCCACTACCGCGACACGATCATGGTCACCACACTTGCCCCCTGCTGGTATTGCAGCGGTCTGGTGCGGCAATTTGGCATCGGTACGGTGGTGGTGGGTGAGTCAACGACGTTCCGCGGCGGCATCGACTGGCTGCGCGAGAACGGTGTAGAGGTGATCGACCTGCACAGCCAGGCCTGCATCGACCTGCTCGGCGGCTACATTGCCGCGCATCCGCAGATCTGGAACGAAGACATCGGCGAGGACTAAGCGCGCCCTACTCAGGATGCATTCCATTACGTTGGCATTCCTGCGTAAAGCACGCAGCGCAGATACCGTCCCCGTTGTCTTTAGTTATCAGCGCGGCAACCGAGCAAAGCAAGCGCACGAAGGAGCGTCATGTCACCAGCACCCGCTACCGTGTACCTTGAGGTCATCAGCCTGACCGGCCCGCTGTGGAGTGGCGAGGTCCGCGAAGTCAGCTTGCCAGGTCGCGATGGCCGCTTCGGCGTGATGGCGCGCCACTTGCCGATGCTTAGCCTCCTACGCGAGGGCATGCTGCATCTCTACCCGGCACAGGGTGAACCCGAGCAGATATACGTCTCGGGCGGCTACGTCGAAGTCCAACCCGACCACGTATTGGTGATTGCTGACCTGGCCGAGCGCAGCGAAGACCTGGACGCCGCCCGTGCCCAGGCCGCTCGTGACCGTACCACCTCTCCGATGGCTGAGACGTTCACCGACGAGACTTACGCTCAGCTGCACAGCGAATTACTGCACCGTTACAGCCCCCCTCTGCGCTACAAAACCGGCCGCTAAGCAAACCTCATGTACCGCTGCATGATGGCGGTCGTTACCGCCTCCATGGCCATGCTGCGGCGGCATCACCCCTCTAGTTCAGCCCCCCAAAGCGAATCCGACGCTGCGATCCCCTGCGCCCCATGTCGACGTGCTTCAGCCACCTGTTCCGGATGCAATCCGCCACTGGCATAGATCGGCAGCGACACCTGCTCACGCATCGCCTCAAAGGCCTGCCAGCCGATCGGCTCCCGGGTCGCCAACCTTTCGGGAAGCACCGGCCCCAATACCGCGAAATCACAGCCAAGCCGCTGCGCGTGCCGCAACCCGGCCAGATCGTGGCACGACGCGGCGACCGGCTGGGCCGCCGGCAACGGACGTGCCTCCAGTGCCTCCAGCTGCGGGCCGACCAAGTGCACACCCACGCCCAATGCACGCGCGAGCCCAATATCGGCTTCCAGCAACACTTGCACCGGCCTGCGCCCACGCTGGGCCAGCACGCGCTCAGCGAGCACCTCGCGCCGCACTGGATCGTGCGCGTGTGCACGCACACCGATACGCCGTACCCCCTCCCGCAGCACCTGATCCAGGCGCTCTAACCAGCGCGCCTCCTGCTCTCCTGGATCAGGTATGACGAGATAATGCGCAGGGTGGCGCAGCATCGCCACGACCGGCAGATCCGCTGGTGGCATCGAATAACGATCGAGCCGATCGGGACTCACCCAGGTCAAGGCCTGACCTTCCCGCCCGCGTGGCTGCCCCTTCCAACTGTCGATGCGTCGCACTTCCAAGCGCAGGCGCTTGTCCGGATACAGCTGGGGCACCTCGATCAGCCATTCCCCCACTTCGGCCTCGATACCGAGCTCTTCACGTAGCTCACGTACCAATGCCTGCTCGGAGCTCTCACCGGGTTCACGTTTACCACCGGGGAACTCCCATAACCCGGGCATGTCTCGGGTTTCGGTGCGACGCGTCAACAGGATGCGGCCACGGGCGTCCTGAATGACGCCGGCCACGACATGGATCGATCTGAGGGGTTCAGGCATGCGAGAGACTTTGCCGTGCCAAGCCGCTTTCGAGCAAGACCCGAAGTCTCTTAACTGCTGTTGCCTGGCGCATTAACAGGTAGGGATCGGCCCGAAAACCGGGGATTCGGGATTCTAGTCCCTCGCGCTCCGCGCGAGAACGTTCAGTCAGTCGTTCGAGCTTACGCATCCCGCAGCCCCCCGCCAATCCTCTAGGCGAGGATGAAGGCACGTTGGCCACCTCCACCCACACCGATGCCCAACAATCCAACCTGCAACACAGCCCCCTGGGTTAAGGGGGCGCGGCGACAGCCGCGGGGATCGGAGGAAAGCGCCCGTCACCCGAGTCCGCGACACGGACTCGGGTACGCCCGGCCTGCGTTGCGGGCCGGGCGCACGGGCAGCTCAGCATCAGCTGAGCTGCCCGTGGCAGTGCTTGTATTTTTTACCGCTACCGCACGGGCACGGGTCGTTGCGCCCAACCTTGGGTGCTTCACGCACCACCTGCGCCACCCCAGTCGGGGCCTGCGCTTGACGCAGTCCCTGCGCAGCGGCGACTTCGGCGGCCTCTTCATCGGCACCGTAGCCGCCGGCATCCTGATGCTGGAACTGGGAGGCCAGCATCAGCGCCTCGGCCTGACGGCGCTCTTGTTCCTCCAACGCAGCCACTTCCTCTTCGCTGCGGATGCGTACGCGCGCCAGCAGGTTCACCACCTCGCGTTTGACATGCTCAAGCATCTCAGAGAACAGCTCAAACGCTTCCTTCTTGTATTCCTGCTTAGGCTGCTTCTGCGCGTAACCACGCAGGTAAATGCCCTGGCGTAGGTAGTCCATCTTGGCCAGGTGCTCCTTCCACCCCTGGTCAAGCACGGTCAACATCACGTGCTTCTCCAGCGCGCGCATGGTGTCGGCGCCCACCCCACTTTCCTTCTCAGCAAAGTGCGCTGACACCGCATCCTGCACCTTCACAGCGATCTTCTCCGCGTCCAGCTCCTCGTGCTCAGCCGCGATCGTCGTCAGCGGCAACTGCACGCCCAGCTCCGAGGCCAGGGTGGCCTCCAGACCCGGCAGATCCCACTGCTCATCGATCGAGTTCGGAGGCACGAAACGCGCGACCAGGTCATACACCACGTCCTCACGGATGCCATCGATGTTGTCCTTGACCGACTCGGCATCCAGCAGCTCATCACGCTGAGCGTAAATGACCTTGCGCTGGTCGTTGTTTACGTCGTCAAAATCGAGCAGGTTTTTACGAATGTCGAAATTGTGCGCTTCGACCTTACGCTGAGCCTTCTCGATCTGGCGGCTGACCAAGCGGTCCTCGATCACGTCGTCTTCTTTCATGCCCATCAGCCGCATTGCCTTCTGGACCCAGTCCGAGGCAAAAATGCGCATGAGATTGTCTTCGAGTGACAGGTAGAAGCGCGAAGAGCCTGGGTCGCCTTGGCGACCGGAACGGCCACGCAGCTGGTTATCAATACGACGACTCTCATGGCGCTCGGTGCCGATGATGTGCAACCCGCCGGCCGCCTTGACCGCCTCGTGACGCCCCTGCCAGTCACGCTTGATCTGGCTGCGGGTCGCCTCGTCGAGGCCGTCTCCGTGCGCTTGCAATTCAGCCTCCAGCGAACCGCCCAGCACGATGTCGGTACCGCGACCGGCCATATTGGTAGCAATCGTCACCGCGCCCGGCAGACCGGCGTTAGCAACAATCGTCGCCTCACGCTCGTGTTGCTTAGCATTGAGCACTTCGTGAGCCACTCCTGCCTTACGCAGGTGCTCGGAGAGCATCTCCGAGGTTTCAATCGAGGTCGTGCCCACCAGCACCGGCTGACCGCGCTTGGCACAATCTTCAATGTCAGCCAAGACCGCATTGAACTTGCCTTTGCGGTTGAGGAACACCTGATCGGGATGGTCCTTGCGCACGGTCGGCTTGTTGGTCGGGATCACCACCACCTCCAGGCCATAAATGCTCTGGAACTCATAGGCTTCGGTGTCAGCCGTACCGGTCATACCGGACAGCTTTTTGTACATGCGGAACAAGTTCTGGAAGGTGATGCTTGCCAGAGTCTGGTTCTCGCGCTGCACCGGCACGCCTTCCTTTGCCTCGACCGCCTGATGCAAGCCGTCAGACCAGCGCCGGCCCGGCAGGGTGCGGCCGGTGAATTCGTCAACGATCACCACTTCACCATCTCGCACGATGTAGTCCACATCGCGCTGGTAGATCGCGTGCGCGCGCAGCGCCGCATTGAGGTGGTGGACCACACTCAGGTTCTGCGCGGCATACAGGCCCTCGGCGTCGCCGCCAATAATCCCCGCCTGGCGCAGCAACTCCTCGGCGTGCTCCATACCAGCCTCGGACAGATGTACCTGTTTGCCCTTCTCATCGACCCAGAAATCGCCCTCACCCTCTTCTTCGGCCTGGCGGGTGAGCTGCGGCACGATGCGATTAACCCGGATGTACAATTCCGGCGATTCGTCGGCTGGGCCAGAGATGATGAGCGGGGTGCGTGCCTCATCGATTAGGATCGAATCGACCTCATCGACGATCGCGTAATGCAGACTGCGCTGATAACGATCGGCCTTGGATAGCGCCATGTTGTCGCGCAGGTAGTCGAAGCCGAACTCGTTATTGGTGCCATAGGTGATGTCGCTTGCATAAGCCGCGTGCTTATCGCTGTGCGGCATGCCGGGGTAGACCACGCCGACGCTCATACCGAGCCAGTTGTACAACCGACCCATCTGCGCCGAGTCGCGGCGGGCCAGATAGTCATTGACGGTGACTACATGAACGCCCTTGTCCTCCAGCGCGTTCAGGTAGACCGGCAAGGTTGCTACCAGAGTCTTGCCCTCACCGGTACGCATTTCGGCGATCTTACCCAGGTGCAACACCATGCCGCCGATCAGCTGGACGTCGTAGTGACGCATGCCGAGTACGCGTTTGCTGGCTTCGCGACAGACCGCAAACGCCTCCGGGAGGATCTTGTCCAGCGGTTCGCCGCCGGCGATACGCTGCTTGAACTCAGGTGTCTTGGCCTGAAGCTGCGCATCGGAGAGCTTCTCCAGCTCAGGCTCAAGGGCATTGATCTTGAGGACAATCCGGTTGAGCTGGCGGAGCAGGCGTTCGTTGCGGCTGCCGAAGACGCGGGTAAGCAGGCTGTTGATCATTGAGGAAACCGGTTGAAAAGGAACGGTTTGACCGGTGTCGCCCCCCTGGAGTCGAACACCGTAAACGAAACAGGGCGCACTGCGCCCTGTCTATGGCAACACCGCATTGTAGCTCGGGGCGGGACGCCCGTGATTCAACCCCACATCCCCAATCGGCGGCTCACCCGTGCCCGCTACGCCCGACCGGAATGGCACCGTCGCCGAGGAACTTGCGCGGATTCATCACCTGCCCGTCCTTCCACACCTCAAAATGTACGTGAGCGCCGGTGGAGCGACCGGTCGAGCCTGCCTTCGCAATCTGCTGTCCGGCACGCACCAAGTCTCCGGGGCGGACCAACAATCGCGAATTGTGCGCGTAGCGGGTCACGTAACCGTTGCCATGGTCGATTTCGACCACATTGCCGTACCCGTTGCGTACGCCTGCGAAGCTGACCACGCCGTCCGCCACCGACAGTACCGGGTCACCGACGCGGGCATGGAAGTCGATACCCTTGTGCTCGCTCGCGCCACCGCTGAACGGATCCGCGCGGCGACCAAATCCAGAGGTTATGTAGCTGTTCTTGATAGGAGCGCGCGACGGTACCGCGTTCTGCTCAAGCTGGTGGTCAAATAACAACGAGGCCAGCACGTTGAGCTGCTGGCCAGAGGACGAAAACTGCTGTTCAAGCTGCTCAAGCGACTGTTTGAGGTCTCGGGCCGGCATGTCCTGCATCGGCTCATCGCCACCACCAACACCAACCGGCGCGTCAAAATCGAACTCGCCGTCCTTCAGCTTCCCCATCTCGGTCAGGCGCTGACCGAGCGCATTGAGACGGTTGGCCTGGGCCTGCAACTCACCCAACCGGGCTGCAAGTGCATTAATCTGATCTTGCGAATCGCGTTGCGCCTTGACCTGTTCGCGTTGTTGCTGCGCGATCTTGTCCTGTAACCGCTCATTATTGACCTTGCCCAATGCGGCACTGCTGGCCAATCCGGCCAACAGGCCGACGCCGAGCACGCTGCCGAACACGGCATACGGACGGGTTTCGGCCATATTGCCGAGCCACTGCGCAAAGCGCTGCCCCCGGGTCTGCCTCGATTTGATTACGATCTTCTTAAAAGCCATCTGCGTCTTTATGTCAAAACCGAGTTCCAGCACACCTAACTCCCCCCCGCGTCAGGCCCTGGAGGCCGCGCTGGCGGAGAAGTCGGGCGACCCGTTGCGCCGAGCCCTGTGGCTCGATGCCCTGGATCGCCAGATGCGCTCCTTGCTGCCTCCCGTGCTCGCCGGCCACTGCCGGTTGGCCAACGTGAAGGATGGACAGCTTGTTTTTCTCGTCGACTCGCCGGTATGGCACGCTCGCTTGCGGCTTGCCGAGCACCAGCTCATCGATGCAGCCCATTCCATCGGGCTGACGGTCACCCGGGTGACCGTCAAGACCGCAACCGGTGCGCTACGCCCTTCGGCGCCGCAGTACCAGCAGCGACCGTCGCCGATTTCCCAGGCGACGCAGAAAGGCCTGCGTGACGCGCTAGCCTGTCTTCAGGATGTCGCACCAGGCGCCACCGCTGCTCATCAGGGCCGCACCCAAAAACGATGATCCCGGCGCCAGACGCCGATTGCCAGGTGAAGGAAATGCGAAATTCCCTCCACCGGACGCATCCTAGCGATCCTCAGGCAGTCAATCGTTAGATGAAACTTATAATTTTGTTAAATTCTGGTATTTAGCCAGTCCGCTTTTATCTTCCTGCAGCCCGGCGATGAATCGACTCAGGCGTAGGCCGGAGGAGCGTAGAGCAGCGGGGGCGGCGCGGAACCTTGTGGGAAGCTGACCCATTCCCAAGCCGGTTGGTCGGCCAACAACGCGCGCACCAGCTTGTTATTGAGTGCGTGGCCCGATTTGAAGCCCTCGTAATAGCCCAGAATCGGGCCACCGGCCAAATAAAGGTCGCCGATTGCGTCAAGGATCTTGTGCCGGACAAACTCATCGGTGTAGCGCAGCCCATCCTCATTGAGCACGCGAAACTCGTCTAGGACGATCGCGTTATCCATCGAGCCCCCCAGGCCCAAGTTGCGCTCACGCATGTACTCCAAGTCACGCATGAAGCCGAAGGTGCGGGCACGCGAGACTTCCTTGATGTAGGTGGAGGTCGAAAAATCGATCTCCTGGCGCGATTGCCTATCCGGGATCATCGGATGATCAAACTCAATGGTGAAGCCCAGCTTGTACCCATCATAGGGCTCAAAGCGCGCTATTTTGTCACCCTCGCGCACCTCAATCGGCCGCTTGATGCGGATAAAACGCTTAGCTGCATTCTGTTCGACGATGCCGGCGGACTGCAGCAGGAAGACAAACGGACCCGCCGAGCCGTCCATGATCGGCAATTCGGCCGAAGACAGTTCAACGATCGCATTGTCAATCCCGAGTCCGGCGAAGGCCGACATCAGATGCTCGACCGTCTGGACCTTGGCGCCGTTGCGAGTCAGGCCGGTGCACAGCGTCACCTCCGTCACCAGTTCGCCGCTGGCCGGCACTTCCACCACCGGGTCCAAGTCGACGCGCCGAAACACGATGCCATGATTGGCCGGTGCCGAACGCAGCGTCATGTAGACCTTGTCGCCACTATGCAGGCCCACGCCGGTGGCGCGGATCGTATTCTTGAGGGTACGTTGCTGAGTCATGACGGGACAGTGTGAAGGACAGGTGCAGACAGGAGCTGAACCGTGCGCAGGAATCTTGCGTGATAGCGTTATCTTAACACTTAGCTCATCCGGATCGCCCGGATTTGGCCGTAAATGACGCGGTCGGCAAAACCTGCCGGGCCCGCAGGCCCGGCAGAAAGAGGACCCGGCACGAGGACGTGCCGCGCTCTTGTGAGGAACTCACAAGAAAATGATGCCACAGAGCGTGGGTGGACAAGACCCAGCGCCGTGTTTACTGCGTCTCTCTCCGGAGGAGAGGACCGAGGCACAGCGCCCACCGAGGCGAACGCTGACGTCTTTTCAACCTTAATGGCACAAGGCCACCTACCTCCATGCGTGCGCAACACAGGCAGGCGCGATGTCAGGCATCCGGCTTGGGATGGCCAGTACGGATGCTCTGACGCGGCCTTGCGATGCCATGCAAGGCCTCAGTCAGCCTGACGACGCAAGAACGCGGGGATATCCAGATAGTCGCTCGGCAGCTCCGCAGTCGGGACCGTCGTCGCCAGCGAGGACGACGCAGATGGACCGGCAGGAGCGGCGGCGGCCGTGTCGCTGCTCGGGCGACGCAGCCCCAGGCCCATCGAACCACCCACCGCGCGCCCAACGGCATCCCCTCCGTTGTCGTAATCGCCACCGAACTCAGCCTGTCCGGTGGTCGCGTTGCGCACCAGTTTGATCGGCGCGCGCTGCTCCGGGCGCTGCCCCTGGCGGGCAACCGCACGGTTCAGGCCGGTCGCGACCACCGTCACGCGGACCTCGTCCTGCATGTCCGGATCGAGCACGGTGCCCACCACCACCGTCGCATCCTCGGAGGCGAAGCCCTCAACGGTGCGGCCAATCTCGTCGAACTCAGACATCGTGAAGTCAGGGCCGGCGGTGATGTTGACCAGGATACCGTTGGCTCCCGCCAGATTGACGTCGTCGAGCAGCGGGTTCTGAATTGCTGCCTCTGCGGCGGCCTGGGCACGGTCATCACCGCGGGCCGAACCGCTGCCCATCATCGCCAGGCCCATTTCGCTCATCACAGTGCGTACGTCGGCAAAGTCGACGTTGATAAGACCCGGACGCACGATCAGGTCGGCGATGCCCTGCACTGCGCCCTGCAACACGTCGTTGGCGGCGCGGAACGCCTGAATCATGGTGGCGTTGCGGCCGAGTACGGTAATCAGCTTCTCGTTGGGGATGGTGATCAGCGAGTCGCAGTGCTGGCTCATCTCCTCAATACCCTTCAACGCCACTTGCATACGGCGGCGCCCCTCAAATGGGAACGGCTTGGTGACCACGGCCACGGTCAGGATGCCCATCTCCTTGGCCAGCTGCGCCACCACCGGCGCAGCGCCCGTGCCGGTGCCACCGCCCATACCGGCGGTGATAAACACCATGTCCGCACCCTGTAGCGCGTCCATGATGCGCTCGCGGTCCTCCAATGCGGCCTGCCGCCCAACCTCCGGATTGGCCCCGGCGCCCAGCCCCTTGGTGACGTTGCTACCCAGCTGCAGTTGCAGCTTGGCACCGCAGTTTTTAATCGCCTGCGAGTCGGTGTTGGCGGTGATGAACTCCACGCCTTCCACGCTGCTGTTAACCATGTGCGCCACCGCATTGCCGCCGCCGCCGCCGACGCCGACGACCTTGATTACCGCGTTTGGAGCCATTTTTTCGATCAATTCGAAATGTGCCATGTCCGTTGTCCTCTTCGTTGCCGCTTGGCGAAGCGCCTGCGGCGAGTGTTGTGCTTATGGTGGTTGTCGCTAACTACGAACTGCCAATACTGCGTGTCTTACTCTCTCTCTTCGCCCTGCCTCTTTCCGCTTCGGTACCGCAGCACTCAAAACTCACCGCGATACCAGTTCTTCAATTTCCTAAACAAGCTGCCGGCGCGTCCGGTCGGAATCGACGGACGGCGCGGATGCTCTATCTGGCTTCCCATCAACAGCAGGCCCACGCCGGTGGCGTGCACCGGGTTACCGACCACCTCGCCCAGACCGGTGACGTGTTGCGGAATACCCACACGCACCGGCATCTGCAGCATTTCCTCAGCGAGTTCGACCACGCCTTCCATCTTGGAAGCTCCTCCGGTGAGCACCATGCCGGCACGCACCAGCTCCTCGAAACCGGAGCGGCGCAGCTCGGCCTGCACCATTTCGAAGATCTCCTCGTAGCGTCCCTGCACCGCCTGCGCCAGCGAGGCGCGCGGCATCCGCCTTGGCGGTCGGTCGCCGACCGAAGGCACTTGAATGCTCTCTTCAGCGGTCGCCAGCTGCGCCAGCGCGCAGGCGTAGCGCACCTTGATCTGCTCGGCCTCTGGCGTCGGCGTGCGCAGCATGTGCGCGATGTCGTTGGTGACGTGGTCACCCGCGATCGGCAACGAGGCCGTGTGGCTGATTGCGCCCTGCACGTGCACGGTGATGTCGGTGGTGCCAGCCCCGATATCCACCAACACCACACCCAGCTCGCGCTCGTCGGCGGTCAGTACTGCAACCGAGGACGCCAATGAAGACAGCACCAGGTCGTCGACCTGCAAGCCACACTTCTGTACGCACTTGCTAATGTTGGCTGCAGCCGACTGCGCGCAGGTGACTAAGTGCGCATGCACCTCCAGGCGCACCCCGGTCATACCGACCGGATTACGGATGCCTTCCTGGGAATCATCGAGCACGTACTCGCGGGGGATTGCATGCAAGATCCGCTGGTCGGCAGGGATCGCCACCGCCTTGGCCGCCTCGAGCACGCGCTCCAGGTCGTTCCAGGTGACCTCGCCATCACGGATCGGCTGTATGCCTTGCGAGTTGCGGCACTGCACGTGATTACCCGAAATCGAAGCGTAGACCGAACGAATTTCGCAGCCGGCCATCAACTCGGCCTCCTCGACCGCACGCTGGATCGACTGCACCGTGGACTCGATATCCACGACTACGCCTCGCTTGAGCCCGCGTGATTCGTGCGAGCCGATGCCGATGACCTCGATCGGGTTGCCTGGCGAGTATTCGCCGACAAGTGCGGTCACCTTGGAGGTGCCGATATCCAATCCGACGATGAGGGATTTGTCGCCTTTACGGTTCATAGAATTTGATAGGAAAGAGAGAACGGGGCCGCTACGCGCAGCGCGGGAACCCGGAAAAGTGACGCAACCGCCGGGGCGGAGGCAGGGGCGGACGCCGCAGGATGACGTGGTGCTTTCGGGGCGCTGGTGCTCTGACTACGCTCAACCGTAAAGCCGTTGGTGTAGCGCAGGTCAGCGCGCTCAATCGGCTGAGCCGGATCCGTCAGCTGCGGCAATACCCGCGCGAAGCGCTGCAAGCGTGCGCGCGCGTCATCGCGACCGACCACCACCTGCACGCCATTACTCAAGCTGAGCGACCAGCTGCCGCGCGCGTCCAAGGCCAACCGTTCAACGTCCAGCCCGGCCGGCGCGAACAACGCACGCGATTCGTTGTAGAGCGCCACCACCTCTGCCGTCTTACTGTCCGGACCGTCAAGCTGCGGCAGTTGCAAGTCCTTCAGTCGCGGTGGTATCGGAAACAGCCGACCCTGTTCTGAGAGCATGCGATCAGCCCCCCACCGCGCAAACGGCTGGTGTTCGACCACTCGCACCTCCAATACATCGGGCCAGCTCTTGCGTACCTGTGCACTTTCAACCCACGGCAGCCGTTCGATCGCGTCCTGCGCATCGCGCAGCTTGACCGCAAAGAAACCGGCCTTGGCGTAGGGCAGCACCACCGCGCGCAACTGCTCTGGCGCAATTCGCTTGAACTCTCCGCTCACCCGCAGCCGGCTGAGTGGCCAGCGTTCGGCGCCTACCCAACCGTTGAGCACAGCCACCACCGGCAGCGCGACCAGCGCAACCGCAAACAGCCAAGCCACGATGCGCAGCACCGCACTCATCACGCAGGCACCTCCACCAACCTCTGCTCAAGAATGCGCCAACACAACGCTGGGAAATCCACGCCAAGTACGGCGGCCGCCTTAGGCACGAGCGAATGGCTGGTCATGCCCGGCGCGGTGTTGACCTCGATAAGTTGCAGCCCGCGCACACGGTCGCGCATTACGTCCACACGTCCCCAGCCCTCGCAGCCCGCGGCCTGGAACGCTGCCACCGCCAACCGGCCGATTGCCGTTTCGTCCTCACCTTCCAGCCCCGGGCACAGGTATTGAGTGTCCTCGGCCACGTACTTGGCATGGTAGTCGTACCACGCACCGGCAGGCACGATCTGGATCGACGGTAGCGCAACGTCACCGAGAATACCCACGGTGTATTCCTCACCCTGCACCATCTGCTCGACCAATAGCTCCCCACGGTAATCGCGTGCGAAGGCCACGGCTGGCTCCAGGTCCGTCTCATCCACGACGCGGAACACACCCACACTGGAGCCTTCATTAGAGGGCTTGATGAACACCGGCAAGCCGAGCTTCTGCGCGGCCGCGCGCACGTCACCACCAACGGCCACCCGTACGAACGCTGGTGTTGGCAGTCCTGCGGCGGTCCAGACCTGCTTGGTGCGCACTTTATCCAACGTCAGCGCTGAACCCAGCACACCCGGACCGGTGAACGGCACCTTCAATGCACACAGCAGCCCCTGCAGCACGCCATTTTCGCCGTCACCACCGTGCAGAATATTGAACACCCGGTCGACCGTACCTTCACTGATCGCCGTCAGCAGCGCCGGAATACCGTCGATCGGCCGCGCGTCAATCCAGCTTGCGCGCAGGGCTTCAAGCACGTTACGACCCGAATTTAGCGAGACTTCTCGTTCGGATGAGGTACCACCGAGCAACACCGCGACGCGGCCAAACACCGTCGGATCGACATGACGTGCGGGAGGCAACGGACTCATGCCTGCCCCCCGGCGAAACCATCACTGGCCAGCTGCTGAGCGATATGACCGATGTCGCCGGCCCCCATCATCAGCAGCAAATCACCGTCCTGGAGCACGTCCGGCAACACCGAAATCAGTTCCGCCACCTGCGGCACCACCACCGGTTCACTACGCCCACGTGCGCGGATTGCGCGCGCCAAGGAGCGTGCGTCGGCCCCGGGAATAGGCGCTTCACCGGCCGGATAGACCTCACTCAACACCAGCGCGTCAACCGTACTGAGCACTGCGGCAAACGCGTCGAACTGGTCGCGGGTGCGACTGAAACGATGGGGTTGGAAGGCGACTACCAGACGCCGCTCCGGCCAGCCTCCGCGCGCGGCGGCAAACACCGCCTCCAACTCACGCGGATGATGACCGTAATCATCAATGATGCGCACGCACGCACCGCTGACAGTGGTCACCTCACCCAGGTCGTTGAAGCGACGACCGATGCCAGCGAAATTCTCCAGCGCGTGCGCGATCGTCGCCGGCGGTACACCGAGCTGCCAGCCCACCGCCGCAGCGGCCAACGCATTGAGTACGTTGTGGCGGCCAGGCAGCGCCAACGTCACCGGCGTAGTGGTACCTTCTGGCAGGCGCAACGTGAAGCGCATGCGCGGTCCATCCTGAACCACATCTTCAGCACGTACATCGGCGTTACCGCTCAGGCCATAGCTCATCACGTGGCGCGGGGTCTTGGCGGCCAGCGCGGCCACTTCCGGATCGTCGATGCACAGCAACGCCAACCCATAGAACGGCAGCCGCTGCAAAAACTCAGCAAACGCAGCCTGAACCCGCGCGAAGTCGTTGCCGTAGTTCTCCAGGTGATCGGCGTCGATATTGGTGATCACCGCCACCAGAGGATTCAAACGCAGGAAGCTGCCATCGCTCTCATCGGCCTCAGCCACCAGCCACTGCCCACTTCCAAGCTTGGCGTTGGCCCCTGCGGCCAGCAATTGGCCGCCGATCACGAAGGTCGGATCCAAACCGCCTTCGCTGAGCACGGCTGCGGTAAGACTGGTCGTGGTGGTTTTGCCATGAGTGCCTGCCACCGCGATACCACGACGGAAGCGCATCAGCTCGGCCAGCATCGCCGCGCGCGGCATGATCGGAATGCGTTGGCTACGCGCTTCCATCAGCTCAGGGTTGTTCTCGCTGATCGCGCTGGAGACCACCACGCAATCCGTGCCAAGCACGTTGGCAGCCGAGTGCCCACGCATCACCCGAGCTCCTAGACCGGTCAATCGGCGAGTTGCGGCATTGTCAGCGTTGTCCGAGCCGGACACCTCGTAGCCGAGCGTCAGCATCACCTCGGCGATGCCACTCATCCCGGTGCCGCCGATACCAACGAAATGTACGCGCGGGAAAGCACGTACCAGGTCGCCGGTGTCATGCAAACGGCGGATCATGCGGATACTCCTTGCGGCAACGATTCTTCAAGAACGATGTCGGCAATACGCTCAGCCGCATCGGGACGTGCCAGGGCGCGTGCGGCCTGCGCCATCGCCAGGCGACGACCGGGCTGGTCGAGCAGCTCCGGTAGCGCTGCCTGTAGGTGCGCGGCTAATGCATCATCCTGTTTGAGTAGCAACGCCGCACCTGCCTGAACCAGATATTCGGCATTGCGGGTTTGGTGATCGTCGACTGCGGCAGCAAACGGCACCAGCACGCTGCCCACGCCAGCCGCACACAGTTCGGCCAGGGTCGAGGCACCTGCGCGACACACCACCAGATCGGCCCAGGCATAAGCGGAGGCCATATCCGCGATGAACGGTTCGACTTGCGCCTGGATACCGGCGTGTGCGTATGCGGCCTCGGCTTCGCCACGCAACGACTCACCACATTGATGACGGACCTCGACATCGTGACGCGCCAATGCAGCGAGGGCAGCTGGCAGCGCCTGATTGAGCACGCGCGCGCCCTGACTGCCACCCAGCACTAACAGTCGCACCGCACCGTCGCGACCGGCCAAGCGGGTGGACGGTACCGGCAGCGCGGCGATTTCTTCGCGCACCGGATTGCCGACGGTCTCCTCATGACGCTTGACGAAACTCCCTGGAAATCCGGTCAGCACCCGCCGCGCGAAGCGTGACAGCACTTTGTTGGTCATGCCCGGCGCACGGTTCTGTTCGTGCACAAGCAGCGGCAGCTGCATGAAGCGGGCGGCAATTCCGCCTGGACCGGCGGCAAAGCCACCGAAACTGACCACCGCGCAGGGGCGACGTTGACGGAGTACCACGCACGCTGCGCGGACCGCGCGCAACACCCGCAGCGGCGCGCCAAGCAGCGCCAGCGCGCCCTTGCCGCGAAGCCCGCCGATTTCGATCGCATCAAGCTCGATGCCATGCTCCGGCACCAGCCGCGTTTCCATCCTGCCGACGGCCCCCAGCCATACCACCGGCACGCCACGCGCGCGTAGTACTTTGGCCACAGCCAGGCCCGGGAAGATGTGACCACCGGTGCCTCCGGCGAGAATCATTACCGGACGGCTACCGACAGGCGCTTGTACAGGACCGGCCATCACGCAGTCCTCCCAAAGCTCGGTTCAACACGCTCACGGGTGCGACTGGTGCCGCGCTCGGCCCCACTCCGCTGGGCGGCGGTGACGGCCGTCGTCGCACCGGCGGTTTCGCGCGCAGGTTCGGAGCGCTCGCCACCGGCTGCCACAGGCTCGGTCGGCACCTGTGCGCCCGGTGCTAACTTGCTGCGTAGGCGCTCGGCGCGGTCGGTCTCGTAGGACACCCGCAGCAACACCCCCATCGCCACACAAGTCATCAATACGGATGAGCCGCCGGATGAAATCAGCGGCAAGGTCAGGCCCTTGGTGGGCAACATACCCAGGTTGACCCCGATCGACACAAAACTCTGCATCGCGATCCACAACGCAATGCCGAAGGCGATGTAGCCTGAGAAGTGACGCTTCATCTCGATACACCGCATCCCCAGCCAAAACGCACGCCCGACCAACAGCGCGTAAAGCGCCACGATCATGCACACGCCGACAAATCCCAGTTCTTCAGCAATCACCGAGAAGATGAAGTCGGTATGCGACTCCGGCAGATAATTGAGTTTTTGCACCGAAGCGCCTAGACCTACCCCACTCCACTCGCCACGGCCAATGGCCATCAGCGCGTTGGACAACTGATAACCGGAGCCGAGCTGATCCGCCCACGGATCCAGGAACGAGGTCACACGGCGCATGCGGTACGGCTCGAATACCACCAACGCGACCAGCGCAGGCAGTGCCACCACAATCGGCATCGACATGCGCGGTAGGTTGACCCCGCCGAGCACCAGCATGCCTGCGGTGATACCCAGCAACAGCGTGGAGGAACCAAAGTCCGGCTGTAGCAGCAACAAGCCGATCAACAGACCCACCACACCGATTGGTTTAAGCATTGCCGGCCACGTCGCGTTGACTTCATCGCGAAAGCGCACCAGGTAGCTGGACAGCCAGATGATATAGAGCACCTTGACCGCTTCGACGGTCTGAAACTTGGACACACCCAGATTGATCCAGCGTCGCGCACCGTTAACGCTGCTGCCCAAGCCAGGCACGAACACCACAATCAACAACCCGAAGCAGGCCAGCAACAACACTTGGTTATGCTGTTCAACAGCCTTTAGTTCGGTGCGCATCGTCCAAAATGCCAGGCCGATACCAATGCTGAGGAACACCAGGTGGCGGGTCAGGTAATAGAACGGACTGTCGGTCAGCTCTATCGAACTGGAGGCGACCATGACCACCCCGATCGAGGCCAGCGCAACCGCCGCGCCCAGCAGCCACGGATCGTAGCGACCGCCGATCGAATCCAGCCGGGTTGCCTGACGCGACAGATCATTCATCAGCGCACCTTCAACGTAGCCAGGCCAACTAGCACCAACACTACCGAGATGATCCAGAAGCGCACGATCACACGCGGCTCAGGCCAGCCTTTGAGCTCGAAGTGGTGGTGGATCGGTGCCATCCGAAATACACGCTTTCCGGTCAGCTTGAAGCTAGCGACCTGGATCATCACGGACAGCGTTTCGATCACGAATACGCCGCCCATCACGACCAACACCAGCTCCTGACGCACGATCACGGCGATGGTGCCGAGCACCGCTCCCAGCGCCAGCGCACCGATATCGCCCATGAACACCATCGCCGGGTATGTGTTGAACCACAGAAAGCCCAGACCAGCCCCCGCGATCGCCGAGCAAATGATGATTAACTCACCCGCGCCAGGGATGGTCGGGATCTTCAAATACTCAGAAAACACCACGTTACCTGAGGCATAAGCGAATACACCCAGCGCGCAGGACACCAGCACGGTCGGCATGATCGCCAGACCATCCAGTCCATCGGTCAGGTTGACCGCGTTAGAGAAACCGACGATCCACAAATACGCGATCACGACAAAACTTACCCCAGCCAACGGCAGCGCGATCGCCTTGAACAGGGGGATATAGAAAGTAATCGCCGCCGGCACGTCAGCGCTGTAGTACAAGAACAATCCCGCAGCCAGGCCGAAGATCGACTGCAACAGATACTTCCAGCGCGATTTCAGCCCGTTCGGATCGCGCCGGACGATCTTGATCCAGTCGTCATACCAACCGATCGCACCGAAGCTGATCATCACCGCCAGCACCAACCACACGTAACGGTTGCGTAGATCTCCCCACAACAACACGGCGGCAAGCACGCTGATCAGGATCAAGCCGCCACCCATCGTCGGCGTCCCCGCCTTGGAAAAATGGCTCTGTGGGCCGTCCTGGCGGATTGGCTGGCCACCCTTGAACTGAGCGAGCCTGCGGATCACCGCCGGACCCATCCATAACGAAAGGAACAACGCGGTCAACGCGGCCAAAATGCCGCGCAACGTCAAATAGTTGAACAGCCCGAACAGGCTCTCCAGTTGCTGCAGCCAGCGGGCCAACTCAAGCAACATTCGGTACTTCCTCCTCGTGCGCCAGCAGCGCGTTGACGATCTTGTCCATGGCACTGCCGCGCGAGCCTTTGACCAGGCAGCACACGCCAACACGCAATTCACGCCGCAACGCGACCGCCAGGGCCGCATGGTCGGCGAACACCTGGCCGCCCTCACCGAACGCGGCAGCGGCGGCAGCACTGAGCGGGCCGAGTGCATACAGACGCTTGAGCCCGGCAGCCCGTGCGCGTTGTCCGGCTGCGGCGTGCAGGGCTTCGCTCTCAGGACCAAGCTCACGCATATCGCCAAGCACCAACCAGCCCTCGCTCGGACCCGCAGCCAGCGCCTCAATCGCTGCATTCAGCGAACCCGGGTTGGCGTTGTAGCTGTCATCGATCAGCACCGCACCGCCGGGCAGTCGGTGTTGGACCTGGCGGCCAGCCACCGGCCGTGCCTGGGCCAGCCCATCTGCGACCTGTGCCAGCGGGATATCGACGCCCAACGCCAGCGCGGCGGCAGCCAACGCATTACGCACGTTGTGCCGGCCGGGCAACGCCAAAGTGACCTCGACCTGACCCTGTGGCGACACCAGCGTGAAGCGGCTGCCTGCCTCGTCCAGTACGAGGTCGCGCACATGCAACTCGGCAGCCACATCCAGGGCATAACGCAGCAACCGGCGACGGGTCCCCGACAGCACAGACTGCTCGAACCACAGGCCAAAGGCGTCGTCAGCATTGATCGCGGCCAGCCCAGCGTCCGGCAGCGCCGCATAGATCGCCGCCTTGGTCTGCGCCACCCCAAGCAGGTTCCGCATACGTTGCAGGTGCGCGGCGGCGATATTGTTCACCAACGCGAAGTCCGGACGCACAATTTCGGTCAGGTAGGCGATATCACCCGGCTTACCCGCACCCATCTCGTAGATAGCGAAATCAGCATCTTCGGGCGCGTCAATCACTGCAAGCGGCAGACCGATTTCGTTGTTGCGATTCCCCGGGTTGGCGTACACCGTGGTACCGGCGACACGTCCAGCCTGTTGCAAAATCGCCAACAACAACGTCTTGACGCTGGTCTTGCCGTTGGAGCCGGTGATCGCAAACACCTGGGTGACGCGGCCTTGCTGCATGGCTTGAGCGATGCGCGCCAGCGCCCGCTGGCTGTCAGCCACACGGACCTGCGGCAGCCCTACGCTGGCTAGTTCGCGCTCTACCAGCACAGCGGCGGCACCGCGCGCGACCGCATCAGCGGCAAAGTCATGACCGTCAAACCGCTCACCACGCAGCGCCACGTACAGACTGCCGACGCTCAGGCTACGAGTGTCCTGGGTAATCGCATCGATGGCCACGTCTTCACCCAGCAATTCACCGCCAACCCAATGTGCAATTAAAGACAACGGCATGCGCTTCATGGATGCTCCCCCGCGTCCTGCGGCCGCACCACTTGCGCATCCGTGCGCGGCGTGGCCCGCTCCCCCGCGTACTGCTCATGCACCACTTGCGGTGCATGAGCCGCATCCAACGCGGCACGCGCTACAGCACTGTCATCGAACGCATATTGGATCCCGGCGATCTCCTGATAGGGCTCGTGACCTTTGCCCGCAATCAGAACGACGTCACCGGAATGCGCCTGGTCGATCGCCGCAGCGATCGCCGCAGCGCGATCGCGCTGCACCGTCACTGCCGCGCGGCGCGATGTTCGTTCAAAACCTACAGCTGAACCATCTGCATCACGATGCAAGTCGAAACCGGCCATGATCCCGGCGACGATCGCATCACCGTCCTCGTGACGCGGATTGTCGTCGGTCACGATCACCACGTCGGCCCTGGCCTGAGCGATCGCCGCCATCTGTGGCCGCTTGCCGGTGTCGCGTTCGCCACCGCAGCCGAATACGCAGACCAACCGTCCCTCAGCGTGCGCGCGTAGGCTATCCAGCGCCTGCTCAAGCGCATCCGGAGTGTGTGCATAGTCAATTACGACCAACGGCCGCCGCTGGCCTGACGCACCGATGTCGCCGCCCAGCCGATTCATCCGCCCCCGGATGGGCTGCAATTGCGACAACACCGCAGCAATCTGCCCCGGCGCCTGTCCCAGCGCGTACAGCACACCGGCTACTGCCAGCAGGTTATCCACATTGAAGCGCCCCAGCAGCGGCGACTGCACACGCTGGACCTGCCCTTCGATCCGCAGGTCAAAACCAATGCCCTGGTTGTCCAGTTGTAGCCGCTCGGCGCGCACCACCGCATCAGTATGACCGCGTGAACTCACGCCAATGCCTTGCAACTGCGGGTTGAGTCCGCGCAGCAACGTGCATCCAAACGCGTCATCCAGATTCAGTACCGCCGCCTTCAGCCCCACGCGCTCGAACAGTTTGGCTTTCGCTGCGCCATAGCAGGCCATGTCGCCGTGGTAGTCGAGATGGTCGCGGGTGAGGTTGGTGAATACGCCCACGTCAAAGTTCACCGCATCGATCCGGCCCTGATCGAGCGCATGCGAGCTCACCTCCATCGCCACCGCCAGCGCACCCGCGTCACGTAGCTGCGCGAGCGAGGCGTGCATTTGCAGTACTAAAGGCGTGGTGAACCCGGTCGGCACCGCGTGTCCGTACAGGCCCACACCGAGAGTACCGATGCTGCCGCTCTCGATGCCCAGCAGCTTCCACGCCTGGGCCAGCAGCTGCACCGTGGAGGTTTTACCGTTGGTACCGGTGACCCCGACCATCGTCATGGTCTGCGAGGGATGCGCATGAAAGCGGTCAGCCATCGCCCCCATGCGGTCGCGCAGGCCTGGCACCGCGATCGCATCGGCTGGCGCCGGCAACTCGGCTGGCGCGGGTGGTTCAAACAAAATCGCCGACGCGCCGTTGGCGCGTGCCTGCTCGACAAAGCCGAGCCCGTGCGCTCCAAATCCGGCGATCGCTACGAAGGCATCACCGGGCCGCACCTGGCGGCTGTCCAGCACCAATCCGGAGACCTGGACATCGCGTTCTGGCGGCAGCTCAGCGACCAGTTGCGAAAGTGCCATTGAGCGGGTCACTGGTGGGCCTCCTGCAATGGCACCGGCGCAGCCGCACGAGCCGATGTGGGGATCCCCGCATCGACTTCCTCAACCGCATCCGGCACGGTCGTCGGGTCCGGCACCGGAACGGGCTTGGGCACCGGCTTACTTCCCTTGCCGGCCGCCTGCGCCGCCAGCCAGGACTGGATGTCGTCCGGCGGCACATCCATCAGTCGCAGCGCGCCTTCCATCACCCGATGGAACACCGGCGCGGACACCTGGCCGCCGTAATAGGTCCTGCCCTGCGGGTCATTGATGACAATCACCGTGGCAAAGCGCGGGTTGCTGGCCGGTACCAGCCCGGCAAACAGTGCGTTGTAGTGCCCACGCTCGTAACCATGCGGACCGGTCTTGCGCGCGGTACCGGTCTTGCCCGCGACGTGGTAACCCAAGATGGCGGCGCCCTTGGCACCGCCCTGGGTTACCACCGTTTCCATCATGTCGATGACCTCGCGTGCGACCTGTGGGCTGACCACCTGGCGTGGCGCATCGTGCTGGCCTTTTACAAAGGTCGGCGGTATCAGCTTGCCGCCGTTGCCCAGCGCCGCGTACGCCACCGCGATCTGCAACGGCGTTACCGACAGCCCATAACCGTAGGACATCGTGGTCTTGGTGGTGCCGCTCCAACTCGGACTACCCGGTGCCGGTACCACGCCGGCCGATTCGCCCGGAAATCCACTCTTAGGAGTGCTGCCGTAACCGAAGTTATGGATTGACTGATAGAACGTCTGGTCAGGCAGCTTGGCGCCGATCTTGGCCGCACCGATGTTGGAACTACGGGTAATAACGCCAGATACCGTGAGAATCCCATTGTTACGCGGCACATCGCGGATCACATAGCCTCCCTTGAGCGCCATGTAGCCGGGATTGGTATCGATGAGCGTGGTCGGCGTGACCACCCCGGCCTGCAAGGCGGTGGAGATCGTCAGCGGCTTCATCGTCGAGCCTGGCTCGACCAGATCGGTGACCGCTCGATTGCGGCGCGCCGATGGATTGACCCCGGTGACCGCGTTCGGGTTGTAGGTCGGCAGATTGACCATCGCCAGGATCTCGCCGGTGGCCACGTCCATCACCACGATCGAGCCACCGGCGGCGTTGTTTTCGACTAGCGCGTTGCGCAGTTCCTTGTAAGCCAGAAACTGGATACGGCGATCGATGCTCAAGGTCAGGTCTTTGCCCGGCTCGGCCGGACGTACCAGATCCACGCTCTCCACGATCGCACCACGCGCGTCACGTACCACCTTCTTGGCGCCGGCCTTACCGCGCAGCCAGCTGTCGAAGGCGAGCTCCAGCCCCTCCTGACCACGGTCATCAATGTTAGTGAAGCCCAGCACATGGGCCATCGCCTCACCCTGCGGGTAAAAGCGACGGAACTCACGCTGCGAGAACACGCCTGGAATCTTCAAAGCAATGACCGCTTGCGCCTTGTCCGGGTTCATCCGGCGCTTGAGGTACATAAACTCTTTGTCTGACTTCTGGGTAAGACGGGCGGTGAGCTCATCGACCGGCAGCTCAAGCGCGCGCGCCAGTTCGGCAATGCGATTCGGGTTACGCAGCAGTTCCTGTGGATTGGCCCAAATCGATTCCACCGGCGTGGACACCGCCAACGGCTCGCCGTTGCGGTCGGTAATCATCCCGCGCGACGTTGCAATCGGCAGCTCACGCAGATAGCGCGCCTCACCCTCACGCTGGTAAAAATCGCTGTTAATAAGCTGCACGTAGGCAGCGCGGCCAATCAAGGCAACCGCGCACAAGCCCAGCGCCGTGCCGACCAGCACAACGCGGCCGCGCAGATCAAAATTGCTGCGAGGGCGATTGCGACCGGCCTTCACGGCAGCCACCTCCGCCCATCACTCCATGGGCGGCTTCGACCTGAAAAACCTCCATGCAGACGTTTTTTCATGGCCGCACCACCACGATGTCGGTGGTTTCCGGAAACTTCATCCCCAACCGCTCACGCGCGATTTGATCGATGCGATTACTCTCGGCCCAGGTGGCCTGCTCCAACTGCAGGCGACCAAATTCGATGTTCAGATCGTCGCGCTCACGCTCCAGCTGCGACAGCTCGACGAACAGCTTGCGATGCATGTGACGCATGTAAACCACGCCAATCGCCGAGGCGATCGACGAGGCGAGCAGTACGAGCAGCAGGATCCGGCTCATCGCGCGGCCTCCTGTGACAAGGACGGCAGCTTTTCGGCCACCCGCAACACCGCGCTGCGCGCGCGTGGGTTGGCCACCAGCTCGTCGTCACCGGCCTTGATCGCTCCCCCCATCGCAAGCAATACCGGCACAAACACCTGCGCCTGCGGCAGTCGGCGGTTGTTCGGCGGCGCCTTAGCGTGGCGGTTCACAAACTGCTTGACGAGGCGATCTTCCAGCGAGTGGAAACTGATGACCGCCAGCCGGCCGCCGGGCTTGAGCGCGGCAAG
>Cebus_capucinus_imitator_PRJNA485217_SSR047__coassemble_1071_pt1 | contig 29816 bp, 24 predicted proteins | sample Cebus_capucinus_imitator_PRJNA485217_SSR047__metabat2_high_PE_004 | metagenome-assembled genome bin Cebus_capucinus_imitator_PRJNA485217_SSR047
CTCCTCGACGAATATTCCGAATCTTGAGGTGTTGCATTGACCGGTTGAACCTACCGGATCTGAAGTTTTCCACCCTTTCACAACCGTCCGTGGTTTCGAGGTAGAACCCCTCAGAAATGCTCCATCCTCTGGGCGTTCGTGATTTTGGGTAGACTCGTCTCCCGGAGATCATCCGAACGCCCTATGGTTGTCATCGTGGCACTAAGGGTGAGAGGCCACTAGGGTCAGCGTCCGCTAAGCGTCAATGACTCATCCAGAGCCGTCACTACCCAATCGATATCGTGTGCCTGGAAAGCCAGCGGCGGACGTAGCTTGAGTACATTGCCATGTGGACCGGCCACCGAGGTCAACACGCCGCGCTCGCGTAGTCGCTCGATGACGTCGAGTGCTAGGGCTCGATCCGGGGTTTTTGAGTCGCGGTCTGCCACCAATTCGAACCCGATGAACAAGCCCGTGCCGCGAACATCGCCAACGCTTGCGTGATCATCGGCCAACCGGCCCAGCTCTGACAGCAATTGCTGCCCCACCTGTAGGCTGTGTTGCTGTAGTCCTTCTTCCTCAATGACTTGCAGCACTGCCTGCGCTGCCGCCATCGCCACCGGGTTGCCGCCGAAGGTGTTGAAGTAGGGGATGTCGTCGCTGAAGGCTGCCAACACCTCCTTTCTCGCGAACAAGCCCGATACTGGAATGCCGTTGCCCATCGGCTTGCCGGTGGTGATCACGTCAGGGACTATGTTGTGGCGCGCGAAGCCCCAGAACGCCTCGCCGGTGCGCGCGAAGCCAGGCTGGACCTCGTCTGCGATAAAAATGCCGCCGTTGCGGTGGACCGTATCAATGGCAGGCGCCAGATAGCCGGCGGGTCCAGGCAGTACGCCATCAGATGAAAAAATCGAGTCGGCGATGAAGCCCGCAAATTTGATGCCGTGTTTAGCCATGTCATCGATCTGCGTTTGCAGCTGTTCGGCAAACCAGGCGCCTAGATCCGCAGCTTGCACCCGATATCGATCCGGTGCGGGGACTTTCCGGGTAGTGGCGGCCAGCGGCTGCCCGCTGCCAAGTGCGGGTGACGCGCCAGACGTCAGATCGCTGGTGCCGTGGTAGGCCTCCTGACTGACGATGATGCCGGTGCCGCCACTGTAAGCACGGGCTACGCGTATCGCCAGATCATTGGCTTCCGACCCGGTACACATGTACATCGCCTTGCTGATTTCCGCCGGCATGGTGCGCAGCAGGCGCTCGCTATAGTCCAGAATTGCTTCATGTAGATACCGGGTATGCGTATTCAGGCGCTGCATCTGTGCATGGACCGCTTCAATCACTGCGGGGTGGCAATGACCGATGCTCGCGACGTTGTTGTACATATCCAGATACTTGCTGCCATTCGCGTCCCACAAGTATTGCCCAAGTCCGCGCACTAAGTGCACCGGTTTGCGATAGAACAGCCGATAGGCATCTCCGAGTAGCCGCGCGCGTCTCTGGGTCATTTTCAGCGAATCAGGATCCAGCTGTGCCGCATGTTCGGCACTGAAGCTGTTGGTGTCCATGATGGTGGAGCGAATTGCCATGTGCGTGTTCTATTTTAGGTTTTGGGGAGGTAGGCACGTTGGCGGTCCTTCCGCCGAAGCCTGCTGAATTTGCGGGTCTCGCTGGCCGGTAAGCCGCAGCTATACACTGAAAGCGTTATTGGTAACTTACAGATGTCCAGATGAAAATTCACGACAGGCGGGCAGGCAAAAGGATGACGTTCACAAAAGTTATTGGCCTCGGTTACTAAGCCTGTAAAAAATCTGACCACGCCTGGGCGTATCGTTCGAGGCAGAGGGCGCTATAGCCGCGGAAGTCAAAATCTACAGTTGAACCTATCTCGGAGTTCAAACTCCAGAGTGTCTCTTTGAGTAATGACGCGGCTTTCATCGCCAGGTACTGGCGATGGCGCAACGACTGAAGTGGCTGTTCGAAGTAGTTCTCGAGCAGCCATTGTTCTTGCGTCGAATCAAGGAGGTTGTTGGAAGCCAAGCTGCCTAAATCGGATAGCGGGCTGTTGAAGCCAGCGTAGTCCCAATCGATCAACCATAGGCGATTTTCATCGGCGAGGATGTTGGCAGCCAGCCAGTCGTTGTGGCAGAACGTGAGCTCGACCGGCCCCACCGCGCGCTCCAGTTCTCCCGCCTGTATTAGTAATCCAGACAGGTCGGTGTCCACGCGATGACTCTTTAGCGTCGCGATCGTGTCGCGGATGACGTGAAAGATCCAATACGCCAGTATCGGACCACGTATCTTTAGTGACATTTCTCTATGCACGCGCTGCATCAGCGAGACGATATCAGGTAGGTATTCTCCGACCTGGTTCGGTTGCAGCGTGATTGAAGGGATATACTCGATCACTAGCACATCTGGCCCTACATGATGCACCTGCGGCGAAATGCCAAGCTCAGCTGCGGTCAGACTGGCCGAGTGTTCATTGAAGCGCATGACATGTTGGCTAGGAATATCCTGTCCCAATCGCACGACATGACGCCTACCATCATCGACAAGATAGGTCTTATTGGTGATGCCCCCGGTTAGTTCCTTGATCTCAATAGGCGAGCCGCGCCAGCACGGTAATGTACGGATTCTTTCGTGTGGATCACGATTGATACAACTAGACTCTAATTTCGACATTGCTTCGCTACGCAAGCGTTAGTAAAGAAAATCGTGAATTGCGCTGAGGAGTAGTTCGGAAACAGGTTGATAAAGCTCACCACGTGCCTCCAATCCGGCCCCGGCAGCGTGGTGAACCTCCCCGTTAGGTGACTACATATACAGAGTTCACTCGTCATGCGGGCTCAGCGACATCTCTAATTCCAGAAGTATCCTGGCGCAGACTGAGCACACATGTGGCGATACCGAACAGCATTAATCCTACAAAGACTGCACCGATCACGGGATTGAACCAGACCATTGCGACTAAACAGATCAATGCCATGATCAGCGCAATCCCAGGGACTACGGGATAACCGGGAGCGCGGAAGCTACGCTCCATTCTCGGCTCGCTGAGACGCAACTTGAATAGGCTCAGCATGCTCATGACATACATTACGATGGCTCCAAACACCGACATCGTGACGATTGCAGCGGTCAGTGACATGCCTTGAATCTTGATAACGCCATCACTAAGTATCGCCGCGATACCAATCACTCCGCCTGCCACAATCGCGCGATGTGGGGTCTGATAACGCGATAATTTCGCCAGTCCATGGGGCAGAAATCCGGCCCGGGCCAGGGCAAAGAACTGTCGCGAGTAGCCGAGGATGATGCCGTGAAAACTGGCGATAAGGCCGAACAGACCAATCCAAACCAGCATGTGCAGCCATGCTGAGCTTTGTCCAACCACTACTTTCATCGCTTGCGGCAGAGGATCGTTGATACCGGACAGTTGCCGCCAGTCACCTACGCCTCCCGCGAAAACCATCACGCCAACGGCCAGGGCGACGAGGGTCAAAATGCCGGTGATATAGGCGCGCGGAATGGTGCGTTTGGGCTCTTTAGCCTCCTCAGCGGCCATCGCCGCGCCTTCGATCGCCAGGAAAAACCAAATTGCAAACGGGATCGCGGCGAAAATTCCGGAGACCGCGGTAATACTGAAAGTATCTTGTCCTGCCCAGCCGTGGGCGGCGAAGTTAGCCAAACTGAAGCCTGGTGCAACCACTCCCATAAACACTAGCAGTTCGATCACCGCCAGCAGAGTAACGATTAACTCAAAGGTAGCGGCAATCGACACACCGACAATGTTGAGCGCCATGAAAACGAGATAGGCACCGATCGCTGACACACGTGGATCAAGGCTCGGGAACTGCACGTTGAGATACGCGCCGATCGCAAGCGCGATCGCAGGAGGGGCGAATACGAACTCGATCAATGTGGCAATACCGGCCACCATGCCGCCGAACTTGCCAAACGCACGCAAGCTGTAGGCAAAAGGACCACCCGCATGCGGGATCGCTGTGGTGAGTTCGGTGAAGCTGAAGATGAAACAGGTATACATCACCGCGACCAACAGTGCGGTGATGAGGAAGCCCAATGTTCCGGCGGCCCCCCAACCGTAGCTCCATCCAAAATACTCACCGGAAATTACCAAGCCAACGGCGATACCCCACAGTTGCCAGGTACCAAGCGTAGGTTTTAGCTTTTCGAGAGCCATGTATATCTCCAGCGACCGCATCGATCACAGCCAGAAGAGGGGGCCCAAACGGGTTTTGTACCGAGAGGGGATCGTGCTCCCACGCAACGGCAAGCATTTACTTATATAGCCCTCTATCCAACTGATTAGCACAGCGCCGGCGGGTAGGGTCCCGCCTGCCGGGTAGGCAGTGGATTCTGGTGGGCATCTCAATACGGGGCATTTATTGTCGTAAACAGGCAAATATGATATGTGTCGTTATCTATTTAATATTTGACGACACTTTGAGACATCAGACGACGCAAAATTATTCGAGAGTGAGGCAAGGGCCTTGCGTTGGTTTGGATCAACCGGAATTAGGGGGGAGCGATACGCCGCGGGACGGGTTGGATCATGCAGGCCGTACGCGAGGGCCTGCCGTTGGGTCAGGCGTGGCCTTGAAGGAACGGTCCGGTACCTTTGATCGGGATGTTTACCAGATCATCAAACCGCCTATGGCTTCGTAGCAGTATTTTATTACTGCTCTGTAAATAATATTCCTATGAAATCGGTATATGCAATCAATCCTAAATGGGGTCGATGATCGAAATATTTAATTCTCTTTAATATATCTGACTGTGTCAGTGCCTGAAATTTCTTTAATAATAATTTGATTTTAACGGCGACTTAACAAAATAGTCGCTTGTCGCTACCGGACATGAATAGGCAATGCGCGAAGGGGGAAAAGCCGCTTTTTATTCAGTTGTACCGCGTCAGTATCGCTTCCGTGGTCTGAAGACGAGGAGATCTAAATGAAAACCAAAAAGTCCATCGCCTGGCTGCTGATGGGTGCCTCATCGTTGTCGATGGTGGCCCCGGTCCTGGCGCAAGATAACGGTCAGAACGACAACCATGGTGCATCCCAAAACCAGCACGCTCAAAACTGGCACCCTCAAAACCGCCATCCTCAAAACCGGCACCCTCAGAATCAACGTGCCCAAAATCAGCACCCTAATGGCGCGCGCGCGAGCGGTCCACACAACCCAGGTCCGGAAGCAGGTCCGGGTCCAAGCCCAGGGCCAGGGCCAGGGCCAGGGCCGGGGCCGGGTTGGCAGCCCGGCGGCTACTACGACGGGCCGCGCGACTTCGTCTACGACTACCGTCGGTACGACCTGCCGCCACCACCGGATGATTACCACCGTTGGGTGCGTGATCCCAATGGCGACTTCGTGCTCATAGCGGTCACCACGGGCATCATTACCAGCCTGCTGCTGGGGGGGCCGCATCACTGAGTAGCCCAGAATCCCTGCTAAGGCGGGGATTCTGTTTTCTGTGTCCGGCGTGATCCGATTGGGTGCACTGATCTTGTTCATGCTGGCGGATGCGCAATGACGTCCTCGAACTGGAACGCTGTAGTGGCGCAGGCCGGACACTGTGCCGCTGGCGATGAGCGGTGGCAGGCCCCATCTATCGGCTATCCCGTCCTGGAATGCTGCCGATGATCCCCATTTCCGTGCTCGATCTGGCGCCCGTCTGTGAGGGCAGCGATACCACCCAGGCGTTTACCCATATGCTCGATCTGGCGCAGCACGCTGAGCGATGGGGCTACCGGCGCTATTGGCTGGCGGAGCATCACAACATGCCGGGCATCGCCAGCGCGGCGACTGCGGTGCTGATGGGGCATGTTGCTGGAGGTACTTCGACAATCCGGGTCGGCGCTGGGGGTATTATGCTGCCCAATCATGCGCCGCTGCAGGTGGCCGAGCAATTCGGTACGCTGGCCTCGCTGTATCCGGGCCGGATCGACTTAGGTTTGGGGCGTGCACCGGGTACCGACCAGCCCACAATGCGTGCGCTGCGCCGCTATGTGGATAGCGCCGACCGCTTCCCCCAGGATGTGGCTGAACTACTACGCTATTTCGACCCAGCGGTGGATGGCCAGCTGGTGCGCGCAGTGCCCGGTGCTGGTATTGAGGTGCCGGTCTGGTTACTGGGCTCCAGCCTGTTCAGTGCGCGGCTGGCTGCGGCGCTTGGGCTGTCGTTCGCGTTCGCCTCTCACTTCGCGCCGGATGCGATGGACGAGGCAGTGGCGATCTACCGGCGCGATTTTCGACCCTCGGCGCGGCTACGTGCGCCGTACACGCTGTTGGCATTGAACGGGGTCGCGGCCGGTTCTCGTGATGAGGCACGACGACTCTTTACCAGTCAACAGCAGGCTTTTGTGAACCTGCGTCGCGGCCGGCCGGGCAAAATTCCGCCGCCGATTGAGGACATTGAGGGATATTGGCAGCCACACGAAAAGTTGGGTGTGCAGAACGCGTTGGCGTGCAGCGTGATCGGCGAACCGGATGAGGTGGCACAGGGGCTGGCCGAGTTTGCCGAGCGGCATCGTCCGGACGAACTGATGTTAACCGCTAACATCTACGACCACGCCTCGCGCCTGTGCTCATTCGAGCTGATCGCGCAGGCATGGCAGCAACGGCACGGCCTGGTTGGTGCAGGTCATGGTTAATCGCGCGTGGCAGATGCACTTGGTGTGCCTCAGGCTTATCTCCAAGAATGTATACCACCGCACATCGGTGAAAAGAACATTAAACAGCGCGTCAGATTGAGCGGTGAGCTGCGTTTCTGATGTACGACATCGCTGAGTTGGCTGAGTAGTTACAGACGGGTTGAGATGGCACTGATTAGGTGGCGAGTCCGTTCAGTTCCACGTAGTTGCCTGGGAATGCGTTTAGTGCAGGTGTGACAACCAGCTGTGGAACAGGTCCAGGAGTTGGTTCGATGTCACGCCAGAAACGGCGATACAGACGCCCGAGGTAATCCAACATCCCAGCATCAGCGCGCCATCGCGCTCCAGCAGTGCCAGCCCGAACAACAGTAAGATCGCCCCGAACAGATAGTTGGTAAATGGGATTGGCAACGACAGTAACAGGCCGGTTACGGCAATCAGCAGGCCGGTCACCATGCGTGCCGGCCAGGGGGATAGCAGAAGGCCCAGACGTGGTCTGAGCAGCCGATCCAACCAGCCGAGCAGGGGAGCGATTTTACTCATGAAGCGGCGGGTACTGCTGCGTTGAGGCCCGCGCTCGCCGATGATGCGCGGTAGCCAGGGATTTCGCAGGCCGATCAGCATCTGCAGACCAATCAGGATGGCCAATGGTCCGCTCACCGCACCGCCCAGACCGGGGATTGGAATGAACGCCGGCAGGCTTCCTACGAACAGTAGCACTCCGAAGCCACTCTGCTGTAGCGTGGTCAGGATGTTGCGCAGGGTCAGGATCGCGGTCTCGTCGCCGATCGTGAAGTGGTCGAGTAGCGTGCGGATGCCTTCGCTGCGGTACTGGCGGCGGTGCGCGCCAGTGCCAGGCTCATCCGACGATGTCATCGCTTTCCTCTTCCTTTAGGCGGCGCAGCAGCAGTTTGTCGATGCGTGCGCCATCCAGATCAACGATCTCGATGCGCCACCCCGCCCAGTCGAAATATTCACCCGCATGCGGGATGCGGCCGAAGTAGTAGATGCACAGGCCGGCCAGTGTGTGATAGTCACCCTCTTGGGCGTTCGGTAGCTCGGCGCCGCCGAGTACCTCGCGTAGCTCTTCTACTGGCAGCGAGCCGTCAATCAGCAGCGAGCCGTCCTCGCGAGTCACCACCAGCGCGTCCTCGTCGGTGTTCTCCACCGCCTGCAGGCGGCCAACGACTGCGCCCATCAGGTCGCTGATCGTGACCAGACCGCGAATTTCGCCGTACTCGTCCACCACCAGTGCCATCGACTGCTGCTCCTCGCGAAAAATCTCCAGCAACTTCATCGCGTGGGTGGACTCGGACACGAATAACGTGTCGCGCAGCTGCCCGAATAGGTGGGGGCCGCCGCGTTCTAATTGCGACACCAATGACTTCACCTCGAGCACGCCGATGATGTCTTGGTCATTGTCGCGGTACACCGGATAGCGGGAGAACTCGTGCTCGCGCATCAGTGCCAGGTTTTTCTCGGGCGCAGCATCGGCATCCAGCCAGGCGATCCGGTTACGCGGCGTCATCAGGCTATCAGCGGTACGGTCACCCAGCCGCATGACCCGGTTCATCATGTCGCGTTCGTGGCTGTCGATGACCCCAGCCTCGTGGCTTTCAGCCACCAGCATGCGGATTTCCTCTTCGGTCACCGACGCCGACTCATCCTTGCCAAGTCCCAGCACGCGTAACACCAGTTTGGTAGAGCGAGCCAGTACCCAGACGAACGGCGCGCCGATCCGGGCCAGCCACGACATGGGCATCGCCACAAAGCCAGCAAATGTCTCTGGGCGTGTCAATGCCAGCCGTTTTGGCACTAATTCGCCGAAAATGAGGGTGATGAAGGTGATCAGCACGATCGCTAGCGCTTTGCCAATGGTTTCGGCATAGGCCAGTGATGGGATCGCCGCAGCCAGCTGAGTACCGATGACCTCGCCGATTGCATCGCCGCCCAGCACGCCGGTCAGAATGCCGATGGCGGTAATGCCGATCTGAACCGTCGACAGAAAGTTTTCGGGATTTTCGGCCAGGGCTAGTGCCTTTTCGGCGCGCTTGCTGGACTGAGCCATCTGCTTGAGCCGGCTCTTGCGCGAGGTCATTAGCGACATCTCCGACATGGCGAAGAAGCCGTTCAGCAAGATCAGGGCGAAAACAATGAGAAGCAGCTCAAGCACGGGCGTCGTCCCCGGTCAGTGAAGGGGAGGGCATCGTGATGCGGCGGTCGGCGCGCGTGGCGCGCAGGGGGGGTATAGGGTCGTCGTCCATAAGATGCGCCCGGAGGCGCGGGGTTAATCTTAGCAAAATCCCTGTAAGTATCGACCCGTGTGGGGTGACGATGGCTTCCGGATACCCAGAAAGGTCATCGAGCGGTCATAATTCCGCTCAGTGCCGTCCCTCCACGACGGCGGGATTCCCTTTGCACATGTTCTCCCTGCAGACCATCTTCGGTTCAGGCAAACAGTTCTACACGCTTTTGAACGAGGCGGCCGAGGCCGCTTATGACAGTACCAAGGCGCTGCATTCGATGATGCGCGACGTCGACCGGCAGCCGGCGCTTGATGCGTTTAAACTGGCGCGCTTGCGCGAGCGTGCCACGTCCGACAAGATCGGCCAGGCCCTGGTCGATAGCTTCATGACGCCGATTGAGCGCGAGGACATTGAGGCGCTGGGTTCGGCTCTTTACAAAATTCCCAAGCAAGTCGAAAAGTTCGCAGATCGCTATTCGCTGGCGACACAACATCTGGCGCACATCGACTTTGCGCCGCGCGCGGCGATGCTTGAACAAGCGGCCGCCGTAGTGGTGGACATGGTGCGCGAGTTGCCGGCGATGAACATCGACCGGATGACGGCACTCAACGACAAGCTGCGGATGTTGGAGAACGAGGCCGACCGGCTGATGTTGGAATTGTATCGCGACATCTATTCCGGTCGTCTGGAAAACTTGCAGATGTTCTTGCTCAAAGAGTTCTTCGAGATTTTGGAAAAGGCCATCGACCGCTGTCGCGAGGCGGGTGTGGTGGTCTACCAGATCGTGTTGAAGAACTCCTGACGGGACCTGCGATGTTGACTCTGGTTCTTGTGGTGGTGCTGGCCGCGCTGGTGTTCGAGTTCATCAACGGTTTTCACGACACTGCCAACTCAATCGCCACAGTGGTGGCGACCAAAGTGCTGTCACCCGGCTGGGCGGTGATGCTAGCTGCGGGGATGAATCTGGTGGGGGCGCTGACCGGCACTGCCGTAGCACTGACGATCTCCTCCGGCCTGCTCGATGCCAATGTCATCGAGGTTACCCCGCAGGTGGTGCTGTGCGCGCTGCTGGGCGGCATCATCTGGAATCTCATCACGTGGTGGAAAGGATTGCCGTCTTCTTCCTCGCATGCGCTGATCGGCGGGCTGTGTGGTGCGGGTCTGGCGGCCGCACACAACAATTGGCATGTGCTGATCTGGTCGCAGAACGTGGGTGATTGGGCTAAGAACAAGGGCCTGCTGTGGAAGGTGTTCGTGCCGATGATCACCTCGCCGATCGCCGGCTTCGTTTTGGGTATTGTGGTGATGATGCTGCTTTGGGCGATCATCGCCGGGATGAGCAAGCTTGGTGGCCCGATCGGGCGGTTGGCCCGGCCGCGCTGGGTCAATGCGTTTTTTAGCAAGGCGCAAATCGCCTCGGCCGCCTATATGGGCTATGCACACGGGCACAACGATGCGCAGAAAACCATGGGCATCATCGCCATGACCCTGGTGGGCGCACAGTCGGTGGGAGCCTTGGATGCGCTGCCGGGCTTCCTGTCCTTCCTGCACCCGGCCGGGCAGGCTGCAGAAGGTATCCCGACCTGGATCGTACTGGCCTGCGCGCTGGTGATGGCGGCCGGCACCGCCTCAGGGGGCTGGAAGATCATCAAGACGTTGGGCCACAAGATGGTCAAGCTGCACCCGATTCACGGCTTTGCCGCCGAAACCAGCTCGGCCACGATCCTGACGTTGGCCGCGCATTTCGGCATGCCGGTGTCGACCACCCACAGCATTTCCACCGCCATCATGGGGGTGGGGTATGCCAAGAATCCACGCTCGCTGAAGCTTGGCGTGATCGAACGGATCATTTGGGCTTGGATCCTGACCATTCCGGCCGCCGGCGGCGTGGCTTATCTCATCCTGTCGATGTTTGAGCTGTTTGGCTGGACCTGAGCGTAGTGGCGCTGTGTGCCATCAGTCCAATGTGACCACTACCTTGCCGAACGGCCCACGGCGCAGGTGCTCGAAAGCAGTCGGCAGGGCATCGAAACGGTAGCGAGCGTCGATCACCGGGACGATGCGGTGATGGCTGAGCGCACGATTCATGGCCTCGAAAGCACGGCGGTGACCGACCACGACGCCTTGTAGCCGAGCCTGTCGTTGCAGTACATCGGGTGGGGAGGGGAGCAGGGTGCTCTGCCCCTCCAAGAAACCGACCCAGGCGATCGTGCCACCCCAGGCCAGCGCTTGCACCGAGCGGGCTAGATTGTCGGCTCCGACTACCTCAACAATGCGTTCAGCGCCGCGGCCATCTGTTGCAGTGAGGGCTTCGGCCGACCAGTCTGGAGTGGTGCGGGTGTCGATGGCGACGAACTGGCCGAGCGCGGTGGCGCGCTCAAGTTTGGCGGCTGAGCGCGACACCAACAGCACCCGGGCCCCCGCCGCCAAGGCGAACTGCAACGCGAACAACGATACGCCGCCGGTGCCCTGCACAATCACGTTCTGCCCCGGCTTCAGACCGTCGCCGTCGAACAGCGCATTCCATGCGGTTAAGGCGGCGATCGGCAAGGTACTGGCTTCGGCATGGTCAAGGTGATCCGGAGGAACGACGAGATCGGCCTGGTCAAACAGTCGATACTCGGCCATCACGCCGGGCAAGGTGCCGCCGAGCGAATGCGACACGATATGGGCGTAGTCAGTGGCCCCGTCATGCCAACCGGCGATGAAGTGGCCCAGCGCGCGGTCACCTACTTGGAAGCGGGTTACCCCGGCGCCTAATGCGACCACCTCGCCGGACGCGTCAGAGGCCGGTACCAGCGGCGGTGCCTCGTGGGTGCGAGCCTCGGCCACCAACAGGTCGCGATAGTTCAGCGCGACCGCGCGGATTCGCAGCAGGACCTCACCGGGCCCAGGTTCGGGCATGACGGCCTGGTGCAGGCGCAATTTACCGGCTTCGTATTGCCAGCGTTTGAAGTGGGGGGGAAGCATCGCGCATCTCCGGGACCAAAACGGGAGTGCCAGTGTCGTGTGATGATGTGAGGGAATAAATCTGGGAGAAGGAAAAATAAGGATGAACCAGATTCATCAATCGATGGATTTCCGCTCGCTGAGCGTGTTTGTCCATGCCAGTGACAGCGGCAGTTTCACCGCCACTGCGCAAGCGCTGGGCATGAGCCCGTCGACGGTCAGCAAGGCGGTATCCCGATTGGAGGCAGCGCTGGGGGTGCGGTTGTTTGAGCGTACTACTCGACGGGTGCGGACGACTGCGGAGGGGCGGGCGTTACAGGTACGCTGTCGTCAGGTGCTCGATGACCTGCGCAGTGCTCGCGACGACCTGCAGGCGCAGGCTGGCACAGTACAGGGACTATTGCGGGTCAGCTTGCCGGTCGCGTATGGCCGTCAGGTCGCGTTGCCGAGGTTGGTGGCTTTGCTGCGTGCACATCCGCGGTTGCGGATCGAGGCCTGCCTGTCCGACCGGCGGGTGGATTTGATCGATGAAGGCTTCGATGCGGCGTTGCGGATTGGTGAACTGCAGGACGCACGGCTGGTCGCGCGGCGCATCGACACGGTGGAGTACGTGGTCTGTGCTGCACCGGACTATCTTGACGCGCATGGTGTCCCGACGCATCCACGTGAGTTGGAGGCACTGGATTGCGTGTCGGCCTACGGTTATGACGGCCGTCCCTGTGGTTGGGGATTTCGTATCCAAGGTCGTGACTGGACGCCAGCGCTGGCAGCGCGCTTGGTACTGGACCATGGCGAGGCGCTGCCCGCTGCGGCGTTGGCCGGGGCCGGATTGATCTACGTACAGCGCTACTTGGTTGCCCAGGCCATCGCCGATGGTCGCCTGTGCCAGGTCTTGGCGGAGTACATGCCGGCGCCGTTGCCTGTGTCGATGGTGTACCCGAGCGGGCGTCACCCCCCGCTGCGGTTGCGTGCGCTGGTGGATCGACTGGCCGACGGCTCTCCGAGCTGACGCGGTGGGCGGTCGCGGTATTCGCGTGGTTTGACGGTGTCGAGGGAGTTTGTTCGTGAACGCAGGGGGCTTTACTTGAAAGTCCCCAATGGAAGTCAGCGTTGCGGAACTGCGTTCCGCAGTGACTCAATGCGCCGCGTATAGCGCCATTACGTCTTTGCGGAATGCCGCTTGGCTGCCGGGACGGTTGTAGAACATGTGGCCGCCCGGATATTCCTTGACTTGGACGCGGTCAGGGTCATCGCCCATCGCCGGCATCTGGTCCACGGTCAGCAATGAGCCCATAAACGGGCATGACAGGTCGTTCCAGCCGTGTACGATCAGCACCCGCAATTTCGGGTCGATCGCCACCGCTTGGCGCAGCTGCGTCACCGACCCTGCGCGCAGGTCGTCGTTGCGATCCCAGAGTCGATTCACATCGTAGTTCAGCGCCTGGTAACGGGCATCCACCTTCCAGCCGACCACTCGGGTGACGAAGTCGACCATCGCGGTCGTGGTCGGGGCGACGATGCCATCCAGCAGCGGGTCGTTAGCGCGCTGCTCCGGATCGTTGGGAAACGGGTCAAACGCGGTGACGTTGGAGTCGTAGCGACTGCCCAGTTCGCCTTTGTCACGGAATGCCTCGCGAAGATAGGCTTGGGTCTCCAAGCGGCCGCCGGCGCGGCGGACGTAGACCGGATCCAGGCCGGTGAGCTCGCTGACCTGGCGCAGCATCGCCTCGGTAGCCTGGGGATCTGAGCGGCCCTTCATCAATGCCACGGCGTAATCGCTGCGTGTGTAGTCGATCACCCGACGCATGTTGTCATCGGTCAGCCGGCCCTGCCGCTCCAGATGGGCAGCGGCAATGGAGGGCAAGGTCAGCATCCATGCCAGCGGTGAGACGTCGGCGTTGTCCTCCAGTGTCGGGTTTAGGTAGGGCGAGACCAGTACCACGCCATTCATCGCTACGCCTAGCTGGGTCTGCAGATAGTAGGTGATGCGTGGGCCGCGGTAGCCGCCGTAGCTCTCGCCGACCAGGTACTTGCGTGATTGCAGCCGACGATTTTTCAACAGCCAGTCGTAGATCGTGCGCGAAAGGTACTCGACATCGGCTTTGGGGGTGTAGAACTGCTTCTTGGCCTCATCCTCGCCGACCAGCGCGCGGCTGAAGCCAGTTCCGACCGGGTCGATGAACACCAGGTCGGTGAAGTCCAGCCAGGTCCCGGGGTTGTCACGTAAGGTCGCCGGAGCAGAAGCGCTGTCGCCGGCAGCACCGAACGGCACAACCTTGGGACCGATCGCGCCAAGGTTGAGGTAGACCGAGGAGGCGCCAGGTCCACCGTTGAGCGCGAATGTCACTGGTCGGTCTTTGCCGTCCACGGTGTAGGCCGTAAAGACGACTTCGCCGATGGTTTTGCCATGGTCGTCGCGCACGGGCAGGGTGCCGACGGTGGCGGTGTAGGTCAGTATGTGTCCGTTGATGCGGGTGGTTTGCCGCGCCGATGCGTCGGCGGGCAAGGGCGCTGGCGTGGCGTCTTTATCCGTGCTGTGCTTGTCGGAGGGCGGTGGGTCGGAAAGGGGCTCCGCAGCGAATGCGGCGGGGGCAGCGAGCAATAGGCTCGCGACGAGCGTGACCCGGTAGAGCAGAGGCTTCATGCAGGGCGTCGGATTGCGTGAGAGAACCCCGATACTAGGGCGCGGCGTCGAGTGCAGGGATGTGCTCAAAGGCATAGGGCGACACTCAGCGGACATCATCACCCGATTATCATTTCCGCTTTCATCGGATCGGGTTGGAGTCGTTGTAGTGAATCCCCCACAAAAGCTTGGTCGTTGGTTGTGCAGGGGAGCCTGGTTACGAATCACACCTCGCTACGGTACGGATTCAGGTGCACGCGACGCCTGGTTCCGATCACTGGGTACGAATTGGGGGCTGCTGGCGGTCCTGGTACTGACCGCGAGTGCGGTGATGGCCGGCGAGGAGCGCGATCCAAACGCGTTATGGCGGATTGTCAGCACGCGCTGCGATGCACCGCTGGCGACACGCCCGACCGACTGTGTGGCGGTATGGCCGGAGCCGGATCGAGGCTCGGTGGTACTGAAAGATAAGCAAGGCCAATACCAGTATCTGCTGATCCCCCTGCGGCGCGTGACGGGTATTGAGGATGCGCAACTGCTGCGCAGAGGAACGCCCAATTATTTTGCCGTGGCCTGGCAAGCGCGCGGTTTCGTCGAGCGTGCGCTGGGCCAACCACTGCCGCGCCGCGATATGAGCCTGGCATTGAATTCTCCGTATGGCCGCTCGCAGGAGCAGCTGCATGTGCACCTGGACTGCGTGCGTGCCGATGTCGCTGCGGTCCTGGCGCGGCACGCATCGGCAATCGGCGATCGCTTCGCGCCGCTTCCCGAGCGCTTGCGCGGTCACGTTTATCTTGCTCGCTACCTGCCGGGTGAAACACTCACCGCAGATCCGGTACACCTGCTGGCACAGTCGCTGCCCGCTGGGGACACACTAGACCACTACTCACTGGTGGTAGTGGGTGCCGAGGATAAGCGTGGTCCTGGGTTCGTGGTGTTGGCGACACGGATGGACCTGGCCGCCGCCAATTTCGCCAGCGGCGAGGAATTGCAGGACCAGGCCTGCGGGGTATTGACCGGGGCCAAGGCGGTGGACGGGGCGCTCTAGCCCGTCGACCTGCCCGTCATCGCCACTTGCGCGGGACGGCTACGCAATCTGACGTATTCCTGACCCATCGGCCGGCGGCCTAGGCTGCCTCCACGTCCGGACCGCCGGACGTCCGTCATTCCGATCGACAGGAGCGTCCCGTTGAGTATTTTTCTTCGCCGCATTTCCCGACGGCTGCTGGCCGCCGGTGCCATCGCGCTATCTGGGCCGCTGCTGGCGCAGCCCGGGCAGCAGGAGCCGATCAAGGTCGGTATTCTGCATTCGCTGTCTGGGACCATGTCGATCTCCGAGACCGCGCTGAAGGACATGGCGCTGATGAGCATCGAGGACATCAACGCTAAGGGGGGCGTGCTTGGGCGCAAGCTTGAGCCGGTGGTGGTCGATCCGGCCTCGAATTGGCCCCTGTTCGCCGAGAAAGCACGCCAGTTGATCGCGCAGGATAAGGTCGCGGTGGTGTTCGGTTGCTGGACCTCGGTGTCGCGCAAGTCCGTGCTTCCGGTGTTCGAGGAACTGAACGGGCTGTTGTTCTACCCGGTGCAATACGAGGGTGAGGAGCAGTCCAAGAATGTGTTCTACACGGGTGCGGCGCCCAATCAGCAGGCAATCCCGGCAGTGGAGTACCTGATGAGCGAGGACGGCGGCGGCGCCAGGCGCTTCGTGCTGCTCGGCACCGACTACGTCTATCCACGCACCACCAACAAGATCCTGCGCGCGTTTTTGCACAGCAAAGGCGTACAGGACGCTGACATTCTGGAGCTCTACACACCGTTCGGCGCCAGTGACTATCAGACCATCGTCGCCAACATCCGCAAGTTCGCCGCGGGTGGCCATACCGCGGTGATCTCCACGATCAACGGCGATTCCAACGTGCCGTTTTACAAGGAGCTGGGCAACCAGGGGGTCAAGGCCACGGACGTGCCCGTGATGGCGTTTTCGGTCGGCGAGGAGGAGCTGCGCGGGGTCGATACTCAGCCGTTAGTCGGTCACCTGGCGGCGTGGAACTACTTCATGTCGTTGGACAATCCGACCAATGCTGCGTTCAAGCGGCAGTGGGCTGAGTATGCCAAGGCCAAGCACCTGCCGGGCGCCGACCGGCCGCTGACCAACGATCCGATGGAAGCGACGTGGATCGGTATGCACATGTGGGCACAAGCGGTGGAGAAGGCCGGCAGCACCGATACTGACGCGGTCGTCGCGGCAATGGCCGGGCAGAGCTTCGTCGCGCCGGACGGCTTTACGGTCACGATGGACGAGCACAACCATCACCTGCACAAGCCGGTATTCGTCGGCGAAATCCGCAGTGACGGCCAGTTCAACGTGGTGTGGAAGACCCAGGGCCCGATCCAGGCGCAGCCGTGGAGCCCGTACTTGAAGGAGCAGGGCACCACGGCGGCGCCGGCCGCGTCGGCCGCCGCTGCGACCGTGCAGCCGGACGGGGCTCGGCAGAAGGGGGGCTGGGGCTGGGTGTTGCTGGTCGTGGTCGTCGTTGCAGTGGGCGTGTTCGTCCTGCGTCGGCACAAGGCAGCATGAAACCGACCGGCAGCACGTGTCATCTCCGCTTAGGCCGCGGTGAAAGCGAGGGGCATGAGAGCCATCGGCGTGCGCTCGGCCAAGCGTCCGAGTGCCACGCGGGAGGATTGGGGGATCGCAGATTCAGCAACTTGTCTGCCGATGGCGACACCCCACTGCGTTCGCGTCAGCGCAGGTGCGACGGCCGGATGTTACCCGGACAGGGGAGCACCCGCGTGGGGACAACGAGCGGAGGGCGGCTGCGCCAGCGAGAGGACTGGCGAAGGGGAATGATGACCTGGTTCGTGCGGGCGATCGCACTGGTGGCGCTGGCGCTGCCGGGCATCGTTCTGGCCGTGACGCCGCAACAGGTTTCGGCACTGGCGCAGGGCGAAACCACACAGCGGGTCCAGGCGATCGCCGCGTTGGCGGCCGTCGACGATCCGACGGCGCACGCGGTGCTGCGTGCGCTGCGCAATGGTGAGCTATGGAGCGACGGCGAGCGTTTCTACCGCGTGCGCGGCGGCACGGCCGTCGATGCGCTGAGCGGTGCGGTACTGGCATTGCCCGCGACGGCGCGTCAGGTCGTGCTGAACAATCGGTTGCGACGCAGCCTTGATGCGGCGCTGGCGGCGCAAGGGCTGGCCTCCGCCGATCCGGCCGTACGCGCGCGCGCGATCGATACACTGGGCGGCCCGATCGCGCCGGAACTGCTGCCGGCGGTGGAGCGCGCGCTGGCGCAGGAACACGACCCGCAGTTGCGTGGGAAACTCGAATCGTTGCGGGCTTCTGCGCTATTGCGGGTAGCCGACTCCGAACGCCGGCGCGAGGCCGCCGAGGTCTTAGCCGGCAGTGATCAGCCGGCGGTGCGCGCGCTGCTGGCCGAGCGGCTGGCGGTTGGCGCCGAGCAGGACCCGCAGGTGCGCGCCGCGCTCGAAACCGCGTTGCGCAGGATCGACGGCCGGCTGGCCTGGGGCGAGCGCGCCGGAGTGCTGTTCAGCGGCCTGAGCCTGGGCTCTGTGCTGCTGCTCGCCGCGCTCGGGCTGGCGGTAACCTACGGTCTGCTGGGGGTTATCAATATGGCCCATGGCGAGCTGATGATGATCGGCGCCTACGCTACGTGGTGGGTGCAGAATCTGTTCGCGACGCATTGGCCGGGCGCGTTCGGGATCTACTTGCTGGTGGCGCTGCCGGTGTCGTTCTTGGCTGCTGCGGCAGTTGGCGCGTTGATGGAGCGCGGAGTGATCCGCTGGCTGTACGGGCGCCCGCTGGAGACGCTGCTGGCGACCTGGGGCGTCAGCCTGATCCTGATGCAGCTGGTGCGCAGTTTGTTCGGCGCGCAGAACGTGCAGGTGCGCAATCCCGAGTGGCTTGAAGGCGGCCTGCACCTACTGAGCAATCTGGTGCTGCCGTGGAACCGGATCGCGCTGATTGGTTTCGCCGCGCTGGTGCTGGGCGGCACCGCGCTGCTGCTGGCGCGCACCCGGCCAGGGTTGTGGATCCGAGCGGTGACGCAGAACCGCGCGATGGCGGCGTGTAACGGCATCGACACCGGCAAGGTGGACATGCTGGCGTTCGCGTTCGGCTCGGGGATCGCCGGGTTGGCCGGCTGCGGGCTGAGCCAGATCGGTAACGTTGGCCCGGAGCTGGGTCAGGGCTACATCGTCGATGCATTCATGGTGGTGGTGACCGGCGGTGTCGGCCAACTGGCGGGAACTGCGTACGCGGGGTTCGGTTTGGGGGTGGCCAACAAGCTGCTGGAGGGCTGGATCGGTGCGGTGCTGGCCAAGATCGTGGTGCTTGCGCTGATTGTGGTCTTTATCCAGCGGCGGCCGCAGGGCCTGTTCGCGCTCAAGGGGCGCAGCGTGGAGTGATGGACATGGACTCTCTTTCCCGTAGGCCGCTGCTGGAGCGCCGCGGCTGGTACGTGGTGCTGGCCGCGCTGTTGGGTGTGGCGGTGCTGGTGCCGCTGCTCAATCTCGTGGTGCCACCCGGCAACTTGCTGCATATGCCCGATTACTGGGTCACGCTACTCGGCAAGATCATGTGCTACGCGATCTGCGCGCTGGCGATGGACTTGGTGTGGGGCTACGCCGGCATTCTCTCGCTCGGCCACGGTCTGTATTTTGCGCTGGGCGGCTACGCGATGGGCATGTACCTGATGCGCCAGATCGGCCGCGATGGCGTTTACGGCGGCGCGCTGCCGGACTTCATGGTATTCCTGGACTGGAAGGCACTGCCATGGCAGTGGGCGCTGAGCGACTCGTTCGCAACGCAGATGGCGTTGGCGATACTGGTGCCAGGGACGATCGCGTTCGTATTGGGCTACTTTGCGTTCCGCTCGCGGATCAAGGGTGTGTACTTCTCAATCATCACCCAGGCCGTGACCTACGCTGCAATGCTGCTGTTCTTCCGCAACGAAACCGGCTTTGGCGGCAACAATGGGTTCACTGACTTCAAGCGCCTGCTTGGCCTGCCGATCACGCCGGAGCTGCGCTTGGGTTTGTTCGTCGTCAGTGGGGTGGCGCTGCTGGGCTGCTTCCTGTTAGCGCGCTGGTTGGTGGGTAGCAAGTACGGACGGGTGCTGCAGGCGATCCGTGACGCCGAGGGCCGGGTGATGTTCAGCGGCTACGATCCGCTGCGCTACAAGCTGGCGGTGTGGACACTGTCGGCGATGATGTGCGGGCTGGCCGGGGCGCTCTACGTGCCGCAGGTGGGGATCATCAACCCGGGCGAGATGTCGCCGGCGTCCAGCATCGAGATCGCGGTGTGGACTGCGGTCGGAGGCCGCGCGACGCTGGTCGGGCCGATCGCCGGGGCGTTCTTCGTCAATCTGGCCAAGAGCTGGTTCACCGAGACGATTCCGGAATTCTGGCTGTACTTCCTCGGCGCGCTGTTCATCGCGGTCACGTTGTTCCTGCCACGCGGACTGGCCGGACTGGTGCGCGGGGGGCGGCGATGAGTGCGGTGATCTTGCAGCTGGACGCGATCGGCGTCAGCTTCGACGGTTTTCGCGCGCTCAACGAACTGTCGTTGAGCATCGACGCCGGCGAGCTGCGCTGCGTGATTGGCCCCAACGGTGCCGGCAAGACCACGATGATGGACGTGATTACTGGCAAGACCCGGCCGGATTCAGGCAGGGCGTGGTTCGGAGCCGACCTGGACCTGCTGCGGCTACGCGAGCCGCAGATTGCCCAGGCCGGGATCGGTCGCAAGTTCCAGAAGCCGACCATCTACGAGCAGCTGAGCGTGTGGGAAAACCTGGAGTTGAGCCTGCGCGGTGATCGTGGCGTGTTCGCGGCGTTATTGGCACGGTTGGACAGCGCGCAGGCCGATCGCATGGCGGCGATGCTGGAGCGGGTGCGCCTGCCGGCGCTGGCCAGGGTGCGCGCCGGCACGCTCTCGCACGGGCAGAAGCAGTGGCTGGAGATCGGCATGCTATTGATGCAGGAGCCCCAGCTGCTGTTGCTGGACGAGCCGGTGGCCGGGATGACTGATGAAGAGACCGAGCGCACCGCCGAATTGTTCTTGTCGCTGGCTGGCAGGCACTCGCTGATGGTGGTCGAACACGACATGCAGTTTGTCGCCACGTTGGCCGCCGGTCACGATGACGCCGGCCGCCGGCGCAAGGTGACGGTACTGCACGAGGGCCGGGTGCTGGCCGAGGGCCCGCTGGAGCAGGTGCAGGCCGACGAGCGCGTGATCGAAGTCTATCTGGGGCGGTGAGCGATGCGGCTTGAGATCGAAGGCATTCAACAGTATTACGGCGGCTCGCACATTCTGCGCGAGGTTTCCCTGACGTCCGAGCCGGGGGCGGTCACGGTGTTGATGGGGCGCAATGGTGTCGGCAAGAGCACGCTGCTCAAGAGCCTGATGGGGCTGGTGCCGGTGCGTGCCGGGCACATCCGGCTCGACGGCAAGCCGATCGCGACGTTGCCGACTTGGAAGCGGATGCGCATGGGCATCGGCTACGTACCGCAGGGACGCGAGATATACCCGCGGCTGAGCGTGGCCGAGAATCTTCAGATCGGCCTGGCCAGCCGACCGGCCGGAACTCGACTGCCGGAGGCGCTGTTCGCGCTTTTTCCGGTGCTGGCGCAGATGCTGAAGCGGCGAGGCGGCGACCTGTCCGGTGGTCAACAGCAGCAGCTGGCGATCGCGCGGGCGCTGGCGGCCAGGCCGTCAGTGCTGGTGCTGGACGAGCCGACCGAAGGCATCCAGCCGTCGATCATCAAGGATATTGGCCGGGTGCTGCGGCAGCTGGCCGACAGCGGCTTGGAGGGCAACGGCCCGGGCATGACGATCCTGTTGATTGAGCAATACTACGATTTCGCCGCTGGGCTGGCCGATCACTATGCAGTGATGGAACGCGGCGAAATCGTCGCGCGCGGCGATGGCGCGGATATGGGCAAAGATAATGTGCGGGCACGGTTAGCGATCTGAGGGGGGCGTGGGTGAGACTGATTGCGTTCCTGCGAGGGCGGGGAGGATTTTGGGCGTGATGCCGTTTTATTCGAAATACGCGATCAGCGGCCGCAGCTACTAGGCGGGCTTTGTAAGGTTTCATGGAAGACTGCCGGATGAGGCTTGGCAAGGTCGCGCCGGCTGACACGTGGCATGTGCAGCCCAGGGCTATTCTGGGGTGCAGCACCGGAGGCCTGGGGAGAGGAACTCGCGGCCGGGTATGGGCTGTTTGACGTAGCCCGGCGCACCGATCGCAATGCCAAGATCTCAGGAGGCACAACGAGTTGGAGATACGCCGCTTCGCGCTCTTCCTAAAGGATGTAGCGGACGCGCATACCCATATGACTTCCGGAGCAGCCAGCGACGGCAGGCCCGGTCACGCGCCGCCCACCGGCGGCGCGCGGCGGCAGCGTGTCGTGCGCGAGCGCCGCGACTACAACCAGTGGGTGGCCCGCCAGACCCTGGAGGACTATGCGCTGCGCTATACCGCCGAGCGCGCGCGGCGGCGGCCGGCGTTCCGGATCGGCCATACCGCGCTGGGCGCGATTGCATTCCTGGCCTGCGAGGCAATCGGCGGCGTGATTACGCTGGAGTACGGCGCCGCCAACGCGATCGCGGCGATTGTCGCGATATCGCTGCTGATGTTTCTGATCGGCCTGCCGATCATGCGTTACTCGGCTCGTTACGGGCTGGACATCGACCTGCTCACCCGGGGCGCCGGCTTCGGCTACATGGGTTCAACCCTCACCTCGCTGGTCTACGCCTCGTTCACCTTTCTGCTACTGGCGGTGGAGGCCAGCATCATGTCGGCGGCGCTGGCGATGCTGCTTGGCATCCCGATTGCGATGGCCCATCTAATCAGCGCGCTGGGCGTGATCCCGATCGCGATCTACGGCATCCGCCTGATCAGCCGCATGCAGTGGGTAACGCAGGCGTTCTGGCTGCTGCTGCAGTTCGCGCCGCTGCTCTACATCGCCTCGCAGGACCAGCTGCACCTGGCCGAATGGATCGGCTTGCGCGGCCAGGGCAGCGCGGCCGGCGGCCCGCTGTTGTCGCCACTGTCGTTTGGTCTGGCGGCCTCGCTGCTACTGTCGCTGCTTCCGCAGATTGGCGAGCAAGCCGATTACCTGCGCTTCTTGCCCGAGCGTGCCAAGGTCGGGCGCGTGCGCTGGTGGGGCGCATTTCTGCTCGGCGGGCCGGGCTGGGTGCTGTTTGGCAGCGTCAAGCTGCTGATTGGCTCGCTGCTGGCATGGTCGCTGGTTAGGGCAGGAATGGCTGCCGCGCAGGCCTCTGAACCGACCCGGATGTACTTTGCGGTGTTCTCCGGGCTGTTCAGCTCGCCGCTGGCGGCGCTGCTGCTAACCGGGCTGTTCGTGATCGTCTGCCAGCTCAAGATTAACGTCACCAACGCCTACGCCGGCTCGATCGCCTGGTCGAACTTCTTCGCTCGGCTCACCCACAATCACCCCGGGCGAGTGGTGTGGCTGGTGTTCAACGTGGCGTTGGCACTGCTGCTGATGGAGATCGGCATCATTCGCGCGATCACCAACGTGCTGGCGATATACGCCTGCTTTGCCTCCGGCTGGATCGGCGCGCTGGCTGCCGACCTGGTCGTTAATAAGCCACTGGGGCTGAGCCCGCCCGGGATTGAGTTCAAGCGTGCCCACTTGTACGACATCAACCCGGTTGGCACCGGCGCGATGGTGCTGGCGCTGGCAGTGTCGATGGTGGCTCACGCCGGCTGGCTGGGCGAGATCGCGCACGCGTTCGCACCACTGCTGGCGCTAGCGGTGGCGTTCGTGGCCGCGCCCTTGATCGCCTGGGCTACGGGTGGGCGTTACTACATCGCGCGTGCGGCGACGGTGTTGGCAGGTCAGGGGCACAGCCTGCGCTGCATCATTTGCGAGAACAGTTTCGAGCGTCCGGATATGGCCTGGTGCCCGGTCTACGAGGGCCCGATCTGCTCGCTATGCTGCACCTTGGAGGCGCGCTGCCGCGACCGCTGCAAGCAGGGAAGCCACTTCTCGCAGCAACTGCGCGCGCTGCTCGACCGGCTGTTGCCGCGGCGTTTGGCCAGACTTGTGCATACCCGCACCGGGCGCTTCCTCGGCCTGCTGCTGGTATTCGCGGCGGTGCTCGGGCTGCTGCTGTCTTTTATCTACGTGCAGTATGGCGCGGCGATGCCGGCGCAGCGCGAGGTAATCGCCACGACTCTGGGTGCGGTATACGCTTGCTTGCTGGTGGTCTGTGGAGTGCTGGCCTGGCTGTTTCTGCTGGCGCAGGACAGCGGGCGCGCCGCGCAAAACGAGAGCGAGCGCCAGAGCCAGATGTTGATGGAGGAGATCGAGGCGCACGAACGCACCGACTTGGCGCTGCAGAAGGCCAAAGAGGCGGCCGAGGCGGCCAACGAGGCCAAGAGCCGCTACATCGTTGGCATCAGCCACGAAATCCGTTCCCCGCTCAACGCGATCTTCGGTTACGCGCAGCTGTTGGAGCGCGGCGGAGCGGTCGATTCACACGATGCGGTGCGAGTGATCCGGCGCAGCTCCGAGCACCTGTCGGACCTGGTCGACGGGCTACTGGACATCTCCAAGATCGAGAACGGACTGATGCGAATCAGCCGTGACACAATTTGCCTGCCGGAGTTCCTCGAGCAGATGGTCGATATGTTCCGCATCCAGGCCAGCGCCAAAGGCATCGAGTTTGCCTATCGGCGCTCGGCCTACCTGCCGATGTTCGTGTTCACCGATCAGAAGCGGTTGCGCCAGATTCTAATCAACCTGCTGTCCAACGCGATCAAATATACCGACAGTGGCAACGCCTGCCTTACAGTGCGCTACCGCAATCAAATCGCCGAATTTGAGGTCGCCGATAGCGGACGTGGCATCCCGACCGAGGAGCAGACGCTGGTGTTCGAGCCGTTCCAGCGCGGCAGCGAGGCCTCGGTGCGGGCGATTCCCGGCACCGGCATGGGGCTGACCATCACCAAGCTGCTGGTGCAGATGATGGGGGGCGAGATCACCCTGCACAGTGCACCGGGGCAGGGGACGCGCTTCCTGGTGCGGCTGATGCTGTCCACCGCCAGCGTGCCGGAGCGGCGCGAACCGGGCGCGCGTCGGATCATCGGCTACCACGGTGATCCGTTGACCGTGCTGCTGGTCGATGACGATCCAGCACAGCAACGCCTGCTGGAGCAAGTGCTGGTGCCACTGGGCTTCGTGTTGTTCATTGCCCGCGATGGCGGCAGCGCGCTGACCCTGGCCGCGCGCCAGCGCCCGGATCTGGTGCTACTGGACATCTCACTGCCAGACATGGCTGGCTGGGATGTGGCCCGGCGTATCCGCGCCCACGACGGCGGCCGCGCACGCATCGTGATGGTCTCGGCCAACGCCCACGAGTACGTCGCTGGCGGTGACGGTGAGGCTTGCCACGACGCATTCGTGATGAAGCCGGTGGACATTGACGTGCTGCTGGAAAGCATCGGTGGGCTGCTGCGGCTGAACTGGCACTACGCCGAGCCGGAGCTGCCCCCGGTCACCGCCGCTCCGGGAGGGCGGCCACTGCCGGCGGCCCTGGCCGGCCACGTCGAGGACCTGTACCAGCTAGGTAGCATCGGCCACGTGCGTGCGATTGAGGCCCGGTTGCGCGAGCTGGTCGAACTTGATCCGGATGCCGAGGCTTTCGTCGCGCCGCTGCGCTCGATGATCTCCGGCTTCGACCTGAAGTCCTACCTGAAGGCGTTGGAGACATTGCGTAACGAAGCGGCGCGGAGCCCGGGTCAATGATTCACAGCTCTGAAGCAAGCAAGCGCAAGGACATCGTGCTGGTGGTGGATGACACCCCGGAGACGCTGGGGTTTGTGACCAGCACGCTGGACATGGCGGGCTTCACTGTGCTGGTTGCCACCAGCGGCGAGAGCGCGCTGGACCTGGTGGACCGGGTGACCCCGGACCTGGTGCTGATGGACGCGGCGATGCCCGGCATGGATGGCTTCGAGACCTGCCGTCGGCTCAAACGGGAAAAGCGCCTGGCGCACGCGCCGGTGGTGTTCATGACCGGCCTGAGCGAGACCGAGCACATCGTGCGCGGGCTCTCGGCTGGCGGTGTGGACTACGTGACCAAGCCGATCGTGGTCGATGAGCTGCTGGCGCGCATCCGTGTGCACCTGGGCAACGCACGCATCGCCCATGCCAGCCAGAACGCGCTCGATGCCAGTGGCCGTTTCCTGCTGGCCAGCGATGCCGCCGGTTGCCTGAAATGGTGTACGCCGCGTGCCGAGTGGCTGCTGGCGCGCGCCTTTCCCGACGAGTACGACCTAGAACGAACGGCACTGCCGACGGCGGTGGCAGTCGCGCTGCAGCGCATTCGCGAGGCAGGAGCGCAGGGCGTGCAGCCGCGCGGCGTGGTCGGTGAGGGTGGTTTCCGGCTGGAGCTGTCGTTCTTGGCCACGCTTGGCGAGGACGAGTATCTGTTCCGCATCGCCGAGGTCGAGGAGGGCAGCGGTGAGGCACGGTTGCAACAGGGCCTGGGGCTGACCTCGCGTGAGGCCGAGGTGCTGCTATGGCTGAGCCGGGGCAAGTCCAACCGGGATATCGGCCAAATCCTCGGGATCAGCCCGCGCACGGTCAACAAGCACCTGGAGCAGGTGTTCGTGAAGCTGGGCGTGGAGAACCGCGCCTCGGCTACAGCGCGCGCGGTGCGACTGCTCAATCCGTGAAGGGCATCGTGACCTGGCTGCCACGAAAAGCCATTCATCGCGGCTCACTCCACCAGCATCCCTCGCGTCTCAATGAACCGCACCACCTCGGCCACGCCGTCAAGCGTTTTGAGATTGGTCATCACGAAAGGCCGCGCACCGCGCATGCGCCGGGTATCGGCATCCATCACCGCCAGGTCGGCGCCGACGTACGGCGCCAGGTCGGTTTTGTTGATCACCAGCAGGTCGCTCTTGGTAATGCCGGGGCCGCCCTTGCGCGGGATTTTTTCGCCAGCGGCGACATCGATCACGTAGATCGTCAGATCCGAAAGCTCTGGGCTGAAGGTTGCCGCCAGGTTGTCGCCACCGGATTCGACGAACACCACGTCGGCGTCGGGGAAGTGCTCCAGCATCCGTGCGATCGCTTCCAGGTTGATCGAGGCGTCCTCGCGGATCGCGGTGTGCGGGCAGCCACCGGTCTCCACGCCGAGGATGCGTTCGGCCGGCAGCGCGCCGCTGACGGTCAGCAGGCGCTGGTCTTCCTTGGTGTAGATGTCGTTGGTGATCGCGATCAGGTCGTGGCGCGCGCGCATCGCCTTGCACAGCATTTCCAGCAGCGTGGTCTTGCCGGAACCCACCGGCCCGCCGACGCCGACCCGCAATGGCGGCTGGGATTTGCTACGGCCTGGAATCTCGCTCATTCAGATGTCCTCGGGGAATCAGCTGCGGAACAGCCGTGAATACTGGGTCTCGTGCTGCGCCGATACGATCGCCAGCATCGGCGCGAACGCCTGCCGCTGTACCTCCTCCAACGCCAGTGCCTGTGCAACGGCGGCGGGGATCCGTGCACACAGTCGCGCAAGCACCCGCTGTCCGGCGGTCTGGCCAAGCGGTAATGCCTTCAGCGCCGCCTGCACCAGGTTCTCGGCCCAGGCGAAGGTAAACGCGGCGCAGATGTCGGCCAGTGCTGCCTCGCCGGCGGCGGCGGCGATCGCGTAGCTGACCGGGTAGGTGGGATGCCAGCCGGTTAGTGTGGCGGCGGCTTGCGGTTCCAGCCCGCGCAGCCAGTCGGCCAGCGAGCGGCCCATTTGCTCGCTTTGCAGGCGCAGCTCGGCGCTCTCGCGGGTCAGTCGCACCCAGCGGTCGAGTCCGCGCAACCGTTCGGTGTCGCCGGTGCGCACGGCGCGCACCGCAGCGGCGACCACCGCCAGTTCACTGCGCGCCTGCGTCAGTTCGAGCTGTGCGACCAGCCAGTCGCCGACGGTGGCCTCGTCGCCGACGCGGCCGCCGTCAATCGCCGCCTCCAGTCCTTCCGAGTACGAGAAGCCGCCGATCGGCAGCGCCGGCGAGGCCAGTCGCAGCAACCGCAACAAGCCGGGCGAAAGCAGGTCCGTACCCGTGGAGCCACGGTTGCCCGGTGGGGGCTTCACCGGGCTGGTCCCCGCTGGCCACCTTCGGCGCTACCCGGGGGGCTGGGGTGAAGCTTAGCGATGTCCATGATGCCCGCCATATGCCCCGGACTCCGGTTCGAACGCGGCCTCGACGGCGACGACGGTATAGCCCATCGTTTCCAACATTGCCGCCAGCACATGGTCCGGCTCCAATTTCAGCTGGTCCGGCTCCAACGCCAGTGGCACATGGCGGTTGCCGAGGTGGTAGGCCGCGCGGATCAGCGCGAGCGCGGTGTCTGCGCCCGGCCAACGTACGCATAGCACAGGCTGCGCTGCGGCGATCACTTGGATCAGGCTGCTGTCGTCAGCCTCCAGCACGTCGCCGCCGCGCACCACGCTGCCCCAGGGCAGGAATACACCGAGGCGGCGTCCCTGCGAATCCAGCGCGTCGAAACGGCTCTTCTGACGCACGTCCCAGTCCAGCGCGAGGGTGGCTGCAGCCGCCAGCGCGATTGCATTCAGGCCGAGGCCGCCAGGTAAAAGTCGGGTAACGCGCAGCATCTGGAGAGCCTCAGAACAGGAAATAGCGCTGCGTCATCGGCAGCGATGCCGTCGGTTCGCAGGTCAGCAGTTGACCGTCGGCACGCACCGTGTAGGTCTGCGCGTCGATCTCCATCGTCGGCAGGGCGTCGTTATGGATCATGTTGGCCTTGCGCACGCCGCGGATGTCGTGCACCGCGGCCAGGGGTTTGGCCAGGCCGTAGCGCTGGCCGATGCCGGCAGCCAGCGCCGCCTGCGACACGAAGGTGACGCTACCGCGCGGTAGCGCGCCGCCGAAGGCGCCAAACATGGGCCGGTAGTGCACCGGTTGCGGGGTCGGGATCGAGGCATTGGGATCGCCCATTGCCGCCAGCGCGATGAAACCGCCTTTGACTACTACACTCGGCTTGACCCCGAAGAACGCCGGTCGCCACAGCACCAAGTCGGCCAGCTTGCCTGGCTCGATGCTGCCAACCGTATGCGCCACGCCGTGGGCGATGGCGGGATTGATGGTCAGCTTGGCAACGTAGCGGCGCACCCGGAAGTTATCGTTGCGCTTGCCGTCCGGCGCCAGTGCGCCGCGCTGCAGTTTCATCTTGTGCGCGGTCTGCCAGCAGCGCAGAGTGACTTCGCCGACTCGGCCCATCGCTTGGCTGTCGCTGCTGAACATGCTGATTGCGCCGAGGTCGTGCAACACGTCCTCGGCGGCGATGGTCTCGCGGCGGATACGGCTCTCGGCGAAGGCCAGGTCTTCGGCGATCGCCGGGTCCAGGTGGTGGCAGACCATCAACATGTCGACGTGTTCGTCGAGCGTGTTGACGGTGTAGGGCATGGTCGGGTTGGTCGAGGACGGCAGGAAATTGGCCTCACCGACCACGCGCAGGATGTCCGGCGCGTGACCGCCGCCGGCGCCCTCGGTATGGAACGCGCACAGCCCGCGCCCGCGGGTCGCGGCGATGGTGTCCTCGACGAAGCCAGATTCGTTCAGTGTGTCGCTGTGGATCGCCACCTGCACGTCGTAGGCGTCGGCTACGCTGAGGCAGGTATCGATCGCTGACGGCGTGGTGCCCCAATCCTCGTGCAGTTTGAGCCCGATCACTCCGGCCTCGACTTGCTCGCGCAGCGCGTCCGGACGGCTGGCGTTACCCTTGCCGAGGAAGCCCAGGTTCATCGGAAACGCGTCGGCGGCCTGCAGCATGCGCTCGATGTTCCAGGGCCCGGGCGTGCAGGTGGTGGCCAGGGTCCCGGTGGCCGGGCCGGTGCCGCCGCCGATCATCGTGGTGGTGCCGGCGGCCAGTGCCTCCTCGATCTGCTGCGGGCTGATGAAGTGGATATGGCTGTCAATCGCGCCAGCGGTGATGATGCAGCCCTCGCAACTGAGAATCTCGGTGCCGGGGCCGATCACGATATCCACGCCGGGCTGGGTGTCCGGGTTGCCGGCCTTGCCCAGCCGCACGATGCGGCCGTCGCGCACGCCGATGTCGGCTTTCACTATCCCCCAGTGGTCGATCACCAGTGCGTTGGTCAGCACCAGGTCCATCGCCTCCTCAGCACGGCCGCGCTGGCTCTGCGCCATGCCGTCGCGGATGCTCTTGCCGCCGCCGAACTTGGCCTCCTCACCGTAGCCGCCGGCGCGCAGGGTGTAGTCGTGCTCGACCTCGACCACCAGCGCGGTGTCGGCCAAACGCACGCGGTCGCCG
>Cebus_capucinus_imitator_PRJNA485217_SSR047__coassemble_1074_pt1 | contig 29450 bp, 25 predicted proteins | sample Cebus_capucinus_imitator_PRJNA485217_SSR047__metabat2_high_PE_004 | metagenome-assembled genome bin Cebus_capucinus_imitator_PRJNA485217_SSR047
CAGATGCCGGGCAAGACCGAGCACGTCTTTGTCATGGCTGGAGAGGCGGCCGCCGGGCATGTCGGGGACCACGGCAACAAAGAAGGCGGGGTGCTCGACGCGATGCAGTGGCCGTTGTTGCTCTGCCTTATCGCTTTGCGGGCGCGTCAGACGCCCTTGCTGGGCACCTGAGCGGTCAATGCGCTTCAGCCCGGCGGGACCGATGAACCCGGCAGCGAGGACATGCGGATCCTTGCGCGACAGACCTTGTGGACCGAGCCAGTGGGCCGGGCGCTTTTGCAGCAATGCATGCAGCGGGTGCAGGCGATTGCGGGCAATCCATTCGGTGCGTGGATCGCGGCGGATGATGTCGCTCACGCAAGCGGCTCCTGTAACAGGCTCATCAGGCCACCTCAGCGATGGATCGGGGCGAATGCTTGGCAGGCATCGCGGTGGGTTCAAGCAGCACTTCGGCCACCAACTCGGCGATGTCCTTGATCTGCGGGCGTGGTTCCACCACCCCTTCCAGCATCAACGTGCACTGTGGACAGCCCACGGCCACCAGCTCAGCGCCCGTCGCCTTAATGTCGGTCATGCGCATGTCGGGGATGCGTTGGCGGCCAGGGATGTCGGTGATCGGCGCGCCGCCACCGCCGCCGCAGCAGCGTGAGCGGAAGCCGGAGCGTTGCATCTCGCTGATCTCGATACCGATGGCTTTGAGTACGTTGCGGGGCGCTTGGTACTCGCCGTTGTAGCGGCCTAGATAGCAGGGGTCATGGTAAGTGACCGTGGCCGCCTGGCTGCGGCCCAGATTGAGTCGGCCGTCGCGGATTAGTTCATCGATGAACGTGCTGTGGTGCAGGACCGAGTAGTGGCCGCCGAGGGCCCCGTACTCGTTCTTCAGTACATGAAAGCTATGCGGGTCGCAGCTGACGATGCGCTTGAAGCGGTAGCGCGCGAGGGTGGCGATGTTGCGCCTGGCCAGGGTCTGGAACGCGGCTTCGTCGCCCAGGCGGCGGGCCACGTCGCCGCTGTCGCGTTCCTCCAGCCCGAGCACGGCGTAGTCGACCTTGGCTGCCGTGAGTACCTTCACAAAGGCGCGCAGGGTGCGCTGGTTGCGCATGTCGAAGGCGCCATCGCCGATCCAGAACAATACGTCGACCTGCTTGCGATCGCTCATCAAGGGTAGGTCCAGATCCGTGGCCCAGTTCATCCGGGTGAGGGGCGCAAAGCCACCGGGATTGTCGGTGGCGGCCAGGTTGTCCAGCACCTCGGCACCCTTATTGGGCGTGGCGCCGTGTTCCAGAGTGAGATGGCGGCGCAGGTCGATGATGGCGTCAACGTGCTCGATCATCATCGGACATTCCTCCACGCAGGCGCGACAGGTTGTGCACGACCACAGCGTGTCCGCGTCCACCAGGGCTTTGCCGTCCAACGCGACGATGGGCAGGTGTGGCCCGCCGCGGTGTTCGCCGAGCGGCTTGCCGGGGTAGGGCGAGCCGGTGTATCCGGCGTCGCTGCCGCCGGTCAGGCCGACCACCATGTCCTGGATCAGTTTCTTCGGGTTAAGCGGTTGGCCGGCGGCGAACGCCGGGCACATGGCTTCACAACGGCCGCATTGCACGCAGGCGTCGAAACCGAGCAACTGATTCCAGCTGAAGTCGACCGGCCTGCTTACGCCAAGTGGAGCGTGTGGATCGTCCAGGTCGAGCGCTTTCAGACCGGTGGAATGGCCGCCGCCGAAACGCTCGGCGCGACGGTGCCAGGCCAGATGCAGAGCGCCGGCGAAAGCGTGCTTCATCGGCCCTCCCCAGGTCATGCCGAAGAATAGTTCGGAAACGCCCCAGGCTACGCCGACGGTAAGCAGTGCGGTCAACAGCCAGCCACCGGTTTGTGCCGGAAGCAGGCCGGCGACGGGCAGAGTGGCAAGGAAGAAACTGCCGGAGAACGCGAATAGGCTCTTGGGCAGACGCATCCAGGGCCCTTTGGACAGCCGGGGCGGCGGATGGAGGCGTCGCCGGGCGACGAATAGCGCGCCGATGAACATCGTCGCCAGGGCCAGCAACAAGGCCACGCCCAGGATGCGGTTGTGTAGGCCGAAGCCATGTACCGCGATGGCCAGCAGCGCTGCCAGGACGAAGCCACCGGCGGTGGCCACGTGCGTCCGCGACATGACGGCGTCGCGTGCGACCACATGATGCAGGTCCACCAGGTAGCGGCGCGGTAACGCCAGCAGACCGCCGAACCAGGCGACTGTGGCGGGACGGCCGCGACGCCAGATCGCTATCCGTCGCACCGCCCCCAGCGCGGCGAGGGCAAGGGCCGCTAACAGCAGAATTGGGATCAACAGGTTCAGCATGCGCAGTCTCCGTGCTGCAAGCGTGCGAGGCCACTGTTGGCCGAGGCGTTACCGCCGCCACGTTCCACGTAGCTCAGATCAGAAGTCCTTGCACAGGCGTAATGCGTCGTAGATCGCCGCATGGGTATTGCGCTGGGCGACGCAATCGCCAATGCGAAACAGCAGGTAGCCTTCGCCGGGCGGTTCCAGGCAGGGCTGCGGGGCGATCGCGAACAACGCCTCGATGTCGATCTGGCCCTTGTTGCGCGACCCCGGCTTGAGTGCGTGGTATAGCGACTCGTCTGGACGCACGCCGTTCTCGATGACGATCTGGTCAACCACGCGCTCCTCCTTGGCGCCGGTGTATTCGTTTTCCAGTACCGCCACGCGCTTGTCACCCTCGAGGTAAACCTTCTCCAGTGTCAGGTCCCCGGACATGATGACGTCCTTCGGGTACAAGCTGCGGTAGAAGGTGGGGAAGGTGGTGCCACCGATGGCGACACCAGGCTTGATGTCGTCGGTGATGATCTCCACCTGGGCGCCTTTGTCGGCCAGATAGTCGGCCACCGACATGCCTGAGAACTCGCAGATGGTGTCGTATACCAATACATTTCTGCCCGGTTCGACCTTGCCGGAGAGAATGTCCCAGCTGCTCACCACCAAGCCCTCGGCGGCACCCCAGTGCTCGTTCTGCTCCAGAAACGGATGGCCGCCGTTGGCGAGTACGACGATGTCTGGACGTAGTTCCATGATCGTATCCGGCGTAGCGGTGGTGCCCAGTCGCAAGTCGATCTTCAGCCGCGCCAGTTCCAGTTGGAACCAGCGGGTGATGCCAGCGATCTGGTCACGCTGCGGTGCCTTTGCGGCCAGAGTGATCTGGCCACCGAGCTGGTCGTGCTTCTCAAACAAGGTCACCTCGTGACCACGCTCGGCCGATACCCGTGCGGCCTCCATGCCGGCTGGGCCACCGCCGACGATGACGACCTTGCGTCGTGGCCCGGTGGATTTGCTGATCTGCTGCGGTACACCCATGTATTCGCGGCTGGTGGCGGCGTTTTGAATGCATAGCACGTCCAGCCCCTGGTACTGTCGATCGATACAGTAGTTGGCGCCGACGCACTGGCGGATCCGGTCGACCTGCCCAAGCTTAATCTTGGTAATCAGATGCGGATCGGCGATATGCGCACGGGTCATGCCAACCATATCAACGTAGCCGCCCTCTAATATGCGTGTGGCCTGAGTCGGGTCCTTGATGTTCTGCGCGTGTAGCACGGGGACGTCGACCACCTCCTTGATGCCCGCCGCCAGATGCAGGAATGGCTCGGGCGGATAGGTCATGTTGGGGATGACATTGGCCAGGGTGTTGTGGGTGTCACAGCCAGAGCCGACCACACCAAAGAAGTCCACCAAGCCTGTGTCGCTGTAATACTTGGCGATCTGTTTCATGTCTTCGTGCGACAGCCCGTCCGGATGGAACTCGTCGCCGCAGATGCGCATACCGACCACGAAGTCGGTGCCGACCTCGGCACGCACTGCCTTGAGTACCTCCAGGCCGAAGCGCATGCGGTTGTCGAAACTACCGCCCCATTCGTCGTCACGCTTGTTGACCCGGGGCGACCAGAACTGGTCGATCAGATGTTGGTGTACGGCGGAAAGTTCGACCCCGTCCAGGCCGCCGGCCTTGGCTCGACGTGCGGCCTGAACGAAGTTGCCGATCACCCGCTGGATGTCTTCTGGCTCGATGGTCTTGCAGGTCGCGCGGTGCACCGGTTCGCGCAGGCCCGACGGTGACATCAGCGTCGGCCAATGCTCACCGTCCCAGCGTGAGCGTCGGCCCATGTGGGTGATTTGGATCATGATCCTCGCGCCGTGGCGGTGCACGGCCTCGGCGAGGTTCTGGAAGTGTGGAATGATCCGGTCGGTCGCCAGGTTGACGGACTTCCACCAGCCTTGCGGGCTGTCGATGGCGACGCTGGATGAGCCACCGCAGATACACAGGCCGATACCACCCTTGGCCTTTTCCTCGTAATACTTCACATAGCGTTCGGTGGTCATCCCACCATCGGTGGCGTAGACCTCGGCGTGGGCAGTGGAGAGCACTCGATTGCGAACAGTGAGCTTGCCGATCTGGATCGGCTGAAACATGGCTTCAAACGCCATCGGGCTACCTCACGAGGATTACGCGATTTGCGGGTGGTACGGGCTCAGCGCGGGCGAGTCACGAACAGGCCGTGATCGTGGCCCTGCTCGGCGCCGCTGTACGCCTGCACGGTGACGGTGCGGATCGGGCTGCCGGCGGCGGCGAGGACCTGATCGATGGCACCCGAGAACCAGCCGGTAAACATGTAGTCGACCTTGCGCCCGACCTTGCCATAGACATAGACAAAGCAGGAGTGATGCAACTGCACCTGTGCATGCCCGGTAGAGAGGTCCAGCTGTTCGATTTTGAACAGCCCCCAACCACGCTGGGAGATCCGCTTCATGTAGTGCTCAAATACCGCAGCGCCGACCAGACCGTGGCACTCGGCTTCCTTCTCGCACCAATGCCACGCCGACTTATAGCCGGCGTGGTAGAGAATCTCGGCATAACGTTCGGCACCGAGAACTTGCTCAATCCCAATGTGGTTATTGACGAAGAAGTGCCGTGGCACATACAGCATCGGCAGCGAATCACTGGTCCAGACGCCGGTTTCGTCGTCGACTTCAATGGGTAGTTCGGGGGCGTGGGTGCTCATGGCATCCTTGAATAGCGTTGGAAGGAAGCATCGGAGAGGCGTGGGTGCGGGTGTTACTGACCCCAGACGTCTTTGAGCAGTCTTAGCCAGTTTTCGCCCATGATCTTGCGTACCAGCCGCTCGCCATGCCCACGCTTGAGCAAGGTCTCGGTCAGGTTGGGGAATTCGCCGACGGTGCGGATGCCCAGCGGGTTGATAATCGTGCCGAAGCTGGTCAACCGGCGCGCATAGCCCTTGTCGTGGGTGAGGTACTCAAAGAAGTCATGGCCGTAACCTTGGGTGAAGTCAGTGCCGATGCCGACGGCGTCCTCGCCGACGATATTCATCACATACTCGATCGCTTCGACGTAGTCGTCGATGGTTGCGTCGATCCCCTTGGCCAGAAACGGAGTGAACATGGTCACCCCGACGAAGCCGCCGTGCTCGGCGATGAAGCGCAGTTCCTCATCGGACTTATTACGCGGGTGCGCCTTGAGCCCCGAGGGCAGGCAGTGCGAATAGCAGACCGGTTTCTTTGATTCGAGGATCACTTCCTCGCTGGTCTTACTGCCCACGTGCGACAGATCACAAAGCACGCCGACACGATTCATCTCGGCGACGATTTCGCGCCCAAAGCCAGATAAGCCTCCGTCACGCTCGTAGCAACCCGTGCCGACGAGATTCTGGGTGTTGTAGGCCATTTGCACGACGCCGACGCCGAGCTGTTTGAAGATGTCGACGTAGCCGATCTGGTCCTCAAACGCGTGTGCGTTTTGGAAGCCAAAGATAATGCCGGTACGGCCTTCTTGCTTGGCCTTGAGAATGTCTTCAGTGGTACGCACCGGACGCACCAAATCCTGATTCTGTTCCAGCAGTGCACGCACCTTGACGATGCTGTCGACGGTGGACTGAAAGCCTTCCCAGACCGATACCGTGCAGTTGACTGCGGTCAGGCCGCCCTTGCGCATGTCTTCGAACAGCGCGCGGTCCCACTTGGCGATGATCAAGCCGTCGACGATGATGCTGTCCCGGTGCAATTGAGCCGGATCTGTCGTGTTCATTGGCGGTGTCTCGGTGGCGGCGTTAGGGGCCTGATACGGATCTCTGCATCGGCATGGGCTGTATGCAGCGGTCGTTTACGAGGCGCATGGGCAGGATAGCCGTCAGCTCATGGTGGCTATCGCGTAAAAGCGACGAGGTTATTGCCGAGAACGACGGTAGCGGGGCAGCGTTACAGATGCCTCGTGGCGGCACGGTCGGGCGCGGGTCTTTCGTTTGGTACGCGTATGGGCCGTTATCGACGTAGTCGGTGCGGTAACGCGCGTGCAAGGCGAAGTGGATGGATGCCCGAAGGCGACCTTGGCGTACCTGTTTGCGTCATCGTGCCTGTACCGTGCCAGGCACGGTGGTTAGCCTCTATCCAGCAACAGGAGGCTTGATGCGATGATGATCGTTGATCTGATCGACCCAAAAGATTTTTGCGAGCGGCTGGCGAGCCTCGGCGTCGATATCCCACCCGGGGATAGCCCAGGTCAGGCCTGCTGTCGTTTGCTCGCGGATCTGACGAGTGCGCGTAGGCAAGGATTACAGCAGGTGGTCGATGACCTGTTGAACCCTGGGCTTACCCTGCATCCACAGGTTCGCGAGGCGGTAGTCGAGCAGTTGTTGCCGGCATTACGCCGCTGAGTTGGCCCAATTTTCTGCAAGGCACGGGGGCGGCCTATTGCGGAAATCCACTCAAAAGAGCGCTGTGCAGCATCCAGCGTCGTTCTTCATGGCGTGAATTCGGGCGTTGCGTGTTGTCTGCTCTTACGAGGAAAGCCTGACGCTGGCGAAGGTTGCTTCGCTCCGGGCTTTGCTCAGTGAGGACAGCGCAATATTCATCCCATCGCCAAGGTCTGGGTTTTCCAGGTGCGCAGGGACGACCGAACGGGGATAATGTTCCTGACGCTCGTCGCGCGGTGGAATGTTGAAATACTCGCGATAGCACTTGGAGAAGTGTGGGGTCGAGACGAAGCCGCAAACCGATGCGATTTCGATGATCGACATCGAGGTTTGCTTCAACAACTGACGGGCTCGCATCAGCCGTAGATTGAGGTAATAGCGTGAAGGCGAGCAGTTCAGATATTTCTGAAACAGACGCTCGAGCTGCCGGCGCGACACATCTGCGTAGTCGGCAAGCTCATCCAGTGTGATCGGCTCTTCGACATTGGCTTCCATCAATTCGACCACTTTTTGCAGCTTAGGCTGTTGAGTGCCCAAGGTATGCTTGAGCGGTACACGCTGGTGGTCCTGCTCGTTGCGGATGCGGTCGTAGATAAACATCTCTGAGATGCCGACGACCAATTCACGGCCGTGCTCGCGGCTGATCATTTGCAGCATCATATCCAGCGGCGAAGTTCCACCAGAGGACGTGAATCGGTTTTGATCGAAGCTAAACAGGCGGGTACTGATTTTGACCCGAGGGAACAGTTCGCGCATCGCGGTCAGGCATTCCCAATGCACGCTGCATTCGCAGCCATCCAATACCCCCGCTTTGGCCAATGCCCAGGTGCCGGTGCAGATGGCACCGAGCCCCTTCTGTTTTTGTGCCAGCTGTTGCAGCCACTGGATGTGCTCGCGAGTGACACTGTGTTGGATGTCGACGCCGCCGCAGACGATGACGCTGTCCAGGCGTGGAGCATCTTGGATGCTGGCATCGGCGGGGATGCGCAGTCCGTCGCTGGCGGGGCAGGGCTTGCCATCCTGACTGATGGTGACCCATCGGTATAGCTCGTGACCGGACAGTTGGTTGGCCATACGCAATGGCTCGATGGCCGAGGCCAGGGAGATCAGCGTCAGGTTGTCCAGCAACAGGAATCCGATGACCTTGGGACAGCGTTCCGGCAGAGAAATCGGTGACATGCTGGCATTCCATGGAAGGGCTCGCAAGGATGCTGCAGCAAAATCAATGCCAGTTATTGGGGGCCGCTGAGAATTTAGAGGTTTGAGGTGGGCCGGAGCTTGTAAATAAACAATATTCCGGGACTGGCTCTGCGTTATAACGGCCAGGCCGCTGCCGTAGCGTTGCCAATTCATCCTGTAGGGCTGCACCAAATTGAAGCTTTATGCTCAAATATGGTGCTATTTATCATCCTTTCTATATTATTCATTTGTGTTATTTGTTGGAAAATATTTCATGTTATTTCATATTATTTCATGTTGAATCCCAGGGTCGGACCGGTCGGCTGCGGTGGACCGACGCTACATAGGGGCGTTCAGTGGAAATCGCGCGAGCTTGTTTGCAGCTCGCCCAGCAGATGACTGAGATCTTGCAGCTGCCGCGCGATCAGGTGTTGCACACCGTCCACATGCTCCCAGCGGCCGCGTACCGACAGCAGCCGGGCGCTGAGCAGCGCTTTGCGCTGCCGCTCGGCGATGCGCGACCAGACCACCACGTTGATCGGGCCATGTTCGTCTTCTAGGGTGACGAAAATTACGCCACTGGCAGTGGCGGGGCGTTGACGCTGGGTAACGATGCCGGCGACGTGGGCGCCGCGGCCGTGGGCGAGCCGCCGTAACTGGCGCGAGTCCAACAGGTGCTCGCGACGCAGGCGCGGGCGCAGCAGGGCCAGCGGATGCAGACCCAGTGTGAGCCCGGCGCTGCGGTAGTCTGACAACAGATCTTCGGCCACGCTGGGAGCGGGCAGCTCGACCGCGCTTTCCGGCGGGCTGTCTGGCAGCAGCGGTCGTTGGCGTTCGATGCCGGCGACCGCCCAGCGCGCGGCGTGTCGGTGACCGGCGAGCGTTTGCAACGCGCCGGCCTCGGCCAGTGCATGGCGAGCTGTTTCGTCCAATCCGGCGCGCAGACACAGGTCGCGCACATCGGTGAAGGGGCGCTGGGCACGCGCGGCCACGACGGCACGGGCTGCGGTCTCGGCAAGTCCCGCGATCTGACGCATGCCCAGCCGCAGTGCGGGCTGGCCGTCATGGTCTGGGCCGCTGCGCAGGCCGCCGCCTTCCAGCGTGTTGTCCCAGTCGCTGTAGGTCACATCCACGGGGCGGATTTCCAGGGCGACCCGGCCCCCGCAGCTGCGCCGGGCGTCCTGCACGATCTCGCTTGGGGAGTAAAAGCCCAACGGCTGAGCGTTGAGCAGGGCGCAGGCAAATGCGGCCGGCTCATGGCGCTTCAGCCAGCTGCTGATGTAGACCAGCTTGGCGAACGAGGCGGCGTGGCTCTGCGGGAAGCCGTAGGAGCCGAAGCCTTTGATCTGTTCGAAGATCTGTTCGATGAACTCCGGTGTGTAGCCCTTGTCCTGCATCAGGGTGCGGATCCGGCTTTGATGCACGCGCATATCGCCGCCTTGCCGCCAGGCGGCCATCGAGCGGCGTAGACCGTCGGCTTCTTCTGGCGAATAGCCGGCATGGATCACCAGTTCCATCACTTGCTCCTGGAACAGGGGCACGCCCAGGGTCTGGCCTAAAATCGCCTCGACATCGGCGGAGGGGTAGCTCACCGGTTCCTTTCCCTGCCGGCGCCGCAGGTAGGGGTGCACCATGCCACCATGGATCGGTCCAGGTCGCACGATCGCGACCTCGACCACCAGGTCGTAGAAGTTCTTGGGTTTGAGTCGCGGCAACATGCTCATCTGCGCACGTGATTCGATCTGGAACACGCCGACGGTGTCGGCGGCCTGGATCATCGCGAAGGTGGCCGGGTCGTCACTGGGCAGCCGCGCCAGGTCCACTGCGTAACCACGGTGTTGCTCGATCAGCGCAACGGCCTTGCGGATGCAGGTCAGCATGCCCAGTGCCAGACAATCGACCTTGAGCAGCTGCATCGTCTCCAGGTCGTCTTTGTCCCACTGGATGATGGTGCGTTCGGGCATCGCCGCGTTCTCCACCGGCACCACCTCGGTAAGCGAGCGGTCATTGATGACGAAGCCGCCGACGTGTTGGGACAGGTGGCGGGGATGGCCACGCAATTGTTCGGCGATGGCGAGCACGCGTTGGATCAGTGGATTGCCCGGATCAAAGCCGGCTTCGCTCAGGCGCTGAGACATCGGCGTATCGCCGTTGCCCCAACCGTAGCATTCGGCCAGCAAGGTGACTTGATCCGGCGGCAGTCCGAAGGCTTTGGCGACGTCGCGAACCGCGCTCTTGCCGCGGTAGCGGATCACGGTGGCGGCCAGTGCGGCGCGCTCACGGCCGTATTTGGCGTAAACGTATTGCAGCACTTCCTCACGTCGCTCGTGTTCAAAGTCGACATCGATGTCCGGCGGTTCCTTGCGCTCCCTGGACAAAAATCGCGCCATCAGCAATCGACTCTCGGCCGGGTTGACCACGGTGATGCCGAGTGCAAAACACACCGCCGAGTTGGCCGAGGAACCGCGGCCCTGGCAGAGGATGCCGCGCGAGCGGGCAAAGCGGACGATGTCCTCCACGGTCAGGAAAAATGCCTCGAATTTCAACTCGGCGATCAGTGCCAGTTCGCCGTCGATCTGTGCGACCACCGCCGGCGGGGTGCCCTCCGGCCAGCGCTCGCGCATGCCGCGTTGGACCTGTTCGCGCAACCAGCTGGAGGGACTGTGTCCGTGCGGCACCAGCTCGGCCGGATAGGCGTAGCTCACGTGTTCCATCGAGAACGTGCAGCGCTGGGCCAGATCGACCGTGGCGGCGAGCAGCGCGTGCGGATAGATGTTGCCGAGTGCGCGGCGGCTGCGTAGGTGGCGCTCGCCGTTGCGGAACAGGTGCTCGCCGCAATCGGCCAGCGTGGTGGTGTGGCGGATTGCGGTCATGGTGTCTTGCAGCACTCGCTGGCGGCGCACGTCCATATGCACGTCGCCAGCGGCCAATGCCGGCATTCCCAGTTCGTCGGCCAGGGCCAGCAGCTGGCGTAGGCGCACGGTATCGTCCTGCTCACGGAGCAGTTCGACCGCCAGGTAGGCGCGTGTGCCGAGCATGTTGTGTAGCCAGCGGCCTTGTTCCGGGTCCGGCGTGCGGTCTGGTAGCCACAGCGCGTAGCAGCCGCTCGCCGCTGGCTCGATGCCCGCCAGTGCCTGCGCCAGGTCGGCTCGGGTGAGCCGATAGTGACCCTTGGGCGCGGCGCGACGGGCGTGGGTGATCAGCCCGCACAGCCGGGTATAGCCGATCCGCGTCTCTACCAGCAGCACGCATTTCAATCCGCAGGTCAAGGTGAATTCGCTGCCGACCACCAGCTTCAGTTTGGTCGTGCGCGCGGCTTCCAGAGCGCGCACGATCCCGGCTAACGAGCACTCGTCGGTGATCGCCAGGGCTTGGTAGCCGCAGGCTGCGGCACGGGCGAACAGTGCCTCGGCGCTGGAGGCGCCACGCAGAAACGAGAAATCCGACAGGCAATGCAGCTCGGCGTAGTCCGGTAGTTCGTCGGTATCCGGGGCGTCGTCGTTGGCCGCGCTCAGGCTGAGACGCCGCGCCACGTCCCAGGCACGCGGCACGCGCGCGCCGGGATGGTCCTCGCGTTCCTCGCGCCGGCTCATGCGAACCATCCGTGCAGCATCCACCCATCCGTGCGGCCGGGCGCGGCGAACGCCCAGGCGCGCTGACCACGCGAGGTTTCCAGCACGTAGTAATCGCGGCGGGCGTCATTGCCATCCCACCAGCCGCTTTCCAGTCGTTCCGGACCGGAGACGATGCGCGGCCGTGCATCGCGCAGCGGCACTGGCTGCGGCAGCAGCCAGGCCGGACGCGGTGGGCGTGGTGGGGCGGCCATAGTGTGTCCGTTCTCGCTCTCGCTCTCGATCCGGCGCCAGGCGCGTTCCGGGCGCGGATCGCCAGCCGGGGCGACCCGATACACCGCTGTGTCGCCGAGACGCGCACGCAGGCGCTCGCGCAACTGTGGCCAGGGCAACGGCTGGTGGTTGCGAACATCGAACAGGTCACGACTGGCCGGTACGAAGGCCGGTAATTCACGCGCCAGCAGTCGTACTGCGACCACCGGATGGTCGATCTGCACCCGCTCAAGGCGGGTACGGGTCAGCTCGAACAGCAGCGCCGGTTCGCGCTCGGCGGTCAGCAAGCCGACCTCCACATCAGTGTGCGTGCTTTCGTGCTCCAGCCGTAGTTGGAACCGCTGCACGCCGCCGTCGCGGGTCGACAGGTAGGTGCACAGATCGCCGATCAGCCGTCGCAGTGGGAACAGCAGCGCGGTGTGCGTTTCCACCTCGTAGCCCAGCTCCACCCTGGCATCAAAGTGGTCCGGTGGCAGGTATAGCGCCAGCGGATCATCGGCCTGACCATATAGCCGGTCCAGGTGGTCGAGCAGGGCCAGGCCGAAGCGCCGGCGCAATCCATCGCGCGGTAGCCCGCGCAGCGTGCGCAGGTCGCGGATGCCCATCCGCTGCAACCGCTGTCCGGCGGGGTCCGGAAGCTGCGCGCGGCGTACCGGAACCTGGTCGAGCAGCGCGCTCATCGTTTCGATATGCATCGGCGCCAGGCCGTCGCGCAGCGTGGAGAGCACGCGCGCTGCGCGCGCGGTAGGCGCCACCGCGATGCGATGGGTCAGACCGAGTGCGCTCAGCTCTTCGCGCAGACGCGCTTGCAGCTGCGGCCAGGGCCCGAGCAGGCCGAAACTGGCGCCGACTTCGAGCAGGATACAGCCGGGCCATTGCGCGCTGACCAGCGAACTGTGCCGGTACGCCCAGGCGGCGAGGAAGCGTTGCAGGCGTGCCTCAGCTTGTGGGTCGTACTCGGCCATCGCGAACTCGGGCAGCAGCGCGTGCGCGGCGGTCAGGCGCATGCCCGCGCGTAACCCGGCCTGCGCGGCAGCGGCATTGACCGCATGTAGGGTGCGCAGCTGTGCCGAGCCGCCGATCAGCGCGAGCGGCGTTTCAGGATCGGGACGGCGGCGGAGGACGGCATCCAGCGCCAGCTGCGGCAGTAATACACAGGCCCAGAGCATGTGTGCGCCTCACCCGGCCGCCATCGTGAACGGCCGCGCCGGAGCCGGGCCGCCTCGGCACTTGCGGACCTGCCAGGCGATAGTGCCCATGGCGTCATGGCAGGCCTCCAGGCGCAGCGCGGCCGGCGAGGGGTTGGCGGCATGCCGGCGTTCGCGCAGTGCAAAGCCCAGACAGTGACCGCTGTCGGCGGCGACTTGAAGACGGCGCAGTGCCGCAGCATCGGCATGCCGCGGCCAGCCCAACACCGCGGCGCAAGCGCCACTGCGCAGGCATGGCGCGAGCGCCCACAGGGCCTCGCGCGGGGTCTCGGTCCGGACGATTTCCAACCGTGCCAGATCGACCCCTGCGGCCTGCCAGGCCGGCGCATAGGGGATATAGGGCGGTGCGGCCAGCACCACCGTGGCACCGGTCTGAGTCAGCCGTGCCAGGGTCGGCAGCAGCAGCGCCAGTTCGCCGATCCCATCAGCGGGCAGCAGCAGCTCAGTCAGCGACCGTCGCGGCCAGCCCTGTTGTGGCAGCAGGACGTCCAGCCCGGCATGTCCGGTCGGCTCACCCTCGGCAGCGGCGCTAGTGGCGGCGCTGCGCCCGGCGTGCCACAGCGTGCGCGCCGTCAGTAGCGTCTCGATAGAGGCGACGGCGGCCATTCAGCCCTGGCGCACCAGGCCGCAGTAGACGCCTTCGATGGCGAAGTCCTGCCCAGGCTCGACCTCGATTGGTGCGTACGCCGGGTTGCGAGGCAGCAGGCGCAGGCCCTGCGCCGAGCGTTGCAGGCGCTTGATGGTCAGCGCATTGTCGATGCGTGCCACCACGGTCTGGCCGTCACGTGCCTCGGCGGTGCGGTGGACGCCGACCAGATCGCCGTCGAGGATGCCGTCTTCGATCATCGAGTCGCCTTCGACCTTCAACAGGTAGTCCGGACGCAGCGAGAACAGCCGTCGGTCCAGCCACAGCTGCCGGTCCAGACCGATGTCCGCGCCGATCGGCTGGCCGGCGGCGACCCGGCCGAGTACCGGCAGTGGCAGCAGGTCGGCATTGCCGCCCGGTAGTCGTAGCCCGCGTTTGCGGCCGGGGGCCTGCTCCAGCAGCCCGTCGGCGACCAGTGCCTGCACGTGCTTCTGCGCGGCGTTGCGCGAGGCAAACCCGAATGCAGCGGCGATCTCGGCCAGGCTGGGCGCGCGCCCGGCGGCCAGTTCATGGCGTAGGAACGCCAGCACAGCGGCGCGTTGGGGCGGGAGGGAGAGGGGAGTCATGGTGTACATTTGTACACCATTGAATGTGAAAGGCCGAGTGTTCGTCGCTCGGGTCCAGCGCCGGCGAGCGCGGACACCGCAGATCGGCGCCGGCACGGTCCAGGCACGCGAGCCGGTCATCGTGATGGACCCCAGCTTTGCCAGGACACTGGCATTGAAGAATGGGGTCGGTGGAGTACTGTCCCATCCGCACGCGCGGCTGGTCATAATTGCAGGGCATACGCGGTGGTTGCCGGTAGTCGCTGTTACTTTCTTGGAGATGTCCTCATGAAGATCTCGGTGCGCCTGTTTGGGGCACTCTCTGAATACGGCCGCGAACCGTTGGAGTTCGAGCTGGGGGCCGATCCGCAGGTGGCCGACCTGAGGGCGGCGCTGGAGCAGCGTTTGGCCGCGAGTCGATCCGACTTTCGGCCGGCGTTATTGCGCAGCTCGGCCTTCGCCGACGAACATCAGATCCTGCACGAGCAGGACCGACTGCCCGCCACAGGTCAGGTTGCGGTGCTGCCGCCGGTGAGCGGGGGATGAGCGCAACCGAGCAGATCTCCCAGGCGCTGCATACGCAGATCGTTGATCGTGCGGATCAAGCGTTGGACCCGGCGGCGGCCATCGAGTTCGTATCCGCTCCTGCGTTCGGCGGCATCGATGTATTCATCGGCCGGGTGCGCGATTTCAATCAGGGCCGGCGGGTGACCGGGATCAGCTACGACATGTTTGAGCCATTGGCGCTGAACGGTTTCAGGCAGATCCTGCAGCAAACGTTGGTCGATTTTGGGCCGAAGCTGAAACTGTATGTCGCCCATGCCCGTGGTCGGTTGGCGATCGGCGACATCGCGGTGGTGGTCGCCGCCGGTTCGCCGCATCGGGATGAGGCGTTCCGCGCCTGCCGCCAGGTGATCGAGGCGGTCAAGCACAGCAGTCCGATCTGGAAGCAGGAACACTACGAGGACGGCAGCAGTGTATGGAGCGAAGGCTGTTCGCTGTGCGGGTCCGAGCCGCATGCCGGTGACCCAACCGATATCGGGCCGCTGTCGCAGCGATCTCACTCCGCATGATGTCGCTTGAGCTGGGCCAGGCGCCCTATCGGCACGTCTGATCGGGCGATAGGGCGGGCGGGAGTGGTTAGCGGCACCTGGCGGCAGCTGGGCTGAGCGCGGCACTACGGGGGCTCGCCGCACCGGGCTCACCGGGCCGGACGGTGTCACCGGATGGCGTTGAGCATCGCGGTTCAGACCGCGCAGGCGCGTGGGGTATCGCGATAGCCGGGAAATACCGCGTCGGGTGCACAGCACGGGCAGTCCGGGTCGGCGGCCAGGGCCAATTCATGAAAACGCATCGACAGCGCGTCAAAGCGTAGCAGCCGTCCGCTCAGCGGTTCGCCAATCGCCAGCAGCAGTTTCAGCGCCTCGGTGGCCTGCAACAATCCGATCACGCCGGGCAAGACCCCGAGCACGCCGGCCTCACTGCAGTTGGGTGCGGCGCTCGGATCCGGTGGCGCCGGGAACAGACAGCGATAGCAGGGGGCCTGTCCGCGCTGGCGACCGGCATCGAACACCGCGACCTGGCCTTCGAACTGCTGGACCGCACCGTATACCAATGGCTTGCCGAGCTGCACGCAGGCGTCGTTGAGCAGATAGCGCGCGGCGAAGTTGTCGGCGCCATCAATCACTACGTCCACCTCCTGTAGCAGCCGTGCCACGTTGGCCGCGACCACCCGTTCGCGTACGGCTTCGATCGTCACGCCGGGATTGAGCGCGTGCAGCCGGCGCGCGGCCGAATCCACCTTCGGCACCCCGATGTTGGCGTCGGTATGCAGGATCTGGCGTTGCAGGTTGCTGCGCTCGACCACGTCGTCGTCGATCAGGCGCAGATGGCCTACCCCGGCGGCGGCCAGATAAAACGCCGCCGGTGAGCCCAGCCCGCCGGCGCCGACCAGCAGCACGCGTGCCTCGGCCAGCCGGCGCTGACCCTCCGCCCCGACTTGCGGCAAGGTGAGGTGGCGTGCATAGCGTTCGGAGAAGTCGCGCTGCGCCGCCGAAATCACCGGTTGTACCAGGGGCAGGCCGTCTTCGATCCAGCGCACGGTGCCACCGGCGACCGAGGCCACGCGCGGGTATCCGTGACCGGCAAGCACCCGTGCCAGTGCGGCCGAGCGCTGGCCGCGCTGGCAGATCAGCAGGATCTCGGCATGGCGGTCGGGCAGGTGCCGTTCCGGAGCCGTTGCCAATTCCGCATACGCCAGGGCTAGCGCGCCTTCGGCTTGACCCGCGAGGCGCTCATGTTGCTCGCGGATATCGACCAGCCGTGCGCCGTTTGCGTGGCGCAGTCGCGCCTGGGTCGGGGTAAGCTGCTGCACGTCGGCGGGACAAGAACGGGGCGCGTTCACGGCGGGCGGTCTGCGGTCGGGAGAACCCGCAGCGTACACCGTGCACGATCAAAGCCGGCGCCGGCGCCAGGCCGGCATCCGGATCAGGACGCCAGCGCCAGGTCGTCGAGTAACGCACGCAGGAACCGCGCGGCTTCGCCGCCCGTACAGGCGCGGTGGTCGAAGCTCAGCGACAGCGGGATCAGCTTGTGGGTCTCGACCCCGCCCATCACCGGGACCAACTGGTGTCGGGCGCGGCCAGCGGCGACGATCGCCACGCAGGGCGGCACCACCACCGGGGTTGCATAGCGCCCGGCGAACATGCCGAAGTTGCTCAGCGAGATCGTGTAGCCGGTCAGCTCCGAGGCGGTGATGCTGCGGTTGCCGACCTGCTCGCGCAGACGATTGACGCCCTCGCGGATGCCGCGTGCGTCGAGCATGTCGGCGTTGCGCAGCGCCGGTACAAACAAGCCATCGTCGGTGTCCACGGCGATGCCGATATCGACATGGCCATGCAGAGTCCGGGTCAGTGCCTCCCCATCGAACCAAGCGTTGAGTGCCGGTACTGTCTGGCAGGCAGCGACGATCGCGCGGACCAAACGCACGGTGACATCGTTACCCGGAGTCCAGGCATGCACGTCGGCGTCATCGTTGAGTGTGGTCAGGACCACCTGACGATGGGCGTCGGCCATCACTCGGGCCATGTTGCGACGCACGCCCTTAAGTGGCTCGGGCTGGCCACGGACAGTCACTCCGGGCGGTTGGGTCCGCATCGGCCGGCCCGCGGCGGACAGCGGCGCGCGTGCAGTATCGGCACGGTGAGGCGATGGCGATGGCGATGGCGCGACAGCGGGGCGAGCGGGCGGCGGCTCGCCTCCGGTTCCGGCGGCGGCCGCCTGTTTGACGTCGTCCATCGTCACCACGCCCTCGGCGCCGCTGGCGCGCACGCGGCTCAAGTCGACGCCCAGTTTTTTGGCCATGGCGCGCACGGCGGGCATTGCCTTGACCCCACCGACCGCGATCGCCCGCTCGGCCTGCACCGTATTGGAACTCTGCATCGCGCCGACCACGGTACCGGCATCGTCGCGGTTAGCGCCAACGATCTCGCCGCCTTCATCCGAGGCGACGACGCGTTCCGGTGCGTGCGGCGTTGGCTCGCCAGTGCTGGCGGTGGCCGCGCCACCATGGTGATGACCCGTATCTTGGCCATCACCACGCTGTGGCAGGTTCGGGTCAAGCTCGAACTGCGCCAGCAGCGCCCCGGTGACCACCACCTCACCGGCGGCGCCGGCCAGCCGGGTGATCCGGCCGGAGACCGGCGAGGGCACCTCGACCACGGCCTTGGCGGTTTCCATCGACACCAGTGGCTCGTCGAGCCGGATGGTGTCGCCTTCTTTGGCAAACCACTCCACGATGGTGGCGTCGGGCAAGCCCTCGCCGAGGTCGGGCAGGTTGAAGATCTTGGTCTGACTCATGGTGTGTCCGATTCCAACAAAGGCTCTTGGAGCAGTTCCAGTTCGGCTTCCGGCAGCCAGCCCAGTGCACCGTCAGCGCGCTCGGACCAGCACCAGCCACCGTGTTCGTAATGCAGTGTCACCGTTTCGCCGCGTGCGGCATCAAGCTCGCGTGCGTCGTAGTCGCGCAACGCTTCGGCGCGGCCGTCACCCAGCGGGCGCAGCCAGGCGTGCGGCGCCCAGCCGGCGTCACCGTTGTCCAGCCGTACCCAGGCGAACGCTGGCCATGCCTCGTCGCGTACCCCCAGTTCGACCACCTGGCCTAGCTGCAGGTGGATTGGGTTGGGGTAGGAGGCGCGGTAATCGCAGAGCAGGCGGGCTTGCAACGGGTGAGAGCGGGCCACGCGCTACCCGGCCGCCATGGCGCGCCGCGCGGCAGTGACAATCCGCTCCACGCTGGGCAGGTATTTCATTTCCAGCCGGAACAGCGGGATATGGGTGTCGTAACCGGTCACGCGTTCCACGGGCGCACGCAGGTCGTACATCGACTGCTCGGCCAGGCGCGCGGCGATCTCCGCGCCGAAGCCGGCGCTGCGCGGGGCCTCCTGCACGATCACGCAGCGACCCGTGTGCGCCACCGATTCGGCGATGGTGTCGAAGTCGAGCGGGCGCAGTGTGGCGACGTCGATCACCTCGGCGCTGATGCCTTCAGCGGCCAGCTGTTCGGCCGCATCCAGCGCTTCTTTGACCTGCGCGCCCCAGGCAACCAGGGTCAGGTCGGTCCCGTCGCGCAACACAAAGCACACGTCCAATGGCAGCGCCTCGCCGTCGTCGGCGACCACTTCTTTGTATTGGCGGTAGATGCGCTTAGGTTCGAAATAGACCACCGGATCGGGATCGCGGATCGCTGCCAGCAGCAGGCCGTAAGCGCGCTGCGGTGAGGAGGGCATCACCACGCGCAGTCCCGGTACGTTGGTGAACATCGCTTCGTTGGCTTCACTGTGGTGCTCGGGGGCGCGAATCCCGCCCCCCCACGGCACTCGCAGCACCATCGGGCAGTGCAGGCGGCCACGGGTGCGGTTACGCAGCCGCGCGGCGTGGCTGACCAGATGATCGATCATCGGATAGACAAAACCGTCGAACTGCGATTCGGCCACCGGCTTCATGCCCTGTGCGGCCAAGCCGACGGCTATGCCGGCGATGGTGGTTTCATCCAGTGGCGTATCGAGCACGCGCTGGGCGCCAAAGCGCTGCTGTAGCCCGGCGGTGGCACGGAACACGCCGCCGTTGACGCCCACATCCTCGCCTAGCACAAGCACCGTCGGATCGTGTGCCAGTTCCCAGGCCAGGGCCTGGGTAATCGCTTCGATGAGGGTGATCGCGGGTGCGGGCAATGCACCGACCGAGGCGCTGTCGCGCGGATGCAACGCGGCAGCGCCGTCGTTGAGCGGTTCCAGCGTGGTTTTTTTGTCCACTTCGATGTTCATGCGCGTTCTGACTCCAAGGCAAGTGCGGCGGCGCGCTGGGCAAGCAGCTCCGGCGGCGGATCGGCGTACAGGTAGTCGAACATCGCTTCGACAGATTGTGGCGGTGTGGCCAGATACGCGTTCACTTCGATGTCGATCTGAGCGTCGCACTCGGCCTTCCATGCGGCTTCCTGGGCCGCATCCCACACGCCCTGGGTGACTAGGTAGTTGCGCATGCGGGTCATCGGTTCGCGGGTCCAGGCGGCCTTGACCTCGGCATCGTCGCGGTAACGGCGCGCGTCGTCGGCAGTGGTGTGGTCAGACAGGCGATAGGTGAGGAACTCGATGACGGTGCCGCCCTCGCCGGCGAGCGCGCGGCTGCGCGCCTGGCGCATTGCCTCCAGCACCGCGATCAGGTCGTTACCGTCCACCTGCAAACAATGCAGGCCGCCGGCGAGGCCCTTCTGCGCCAGGGTCTGCGCGCCGGTCTGGGCCGAACGCGGCACCGAAATCGCCCAGCCGTTGTTGACCACACACAGGATCAGCGGCAGTGCATAGGCGCCGGCGACGTTCAGTGCCGCATAGAAGTCGCTCTTGGAGCTGCCACCGTCGCCGCATACCGCCACGGCGACCTGGGGTTTGCCTTGAAGCTTGAACGCCAGTGCGGCGCCGGCCGCGTGCAGACACTGGGTGGAGATCGGCACACAAAACGGAAAGTCGATGGCAGCCGGGGTATCACGCGGGAAGTCGCTACCGCGCTCGTCTCCCCCCCAGTACAACAGCACATCGCGTGGGCGCACCCCACGCTCGAACAGCGTGCCGGCTTCGCGGTAGCTCGGTGCGAATACGTCACCGGGCTGCATCGACGCGCCGATGCCGACGTGAGTGGCCTCGTGACCCAGCGAGGCCGGGTAGGTGCCGAGCTTGCCGGTACGCTGTAGCGCAATCGCCTTGGCATCGAAGCTACGCACGTAGAGCATACGCTTGAACAGCTCCAGCAGCCGGCGCGGATTGGCGGCATCGGCGGGCAGCTCGTCGCGGACCAGCGTGCCGTCGGCCTCCAAATAGTGCAGGAACTCGATTTCGAACTTAGCAGCAACGGTCATTGCGAACGGCGCCTTCATCAAGAAGTTTCAGATGATATGAAGTGCCATGTTAAGGATGTCGCAGCCGAAAGCCGTCCTGCGCTGCAGCACGCCCTTATGCTGGCATGCATCATGAATAGGAGTTCTTCACCTTACCACTATCGATGCTGCAGGCGCTTGCGCAATGTTGCAATGCGGCGCGTTGACGCGTGAAACGCCACGCGCGGCATGGTCGACGCGTGGCGATGGTGCATCAACTCAATCGCATGCGAGCAGCGCGCGCTGATGCGATTGATAGATGTTGTCGCGCGGCGGCGGTGCGCCGCTGTCGAGCAATGCCAGCCAATCGTCGGTATCCAGCACCGCAGCGAAATTCGATTGCAGTAGTACACAGATCGTCCGGTGAATCTGTTCGGCGGGGGTCGCGGTTTTCGGTGGAGGTCTGTGCCGTCGAACCGGGGCCGCTGCGTACCCAGGCCGGTTTCGCGCTGGCCTGTACGCGCGGGCTGGAGGGACTTGAGCACGCCGATATCGTGATCGTGCCCAGCTGGGGTGACCCCGCCGAGATGCCGCCGCCGGCCTTGCTGGCGCAGCTGCGGGCGGCGTATGCGCGAGGTGCGCAACTGGTCGGGCTGTGTCTGGGGGCCTATGTGCTGGCGGCGGCAGGACTGCTGGGTGGACGCCGCGCGACCACGCACTGGGCTTGGGCCGATGATTTCGGTGCCCGTTACCCTGACGTCGCGGTGGATCCAGCGGTACTTTACGTTGAGGATGGTCCGCTACTGACCTCGGCCGGTGTCGCGGCAGGGCTCGATTGCTGCTTGCACCTGGTACGACTGCGCTGCGGTCATGATGTGGCCAACCGGACCGCACGCCGCTTGCTGCTACCGCCGCACCGTGAGGGCGCGCAGGCGCAGTTCATCGAGCGGCCGGTGGCACGCACGCCGGCCGACCGGCGCATGGCCGGTCTGCTTGATTGGCTGCGCAAGAACCTGGATCGGTCGCACCCGCTCGATGCGACCGCCGCACGCCTGACGATGAGCCGCCGCGGCTTTACCCGCCACTTTCGTCAGCTGACCGGAACCACGCTGGGCCAATGGCTGTTGGACGAACGCATCGCGCTGGCCAAGCGCCAGCTTGAGACCTCAAACAATTCGATCGATAGCCTCGCCACCGCCTGTGGTTTCGGCAGCGCGACGTCGCGGCGGCAGCATTTTGCGCAGCGCGTAGGGATCACGCCTTCGGCTTACCGGCGCACGTTCCGCGGTGACTGAGCGAACGGCTGGGCGCGACCGGCGCTACGCCTGCCGTCGCCAATCCGGTGCCTAGTTCACCCGGTCATGTCCGTCGACAACCACCCGCCTCAATTAGCGGGCGGCTGACCGATGGTGGTTATCTGCGCCGGGTGCAGCGGATCATCGACTTCAAGCGTGGCACTGGCGGCGCCAGTGCTGCCGGCTTTCTGCGTCAAGAGTTGGAGCTCAGCTTCTTCCCGGAGCTGTTCGAGGTACGCACGTCCATGGGCGTTGAGCTGCAGCCTGCGGCCTCCCCCTGGTAACGCGCCGGTCTGACATCAATTTGACGTGAAGTCGGCCGTTCGGTGATGCTCGCCCGTTGCCGCGGCCCCCCCTCGCCGCGCCCGTCATTACTGAATACGCAAGGGACCCTTTCATGAGCGTCGACGCCAACGCGCCGAACCCCGACCTGCCCGCACCGGCACAGATCCCCGAGTTTAAGACGCTGCTCGGCCATCCCAAGCCACTGTGGATGCTGTTCATGACCGAATTCTGGGAACGCTTTGCGTTCTACGGAATGCGCTGGGCACTGGTGTTGTATATCGTGGCGCAGTTTTACGGCGGGATGGGCATCGGCGAAGCGCCCGCCAACACGCTCTATGGCGCGTACCTGGCGCTGGTGTATGCCTCGGCTATTTTTGGTGGCTACATCGCCGACCGTGTGATCGGTTACCAGCGCTCGATCCTGGTGGGAGCGGTGGTGATGGCGGCCGGGCTGTTCATGATTGCGGTACCCGTCCACGCGGTATTCGAAGTCGGTCTGGCGACCGTGGTCGTCGGCAACGGGTTGTTCAAGCCGAATATATCGACCATGGTCGGCAAGCTTTACGGCATGGCTGATCCGCGCCGCGACAGCGGCTTTACCATCTTTTACATGGGCATCAACCTTGGCGCGATGATCTCGCCGGTGCTGACCCAGCTGCTGGCGGAGAAGGTATTCGGCACCGAGGCAATGCCCTCGTACAAAATCGTGTTCATCGCTTCCGGCGTGGGCATGCTGATCAGCCTGCTGTGGTTCTGGGTCGGCCGCGCCGAGCTCAAAAGCATTGGCAAACCGTTACCAGGCGGCGAAGGTCTGGCCCGGGTGGGCTGGGTGCTGGTTGGCATACTGGCGGCAATCCCGGTCGTTTACCTGCTGCTGGCGGCCGGTGCCGATGTGCTCCAGCTGATTCTGACGGTATTGTTCGTCGGGCTGGCGGTGTTGCTGCTGGTGGAGGGCGTGCGCAATGGCAAGGTCGCGCGCGACAAGACCATCGCGATGCTGATTATCTTCGCCTTCAACGTGTTGTTCTGGATGTTCTTCGAACAGGCCGGCAGCTCGTTCACCTTTTTGGCCGACAACATCGTCAATCGCGACATTGGCGGCTGGACCTTCCCGACCGCCTGGTTCCAGTCGGTCAACTCCGTCGCCATCATCACCCTGGCGCCGCTGATCGCCTGGATATGGATCGCGATGGGCCGCGCCAATCCATCGATTCCACGTAAGTTCGGTCTGGGCCTGCTGTTCAACGGCCTGGCTTTCCTGCTGCTGATGTTTGCACTGTCCGTGCTGGTGAACGACGCCGGTAAGATCCCCTTCTGGACGCTGTTCATGGTCTACGTTATCCAGTCGATCGGCGAGTTGTGCTTGTCGCCGATTGGCCTGTCGATGGTGACCAAGCTGGCACCGGTGCGGCTGGTCGGCTTCGGGATGGGTGGATGGTTTCTATCCACGGGGATCGGCAACAATCTTTCAGGCATCTTCGCCGGCTATATCAGCGGTCAAGAGGGCATGAGTGTAGGCTCGGCCCTGTCCGGATATACGTTCGGGTTCTGGGCATTGCTGATTGCCGGGGCGCTGCTGTTCTTGATCGCGCCGCTGATTAACCGACTGATGCATGGCGTGAAATAAGACGATGAGGAGTTCCACGATGGCTTATCCCCGTTTCCCGCACTTGATCTGGATGACGGTGCTGATCATGTCTATGCTGGCCGGCTGCGGTAAGGCGCCCGAGCCGGCGGCCCCGCTGCCGTTGGATACGTCAGTGCAAAAACCACCGGCTGCTGATCCGAGCCAGCCGGTCGCCTCAGGCAACACCCCGGCTGCGGCGGATATCGCGGCGGTGGCGGCGCTCAATGCCAGCTTCGATCCGTCCCGAGATCCGTTCGCCGACCTGGAAACTGCCAAGGTCGAGGCTAAACGTGGCGGCAAGCGCATCCTGGTCGATGTGGGCGGGGAGTGGTGCTCGTGGTGCCACATTCTGGACGAGTTTGTCGGGGGCGATGCGCAGATTCGCAGCTTCCGCGACGAGCATTACGTCTGGGTCAAGGTGAACTACAGCGAAGAGAACGAGAACAAGGCGTTCCTTGCGCAGTTCCCGCAGATCCCCGGCTACCCGCATTTGTTCGTGCTGGATAACGACGGCAAACTGCTGCACTCGCAGCTCACCGCCGAGCTGGAGAAGGGCAAGGGCTACGATCGCAAGAAGTTCTTCGACTTCCTCAAGCAGTGGGCGCCGCCTAAGGTTTGAACCGCCCACTGAATACGTAGGAACACGCCTTGCCCGCGATGAGGGGTTTTATGCGGATCCCTCGCAACAGCAGCGCACCTTCATGTGCGCGGATTCGAAAGACAAGCTGTTACCGCGGGCACGGCGGGCTCCTCCGCAAGCGAAGCTTGGCGCAAGCCACAACAATCAGCCCTTCTGCATCATCCGCGGCAGGCCGCTCTTGGCCAGCCGTTCGATCAAGGTCGCCAGCACGTGGCGTTCCTCCTCGGACAGCGCCGACATCAGTCGGTCTTCCATCTCATTGACCAGGGGCGCGACGGTCTCGTAGACCTGCCGGCCGTTTGAGGACAGTGCCAGCATGGAGCGGCGGCGGTCATCGCCATGAGTCTCGCGACGGATGAAGCCACGTTCCAGCAACCGCGCCACGGCCCGACTCACCGCCACCTTGTCCATCGCGCTGCGATCGGATACCTCGCTCGCGGACGAGCCCGGATACAGCGCCAGGATCGTAATCACGCGCCACTCGGGAATCGCAATGCCGTAACGATCGCCATAAATCTTGGCGATGTTCGCACTGACTCGGTTGGACAGCACGCTGAGCCGGAACGGCAGGAACTGTTCCAGGTTGATCAGCACGGAATGATGGCCGGAGCCGGAGAAGTCGGATTCGCTCATGCTGCGCTGCGTCTTGATGATTGTTTCATGTGAAACTACAAAGGGTGCTTGGCCTGCGCATTCTCGCGGGTCTGGTGGCGCCGCGCATAGCCCTGGCGGCCCCTGACAAGGAGAAAATCATCATGAACGCGCAACCCAGTATCGTCGATGTCCACCCGGAACCAGGCATGCAGGTCACCCTCTTCGACAACCCGATGGGCATCGACGGCTTCGAATTCGTCGAGTTCGCCGCCCCAGCCGGGCAGGCGGAGCGGTTACACGGGTACTTTCGTAGCCTGGGCTTCACTGCGGTGATGAAGCATCGCGGGCGGGCGATCACGTTGTATCGCCAGGGCGGGGTTAATTTCCTGATTAACGAGGACCCGGACGGATTTGCCGCCGACTTCGCTGCCCGCCACGGCGCGTGTGCCTGTGGCTTTGCGATCCGTTTCCGCCGCCCGGCCGAGCAGGTGTATGCGGAGGTGATCGAAAACGGCGGCGAGCCGGTGACGTATATGCCTGGCACGGGTGCGGTCTCCACCCCGGCGATCAAGGGCATTGGCGATTGCATGCTGTACCTGGTCGACCGTTACGGGGCGGATGGCGATGTCTACGATGCCGAGTTTGAATCGATTCCCGGCGCCGAGCCATGCCCCCACGGGTTCGGGCTGACCTTCATCGACCACCTTACCCACAACCTGTACTTCGGCAACCTGCAGAAGTGGTCGGACTACTACGAGCGGCTGTTCAATTTTCGCCAGATCCGTTACTTCGATATCAAAGGGGCCAAGACCGGACTGGTGTCCAAGGCAATGACTGCACCCGACGGTATCGTGCGTATTCCGCTCAACGAGTCCTCCGACCCCAAGAGCCAGATCAACGAATATCTGGAGGCCTACCGTGGCGAGGGTATTCAGCACATCGCGTGTTTCACTGAGGATATCTACACAACCGTCGAATGCATGCGTGCGGCGGGCGTGCGCTTCCTGGAAACTCCGGATACTTACTTCGACGTAATCGACCGGCGCATTCCCGCGCATGGCGAGGACGTGGAGCGGCTGCGTCGCAACAAGATCCTGATCGACGCCGATCCGGATACGCAGTCCCGCAAGCTGCTGCAGATCTTCACTGAGAACTGCATCGGGCCGATCTTCTTCGAAATCATCCAGCGCAAGGGCAACGAAGGTTTCGGCGAGGGTAACTTCCAGGCATTGTTCGAGAGCATCGAACGCGACCAGATCAAGCGTGGTGTCCTTTGACCGTTGTATGCAGAGCATTGCCGGCGGCGGGCTCAGTAGCTCGTTCGCAGCGTAGCTTCGCGGAGCGATAGCCATGAACACAGCACTCCACTACTTGACCGGCTTCGGCAATGAGTTTGCCAGCGAGGCGATTCCTGGCGCGCTACCGGTCGGGCAGAACTCGCCGCAGCGGGTAGCTTGCGGACTGTATGCCGAACAGCTGTCGGGCACGGCATTTACCGCTCCGCGTGGACACAATCGCCGCAGCTGGCTGTACCGCATCCGCCCGGCTGCGGTGCACGGGGCATTCTCGCCGTTGGAACAGCCGCGCTTCCACAACCGATTTGGCGATGGCGGGCCGGCTTCACCGGAGCAGCTGCGTTGGGATCCACTGCCGATACCGCACGAGCCCACGGACTTTATCGAGGGGTTGTATACCGTGGCGGGCACCGGCTCGGCGGACGCGCATACCGGAGTCGGGGTCCACCTGTACGCGGCCAACGTATCCATGCAGGGACGCTATTTTTACGATGCCGACGGCGAGTTGCTACTGGTGCCGCAACAGGGCCGGCTGATACTGCATACCGAGCTGGGTGTGATCGAGATTGAGCCGCAGCAGATCGCGGTGATCCCACGTGGGGTGCGCATGCGCGTGGAGCTACCGGACGGGCCATCGCGTGGCTATGTCTGCGAAAACTTCGGTAGCTTGCTGCGATTGCCCGAACTCGGCCCGATTGGCAGCAATGGCCTGGCCAATACGCGAGACTTCCAGACCCCATGCGCGGCCTACGAACAACTCGACGGACGCTTTGAGCTGATCGCCAAATTCGATGGTCACTTGTGGCAGGCGCCGATTGATCACTCGCCGCTGGATGTGGTCGCCTGGCATGGCAACTATGCCCCCTACCGCTATGACCTGCGTCGCTTCAATGCGATCGGTTCGATTAGTTTCGATCACCCGGATCCGAGCATTTTCACCGTACTGACTTCGCCGAGCGACCATCCCGGCACCGCCAACGTCGATTTCGCGATCTTCCCACCGCGCTGGTTGGTCGCGCAGCACAGTTTCCGGCCGCCGTGGTTCCATCGCAACGTCGCCAGCGAGTTCATGGGACTGGTGCATGGTGCCTACGATGCCAAAGCCGAGGGTTTTGTGCCCGGCGGGGCGTCGCTGCACAACTGTATGAGTGGGCACGGTCCAGACGCGGCGACCTTCGCAAAAGCCTCCTCCGCAGACCTGACCCGGCCGGACGTAATAGCCGACACGATGGCGTTTATGTTCGAGACCCGTGCCGTATTACGCCCGACCCGGCAGGCGCTCGCGGGAGCGCACCGCCAGGCCGATTACTGGCAATGCTGGGCCGGGTTGCGCAGTCACTTCCAGGCACCCTGAGTCGCGCCCGGAAGCATCCACGCGCGCCGCACGGCGCGAGTTAGGCCGTTGCGGAGCGCCTTTCTTGTGGCGGACGATCCGCGCTGGCCGCTCGGCCCGCCAGCAGCTGTGTGACCAGTTGACGTGCCGCCACCCGCAGTTCCGGAACCGCAGTGATCTCCCACAGCGCGCCGCGCAGCAGCGGGCCGACGCAATACAGCCCCTTCACGGGTGCGCCGGCGGTATCAAGCACGCGCAGTGTCGGGTCGACCTCCAAACCGAGTCCAAGCGGATCGGGCCTGACCAGGCCGCCCTCGCGCAGGCTGGAGACCAGCGGGTCGCTGGTGCGGTCTACGTCGGTATCCAGCCCGGTGGCGCGGATCAGTACGTCGTAGCGTTCGGCGAATGCCTTCTCACGGCCGCGTTCGCGTAGCACGGCCTCCAATCCGTCTTCGATCAGGCGCGCACGCAGCAACCGTGCGGCGCGGATCTCCAAACGATCCAGCTTTTGCAGGATTTGTAGTCGTGCGTACGCATCTGGTGCAACCCGGTGTCGTGCCACTTCCCAGTACGGACGCAGGTGGCGCAAAAAGCGGCCTCGCGCCGACACCGACAGTCCGCGCCAGAACGGTTGTAGGTAGGGGCGCAGTGCGTCGATCACGCGTCGCCAGTCGTCGAGGACCGCAGTCAGCTGGCGGATGCCGCGCAGCACCCCGGCCAGATCGTGTTCCTTGAGCGCGCGCAGCACGTTGGGCGGTAACTCCAGTGATGGTGCCGGCAGCGCCGTGTGTGGTTGCGGCGCGAGTCCACGCCGCGAAATTGCAGTGATGCGCCCACGGTGGCCACGTGCGGCGAGGGTCGCGGCCACATCGACCATGGTCAGCCCGGTACCCACGACCAGAATGCGTGCATCCGGTGCGACACTTTCCAGTACCGATCCTTGCCATGGCCAGCCGATGTAACGGGTATGTACGCCCAAGCGCGGGCCGACGCCTGGCAATGACTGGGGCGGCAGTGCGCCGAGCGCGAGTACTACGACGTCGCTGCGCAGCGCTTCACCGCTGGCCAGGAAGATGTGGAAACCGCCACCGGGGGTACGCTCCAGCGCCACCGCCTCCTCGCCGATCTGCTCGACCTCGAAGGGGGACTGCTCGACGGCTGTATTCAGGTGTGAGCGCAGGTAGTCGCCATAGGCCAAACGCGGGAGAAATTCGAGCCGGCCGCCGGCTCCCAGATGCAGGAAATCGGAGAATCCCCCCGGGTCGTCTGGATCGATGCCCAGGTCCTTGGCACGCACGTTGAGCAGATGCTCCGGGCGCGCTGCACCATAGGCCACACCGCTGCCGAAGGTGTCGGCCACGCCGACCAGGCTGACGCGGATACGCGCCTGGCCAGCCTGCTGGGCCAGCTCTCGCACCAACGCGGTACCACAAAAGCCCGCGCCGATGATGGTGATGTGGAGGGTCATGCTTTTCCCCGCGATGGACCGGCGGACGTTGTCGCTTGCCCTGGGCGAGGATGTGTAAAGTACGGGTTAACATACGACTGGCAATCCATCATGAGCTCATGCCCCATGGCAATGAGCCTGTCGCCGCAATGCTCACGCGGACACGAGTAGCTGGGTGACTACGATACTGCGCTCTGTTTTTCTTGATCGAGGTTGTCAATGAATTCGTCCCCTCTGCACGGAATGCGCGCGCTGGTCGCGGGTGGTAGCCGCGGCATCGGGCTGGCCATTGCCGAGGCACTGGCCGCCGCCGGCGCGGCGGTGTCGATCTGCGCGCGCGACCGACAGGCGCTGGCCACTGCCGGCGAACATTTGCGGCGCCATGGCC
>Cebus_capucinus_imitator_PRJNA485217_SSR047__coassemble_1076_pt1 | contig 29321 bp, 22 predicted proteins | sample Cebus_capucinus_imitator_PRJNA485217_SSR047__metabat2_high_PE_004 | metagenome-assembled genome bin Cebus_capucinus_imitator_PRJNA485217_SSR047
AAGAAATGGAAGTACCCGCCGGTGGGCGAGGAAGCCGCAATCGAACTGGTGCTGAAGCAAGCGGAATCACTGTCGAGCGCTTGGTCGAAGTGATGACTGCATAGGGGGCTCGGTATGACTAGCAATAAACTGATCCGTAACAGCACCGCCGAGTTTCTGATCTTCACTAGCCAGGCCGGCGAACAGAGCATTGAGGCCCGCTATGAGGACGAAACCCTGTGGCTGTCGCAGAAGCTGATGGCCGAACTGTTCGGGGTCGATGTGCGCACCGTCAGCGAGCACCTGAAGAACATCTTTGCCAGTCAGGAGCTGGCTCAGGAAGCAGTTATCCGGAAATTCCGGATAACTGCCAATGACGGCAAGAACTACCAGACCCAGTTCTACAACCTCGACGCCATCATTTCCGTCGGCTACCGAATCAACTCCATACGCGCAACGCAGTTCCGCCAGTGGGCGACCGGCGTCCTGCGTGAGTTCGCCATCAAGGGCTATGTACTGGATCGTCAGCGCATGGAAAACGGCAGTTTCCTAGGCGAGGACTACTTCGAGCGTTTGCTGGAAGAAATTCGCGAGATTCGTCTCAGCGAGCGACGCTTCTACCAGAAGATCACCGACATCTATGCCACGAGTGTGGATTACAGCAAGGACGCACCGACCACCAAAGCTTTCTTCGCAACAGTACAGAACAAACTGCATTACGCCATACACGGCCATACCGCCGCAGAGTTGATCCGTAAGCGGGCCGATTCCAATAAGCCACAGATGGGGCCGACTTCCTGGGCGAGCGCGCCCGAAGGCAAGATCCTGAAAACCGATGTGGCCGTGGCCGAGAACTACTAGACCAAGGACGAGCCGGACTCATTGGGCCGTATCGTCAACGCCTATCTGGAACTGGCCGAGGATCGTGCTCGCCGCAAGATCCCCATGAGCATGGAAGACTGGTCCAAGCGTCTGGACGCCTTCCTAGCGTTTGATGACCGGGAAGTCCTACAGAATAGTGGCAAGATTTCTGCAAAACTTGCCCAAACGCATGCGGAAAGCGAGTTTGAAAAATATAGGATCGTGCAGGACCGCCTGTTTGAAAGCGATTTTGACAAAGCAGTGAAAAAACTGGTGGCCGGTGAGCCGAACACCCGAGATGACGGATGAGCCTTAGCTTCCAGATATATCGACGTCACTTTCAACCTTTCATGCCTGAGTTCATGGCTGATCTGCTGTTGAGCATGTGGAGTCACTCATGCTCTGGCTGCTATTGAGCTGAGCTTTACCCGGTCCCCCGCTGCTGGTGCCTTCTATCCTGTCAGGCACTAGCTGGTGTTGAGCTGCAGCGGCAACTGAGACATGCAGCAATGGTGCGGAACGGGCCAAACCTTGACGTCGCCGGCAGCGGATTCAGCGCCGTGACGCAAAGGCGAATGCCAACAGGCCGGCCAATGCCGCGATGACGTTGCACACGGTGGCTTGTGCAAGTGCGTGGCCGTAGAGCAGGGCACCGTCGACCCCTGTGGCGGTGGGCGACGCTGAAAGCGCCGCAAACAGCAGTGCGCCAACCACCGCGACGCCGGTGGATGTTCCGATGACCTGTACGGTTCCCAGCACGCCGGATGCAATGCCGGCGTTACGTTCGTCTATCGCGCCGAGGACCCCATTGAACGCCAGTGGGATCGCCAGGCCTTGACCGCTGCCGTTGAACACCAGCGATAGCATCAACAACACCAGGTTGTGCGGTTGAAAGGCTGCGGTGACGGCCGACAGGGCGAGTCCGCTGCCAAATAGCGCCATGCCACCCACCAGGGCGTAGCGGCCATAGCGTGCGGCGAGCCGGGGCGATAGCTGCGATCCGGCAAAAAAGGCCAGTGCCGTAGGGGTGAATACCAGACCTGCGGTCAGCGGCGTGAGGCCGAGTCCGCGCTGTAGCAACAGGGTGAGCGAGAAGAAGAACGAACTGATCGCGGAGTACAGGCAGAAGATCCCCAGGGCTCCGGCCGCGAAGTGACGGTTGGCGAACAGTCGGATATCCAGGACCGGGTTACCACCACGGCACGCCAACGCACGTTGGTAATGCACGAAGTGGGCCAGCACCAGTACGGCCAGGATTGGGGCAAGCAGTGACCACCACGGCCAGCCCTGGGCGCGGCCTTCCATCAGCGGCAGCAGGATCATCGCCAACCCCAACGTACCGGACACAGCGCCGTACAAATCCAGCCGCGAAGGAGACGGTGTGCGCATCGCCGGTAACCGGCGCCAACCCAGCAGGACCACCGTGATTCCGATTGGCAGGTTGATCAGGAACACCCATCGCCATCCCCAACCGAGCGGGTTGCAGGCAATCAGCACGCCGCCGAGCAGCTGGGAGATGCAGGCAGCCACACCCTGCACAGCGCCCATCGTAGCGAAGGCGCGCTGCCGCGCGGCACCATCAAACAGCACTCTTAGTGAGGCCAACACCTGTGGCATCAGCAGGCCAGCGCCGAGCCCCTGCAGCGCCCGCGCCGCGATCAGCTGCCAGGGCGTAGCGGCAAGCCCGCACAAGCCCGAAGCCAGTGTGAACAGCGTCATCCCGATCAGGAACAGACGGGCGCGGCCGTAAAGGTCGCCCAGACGTGCGCCATTGATCAGGCTCAGTCCATAAGCCAGCGCATACGCCACCACCACCAGTTGCAGTTGGACCTCGTTGGCAGCCAGTGCACGCCCCATGTCCGCCAGCGCCACATTGACGATGAACAAGTCGAGGATGGTCACGAAGTTGCCGGTCAACAGCACGGCCAGCAGGGCCCGCGATGGACGTGGTGTGGGGAGGGCAGGGCTCATCGCAGTCACCATAAAATATACGTACGAACGTATTTTATATACGATAATGAGCCACTCGGAGATCATGCGATGAATCCAACCGAAACGCCGCTACGCCATGGCGCGATACGCGATGGACGCCGCCTCCGTGGTGAGCGTGCGCGCGCGGCGGTGCTCGATCACGCCGCACGATTGCTATCAGTAGAAGGCGTGGAGGGCCTGACCTTTGGTCGCGTCGCGGAACTCGCCGGGATCGGTAAGAGCAATCTGCAAGTGCTGTTTGGTGACCGCTTGCACTTGCAGCAGGCGGCGCTGGCACATGCGGTTGATTTGTACCGCGCTGAAGTGGTGGAGCCGGCGCTGCGCCGGCGTACGCCGTTGACCCGGCTGCGTGCGTTGGTGGAGGGGTGGTTCGATTTTGTGGCTAACCGCCGGCTACCGGGCGGCTGTGTGATCAATGCGGCGGGTAGCGAATATCGCGCGCGTCCTGGACCGCTGCGTGAGTTGGTCCAGCACTACCGGCTGGAGGCACGCGAGCGTATGCAGGAGCTGATCGAACAGGCCAAGGCCAGTGGTCAGCTGGCGGTGGCGACCGATGCGCGGCAGCTGGTGACCGATCTGCTGGCGTTGCAGGCCTTTGCGAACGTGGCCGCATTGATGGGGGACGAGGCGGATTTCCAGCGCGCCCGGCGCGCGGCGTTGGCCCGCATTGCGGCCAACGCGCAGTGAAGACTATGGCCGATAGTGGTGGGGATTCGTAATCAAATTTATGCGTCATTAAATGCCACTGAGTGACCCATTACGGCATTGCATTGCAACTGTCATCTGTTTGCCGCTGTTTCGAAAGACCACTGTCGCAGGCTTGCTGGACCTCGTCTGTTTCGGATCCTATGCAAGCCAAGTCCATGTTGAGCGCCGCAACCGCGGCGATCCTGTTGTCGCCGAGTGCGGCCATCGCTGATCAGCTCGCTGTGTCCGCCGTCGAGGAGGGGGTACGCCAGCTCGATGCGATCTCGGTGATCGGTCAGGGCCAGACCCGTCAGGTGCAGCGTATCGGGGTGCAGGATCAGCAGATTTTGCCGCCGGGCAGCAGCCCGCAGAAGCTGTTGAACCGGATGCCGGGGGTGAACGTGCAGTCCAATGATGCATTTGGCGCCAACGAGGAATCGCAGTCGATCAGCTTGCGGGGCTTCGGCACCACCCAGCTGGGCTACACCCTGGATGGGCTACCGTTAGGCAATAACGCCTACGGCAACTTCAACGGCCTGAATATCAGCCGGGCGCTGATTGCGGAGAACTTTGGCGGCGCTGAGCTGGCGGTCGGTATCGGCAACGTCGGCGTTGCTTCAACCAGCAATCTTGGCGGTACTGTGCAGTACTACTCGGACGATCCGTCCACCGAATTCGGCGGGCGTATCGGCCAGACCTTTGGCAGTGACCGCAACCGGCGCAGCTACCTGCGCGTGGATACCGGCGAGCACCGGGGATTTTCGGCGTACATCTCCGGGCTCAACGCCGAGGCTGACATGTGGGCAAAGCCGTATTCGCCGACGACCACGCGCCAGTTCAACGGCAAGGCGGTCTATCAGAACGATGTGGTCAAGCTCACCGCGTTCGTCGATACCTCGCGGACCTCCCAGGCCGACTACACCTATTTGTCCAAGAGCGGGATGGCACGCGGATTGGGCTGGGACTGGAACCTGTATGCACCCGATTGGCCCCGCGCGCTGGCCGCGGCGTATTGCGCCAGCAGTACCTTCGATGCGGCGCGTTGTGGGTTCAGTGGTGGGGTCGATAACGTCGACGATGCCTATTACCAAAGCCGTGCCCTGCGCCGCGACGAGCTGTACTACCTGGCTGCTGAGGTCCGTGCCAGCGAGGCACTGACCTTGCGCGCGCAGGTCTATCACCACCACAACGAGGGCCAGGGCCATTGGTGGGCACCGGGCCAGGCGTCCTATCCGGGCACCGATCGTGAGCTGCCGATCTCGATCCGCAGCACCAACTATGCGATCGATCGCACCGGCGCGTTGGCGTCGGCGGCGTGGGAATTGGGCGCGCATCGAATCGAAGCCGGGGTCTGGTACGAAGACAACACCCACGACATCGAGCGCAATTTCTATTGGATCGATGGCCCGGTCGATGACGACACTTATCTGACCAACCCGGACCGGCAGCTGTTCCGGCAGCACTACCGCATCGTGACCCGGCAGCTCTACCTGCAAGACAGTTTTCGCTTGTTCGATGAGCGGCTGGCAGTGGACCTTGGGGTCAAGAGTCCGCACACCTCGATCCGTGCCGTATCGGCGCAGGACGTCGAGAGTCCCTACGCCAGTGGCCGTATCAACGCCAGCAAGGCGCTGCTGCCGCAACTCGGCTTGGGCTGGCAGCTAGGCGGTGGTCATGAGGTGTTCCTGTCCTATGCCGAGAACCTGGCCGCGTTCACCACCGGGCCACTGTCAGTCAGCCAGGCCGCATTTGACGACAGCCGCGGCAACCTGAAGCCGGAACAATCGCGCACCCTTGAAGGGGGCTGGCGCTACGTGGATGCGCAGTTGCAGGGCTCGCTGGCGCTGTATCGCACCGTGTTCGACAATCGTTTGCTCTCGCTCAATCCATGTAGCAGCATCCTGGCCGGCACGCCCGGTTGCATCACCCGCTACTACAACGTGGGCTCGGTGCAGAGCCGCGGAATCGAGCTGACCCTGATCTGGAAACTGGGCCAGCATTGGCAGTGGTACAACTCGGCCTCCTATAACAAAAGCACTTACCAGGACGATTACCGCCAGGGTGGGGCGCTCGTGGCGATCGCCGGCAAGCGGGTGGTGGACATCCCCGAGCTGATGGCGGCCAGCGAGCTGAGTTGGCAGTGGAACGGCTGGGAAGCGAGCCTGCGTGGCAAGTACACCGGCAAACGCTACTACACCTATACCAACGACCAGGGCTTTGGCGGTTACACCAGCTTTGATGCGGGCGCGGGCTATCGATTCGGCGAAGTAGGCGTGCTGCGCGATGTGCGTTTGGCACTGAACATCACCAACCTCACCGACAAGCGCTACGCCTCCAACCTGACCGCGTTTGCCAACAGCGATCCGGACGGGCGCCAGCTGGCCTTCCATGCCAGTGCGCCGCGCCAGCTATTCCTGAGCGTGGACGCGAAATTCTGAGGCATACTCAAACCATGACCTTTTCCAAGACCTTGCTTGGCCTGGCGTTGCTGGCGATCGCCGGCCCGATGCCGGCCCAACCGCCCACGCCTACGCCTACGCCGCTGGTCTACGCCCATCGCGGTGCCAGCGCGCTACGCCCGGAACACACGCTTGCCGCGTACGCCAAGGCGATTGATGACGGCGCCGATTTCATCGAGCCAGACCTGGTCTCCACTCGGGACGGCGTGCTGGTGGCGCGCCACGAGAACGAGATCAGCGGCACCACGGATGTGGCGACACACCCGCAGTTTGCCGCGCGCAAGACCGTCAAGACGATCGATGGCGAGCGCCTGGAAGGCTGGTTCACCGAGGACTTCAGTCTGGCCGAGCTGAAGACGTTGCGGGCACGCGAACGTCTGCCGCAGCTGCGCGGCACTCGATGGGATGGGCAGTTTCAGATCGTCACGCTCGACGAAATCATTGACTTTGTGGCTGCCGAATCGGCGGCACGCGGCCGGGTGATCGGGCTGATTCCCGAGATCAAGCACCCCAGCTATTTCCAAGCGCTGGGAATGGGCATGGAGGACAAGGTGCTGGCGACGCTACAAGCGCATGCCTACACCCGCAGTGCGCCGGTGGTGATCCAGTCGTTCGAGCGCGACAACCTGCGCGCGTTGCGCGAAAAGATCGGGCGCGGCTCGAACATCCGTCTGATGCAGCTGATCGGGCAGCCGGAGGAAGTGCCCGGCGATGTAATGGCCAAGGGTGGCAGCACGCGTTATGCGGACATGCTGGAGCCGGCCGGATTGCGCCAGATTGCGGTTTACGCCGATGTGATCGGTCCGGACCTGCGCGCCATCATTCCGCTCGATGCGCAGCAGCGGCTCGGTACCCCAACGGCTTTGGTACGGCAGGCACACGCGGCCGGGTTGCAGGTACAGCCCTACACCTTCCGACCGGAGAATTATTTTCTGGCCGCGCAGTTCCGTGACGGCACCGATCCGGCCAAGCGCAGCGATGCTGGTACCGTCGCCGAGATCCAGGCCTATCTGGCAGCCGGTATCGATGGGTTCTTTACCGATGATCCGGCATTGGGGCGCAGGGCGGTGGACACGCGGTGACCGCAGAGTCAACGCGGTTGCGTAGTGGTAGGCGCAACGGTACGCCGGGTTCGGTTGACTCGCGTTGCCACACTACCGGCTCGGTCTGTGGGGAGGGCGGTGGTTGGCCTTCGCTTGGGTCGGGCTGGGTGTCGTCATCGTGTTCATCGTCCCAGCTGTAGCGCTGGCGTGGTGGTAGCGGGTCGCGCTGGCGAAACAAGAGTGCGGCGATCACCCCGGCCAGTGCGCCGCCCAAATGAGATTGCCAGGACACGTCGGGTAGATGCGGCAGCACGGTCAGCAGCATGCCGCCGTAGAACAAAAACGCGATCATCGCGGCGGCGATTGCGCTGCGATCGCGGCGCAGCAGCCCGAGCACGAATACCAGGAACAGCAGCCCGTGAGTGATGCCGCTGGCGCCAAGGTGGTGGCTGCCGATTTCACCCAGCAGCCAGGCACCCAGGCCCGAGCCGAGCCACAGCAGCGGTAGCGCGAGCACCGTCGCGCGAGGGTAGACGCTGCCGGCCAAGGTACCCAGGATCAACAGCGCAACGCTGTTGGCGGCCAGGTGTTCAAGCGAGCCGTGCAGCAGCGGCGCGGTCAGCAGGCCACGCAGGCCGCTGGCCGTGTGGGGGACGACCGCCCAGGACCGCCAGTCGAACACCGTCTGGCTGGCGAACACCGCCAGCAGCAACAGCACTGCGCCGAGGCTGAGACGGAAGGCGCGCAGCAGGCGTGCACGATCCGAGCGCCGCTGCACAGCGGGATCATGCGGGGTGGGTTCGGATGAAGGCAGCGCCATCCCCTTCGAATGGCGGCGGCGAACGATTTCGCAAGGTAACTACGACGGGACGACGGTGCCGGCAGCGGAACAATCCGCCGCCGGCACCGTCGTTCAGCGAGCTTGCCTGGCCGGTCGTATCAGGCTCAGCAGCATCGTGGTGCCGATAATCACCACAACGGCACCGAGCGAGACCAGCACCGGCAGTTTGAACAGATCGATCGCGAGCATCTTCAGCCCGATGAACACCAGCACCACCGCCAGTCCGTACGGCAGCAGGTGGAAGCGATCGGCCATGCCGGCCAGCAGGAAGAACATCGCGCGCAGGCCCAGCACCGCGAACACATTGGAGGTCAGCACCACGAACGGGTCGGTGGTGATCGCAAACACCGCCGGGATGCTGTCTACCGCAAAGATCACATCGGTGACGGCGATCAGGACCAGCACCACGAACATCGGGGTAAACCAGCGTTTGTGCTCGCGCACCACGGTCAATGCGGTGCCGTTGTATTGCGGGCTGATCCGCAGGTATCGGCGCATGAAGCGCAGCGCCGGGTTGGCCTCCAGGTCAGCTTGCTTACCTGCGGAGAACCACATCTTGATGCCAGTCAGCAGCAGGAATGCGCCGAACACGTACAGCAACCAGTGGAAGCGCGCCAGCAGCGCCACGCCGGCGAAGATCATCACCGTGCGTAACACAATTGCGCCGAGTACGCCGATCACCAGCACGCGCTGGCGCTGCTGCTCAGGCACGGCGAAGTAGGTCATTAGCATCAGGAACACGAAGATGTTGTCGACCGCCAGCGACTTCTCGACCAGATAGCCGGTCAAAAATTCCAGGCCGATGCGGTTGGCGAGTGCCTCGCCTGCGGTCTGTTGCAGGTACCACCACAGTCCGGCGTTGAAGGCCAGCGCCAGGCCGACCCAGCCGATCGACCACCACAGCGCCTCCTTGAAGGTGACCTTGTGGGGGCCGCCGTGACGCATCAGCACTAGGTCAATCAGCAGCGCGGCGATCACCACGATGGTGAAGCCACCCCACAACCAGATATTGCCTATCGTTTCCATTGTCTACTTCCGGGTAAGAGTTAAGAACGCCATGAAGCCGTCCGGCCAGGCGTTGTTACACGGAAGATGATCGATTCCGGGTGACGAGCCTTCGCCTGGACGGCGAAGGTCTCGCTCGCAATCGCTGGCCAAGCCGGGCGATTGCCGTTGTACCGGAGCCCGCGGGCTCGAATTGGCGGCGACAACGTCTGGGAGCTACTCCCCTTCTGGCGGGCATTGTGCGGGCCGTCGACAGGTCGCGTCAAACCACGGATGCGGGGCTGGCGCGCGCGGCGCGCTGCTACGGAGAGGGGCTGAAATCGTAGAATAGGCAGATGACGACTCCGCTCCCCGTTGTACGCCTCAAGAACGCTTGGCGCTCCAGCCATCCTTGGATCTTCCAAAAACTGGTCGAAAAGCCCTCTGTCCGCCCCAAGCCGGGCAGTCTGGTCGATGTGGTCGGGGTGGACGGCGAGTGGATCGGTCGCGGCTTCTACAACGGCCACTCGCGCATTGCGCTGCGCATCCTGGAGACTCGCCAGGAGGTGGTGGTGGACGAAGGCTGGTTCGCGCAGCGAATCGCTGAAGCCGTCGCGCTGCGCCGTCAGCTGCTGAACCTGGATGCGGTTGCTGACGCTTGGCGGGTGGTGCACAGCGAGGGCGATGGGCTGTCCGGGCTGGTGGTGGACCGTTACGGTGATTTATTGGTGGTGGAGTTCTTTGCAGCCGGCATGTTCCGTCACCGCGAGTGGATCTACGCCGCGCTGCGTCAGCAATTTCCCGGCTGCCGGTTTCATAGCTTCGCCGATGAGCATGTGCAGAAGCAGGAGAGCTTTGATTTCCACAACACCACGGGTACCGAGCCGGCGATCATTACCGAGTACGGGATCCGCTTTCGCGCCGACCCGGCCGGTGCGCACAAGACGGGCTTTTTTGCTGATCAGCGTGAGAACCGACAATGGCTGAGCCAGCAGGTCCAGGGCAAACGCGTACTCGACCTGTGCTGCAATACCGGTGGTTTTGCGGTGTACGCGGCAGTGCGCGGCGCGGCCGAGGTGGTGGGTGTGGATATCGACCAGGACGTGATCCAGATTGCCAAGGGCAATGCGCGGCTCAATGAGGTACGCCCGAAATTCGTGCAGGCCGACATCTTCCCGTATCTGCGTGAGGCGGCCGCGCGCGGTGACCAGTACGACGTGGTGATTCTCGACCCGGCCAAGATGACCCGCGACCGCGACCAGGTCATCACCGCGCTGAAGAAGTATCTGGACATGAACAAGCTTGCGTTGGGCGTGGTCAAGCCGGGCGGTCTGTTGGCTACGTTCTCGTGCACCGGGCTGGTCGGTGAGGATCCGTTCTTGGATATGTTGCGCCGCGCGGCGTTCTATTCCGGACGCACGATCCAGGTGCTCAAGGTGGCTGGCGCCGGTCCGGACCATCCGTTCATGGTGCACGCGCAGGAATCGCGTTATCTCAAGGCGGTGTTCTGCCGTGTGGTGGACTGAGTCGCGCCGAGCATGAAGTGCTGTCGGTAGTGGGTCGGGCTACAGCCAGCCAGAACGCGGAAGTGCCGGCGGAACGATTCGAGCGAGCCAAAGCCGGCCCGATCAGCAATCCATGGCAACGGGCGGTCGGTGGTTTCGAGCAGTTCGCGCGCCAGCGCGACGCGCTCGCGGATCACCCAGTCGATCGGGGATAGTCCGGTCGCTTCGAGAAACTGGCGCTGCAAGGTGCGTTGACTCAGTGCCGCGCGCTCGGCCATGGACGCCAACGTCTGCGGCTGGTCGAGATGGGCGCGCACCCATTCGGTCAGTGCCGCCAGCCGGCTGGGTTCGCCCAGCGGGATCGCGCGGTCCACCCGTTGACTGCGCTCGCCGTCGCGCCAGGGCGCCAACACCAGTCGTTGTGCGACCAGATTGGCCACGCGCACACCGTAATCCTTGCGCACCATGTGCAGCAACATGTCCATCCCGGTGGCCGAGCCAGCCGAGGTAATCACTTGGCCGGTGTCGACGTAGAGCACGTTCTCGCGGACGTGCACGGCGGGAAAGCGAGCGGCTAACAGGTCGGTGAGCCGCCAGTGAGTGGTGGCGTCCCGACCATCAAGCAGGCCGGCCCAGGCCAACGCGAATGCGCCCGAACAGATCGAGGCCAGCCGTGCGCCGCGTGCGTGTGCGGCGCGAAGTTTGTCCAGCAAGGCTTGCGGCGGGCACTCCTCCGGGTTGCGCCACCCCGGGATTACCACGATGTCGGCCTCATCAATCATGTCCAATGCGTAGGGCGCGTTTATCTCCAGGCCTCCAAGTGCGCGCAATGGACCGGCTTCGCAGGCGCATACCGCGCTGCGGTACCAGTCGACTTCCAGTTCGGGACGCACCGGCGCGAACAACCCGACCGCACAACCGAATTCAAACATGCCCAGTTGCTGATAGGCGACGATCGCCACCAACGGCGCGGCCGATACGGATTCGATCATGGAATTCATGACCCGATACTACCGCTCCGATCGAATAACGAGTTCGCGCAGGCTGGCATTCGCGGCGCGCGGCGGCAGACGTAGCAGCTCTTTGGTTATTGCCAAACGTCATGTGCTTGGCCGGATCTTGCCAGCGGCTGTCGCGTTCGACGATGGCCCGAATCAGCAAACGGCGGCGAAATAAACGCGTCTTTCACAGAGCACTGCGCACGACCACGACCGTTATCGCGGTGGATGTGGACCGATGTTGGTCTGATCCGTCGCGGTTTGCCGCCCCCGTTTTGCCTTATACAGGCATCGAATTGCGTACCGACTGATGACCTATTCCTCTGTATTACCCCGCGCTTACACCGCTTTGATGCCTTCGCTGCTGGCCATGGCGTTTTCTACGGCCAGCGCCACGGAAACCCCGTCCACCGATGTCAACGCCTCGACCCTGGATACGGTGGTGGTCACCGGTTCCAGGACCAATACGCGTACGGTTAAAAACAGCTCCACACCGATCGATGTGGTGTCGGCGCAGGATCTGGCCGCAACCGGCAAGAGCAGTCTGCTGGAAGCGCTGCAATACACGTTGCCGTCGCTGAGTCAGGTCGGCGGTTATCAGGCGGACCAGGAAAATTTGATTCGCGGCTACCAGCTGCGCAATCTCTCACCGGGTTACACCCTGGTACTGATTAACGGTAAACGCCGCAACGTCAGTGCCTATGCCAGCGCGGATGCCTTTCCTGGACAGGCCTGGACCGATCTGGCGCTGATTCCGGTGGCGGCGATCGACCATGTCGAAGTGTTACGCGATGGTGCCTCGGCGATCTACGGATCGGATGCGATTGCGGGCGTCATCAATGTCATCTTGAAGTCGCAGGCGCAAGGGGGCAGTGCCTCCATTGAGAGTGGTCAGAGCACTGCCGGTGACGGTAGCCGCACCACCATTCGCGCCAACCTCGGCTTGCCGTGGGGCCAGAGCGGGTTCGTCAATATTTCCGCCGAGAATACCGAGCAGCAACATGCGATCCGTCGAGTAAAGTACCTCGATAGTGTTGACACGAACGGCGTATCGGGCAATGCAATCAACAGCACGCCTTCTTACAGTCTGAAGTCGCTGGTGCTCAATGCGGGGCACGGATTAGGCGATAACGCGGACTTCTACGCCACCGTGACCGTCGCCGATCGCACTGCTGAGGCGATCCAGAATTATCGATTAGCCAGCACCATTGCCGAATACAACACCGGTCTGCTGGACGTCTGGCCGGAGGGGTTCTCCCCAAAAATTCAGACCAAGGAGCAGGACTATTCCGGCACGGCCGGCGTCAAAGGTCAGTGGCTCGGCTGGGACTACGATCTCAGCGCCACCTGGAATCGCGACACCGTGCGTACCTATACCCTTGATTCTGGCAACTATTCTCTGGATTATCCTGGGGCACCGACCGATTTCTATGATGGCAAGGTCGATTATCAGCAGGCGATTGCCAACCTGGACCTGCGCCGTTCGTTCGATGTCGCTCATCTGGCGTCGCCGCTGGATGTCAGCGCCGGGGTTGAGTACCAGTACGAGCGTTATCAGCGTAGTCCTGGTCAGTGGGAGTCCTATTATGGCTATGGTGCGGCATCCTTTATTGGCTACTCGACCTCGGACGCGGTCGACGCCGATCGTAATAGCAAGGCGGTCTATCTCGGCGCGTCCGCTAATCTGACCCCGCGTTGGTTTTTGGATCTGGCGGTGCGCTATGAGGACCACTCAGATTTTGGCGATGTCTCCACCGGCCGGCTTACCACGCGTTTTGATATCACCCCGGTATTTGGCGTGCGTGCCACCGTCAGCAACGGCTTCCATGCGCCCAGCCTGGCCGCACAGTACTACCAATCCACCAGCAACTGCCCGTGCGGTTCCTACCTAACCGCCGCGGTGGATTCGTCCGTCGCCAAGGCGTTGGGCGCGTCTGATCTGAAGCCGGAAAAGGCGACCAATTACAGCGTCGGCTTCACTTTTGATCCCACTCCCAACCTGCATGCCGCACTGGATCTTTATCAGATTGATATTCGTGACCGGGTGGGTATGTCCAGCTACATCGGCTACGACGCCACCGATCCAGACGCAGTGGTGGATTACAGCGGGACCACACTGAGTGCCACGCAGAAAGCCGCAGTGGATGCGTTACTGTCCAAAGCCGGAATCACCATTACACCGGGCGAAGCCTATTACGTCAGCTACTTCACCAACGTGGGTGATACCCGCACGCGTGGCGTGGAACTGACCCTGGAAGCAACTCAGGATACCGACTGGGGTCGGTTGCGCTGGAACTATGCACTGAACAATGGCCAGACCGATGTCACGCGGGTGGCGGCGACCCCGTCGGTGCTGGCGGACCTGCCCAACAGCGACTTGCTGAGCGAATCCACGGAGTACAACCTGCGCTACAGTTCGCCGCGCTACACCCAGGTGGCCGGGCTCACCTGGAGCCAGGGGCGCTGGAGCGCCAATATTAATTTGCAGGACTACGGTCCGATCAAGCGCTTGCGCAACGGTTACAAGTATCAGATTGATTCGCGCCTGCTGACCAACCTGGGTGGCAGCTACGACTTCGGGGGCGGCTGGAGTGTGGATCTGGGCATTGACAACGTATTCGACCAGAAGTCGCGCAAGGTGCCTTACGCAGCGCTCAGTGCCAGTGAGCGCGCCCTCTACAAGTATGTCTACGACACCTCCGATCGCGTCGGTGTGGTGGGGGCGTACTGGTATGGCCGCATTAACTACCGCTTCTGAGCAAGGTCCACCTTGTTTTCCTTCCTGCCGCTATCCGGACTCGTCATGCCCACCTCCCTCAACGTCGTCGCTGTCGTCGGTAGTACCTCGGTATCCTCGCGCACCTTGCTCCTAGCGCGTGCCATCCTCGACCAGCTAACCCACCATCTGGCTCTGGACAGTCACATCGTCGAGCTGGGAAAGATTGCCCGGTCACTGGGCACGGCACTGTCACGACAAGAGCTAACGGACGAGGTTGAGCAACAGCTACGGCGCATTGAGTCAGCGGATTTGGTGATTGCCGCTGCACCGGTCTTTCGTGGCTCGTATCCAGGCCTGTTTAAGCACCTGTTCGATCTGATTGATGTCGAGGCGCTGGTGAATACGCCGGTGCTGCTGGCCGCGACCGGTGGCAGTGAACGTCATGCCTTAGTACTCGATCATCAGCTGCGCCCGTTGTTCAGTTTCCTGCAGGCGCTGACCTTGCCGATCGGTGTGTACGCCACACCAGCGGAGCTTAGCGAGGAGGGAATGAGTACGTTACTGCGGGAACGTATTGCGTTGGCGGCCGAGCGCGCAGCCGGTGTTCTGGGCGTGAGGCGAGTGACCAGCTTGCGTCGAATCGCCTGACCGGAGGGGACGATGACGACAGCATTAGACAGGTGCATAAGCGCACGAGGGTTGGCGGTCACGATGCTGGCCTGGCTGATGCTGGGGTGTGGTTGTTCGCGTGCGCCGACGCCGACGGTAAGCGCGGATGACGTCTCGCCGCGAAACGGCGGCAGTCTGAGTTGGGGCGTGGAAACGGAACCGACCACGCTTAATCCGCAGCTCAACGCCCAAGCCAAGGTTTTCCTGTTGCTGCGCAACAGCTACGAGAGCTTGTTGGCGCGCAGCGCCGACGGCGGCTTTGTGCCATGGCTGGCCAGCGGCTACGAGGCATCGGCGGACGGGCGCAGTTTTACGTTCCGGCTGCGTCCGGATGTACGCTTCAGCGATGGCAGCGCGCTGGACGCGGCCACAGTGGCGCGCAACTTCACCGCGCTCGCCGATCCGGCCTATACCGCGGGGACGCCGAATGCGGCGCTGGCACCGTTGATCGATAAAGTCGAGACACCGGATTCGCATACACTGCGGATCGTGCTCAAGCAGCCCTATGTGCCGTTTTTGGGGTTCGCTGCCAACCTACCGCTATTGGCCGCATCGGCCTTTAACAGTCCGCAGTTGAAAGCCGGTGGCCCCGGCATTGCCGGAACCGGGCCGTTTGTAATCAAGCGTTACCAACCCGGCCAACAGGTCGAGTTCGAGCGTAATCCGCAGTATCACTGGGCGCCGGCCAATGCCCCACACCAAGGCCCCGCGTATCTGGATCAGGTGGTTTATCGATTCTTGCCTGAGTCCTCGGTACGCATCGGCGCGCTGTTATCCGGGCAGGTCGATGTGATCGAGGGCGTACCCGGCCAGGATGCCGCGGCGCTACAGGGCAATGCTAATTTCAATTACCAGCGTGCACTGAACATCGGTACGCCTTACACCCTGTATTTCAACGCGACCCGGGCGCCGACGGATGATGTGCGGATCCGCCGTGCGCTGGTGGAAGGTTTGGACATCGACACGTTGGTGCAGTCGATCTATCGCGGTCAGCGCACCCGTGCCTGGGGGATTGCCTCGCCGATCGATCCGCTCTACGACGGCAGCGTGGAACATCGCTACGGCAACGATCCCAAGCAGGCCAATGCGCTACTGGATACGGCGGGTTGGAGTGAGCGCGATGGTGAAGGTTTCCGGGTGCGCGCCGGCCAGCGCCTGCGTATCCAACTCCTGGATAATTCAGCGTTGCTGCGCGATCAGCGTGATGTGCTGCTACTGGCGATTCAGGCGCAGGCGCGACAGCGTCTAGGGATTGATCTGAGCTTCGAACAGCTGGATGCGGGCAGTTATTTTGCCCGGCTCATAGCCGGTGACTACGGCATCCTGGCGAACTCGACCATCGAGGTCGATGGTCGTGCGATCGACACCCATTACCGGCCTGTCCAGGAGGGCGGTTTCCTTAATTTGGTGCGGATCACGCCATTGCCGCTGCAAAAACTCCTGCAGGCCGCCGCGGTCAGTACCAAACAGGAGGAGCGCAAACGACTGCTCGCGCAAGCGCAGGAGATCATTTTGCTCCAGGAGTATCTGGCGCTGCCGTTGTACGTGCCGGAGGATCAAATCGTGTCCCGTCACGGTGTGCACGGACTGGGTTTTCGCACGCTCTATCAGGCGCCCGAGAACGCCTATGCGGTGTGGCGATCGCGATGAGGCGCTGGCGCTGGTGTGTTAAAGCGGTTCTGGCACTGTGCTTGATTCCGGCCGTGGCTATCGCCGCTGACGCCACGACCGCCACGGCCGCACGCGCTTCACTGGCGACCTGGCTACAGTTTCTGCGCCTGCCCAACGTGGCCTCGCGCAGCGGTGTGGAGATCGCGCGTAACGCGCAATGGGCGCGCGACGCTTTTGCCGCGCGCGGGATGCAGGCGCGATTGCTCGCCACTGACGATGATGCGCCGATGGTATTCGCGCAATGGTCGCCGTCGGCGTCAGCGCGTGGCACGGTACTGTTCTATGCGCACCTGGATGGGCAGGCGGTGCTGGCGCAGGACTGGCACCAACCCGATCCGTTCGTGCCGGTACTCAAGCGGCGCACCGCCGATGGCGGTTGGCAACAACTTCCGTTGCAATCGCTGCTGCAAGCCGATACACCGGATCCGCAGTGGCGGGTGTTTGCACGCTCGGCGGCCGATGACAAGGCGCCGATCGTCATGCTGCTGGCGGCGCTGGACGCGCTGCGTATGCAGGGACGCGCGCCGGCGATCAACGTCAAGTTGATCCTGGATTCACGCGAGGAGTCCGGTTCGCCGACCCTGGCCGGGGTCGTGGAGCGCAACCATGATCTGCTGCACGCCGATGCCGTGGTGATACTGGATGGGCCGATGCATCGCAGCAACCGACCGACCCTGGTGTTTGGGAATCGTGGGGGAACCAGGCTGACCTTGACGGTTTACGGAGCACGCAGCGAACTGCACAGCGGGCACTACGGAAACTATGCGCCAAACCCGGCCTTCGCACTGGCCCGACTGTTGGCCGGGATGAAGGATGCTCAGGGTCGGGTGCTGATTCCCGGCTTCTACGACGGGGTGACGTTGGACCGAGCGGCGCTGGCCGCTGTGCCTGACGATGAGGCCGAGATTCGTCGCCGCATCGGCATTGCCGTGCCCGAGCAGGTCGGCGCCAGCTACCAGGAAGCGATGAACTATCCGACGTTGAACATCAATGCGTTACAGGCCGGTGCGATCGACAGTCATCGATCAATCATTCCCGAGCGCGCGGTGGCCAGCCTGGATCTGCGCAGCGTGCCTGGAACGCCGCCACAGCGTCAGCTGACGCTATTGCGCAGCTACGTGCAGGCGCAGGGGTATCAATTGATCGATCACGAACCCAGCGAAGAGGAGCGCCTGCGCTATCCGCAGCTAGCCTCGATCCAAGGCGGTGGCAGTAGCCCGGCGTTACATACAGCGCTGGATGCTCCGGTCGGTCGCTGGGCACAGGCAGCGCTAAGCGCCGAATTCGGACAGTTGCCGATTCGTATCCCGATGATGGGCGGTGGAGTGCCGAGTGCCGCTCTGGCGGTGGGGTTGGACGCGCCGGTGTTGTTGGTGCCACTGGTCAATGCCGATAACAACCAGCATGCGGCTGATGAGAATATGCGTATCGGTAACTATTTCGATGGGGTGCGCAGCCTGTATGCGCTGATAACGCGTCCGTTGCTTTAGTTAGTGCGCTGCCGATCCAACCTAACGAGCAGGTTCTTTGCAGATATCCAGTGCTCATCTAGATGGCGAAATCCGCCCCTCGATTGTCGCATTGGGTGATGGTCGTTAACGCTTTGGAAAACTTGAATAGGGGTCACCCTCCTGGATGAGTCCCTTCCATGCCAGACCCCACCTATTTATCGTCACCTTCAGCAGTCTTACGTTGGCTGTTACCCGCGCCCCTGGCACTCGTGATGACAGTTGCACTGCCAGTTGCCAGTGCCGCCGAGGATGCCGTTGATGACAATGCGCAAACGCTGGATTCGGTGTTGGTCACCGGATCAAGGACCAATACACGCACGGTCAAGAACAGTTCCACGCCGATCGACGTGGTGTCGGCACAGGATCTTGCCGCCACCGGCAAGAGCAGTTTGCTGGAGGCATTGCAATACACGCTACCTTCGCTGAGTCAGAACGGTGGCTATCAGAATTCGTGGGTGCGGGCCGCCCGGTTGCGTAACCTGTCTCCTGGCTACACCCTGGTATTGATCAACGGTAAGCGTCGCAACACCAGCGCGTATGTTGGCAGGAGCGAATATCCCGGACAGAGCTGGGTCGATCTCTCATTGATTCCGGTGGCGGCGATCGATCATGTCGAGGTACTGCGTGATGGCGCTTCGGCCATCTACGGCTCGGATGCAATCGCTGGCGTGATCAACGTCATTCTGAAGTCGCAGCCACAAGGCGGCAGTGCTTCAATCGAGAGTGGTCAGAGCAGCGATGGTGATGGCAGCCGCACCACGATTCGCGCCAATCTCGGCTTGCCTTGGGGCCAGCGTGGCTTCGTTAACATCTCTGCCGAGAATACCGAGCAACAACACGCGATTCGTTCTGTGCCCTATCTCGATGGATTGGATATCGGCGGCGCTAGCCGCCATGCCAACCAGATCTACAGCACACCGGCCTTGCATGTGCAGTCGGTGGTGATCAATGCCGGGCGTGAGCTTGGCGACGATCTGGATGTCTATGCCACCTTGAGCAGTGCCGAGCGCAGCAATTACGCGATTCAGAACTATCGCCTGCCAAGTACGATTGCAGCCAGCAATACCGGCGTGCTGGCGGTGTGGCCCAACGGCTTCAGCCCGGTGACCAAAACCCGGGATATCCAGTACAACGGTACCGCTGGACTCAAGGGCGTGCTGGCGGACTGGAACTACGATATCAGCGCCACCTGGAACCGCGATACGTTGCGCGGCTATACGCTCAACTCAGCCAACTATCTGTTGGACTACCCGGGCAGCCCCACCGACTTCTACGGCGGCAAGATCGATTACCAGCAAAGTATTGCCAACCTTGATCTGCGCCGTTCGTTTGAGTTCAGCGCGCTGGCTTCGCCGCTGGATATCAGCGCTGGAGTGGAATACCAGTACGAACAGTATCGCCGCGGTGCCGGGCAGTGGGAGTCCTATTACGGAGCCGGTGCGCAGGCGTCTTCCAGTTTTTCGCTGAATGATGAGGTGGACGCGAGCCGCAACAGCAAGGCAGTGTATCTAGGGGCATCGGCCAATCTGACGCCACGCTGGTTCGTGGATCTGGCCGCGCGTTATGAGGACCACTCCGACTTTGGTGGCGTGTCTACCGGCCGGCTCACCACGCGCTTCGATCTCACCTCGGTGTTCGGGGTGCGCGCCACTATCAGTAATGGCTTCCATGCGCCCAGCCTCGGCGCGCAGTACTACCAGTCCACCAGCAACTGCCCTTGTGGTTCCTATCTAACCGCAGCGGTGGATTCGTCGGTGGCGAAGGCGTTGGGTGCCTCCGATTTGAAGCCGGAAAAGGCGACCAACTACAGCGTCGGTTTCACCTTTGATCCCACTCCCAACCTGCATGCCGCGCTGGACCTGTATCAGATCGATATCCGTAACCAGATTGGCATGTCCAGCTACATCGGCTACGACGCGACCGATTCAGACGCGGTGGTGGATTACAGCGGCACCACGCTGACTGCGGCGCAGAAGGCCACGATCGATGCACTGTTGGCCAAGGCGGGAGTCAGCATCGCAGCTGGCGAAGCTTATTACGTCAGCTACTTCACCAACATCGGCGATACCCGGACGCGTGGCCTGGAACTGACCCTGGAGGCGATTCAGGACACGCGCTGGGGGCGGCTGCGCTGGAACTACGCCGTAAACTATGGCGAGACCGATGTCACCCGGGTGGCGGCGGTCCCGGCGGCGTTGCAGAGCCTGCCTAATATTGACTTGTTGAGCGAATCCACCGAATACGACCTGCGCTACGGCTCGCCGCGTTATACCCAGGTTGCCGGACTCAATTGGAGCCGGGGGCGATGGAGCGCCAATGTGAATTTGCAGGACTATGGTCCGATCAAGCGGCTGCGCAACGGCTACAAGTACCAGATTGATTCGCGCCTGTTGACCAACCTGGGCGGTAGCTACGAGATCGGCCACGGCTGGAGCGTGGATCTGGGCCTGGACAATGTGTTCAACCAGCGCACGCGCAAGGTGCCTTACGCGGCACTTAGTGCCAGTGAGCGAGCGACTTACAAATATGTCTACGACACCAATGATCGCGTCAGTCTGGTCGGGGCGTACTGGTACGGCCGTATTAACTATCGGTTCTGAATTGACCTAAACGGCTGGGACAGGACCTTGCGCCTGCTTCTTTGCAGATTGCCAAAACTCATAGGAGTGGCGAAATGTTGCTACCGACTGGCGTGATCGGCGATGGCCGAAACCCTGGGAAAAACCTTGAATAGGAGCTTCCTACCCCGACCTGCGCGCGCCGCTTCTCGCATGCCCCGCCTTGCCAAGACCGTTGTGATGTTGCTGTTGTGGGTCGGGGTCTGCGCCTGCTCGCGCACGCCTTCTGCCGGTGCCGATGGGGTGAAGAGCGCCGCCCCCCAACCGGTGTCCGGTGGCACGCTGACCTGGGGGGTGGAGACCGAGCCGCAGACACTCAATCCGCACATCAACGGTCAGGACAAGGTCGCGCTGATCCTGCGCAACACGTATGAGAGCTTGCTGGCGCGTGATGCGCAGGGCGGCTTCGTGCCCTGGTTGGCCTCGGCCTACACGGTCTCCGATGATGGGTTGACCTATACCTTTGCGCTGCGTCCGCAGGTGACGTTCAGCGATGGCAGCCGTTTTGACGCCGCCGTGGTGATCCGCAATCTCCAGGCACTGCAGGTACCGGGCTATACCGTCATCGGGATACACGCGTTTTATCTCGGTCTGATTGACCAGCTCACTGCGCCGGATCCGCTGACGCTGCGGATCGTGCTCAAACATCGCTACAGTCCGTTCTTGGGGTATATCTCCAGCGTGCCGCTGCTGGCACCGTTAGCATTCGACAAGCCTGATCTCAAGGCGGGTGGGACCGATATCGCCGGTACTGGTCCGTTCGTGATCACTCGTTACCAGGTCGGTCAGCAGATCGAGTTTGAGCGCAACCCCAACTACCACTGGGCGCCCGCCAACGCGGCACATCAGGGGCCGGCTTATCTGCAAAAACTGATTTACCGCTTCCTGCCGGAATCGTCGGTTCGCATCGGTGCATTGCTGTCCGGACAAGTGGACGTGATCGAAGGTGTGCCAGGTCAGGACGCGGCCGCAATCCAGGCCAACCCGGATGTCCACTACCAGCATGCGCTCAATCCCGGCACGCCCTATGCGCTGTACTTCAATATCGAACGCGCGCCGACCGACGATTTGCGCGTGCGCCACGCGCTGGTTGAGGGGCTGGACATCAGCACGCTGGTGCAATCGATCTGGCGCGGACAGCGGACCCGTGCCTGGGGGATTACCTCGCCGATCGATCCACTCTACGATGCCAGTCAGGAACAGCGCTATGGCAACCAGCCCGATGCCGCCAATGCCTTGCTTGACCAGGCGGGCTGGCGGCAGCGCGACGCACAAGGCTTCCGGGTGCGCGAGGGTAAGCGGCTGAGTATTGTTCTGCTCGATACTCCGGCGTTGCTGCGCGATCAGCGCGAGTTGCTGCTGCTGGCGATCCAGGCTCAGGCCCGCCAACGCCTGGGCGTGGACGTGCAGTTTGAGCGGGTCGATATCGGCAATTATATGACCCGGGTCCTGGGTGGAGACTACGGTGCGCTGGCCAATTCCAACGCGGTCCCTGACGGACGCGATATTGAGAGCCACTATTTGCCACTTGAGCACGGCGGCTTCCTCAATTTCAGCCGTTCGCAAGCACCGCAGTTGCAGCAGTGGCTGCAGGCGGCCTGGCTGACCGGCGACGAGGGCGAACGCAAGCGGCTGTACGCGCAATTGCAGCAGTTTGTGCTGCGTCAGCAATACCTGGTATTGCCGTTATATCAGCCGGAAGACCAGATCGTGAGCGCATCGCGGGTGCATGGCGTCGGCTTCCGGCCGTTCTACCGGTTGCCCGAGAACGCCTACGACGTCTGGGTAGCGAGGTAACCGCCGATGGCCGCCACCGAACCGCTTCCGCTGCGTCCCGCCCGTCACCGGGGACGGCCGCTATGGGCGGCCGCCGTACTCAAGCGCCTGGGCAGCGCGGTGCTGGTGCTGTGGGCGGTGGTCACGCTGACCTTCCTGGGGATCTACGCGGCGCCGGGTGATACCGCGCAGATCTTGATCGGGCAGAACCCGCTGACTCCCGAGTTGGTGGCGGCGGTGCGTGCCGAATGGGGCCTGGATCGGCCGTTGTCGGTGCAGTATCTGGATTATCTGGCGCGAGTGCTGCATGGCGATTTCGGCCGCTCGTACGCGCTGAAGACCGATGTTGCCGGGCTGGTCTGGTCGCAATTGCCGTCCACGCTGGCGCTGGCGGCCGCAGCAGCGCTGGTGGCCTTGCTGCTGGCGGTCGCGATCGCGGTGATCACCGCCGGCACGCGCTGGGGCGGGCGGATCGCAACCCAGCTGGAACTGGCGCTGGCCGGTATCCCCTCGTTCTGGCTCGGGATCATGTTGTTGTTCGTCTTTAGTTTCACGTTGCGCTGGTTCCCGGTCTCCGGCGCTGACGGGCTCGACGCGCTGGTGCTGCCAGCGATCGCGCTCGGGCTGCCGCTGGCGGCGGTACTCGGTCAAGTGCTGCGTAAGGAACTGGAGCACGCGTTGGGTCAGCCGTTCGCATTGAGCCTGCGCGCCTGGGGCGTGGGGGCATGGCCGCTGCGGCTGCGCCACGGCCTGCGTCATGCCGCACTGCCGGCGGTCAATGTCGGCGGCTGGATGGTCGGCTGGCTGATTGGTGGCACGGTAATCACCGAGCAGGTATTCGGGCGCCCGGGGTTGGGCCACATCCTGGTCAACGCGGTGCAGCAGAAGGATTTGCCGGTGGTGCTGGCGGTGTCGGTGATCTCGGCGTTGGTCTACGTCCTCGCCAGCACGCTGGTTGACTTGGCCAGCCTGCTGATTGATCCACGCCTGCGCGACCGTAGCCGGCGGCCATGAGGTTTGAGCGATGAATGCGATCACCCTTACCTCGTCTAAGCGCACCGATTTGTTTAGCTGGCTGCGTCAGCATCCGGGTCTGCTATTGGCCGGTGTCTGGCTGCTGCTGATCCTGATCGCCGTGCTCTGGCCACAATGGCTGGCGCAGCAGGACCCATTATTGTCAGACCCGTTGTCGATCCAGCTCGGCAGCAGCGCCGCGCATTGGTTGGGCACCGATCAGCTTGGTCGCGATGTGCTGGCACGAGTGATCCACGGCGCGCGCCATTCGCTGGCGATCAGTGCGACTGCACTGGCGATTGCGGTGGTTTTGGGGAGCATCCTCGGACTGCTCGCCGGACTCTCGCGTGGACGCCTGCTGGATGAAGCGGTCAGTCGTTTCATCGATGTGGTCGCAGCCTTTCCGGTGGTGCTGCTGGCGCTGGTGTTGATCACCTACACCGGGACCGGCAGCCGCAATCTGGCGCTGGTGCTGGGCATCGCGTTCGCGCCACAACTGGTGCGTGTGGTGCGCGCGCAGACCGCCGTGGTGATGACCAGCGGCTTCGTCGAGCAGGCGCGCTGCTTTGGTTTAGCGCCGTGGACGCTGGTATGGCGTCACGTGTTGCCGCACGCGCTGGCGCAGGTGCCGGTGCTGGCCACGCTCAACCTCGGCATTGCGATCACCGCCACCGCAGGGCTCAGCTTCCTCGGCATGGGACCGCAGCCGCCCGCGCCGGAATGGGGGCTGATGCTGGCCGAAGGGCGCAACTATCTCTATGGCGCGTGGTGGATCTCGGTCTGGCCGGGGCTGGCGATCACGCTGACGGTGATCTCGATCAGTGCGATTGGACGCTACTGGCAGGCACGCTTCGACGGGGACGCTTTGACATGAGTACCTTGAACTCGATAGCGCCGTTGCTGGAGGTGCGTGGCTTACGCATCGGCTTCCGCCAGGACCACGGTGTGCGTACGGTGGTGGAGGGGTTGGATCTGACCATCCGTCCCGGCGAAGCGGTGGCCCTGGTCGGCGAGTCGGGCTCGGGCAAGTCGGTGACCGCGCGCGCATTGATCGGACTGAACGATGCCCGTGCGGAAGTAACGGCCGAGCGTTTCGAACTGGCCGGCAACGATGTGCGGGGGTGGCGCGAACGACAATGGCGGGGCTTGCGCGGGCATCAGGTGGGCTTCGTGTTGCAGGATGCGCTGGGATCGCTTGATCCGTTGGTGCGGATCGGCCACCAGCTGGCCGAGGTGCTGCGCGCGCAAACCACGCTGACACGTGGGCAGATTGCCGAGCGCAGCGCACGGATCCTGCGCGCGGTCGGCATTGATGATCCGCAGCGGCGTCTGGCTGAGTATCCGCATCAGCTTTCTGGCGGATTGCGTCAGCGCGCCTTGATCGGTGCCGCGATCGCTGGCGACCCCCCGTTGCTGATTGCTGATGAGCCGACCACGGCGCTGGATGCCACCGTGCAGAAACAGATTCTCGACCTGCTCGATCAGCGCCGTGCGCTGGGCAGTGCGCTATTGCTGATTTCGCACGACCTGGCCGTGGTTAACCAGATCGCTGATCGGGTGCTGGTGATGCAGGCTGGCCGTGTGGTGGAACACGGCCCGGTTGCCGAGGTGCTGCGCGCACCACGGCACCCCTATACCCGCCAGCTGTTACAAGCGGTACCCACCGCGGCCTCGCGCGGTTTCCGCCTGGCTGTGGACAGCACGCTTGCCTCGCCGCCCAGGCGGCCGCTGCCACCCAAACAGCTCGATCCGGCGCGGTCGGTGTTGCAGGTGCAGGGGCTGGGTAAGCAGTATGGTCAGGCGCAGCCGGCGGTGGAGGCGGTGTCGTTTAGCTTGGCGGCGGGCGAAACGCTCGGCATCGTCGGTGAATCCGGCTCAGGCAAGAGCACGGTGGCGCGGATCGTACTGGGCCTGACCGATCCGGACGCCGGTCGCGTGCTGCTCGACGGCCGGCCCTGGAGCGAGCTGCCCGAACGCAAACGGCGTGTGCACCGTGCGCGGTTGCAACTGGTTGCGCAGGATCCTTACGGCTCGTTCGATCCGCGTCATAGCGTCGGACGTCTGGTCGGCGAGAGCCTGGATCCGTTGCGGCTGGACCCGCGTGAGCGCCGGCAACGGGTGCTGCGTCTGCTCGACGAGGTGCAGTTGGGAGCGGCGTGCTATGAGCGTCATCCACGCGAGTTGTCCGGTGGGCAACGCCAACGGGTGGCGCTGGCGCGCGCCTTCGCACCGAAACCGGCGCTGCTGGTGGCCGATGAGCCGGTCAGTGCGCTGGATGTGGCGGTGCAGGCGCAGATCCTGGATCTGCTCGCCGACTTGCAGGCCGAGCATGGCACTGCGCTGCTGCTGATCAGCCATGACCTGGGCGTGGTGCACCACCTGGCCGATCGTGTGTTGGTGATGCGCGCGGGCCGGGTGCTGGAGAGCGGTCCGGTCGAGCAGGTCTTGGTGAGCCCGCAGCATGCCTATACCCGTGCGCTGATTGATGCGCTGCCGTCGCTGCCGCCGCGTGCAGGTTACGCGCGGGCGAGCGCTCGCAGCGAGGTTGTCGATTTTTTCCCGTCACGAGCGAGTGCCCTATGACGCAGTCCGATTCCTCCAAGCAACGGCAGATCCACCTCGGTGCGGCGATCGGCGGCCCGGGTGGCCACTATGCGGGCTGGCGCGATCCGGACGCGGTCATTGATGCCAGCATCAATCCGGATTTCGTCAAGCAGGTTGCGCGCAGCGCCGAAGCCGGCAAGTTCGACTTCGTGTTTGTCGCCGACGGTTTGTACATCAACGCCAAGTCGATCCCGCACTTCCTCAATCGCTTCGAGCCGATCACGTTGCTGTCGGCGCTATCGGCGGCGACCGAGCGGATCGGTCTGGTGGCGACCTTGTCCACCACCTACAGCGAGCCGTTCACGGTGGCGCGCCAGTTCGCCAGCCTCGACCATCTCAGTCGCGGCCGCGCCGGCTGGAATGTGGTGACCTCGCCGCTGGAAGGCTCAGCAGGCAACTTCTCGCGCCGCGAGCATCCTGAGCACGACGAACGTTACCGGATCGCCGACGAGTACCTGGAGGTCGTCAAAGGGCTGTGGGATTCCTGGGAGGACGATGCATTCGTGCGCGATCGCGCCAGCGGACGCTTTTTCGACCCGGCCAAACTGCACACGCTGGAGCATCACGGCAAGTACTACTCGGTACAAGGCCCGCTCAATGTCGGTCGGTCGCCGCAGGGTCGGCCGATTGTGTTTCAGGCGGGCGCATCCGACGCGGGTAAACGCCTGGCCGCGCACCACGCCGACGCGGTGTTCACCCATCAGCAGACCCTGGCCGAGGGTCAGGCGTTCTATGCCGATCTCAAGCGCCAGTTGGTCGAGCATGGACGCAATGCGGACGAGCTCAAGGTCTTTCAGGGCGCCGGGGTGATCCTGGGCAACAGCCGCACGCATGCCGAACAGCGTTATCAGGACAGTCTGCGACTGATTGATATCGATAGCGCGCTCGATCATCTCGGGCGCTTCTTCGAGCACCACGATTTCTCCCAGTATCCGCTCGATGCACCGTTCCCGGATCTGGGCACGCTGGGTCAGGACAGTTTTCGCAGTGGCACCGACGATATCAAGCGTAGGGCCCGCAAGGGAGGCCTGAGCCTGCGTCAGGTGGCGTTGGAATCAGCCGCACCGCGCCCCCGCTTTCTGGGCACCGCTGAAGATGTGGCCGATGGCCTGCAGCATTGGTTCCAGGCCCGTGCCGCCGATGGTTTCATCATCCTCGGTGGCACGCCGGGGGCGTTTGCGGAGTTTGTCGAGCAGGTGGTGCCGATCCTGCAACAACGCGGAGTGTATCGGCGCGAGTATCACGGCCAGACCCTGCGCGAGCATCTTGGTCTGGACTACCCGATCAATCGTTACGCGCAGGCGCGCGTGGCATGAGCGCGCAACCGCAAACACCGCGCGACCACTTTGCCTACGTGCGCGTGGATGATCCGTTGGCGGCACCGTTGCTGGAGGAACTGGCCCGCGAATACCAGACCCGCTACGCCGATCTGCCGCCGCCGCCACAGGAGATTGGCAACGAGCTGCTGCGCTTTCCGGCCTCGGCGTTCGCACCGCCGGACGGCGCTTTCTTGCTGCTGCTGCGCGACGGGCAAGCAGTGGCGGGAGGCGCCTTCATGCGCCATGCCGAACCCGCCACCGCCGAGTTCAAACGCATCTGGACCCGCCATGACAGCCGCCGCCAGGGCCTGGCACGGCGGGTGCTGGCCGAACTGGAGGCGCAGGCCGTGCGGCAGGGCTATACCCGGGTGCGTTTGGGCACCGGCTCGCGCCAGCCCGAGGCGGTCGCGCTGTATCAGGCCAGCGGTTACACCCTGCTGGGCCGCCGCGATTACCTCCCCGGCCACCCACCCGGCTACTCGTTTGAAAAACCGTTGCCGGTGCCCTGATCTCCCGCCACCGCCGCGATCCGCCGCCGCGTGCCGGTCGCTTAACGGCAACCCCGGATGTCGTGGCCTGACCCGCCTAAGAACCCTCACGGTGACCCCATGTCTACCCTTCAGATCGATCACATCGCTTTTCTCACCCCCGGCAACTTTGACCCCGCGCGTCCGGCCGAGGGGCTTGAGCACGCATTGGATCTGATCGCCTACGGCGAGGCACTCGGCTACGACGGTGCCTGGGTCCGTCAGCGCCATCTGGAACCGGGCATCGGCGCGGCCGCACCATTCCTGGCCGCAGCCAGCCAGCGCACCACGCGAATCGAATTAGGCAGTGCGGTGATCCAGCTCGGCTACGAGAACCCGTTTCGTCTGGCCGAGGATCTGTCGCTGGTGGATGTACTCGCACACGGTCGGCTCAACGTTGGCGTCAGTGTTGGACCGCCGCCGTTCGGCGAGCTGCTGGGCTCACGCTTTCTCGAAGGGGACCCGGCGCAGATCGACTATTCGCACCAGCGCGCGCTGCGGTTGGCCGAGAACCTGCGTGGCGAGCCGATCGGCGACGATGCGGTCTACACCCGCAACGCGGCCGGCTTGCATCGCGCGCGGTTGGAGCCGTTCGCGCGTGGGCTGGTCGATCGGCTGTGGTACGGCGGTGGCTCGCTGCGTTCGATCGAGTGGGCCGCACGCAACGGTTTCAACCTGCTGATCGGCAACGTCACCCAGCCCGAAGCCGACGACGAATTCTTCCGTGTGCAGCAATCGCACTTGCAGCTGTATCGACGGCACTGGCAGCCATCGCGGCCACCGCGAATCGCGCTGGGTCGGGTGATCGTGCCGCTGGACAGTGCCGATGCGGACACTCGCCGCTTTTACCTGGACTACGCCACCCGCCGCCACGCGCGTACGCTGGCGCCGCAGAGCATCGACTCCAACAGCGAACGCCGGGTGCTGTTCGCGCCGGACCTGGTGGGCACGGCCGAGCAGATCATCGAGCGTTTGTATGCCGATCCGCTGTTGCCGCAGGTCAGCGAGTTGCGGCTGGAGCTTCCTTACGAGTTCAGCTACGCGCAGTACCGGCAGATTCTCAACGACTTCGTTCAGCGTATCGCTCCGGCGTTGGGCTGGAAAGCGCCCGCGCAAGCGGCCTGAGCGAGCCCGGCAACGCCAACCGGCCAACGATTGCCCGCGATCGGCCACCTGGGCCGTGCTCCGATCCGGGCCCTGTCCCCTGAGGAACCCCCTGTATGTCTACTGTCCTGGCCGAACCGGCCGTTGCCGCCGCCCGTGCCATTCCGCGTTCCGAGCACGTTGGCTCGTTGTTGCGTCCGCCGGCGTTACTGGCCGCCCGCGCGCGTCATCGCGCTGGGGTGATCGATGACGCCGCGCTGCGCGCGGCCGAGGATGAAGCGATCATCGACGCGCTCGCTTTGCAGCGCGACCTGGGCATCGCGGTGCTGAGCGATGGCGAGTACCGGCGCGGCTGGTTCGGCGAGAATCTGTTCCGGGTGATTGATGGCCTGGAAACCGGGCCGGCTCGACCCACCGGACGCGAATGGGTCGGGTCGGGG
>Cebus_capucinus_imitator_PRJNA485217_SSR047__coassemble_1085_pt1 | contig 28483 bp, 23 predicted proteins | sample Cebus_capucinus_imitator_PRJNA485217_SSR047__metabat2_high_PE_004 | metagenome-assembled genome bin Cebus_capucinus_imitator_PRJNA485217_SSR047
CTCGCGCTGGAGGGCTCCGGCAGACCTTACCCTGACCAGCGGTCGCATCTGTTGAAGCGCTGGCGCGCACAGCATAGGCGGGCACATGCCTCAGTGAGCGATGACTGCTGACAGCAGGTGTCAGCGGGGCCGCGACACACTGCCGGCTCTTTCACCGTGCAGGAATACTTCATGTCCGCTCCGCTGACGTTCTATACCCACCCGATGTCGCGCGCCCGAATCACGCGCTGGATGCTTGAAGAAACCGGTCTGCCGTATCGCGAAGTGGTGCTCGACTATGGCACCACGATGAAGTCCGCGGACTATCTACAGATCAATCCACTGGGCCAGGTGCCGGCGATCCAGCACGGCGACACGGTAGTCACTGAAAATGCGGCGATATGTGCCTACCTGGCGAACCTGGTGCCGGGAAAACGGCTGGCTCCTCCTGTCGACTCACCAGAGCGTGGCCCCTACTACCGCTGGCTGTTTTTCCTGGCCGGCCCACTGGAATCGTTGCTGACCGCCAAACAGGCCGGCATGTGGGTTGCTCCGAAGACAGCAGGATACGGTTGCCTAGCCGATCTGCTGCATACGCTTGAGCAGACGGTGGTTGGCCGCGACTATGTGGTCGGCGATCACTTCACCACAGCGGATCTATTGATGGCCGCTTACTTGAACTTCTACACCAGGATCGGTGCGTTGGAGCGCAGCCCCGTATTCGACGCCTACGTGGATCGGCATGTATCTCGTCCAGCGTCGATAGCCGCGAATGCGCACGATGACATGTTGGCGCTGTCTCATCCGCTCCCCGGCGGCTGAACCTCGACAGTGCGGTCTACGGGGCGACACGGTCTCAAGCGACAGCAGGCCGTGTAGCTCCCATCAGGCCAGAGCCGCTAAAGCAAGGCCTTGAGTCGGTAAAGCGTCTCCATGGCCTGCTTCGGAGTCAGTTCGTCAGGCTCCAGCGCCTGAAGTGCATCCAGTGCGGCTGAGTTCGGCGCAAACAGCCCGAACTGCTGAGGGGCGTCCAGTGACTGTGGCGTCATTTGAGCCGCCTGGCTGTCGGCGCCGCGTTGTTCGAGTTCGGCCAAGCGACGCCGGGCTTGTGCCACGGTCGTTTTGGGCAGGCCGGCCAGCGCTGCGACTTGTAGGCCGAAGCTGCGATTGGCCGGACCGTCTTTGACCGCGTGCATGAAGACCAACGATTCGCCGCCACTGCTATCGGTATGCTCGACCGCATCCAGGTGCACGTTGGCGATGCCGCTGGGCCCCCCTTCGAACGACTCGTTGGCGAGTGTGGTCAGTTCGAAGTAATGGGTGGCGAACAGCGTGTAGCAGCGATTGCTGTGGGCAAGATGGCGCGCTACCGCATCGGCCAGCGCCAGGCCATCGTAGGTGGAGGTGCCGCGGCCGATCTCGTCCATCAGTACCAGTGACTGCGACGTGGCGTGATGCAGGATGTAACTGGTTTCGGCCATCTCGACCATAAAAGTCGACTGGCCTTTGGCGAGGTCATCGCCGGCACCGATGCGGGTAAGAATGCGGTCGATCGGTCCGATTGTCGCGCACGTGGCCGGTACGTAGCTGCCGATGTGCGCCAGCAGCACGATCAGTGCGTTCTGGCGCATGTAGGTCGACTTGCCGCCCATGTTCGGACCGGTGATGACCAGCATGCGGCGATCCGGATGCAGATTCAGATCGTTGGGTTCAAATGGCTGCTCGCGCACCGCCTCAACCACCGGGTGGCGACCACGCTCGATACGTAGGCACGGTACGGGGACCAGTTCTGGCTGTGACCAGTCCAGTGCCTGCGCGCGCTCGGCAAAGCACGCGAGTACGTCCAGTTCGCTGAGCGCGCCAGCGCAGCGCTTAAGTGGTTCGAGCTCGACGCCAAGGGCGTCGAGCAGCTGTTCGTACAGTAGTTTTTCGCGACTTAGTGCGCGTTCGCGCGCAGACAACACCTTGTCTTCGAAAGCCTTCAGTTCCTCGGTAATGTAGCGCTCGGCGTTGGTCAGGGTCTGACGGCGGCTGTAGTGCACCGGTGCTTTGTCGGCCTGGCCCTTGCTGATCTCGATGTAGTAGCCATGCACACGGTTGTAGCCGACCTTCAGGGTCGTGATGCCGCTGCGCTCACGTTCACGCTGCTCTAGATCGATCAGGAATTGATCCGCATGGGTGGACAGCCGGCGCAGCTCGTCCAGTTCCGCATCGAAGCCCTCAGCGATCACGCCGCCGTCGGAAAGCTTCAAGGGGGGCTGTTCGGCGATCGACGTGGTGAGCAGGTGGGCGGTGGCGTCGTGCTCGCCGAGTTCGGCGTACAGCGCTTGCAGTCGCGGGGAATCCAGTGGTTGCAGGATGGCGCGCACATGCGGCAGTAGTGCCAGGCCGTCGCGTAGGGTCGAAAAATCGCGCGGGCGCGCCGACCGTAGCGCGACTCGGGTGAGTATCCGTTCAAGGTCGCCGAGCGCGCGGAAGCTCTCCCGGAGCGTTGCATCAGCCCCCTGGTCGATCAGTGTGCCGACCGCGGCATGCCGTTGTGCCAGTATCTCGCGCAGTCGCAACGGGCGGTGCAGCCAACGCCGCAGCAGGCGTCCCCCCATCGGTGTGATGGAGCTGTCGAGCACGCCGAGCAGGGTGTTTCGAGTATCGCCGTCGACGCGGGTGTCCAATTCGAGATGGCGGCGGGTGGCGGCGTTCATCGCGATCGCCTCGCCGGCGACTTCCATTGCAATCGACGTCAGGTGCGGCAAGCGCTGTTTCTGGGTCTCCTCGACGTAGCCGAGCAGGGCACCGGCCGCAGCGGTGGCGCGCGGTTTGTCGTCGATGCCGAATCCGGACAGGTCGTGCAGTCTAAAGAACGCCAGCAGTTGGCGGCGGCCGCTGTCGGCATCGAACAGCCACGGTGGGCGTCGGCGTACGCCGCTGCGGTCGCGTAGGAATTCGGGCCAGTTGTCCTCGTCAGGCAGCAGCAGTTCGGCCGGCTCCAGTCGCGCCAGCTCGGCTTCCAGTGCATCGTCGCTGTCAACCTCGTTGACCAGAAAGCGCCCGCCGGCCAGATCGGCCCAGGCCAGGCCATAGCCGGTCTTATTACGAGAGACTGCCATCAATAGCGTGTCACGACGCTCGTCCAGTAGCGCCTCGTCGGTAACCGTGCCTGGGGTGACGATGCGCACGACCTTGCGCTCGACCAGCCCCTTGGCCTGCGCTGGGTCGCCAATCTGTTCACAGATCGCTACCGATTCACCGAGCGCGACCAACCGCGCCAGATAGCCCTCGTAGGCATGCACCGGCACACCGGCCATCGGGATCGGCGCGCCGCCGGAACTGCCGCGCTGAGTCAGGGTGATGTCGAGCAGCCGCGCAGCCTTGCGCGCGTCGTCGTAGAACAACTCGTAGAAGTCGCCCATGCGGAAGAACAGCAGTAGATCCGGGTACTCGGCTTTAGCCGAGAAGAATTGCTTCATCAGCGGAGTATGTTCCGCGGTGCCCTTGTCCTGTCTGTGTTTTTCTTTTGGATCGGTGGGGTGCAAGTTGTCGAGTTCCGATAAGTGGCAATCCATGCCGGGCGGTTACGGCCAGCGGCCGTCCTGGCAGCGCAGCGACGCATATTTTACGGGAGACTGCAGCTGCCAGCCGAGAATGCCAGGAACAGCGCGCGCCAGCTGTGTGTGCTAGTCCGGGTCGGCTGCGCCTTGCTGCAGCGCTTCGGTGACCCGTAGTTCAGCGCCCAGTGGCGACATCTGCGTGGTTGGTACGAACGGGGCTAGATGCGGTGGCGAAGCGCGCTGTTGGCGGCGCCAGGCGAAGAAGCACAGCAGCACGGCGCCGACCGCCGCGAGCGACCAGAACAATCCGGTGCCGCCAGCGGTCCGCATGGTCGCGGAGATGGCTAGTGGGCTGATTGCCGAGCCGGCGGAATTGATCAGCAATAATCCCTGGATCAACGGCACCAGCGTGCCTGGCGGGCTGCGATCGGCTGCCATACTGATGGACACTGGGTAGAGGGTAAAAATGACCCCTCCGAGCAGAAACAATAGTGTCATCGTGAGCCATCCGATGGTCGGCAAAAAAATCAGTGCGAGCGAAAGCACGGTGCATAGCGCGCTCAATGCCACCAGCACGATCCGGCGGTCCTGCAGGTCGGACCAGCGTCCGATCGGGTATTGCAAGAGCATCGCGCCGAGAATCGTACTGGCCATCATCGTGCCGATTTGGCCAGTGTCCATACCACTGCGTTGCAGATACAGCGGCAGCAAGGTGTAGATCGCTGCGATGGCCACGCCTGAGCCAAGGCTGCCTGCCACGCCAGTCGGCGAGACTTGCAGCAGACGGCGCAATGGCAGCGGCTCGACCTGCTCAGCCAGTGGGGAAGTGTGTGGAATGATCGCGATCGGCATGACCGACAGCGAGGCCAGTAGGCCGGCGATGATGAAGGGTGCCTCCGCGCCCCATTCGTTGATCCGGCCCAGTGCGGCTTGGCCGAGGACGCTGGAGCCGTACAGCGCGACCATGTAGATGGCCAGGATGCGCCCACGCATTTTGGGCTCGGCGGCCAGTAGCAGCCAGCTTTCAATGACCAGGAACACCCCGACTGTCGCCCATCCACTGACCAGGCGGAGCAGCAGCCATGCCCAGGGCGAGGAGGTCAGGCCCTGAAGCAACACGGTGACGGCGATCAACGAAGCGAAGCTACTGTACGCGCGGATGTGGCCAATACGCACGATCAGCCGGTCGCTGCGCATTGCCCCCAGCGCCAGGCCGACAAAGTAGGCCGATGACACCAGGCCGACCATTGTTTCTGAGTGACCGGCTGCGCCAAGTCGCAAGGTCGTCAGCGAGGACAGAAAACCATAGCCGATGCATACGGTAAACAGTGCAAGCAGCGGCGCGAGCGTGAGCCGGAGGGAGACAGATGACATGGACGTGAGAATGAAACGTTGACGAAGTCGGCGAACGAGGGCAGTAGGCCACGCATGCGATGGCCACGGCGGGAAATGAGGGGAGGCACTCGCCGATATGACCGCGAAGGTCGGGGCTGTGAATGGGCAGTGGGAGACATTCTAATCTGTGCTGCGGTGGTTCGGGATGCCGAGGTGATGGGCGTGGTTCTGGGGCCAGCACTATCGTTTGGGGTGGGGCGGCCAACGTATCCTGCACTCAAGCCGGGTGCAATAAGCTCGGAAAGGCGCGCTGTATACAGTCACTGCGTTCGCAGGTTAGACAGCCGGGACCGATCGGCACCGCCTGGTCAATTGAGCCCAGGTCCAAGCCGCGCGAGTAGATCAATTGCCCGGCGTGGCGCAAATCACAGCCGACCGTCAGTGCAAAGGTCTTGCGTGGCCGAGCGTAGCCGGGGGCGCCGCTGCTGACCTGACATGCCAGCCAAAAGTAGCTGCGGCCGTCCGGCATGCGTGCGATCTGAGTGAGAATGCGGCCGGGCTGATTAAAGGCTTCGTACACGATCCACAGTGGGCAGGCGCCGCCGACATGGGAAAAATGAAAGTGGGTAGACGAGTGGCGCTTGGAAACATTGCCAGCACGGTCCACCCGCATAAACAGGATCGGAAGCCCGCGTGCTCCAGGCCTTTGCAGTGTCGATAGGCGATGGCATACCGCCTCAAAACCGACACCGAAGCGATTGGAAAGCCATTCGATGTCGTAGCGGTGCGCGCTCGCCTGCTGTAAGAATTCGGTATAGGGCATCACCAGCGCACCGGCGAAATAGTTGGATAGGCCGATCTGTGACAGCGCGATCCGCTCCGGGTCGTCAAAGCCGGCGTCGGCGATGCGTGCGTCGAACAGCGTGGCGTATTCCAGCAAGGCCAGTTGTGCCGCCATCTGGAATGACTGCTGGCCGGGCTTGAGGTGATCTGGTAGCCACAGGATTCGAGACTCAGGGTCGAACAACCGTGTATCACTGTGCATACCCTCGCCGTCACGGACGTGGATGCGGTGACGTTCGGCCAAGACTTGCCGCAGTCGCGGCGCTTGCGTAGCGGGGTTTAGACCGAGCTCGGCGTAGAGCGTCTCGGCGCGCTCGTCGAGCTCAGGAATGTAGTTGTGTGTCCGGTTGAAGTATTCGCGCACCTCGTCGCCGGGTGACTGCAGTGGCGTGGTGGCGTGCGTGTTGCCGACCTGCAGCTCCAGCGCGGCGGCACGTTGTTGCAGGTGGCGGTGTTGTCGGTACAAGTCCAACAAGGCGTGCGCGACCTGAGGCAGGTTGCCGGCCAGTACCCGTAGCTCGACCGCGCTTACATCGGTACGGCCGAGTGCGCGTAAGGTCTGGTCGAGCGGCTCGATCAGGCTGGCGGGGTCGTCGCGATCGAGCAGCTCTCCGAGGTCGCCCAGTACCTGTTGCAGGCGTTGCTGTACCTGCAGGGTCAGTGGGCGCTGGTTGCGCTCGATCTGGTTGAGGTAGCTCGGCGAGAGCTGCAAGCGCCGAGCCAGCTCGGCCTGGCTCAGTCCTTGATGCTGACGCAAACGCTGCAGGCGCAGTCCTAGCTGGCGACGTGCTGGTGTCATATTCGCAGGATTCGCAAGAATATGTGGCGATATTAGCGCGATTTACTGCTCTAAATCGTGTTTAGGCCCCATGGTGATGCAAAGATTGCGAATAATTGCTTCCCCTGCTGGGTCAGTCGTATGAATGAGTCCGTACCGCGTGTCCGTCTGCTAATCGATGGTGCGTTTGTCGAATCGGCGAGTGCCGACTGGAGGGACGTGGTCAATCCCGCTACGCAGGCGGTACTGGCCAAGGTGCCGTTTGCCACGGCTGCCGAGGTCGATGCCGCGGTCGCAGCAGCCAAATCCGCATTCAGAAGCTGGCGAAAGACCCCGGTAGGTACCCGTGCGCGGATTTTCTTGAAGTACCAGCAACTGATCCGCGAACACATGCAGGAGCTGGCCGCGCTGCTGACGGCTGAGCAGGGCAAGACCTTGGCCGATGCCGAGGGCGACGTTTTTCGTGGACTGGAGGTCGTCGAGCACGCTGCCGCGATCGGTAATCTGCAATTGGGGGAGCTGGCCAACAATGTGGCCACAGGCGTGGATACCTATACGTTGCTGCAGCCACTAGGTGTGTGCGCCGGCATCACACCGTTTAACTTTCCCGCGATGATTCCGCTGTGGATGTTCCCGATGGCAATCGCCACGGGTAACACGTTTGTGCTCAAGCCGTCCGAACAGGACCCAATGGTGACCATGCGCCTGGTTGAGCTGGCGCTGGAAGCCGGTATTCCCAAGGGCGTGCTTAATGTGGTGCATGGCGGCGCGGAGGTGGTCGATGCGATCTGCGACCATGCCGACATTCAAGCGGTCTCGTTTGTCGGTTCGACGCGGGTCGGAACCCACGTTTATCGGCGCGCGAGCCTGGCAGGCAAGCGCGTGCAATGCATGATGGGCGCTAAGAACCACGCGGTGGTGCTGCCCGACGCGCACAAAGAGCAAACCCTCAATGCACTGGTGGGCGCGGCGTTCGGTGCGGCCGGCCAGCGTTGCATGGCCGCGTCCACCCTGGTGCTGGTGGGTGAGGCGCGCCGCTGGATCCCGGACCTGGTCGCCAAGGCGCGCATGCTCAAGGTCAATGCCGGCACTGAGGTCGGTGCCGACCTGGGGCCGCTGATCTCGCGCGTGGCGCGTGAGCGTGTTGAAGCACTGATCGCCTCCGGCATTGAGCAGGGTGCCAGGGTCGAGCTGGACGGGCGTGATCTGCGTGTTACGGGTTTTGAACACGGTAACTTCGTCGGCCCGACAATCTTTTCAGGGGTCAAATCGGGCATGCGTATCTATGACGAGGAGATCTTTGGGCCCGTGTTGGTGATCCTGGAGGCCGCCACGCTGGATGGGGCGATTGCCCTGGTCAATGCCAACCCGAACGGCAACGGCACGGCGCTGTTTACTCAATCCGGTGCGGCTGCGCGCCGATTTCAAGAGGAGATTGACGTCGGCCAGGTCGGCATCAACGTGCCGATCCCGGTACCGGTGCCACTGTTTTCCTTCACCGGTTCACGCGCATCCAAGCTCGGCGATCTGGGGCCGTACGGCAAACAGGTGGTGACCTTCTATACCCAGACTAAGACGGTTACCGCGCGTTGGTTCGACGACGATACGTTGAGCCATGGCGTCAACACCACTATTCAGCTGAAGTGATGCTATGAACGCTGTAATGCAGATACCGGATGCGATCGTCGATCTGAGTGAGGAGCAGGCGGCTTTCCGCGCGGCTGCGCGCGAATTCGCGCAGAAGGAACTTGCGCCGCATGCTGCGCGTTGGGATGCGGAAGGAGAGTTTCCGCGTGACGTGCTGCGCAGGGGCGCCGAACTGGGCTTTTGCGGGCTCTATACCGACGAGACTTACGGCGGGCTCGGCATGAGGCGGCTGGATGCGGCGATGGTGTTCGAGGAGTTGGCGGTGGCCGATCCGTCGACGTCAGCATTCTTCAGCATCCACAACATGGCGACCTGGCTGATTGCGAGCTTCGCCCAGGATCCAGTTCGCGAGCACTGGGGCCCGCTGCTGACCGGCGGCGACAAGCTAGCCTCCTACTGCCTGACCGAGCCCGGCGCCGGTTCCGATGCCGCTTCGTTGAAGACCCGTGCGGTGCGCGAGGGTGACCACTATCTCATCGACGGCAGCAAGGCCTTCATCTCTGGCGCCGGCGCGACCGATGTGCTGGTGGTGATGGCACGCACCGGAGAGGCGGGCGCACGCGGGATCAGTGCACTGCTGGTGCCAGCTGATGCGGAGGGCATTACCTATGGTCGTAAGGAAGAAAAGATGGGCTGGAACAGTCAGCCTACCCGCGGGATCACGTTCGAGGGAGTGCGAGTTCCACTACACAACCTGCTGGGCCGGGAGGGCGAAGGCTTCAAGTTAGCGATGAAGGCGCTCGACGGAGGGCGTATCAACATTGCTGCGTGCTCGCTGGGCGCGGCGCAGGGTGCATTTGACGCGGCGCGCCGCTATCTGGGCGAGCGCCGCCAGTTCGGCAAGCGCTTGGCTGATTTCCAAGCGTTGCAGTTCAAGCTTGCCGACATGGCCACGCAGTTGGTGGCAGCGCGTCAGATGGTGCATACCGCAGCGCGCAAACTCGATGCGCGTGCGCGCGATGCGACGGTGTGGTGCGCAATGGCCAAGCGCTTCGCTACCGATGTCGGCTTTACGATTTGCGATGAGGCATTGCAGCTGCACGGTGGCTATGGATACATCCGCGAATACCCGGTCGAACGGCTGCTGCGTGATGCACGCGTGCACCGCATTCTGGAGGGGACCAACGAGGTGATGCGCATGATCGTTGCGCGTCATCTGCTCGACACTGATGAGGAATTACGATGAGCGAAGCAGTGCGCCGCCAGGGCAGTGGACTGGAGCTGGAACGTGACGGGCATGTGGCCATCGTCACACTGAGTAATCCGCCCGCCAATACTTGGACCGTGCGCAGCCTAAGCGCGTTGCGAGAACTCGTGCGCGAGCTGGACGCTGATCGTGATGTCTATGCATTGGTGATTACGGGTCACGGCGAGAAGTTCTTCTCAGCCGGTGCCGATCTCAAACAGTTTGCCTCAGGCGACAAAGCAGAGGCGCGCGAGGCGGCCCGCAGGTTCGGCGAGGCATTTGAGAGCTTGAGCCGGTTCCGTGGTGTATCGATCGCCGCGATCAACGGTTATGCGATGGGGGGCGGGCTGGAATGTGCGCTGGCGTGCGATCTACGCATCGTTGAGGAGCATGCTCAGCTAGCACTGCCAGAAGCGGCGGTGGGTCTGTTGCCGTGCGCGGGGGGCACCCAGAACTTGCCACGGCTGGTCGGCGAGGGCTGGGCCAAGCGCATGATCTTGCTGGGCGAGCGGGTCGATGCAGATACCGCAGTGCGGATTGGTCTGGCCGAGGAGCAAGTCGGTCGCGGACAGGCGAAGACACGTGCACTTGAGTGGGCACAGCGCGCAGGCCGGCAAAGCCCATCCAGCGTGGCCGTTTGCAAGGCGCTGGTCCAAGCCACCCGCGCGGGTGCTCATGCCGCCGCGTTGGTCGCCGAGCGCGAGGCCTTCGTCGATCTGTTTGATACCGCCGACCAGGCCGAAGGAGTCGCGGCGTTTCTGGAAAAGCGCAACCCGCAATGGAAGAACGCGTGAGTCCCTCCTCTGTCGGTGAGTCGTCGGTACTGTTTGAGCAGCGCCGGGCCGTGGGCGAGCATCGCATCGGCATCGCCACGCTGAACGCACCGCACGTGCTCAACGGCCTATCGTTGGAGATGACGCGCCTGCTCGATGTGCAGTTGCGGCGCTGGCAGAATGACGCGACCGTTGTTTGTGTCGTCCTGCAAGGAGCGGGCGAGAAAGCATTCTGCGCCGGCGGTGACTTGCATGGTCTGTATCGCAGCATGCTTGCGTTCCGCGCCGGTGACGCGCAGAACATCGACGACAATCGGCAGGCCGCCGCGTTCTTCGAGGAGGAGTATCGGCTGGACTACTGTATTCATCGCTATGCCAAGCCGATTTTGTGCTGGGGCGACGGTATCGTGATGGGCGGCGGGATTGGGTTGATGGCCGGTGCCAGCCATCGGGTGGTCACCGAGCGTTCGCGACTGGCTTTTCCGGAGATCAGCATTGGCTTGTTTCCCGATGTCGGGGGTAGCTGGCTACTGCGGCGGGTGCCGCGCCAGGCTGGAATTTTCCTGGGGCTGACGGGGGCACCGCTAGGGGCCAGCGATGCGATATATGCCGGGCTGGCGGATGTGTGTGTGGCCAGTCCGCGCCGCGCTGAGGTGTTGGATGCGCTCTGCGCGCATGCATGGACCGCTGACGCCGAAATCGATCGCAAGGCACTGTCGTATCTATTGGCCGGCTTCACGTGCGATCCGCTGGCTGGACCGCTGCAACGGCATGCGGGTCTGCTTGAGCGCGTCGGAATGCAGGCAACGTTGGAGGCAGCAGTTGCTGATATCGATGCGCTCGACGACGACGAGCCCTGGCTGCAAGCTGCGCGTGCCACGCTTCGCGCTGGGTCGCCGGGTTCTGCCCGGTTGGCCTGGGAACTGCAGCTCAGTGAGCACACGCGCACACTGGCCGATACATTCCGCACCGAATACACCGTCGCGCTGCATTGCGCCGCGCACGGTGACTTCGCTGAAGGCATCCGTGCATTGCTGGTCGACAAGGATCGTCATCCGCACTGGAATCCGTCTTTACTGGCTCGGGCGGATGCGGCCTGGGCACAACGTTTCTTTGAAACATCGTGGCCGGCGCGTCGTCATCCATTGGCTGACCTTGAATGAACCGTGTGGACCCTCGGCTTTCTGCAAGTGCATGTTGGGTCCTGACGTTTTGCCGACAAGGCCGGCGGAGGTTTGGCGCCTCTGCCGTCATTGGGTCATGAGCCCGTCAATTCGTCGCAGTAAATCAAACGAGAGAGGATCAGCCCAATGAGTCGCATTGCTTTCATCGGACTGGGCAACATGGGCGGGCCAATGGCTGCCAACCTGGTCAAAGCCGGCCACGCTGTTCGCGCCTTTGACCTGGTACCGAAGGCGCTGGATGCGGCGGTCGGCGTGGGCGCCATCGCCGCGGTTTCGGCGGCGGCCACACTTGAGGCTGCCGAGGTCGTGATCTCGATGTTGCCAGCCAGCCGCCATGTCGAAGACCTTTATCTGGGCGAGGACGGGATTCTCGCGAGCATTCCTGAGGGAGCGTTGGTAATCGATTGCAGCACGATCGCGCCGGCGAGCGCGCGCAAGGTGGCCGCCGCCGCACAGGCGCGTGGTCTGCCCATGCTCGATGCGCCGGTGTCCGGCGGTACCGCTGGTGCCACGGCCGGCACGTTGACCTTCATTGTCGGCGGCCAGGCCCGGGCACTGGAGCATGCACGGCCGCTACTTCAGGCAATGGGCAGGAACATATTCCATGTCGGTGATAGCGGGGCCGGTCAGGTTGCCAAGCTGTGCAACAACATGGCGCTGGGCGTAATTATGGCGGTTACCGGCGAGGCGATCGCCCTGGGCGTGGCGCACGGGCTCGATCCCGCCGTGGTGTCGCAGATGATGGCGGTCAGTACCGGCCGTAGTTGGGCCACCGAGGTGTGTAATCCGTGGCCAGGCGTGCTTGAAAACGCACCGGCTACGCATGGTTATGGTGGCGGTTTCGGCAACGATCTGATGCTCAAGGATCTGGGGCTGGCCGCCGAAGCTGCCATGGGGGTTGGCGCTTCGATCCCGCTCGGTGAGCTGGCGCGCAATCTTTACGCAATGAACAGCCATGCCGGCAACGGAAAACTGGATTTTTCCAGTGTGGTCGAGCTTGTTGCGCCCGAGTTGCGTTCATCTGTAGCGCCGCCGAAGGCCTGATGATAGTCACTCTGATGACGATGTTGCCGCTGCTGCTGGCGAGTCGTCGGCCATCACCACCTGGTCGCGACAGCGCTGTTTAGCCAAGCATATCGCGCGATCGGCGCGATTAACCAGGTGTTCATAGTCTGGATGTCCGTTAAGCGGGGCCACGCCGATGCTGGCAGTGACCGATAGCGTCCTGCCAGCTGGCAATGTGAGTGGACTTTCAGCCAGACTCAGACGGATCTGCTCAGCGAGCACGCGCGCATGCTGTGGGTTCACCGCGACCAGTACCAGGAGGAATTCCTCGCCGCCCAGTCGGAACAGGTAGTCGCTGCCGCGCACGCATTGAACCAGGATAGCGGCTACGCGCTGTAGCACCCGATCTCCGACATCGTGGCCGTGAGCATTGTTGATCGACTTGAAATGGTTCAGGTCCAGCAGCATCAGTGCGAAACGGCTGTGCCCGTCGCGCGCCAGCTCGATTTCGCGGCGCAGCACGCTGGGTAGAAATCGGCGGTTGAGTAGGTGGGGAGCGGGTCTGAGCCGGCCTCCAGCTCGCCGATGCGCTCGAATAGCGTGCCCAGCAGTTTTCAGATCTCCTGGGTGCGCTCGCGGATTGCTTGCAGCGTAGCGAACCGGTGGGCATCGCTGTCTAGCGCCGCAGCGTTCCGCAGCAGTAAAACTACTTTGTCGATCAGATCGCTGATCCACGTGGTTTCTCCGTTTTCGCCGAAACTGGGTAGGCCCTTGTGGGTAAACCAGAGTCCGAACTCCCAATCGGACAGCGAGCACGTCTCAGTGGCACCTTGCGAATAGGCCAGCGCGTACAGCAGGGCATTCTCCCAAGCCAGCAGTAGTGCGCCTTAGCGCTCACGCTCGGCCCCGACGTTTGGGATCAGCGAAAACAATCGGAAAGCCGTATACGTACGGGCGACGTGGTCGTGCGCCTTTAGGTACGTTAGCGTCATGCTCTCTATAGCGATATCTAGTGAGCAATTCGCGCCAGTTGCCGCCGCCAGGGCGCCTGACGCATTCGACGCGGTTGCATCGATGTGCTGCTGCAGCCGTTGCCGCAGAAATCAAATACCATGCGCGACCAGATCTACCGGGATGCCGATGCGCGCGTCTGCCCTGCCGACACGGCGGTTGATGGTGAGCACGTGTTCGACCTCATCGGCACTCACCGTGAGCAGCGCACGCATCCAGTGTTCTATTGTGGGCGAGAAGTGGTCATGCAGCTGGGCGTGCGGTAGGAAGATTGCCGTGCGTGGGTCATCGAGCAGGCGCTTGTAGAAATGGGTGGCCAAATCGTCGCTGGCGCGCTCGGCAAGTTCGGCCAGCAGGGCGGTCGCGGCGGGTGGGACCAGGCGCAGGCGGGCTTTCCAGTCAGCGGCCAGCGCGTCGGCAGTGGCGTTGGCGACGGAAGAGGCCGGAGTAATCATGGGGGAAGGGGAACGGGGGGCGCAGTGCGGATTGTAGGCCATCGAACCGGTCCCGCTTGGAATGTAATAGTCTCTCCTTAGCGATGCGCCTAAGCTGGGCACAGTCCACACGATCCGCTTCCCGATGGCTCACGACCACAACCACGCCCCGAGCACGATCCGCCACGAAAAACCGTTGTGGTGGGCCTTGGGCCTGACCGGCGCTTTCATGATGGCCGAGATCGCCGGCGCTTTTCTCACCAATAGCCTGGCGCTGCTGTCTGACGCCGCGCACATGGCAACTGACACCATCGGGTTGATGATTGCACTGCTGGCGGTGCGTCTGAGCCGGCGTCCGCCCGACGCGCGCCGCACCTATGGCTATGCACGGCTAGAGGCGCTCGGCGCGCTAATTAACGGTGCGCTGTTGTTCGTGGCCGGTGCTTACATTCTTTGGGAGGCAGTGCAGCGTTTCCGTACGCCGCAGCCGATCGCGTTCTCCGGCATGTTGGGGATTGCCGCGCTGGGCCTGCTGGTGAATCTGATCGCGATGCGTCTGCTGCACGCCGGTAGTGGTGAGAGCCTGAACGTCAAGGGCGCTTACCTGGAGGTCTGGAGTGACATGCTCGGCTCGGTGGCGGTGATCATTGGCGCGCTGCTGATCCGACTCACTGGTTGGCAGCTGATTGATCCGATTTTGGCGGTATTGATCGGCCTCTGGGTACTACCCCGGACCTGTGTGCTGCTGCGTGAGGCAATCAATGTGCTGCTTGAGGGCGTGCCCAAGGGCGTGGACGTGAGCGCGGTCCGTGCCGAGCTGCATACACACACGCAGGTGCTGGATGTGCACGACCTGCACGTGTGGGCGTTGGCCTCAAGCACTCCTGCTCTGACCGCGCATGTCGTAATGGTCAGTGGTAGCAATGCTGATGTGCTGCGGCACGAGCTCGGTCAACAGCTGCAGGCCCGCTTCGGGATCGACCATGTCACTTTGCAAGTCGAGGCCGAGCATTGCGGAGATTCCTGTAGTGTAGGGAGTCCACGCACGCACGCTCATGAGCATTCTCACGAGCATGAGCATTCTCACGATCACGGTCATCATCCTGCAGACGATCCAGATCGTCATGGCCATCACGGCCACGCTCATTCCTGAAGTCGGCTTGTCACCACCGGAGGAGCGGCCCTGCGCCGCCAGGGGCTTGACCGCGAAGGCCTCACGCGGCCAAGCCCATGCAATGGGATAATAGCGGCACCTGACTCGGTTTAGTTCCGCGGTTCGCGCAATGCCGAAGCATCCCAGCCCGGGCGTGGTGCAAAGCGGTCACCGTAGCGGCTCTGTAGAGCTTGAAGCCGGACGAGCAGCATATCGGCGCCGGTCGCGCGGATGTATTGGATCGGGCCGCCTCGGAATGGCGCAAAGCCGGTGCCGAAGATCACACCGGCGTCGAGTAGATCAGCATCGGCAACCACACCGTCGTGCAAGCAGGCGACTGCCTCATTGAGCAGCGGCAGGATCAATCGATCCTCAAGGTCGTCCGGGGGCGAGTAGCCGGACGGGGGCTCCGGTTTAATCGGCTTGCCCTTCTCCCACGTATAGAGTCCCTGACCATCCTTCTTGCCGCGCTTGCCTGGTTCCACGATCTGCAATGTGGTGGGAATTTTCAATCCCAGGAATGGGGCTAGCTCTTCGCCGACCCCGGCAGCTACGTCCAAGCCCACCGTGTCGATCAACTCAATGGGCCCCATCGGCATGCCGAACTTCAACGCGGCCTTATCGATTACCTGGCCTGGAATGCCCTCAGCATAGGCATTGGCTGCTTCGAGCATGTACGGGAACAGCACCCGATTGACCAGGAAGCCTGGAGTGCCGGCCACCGGCACAGGGAGCTTATCCAGTGCCCTGCAAAACGCGGTCAAGCGCCGCACTGCGTCCGCGTTGAGCTGGTCGTGCTGCACGATTTCCACCAGCGGCATTTGGGCCACCGGGTTGAAGTAGTGCAGTCCGGCGAACCGGGTCGGTCGTGCGATGTGCTCGCGCAGCTCGACAAGCGGGATTGACGAGGTGTTAGTCGTCAGTAGCGCATCCGTCTTGAGGTATGGCTCCAGTGACTGATACAGCGCGCGCTTGGCCTCGGTGTTCTCAATGATCGCTTCGATCACCAAATCGGCCTGAGTTGCGCCTTCGCCATCCAGGTCACCCTTAAGGCGTGCGGTTACCGCCGAGCGCTTGCTCTCGTCTTTGAGCCGCTTGACAAACAGCGCTTGCGCACGTGACAGGGCGCCGTCGATGGCGTGTTGCTCGCGGTCCTGCAGCGTCACCTGGAAGCCTTTATAAGCCGACCAGGCGGCAATATCGCCCCCCATCACGCCGGCGCCGATCACGTGTACGTGGCTAATTTGGTGATCTTTTCCGCCCAGTCCTTTCAGTCGTTCGGTCAGGAAGAAGATGCGGATCAGGTTGCGTGCGGTCGGGGTGCTGGCCAGCTTGACCACCGCGCGGCGCTCTGCGTCGAGTCGGGCCTGAATGCCGCTACCGCCGGCACGTCGCCACACGCCGATCAGCGCATAGGGAGCGGGGTAGTGTTCTTTTTTGGCTTTGCGTGCAACGTGTTGGGTGATTTGCGGTGCCAGGATCCGGCGTGCGATCCAGGTATTGCTGACCCAGCCCAGTAGGCGCTGTTTGAAAGGGCGCGCAGTGCCGCTTAGTACCAGTGCGACCGCACTGTCTAACAGCACGGCTGAGGGCGTGACTTTGTCGATGAGACCCATCTTTCGGGCAGCGCTTGCCGAGACGCTGCGGCCAGTCAGCATTAGGTCCATCGCCGCAGGCGCGCCGATGAGTCGCGGCAACCGCGCGCTGCCACCCCATCCCGGGCAAATGCCAAGCTTGATTTCTGGCAGGCCAATGCGGGTGGAGGCATCGTTGCTGGCGATGCGATAGTCGCAGGCCAGCGCGATCTCGGTGCCGCCGCCCATGCAAAAGCCGTGGATCGCAGCCACGGTCGGGCAGGTCAGATCGGCCAGCTTCTGGAATACGGTCTGGCCGCGGAGGATGGCATCGTTGACGGTGCCTCGGAGGTCGAGTGCTTGAAATTCTTTCAAATCGGCGCCGGCAATAAAGCCGTTGGCCTTGGCCGAGCAGATCACTACCCCCTTAGGTGGGTCGATCGCGATGCGTTCGAGCAGATCGCTCAGTTCCAACAACACATCCTGCGAAAAGGCGTTGACCGGTGCGTCTTGGCGATCCAGGGAGAGCACCACCACGCCGTCCTCGCGGATCTGCGCTTGCCAGTGACTGAATCGGAGCCCATCGAAACCTGAGAGCATAGGGCGGTCCATCCGGATCTGTATGGAAAGGCCCGTTATCATCCAGAGGTTGTTTCCTTCACGTCAAATCCCATTTGGGGAGGGGGGGGCGCCGCGCGACCGCCGAGGCTGTGGCCGCGCTCACGCCAGGCCCGTTAACCTGGGTGCGGCCGTCGATGGCGGTGGCTGAACTTTTTCTTTCAACAGCGGTCATAAAGCTCGAGCTTGTTCGGGCGACAGGAGTGCGGCCCGACATGGCCGAAGTCGAAACACCCCAGGAACTGGACCTGGAACTGGTCCGGCGTGTGCAGCGCGGCGAGAGTGCGGCCTTCGACGTGCTGGTGCGTAAGTACCAGCATCGGATCGTCGCCCTGATCGGGCGCTACATCGCCGACTGGAGCGAGTGCCAGGACGTGGCCCAGGACGCCTTCATTCGTGCCTATCGTGCGATTGGGAACTTTCGGGGCGACAGTCAGTTCTATACCTGGTTACACCGTATCGCCGTGAACACTGCCAAGAACCATCTAGTTGCGCACAATCGACGTCCACCTACCGACGACATTGATGTCGCGGACGCCGAGCAATTTGACGGCTCCACCCGTTTGCACGACAGCGACACCCCGGAGCATGAACTAATGCGACAGGAGCTGGAACAAACTGTAATGCGTGCGGTCCAAGCGTTGCCCGAAGAACTGCGCGAGGCGATCACGCTGCGCGAAGTGGAGGGTATGAGCTATGAAGACATCGCGCACAAAATGGCCTGCCCGATCGGTACAGTGCGCTCGCGTATCTATCGGGCGCGTGAGGCCATCGACGTGCAGTTGCGCCCTCTGCTCGATACCGCCAGCGCGACCCGTGAGCGACACCGTGTATGAAACCTGATCCGTCCATGACCCAAGACAAATTCGAGCTTCATTATCGACAACAGCTATCGGCCTTAGTCGATGGTGAGCTGGCCGCTGACGAGAGCCGTTTTTTGTTGCGGCGCCTTGAGCACGACGAGGAGTTGTCCGGTTGTCACGAACGCTGGCAGTTGCTGGGCGACGTGCTGCGCGGCGCGGGTTGCGCGCCTGCACCGGCCGACTTCGTGACGCGGGTGCGCGAGGCGATGGCGAGCGAGCCGAGTCCGCTGGTAGAACACGCTTCAAACCGAGGGCGTACTGGCCTGCGGTGGAGCGGCGGTATAGCGATGGCTGCCTCAGTGGCCGTTTTGGCGTTGTTCATGGCTCGTGAGTATCTGCCCCGCGCGGCTGTAACCGCCCCTGAGCCGATGGCGGTGGTGGCGACGACTGCGCAACTGCCGGCGGCCCCGCAAAAACCGATATCGGCCGGTCCTGACCGGAGGCTTACTGTCACCACGGCCGCTGTACCGGGCGCCGCGCTGGCGGTTGCCTCAAAAACGATTACTGCGCGTCGCGGTAGCGCTACGCGTAGCCAGCAAGCCGCGCGTGGCTTGGTTTCGCGCCAGGATGCACCCGAGCGTCGACTTGCCGCGGCGCAAGCGACGCCGGTGAGTGGTGCGGTTACGACGACCGACCCATTCGCGCATCCCGTCACGTTGCAGGCCAAGCCGTGGCCGCGCTCGGTAATCGCTGGTGATAGCGCGATTAACGTCAGTTTCGGTCGACAGCCGGCTTTCTATCCGTTTGAGCCCACGCTGCCGACCCCGGCGACTCAATCGGGCGCGTCCGAACTGCCGCTGCCCTAGTCCTGGTCGCCGCTGCTTACAACGCCGCGCCCGGCCGTGCGTGCTTTGTCTATCTGTGATTGATCGCCGTTGGAGGCATGTCCTGATGAATTTTCATATCCGCAACCAGATATTTGGCCTGTTGGCGATGACGCTGCCACTGGCCGCCTGTGCCCAGCCGTCCGAATCGCCGACACAGACAAGCGCCGCGATTGCGACGAACCGCAGCACAACCCCGGCGCCGCAGCTGGTGTCGGGCTTGCCCGACTTCACCCACCTGGTCGAGCAAGTCGGTCCCGGGGTGGTCAACGTCGACACCATAGTGACCCGCAAGGACATGTTGCGCCGGTCCGCCAGTGACCAGCAGCAGATGCCCGATGACCAGCAAATCCCGGAATTCTTCCGGCGCTTCTTTGGACCGGATTTCCCGATGCCGGGCGCTCCGCGTCAAGCGCCGGGCGGAGATGGCGGAGATGACGGGGACGACATTGCCGGCCGGTCGATGGGGTCGGGCTTCATCATTTCCCCTGATGGCTATGTGTTGACCAACCATCACGTCATCGATGGCGCCAGCCAGGTCACTGTCAAGTTGTCCGACGGCCGCGAGCTGAAGGCCAAGGTGATCGGTAGTGACGAGCAGTACGATGTGGCGTTATTGAAAGTTGATGCCAAGAACCTGCCGACCGTCCGTATTGGCGATTCCAACACGCTCAAGGCGGGGCAGTGGGTGGTTGCCATCGGCTCGCCGTTTGGACTTGACCACTCGGTTACCGCTGGCATCGTCAGCGCAACCGGTCGCAGTAATCCGTATGCCAATCAGCGCTACGTGCCATTCATCCAGACCGACGTGGCAATCAACCAGGGCAACTCCGGCGGCCCGTTAATCAACACCCGCGGCGAAGTGGTGGGCATCAATTCGCAGATCTTCTCCGCATCTGGAGGTTACATGGGGATCAGCTTCGCGATCCCAATCGACCTGGCTGTCAGCGCTGCCGAGCAAATTAAGGCGCACGGACGGGTGATTCGTGGCCAGCTTGGTGTAGCGGTCGGTCCGATCGATTCGCTCAAGGCGCAGGGCCTGGATCTGCCAGATAGCCGCGGCGCACTGGTCAACGACCTGCCGGCGGGCAGTGCGGCGGCCAAGGGCGGTGTCGAGGTTGGCGACGTGATTCGCAGTGTCGATGGCAAGGAGATTCAGTCTTACAGCGACTTGCCGCCGATGATTGGTCTGCTGCCTCCGGGGACTCGGGTGCGTTTGGGCATCTTGCGAGACGGTAAGCCGCGCGAGGTTACCGTTACGCTGACCGCACTTGACGCCGATGCGCAGGCGAGCCGGGCGACCAAAAACAGCGCCGGAGCCGCCGTTGCCGGTCCGGCCAGCGTGGCGCTATTGGGGCTGCAGGTAGCTGATCTCAGCGCGGCCGAGCGCAGCAAGCTTGGCCTGGAGGCCGGGCAGGGCGTGCGCATCACCGAAGTGACCGGCGCGCAGGCGCGCAGTACGACGCCGTCGTTGTCGCCGGGTCTGGTGATTCTGCGCGTCGGGCGCACTCCGGTTGGCAGTGTCGCCGAGCTTAATCGTGCGCTATCCAGCTACAAAAAAGGTGACGTGGTGATGTTGCTGGTCTCCAATGGCCAGCAGACCAGTTACGTTGCGATCAGAGCCGGCGGCTGAGGCCGTGCGGAAGCGCCTATCCCGGCGTGAGGCCGGGATTTGGCCGCGAGAGGTAGGCTTGACAACGCTCTCGCGGCCAACGGCAGGCGCTTACGTAAGTCCTTACGCCGTCGATGGCCCGCTCGTGCGATAATGCACCGTTATCCTGACGACGGCTGCGCCGGCGCCCACCTCCATGTCCTCCGATTCAATGCGGAATATCCGCAACTTCTCCATCATTGCCCACGTTGACCATGGCAAGTCCACGCTGGCCGATCGAATCATCCAGCTATGCGGTGGCCTTGAGGCCCGCGAGATGGAGGCGCAGGTGCTCGATTCGAACCCGATCGAGCGCGAACGCGGCATCACTATCAAGGCCCAGTCGGTGTCGCTGCCCTACAAAGCAAGTGACGGCCAGGTCTACCATCTGAACTTCATTGACACCCCGGGTCATGTCGATTTCTCCTACGAGGTCAGCCGCTCGCTGGCTGCCTGCGAGGGCGCGTTGCTCGTGGTGGATGCGGCCCAGGGGGTGGAGGCGCAGTCGGTCGCCAATTGCTATACCGCAGTCGAGCAGGGCCTGGAAGTGGTTCCGGTGCTTAACAAGATCGATCTGCCGACCGCCGACACTGAGCGTGCCAAGGCTGAAATCGAGGCCGTGATCGGCATCGACGCCGCTGATGCGGTTGCAGTGAGCGCCAAAACGGGCTTGAACGTTCAGGAAGTACTCGAAGCGATCGTGCAGCGGATCCCGCCGCCGGTTCCGCGCGATACCGACAAGCTACAGGCGCTGATCATTGACTCATGGTTTGACAACTACCTGGGCGTGGTTTCGCTGGTGCGGGTGATGCAGGGGGAGATCAAGCCCGGTGACAAATTGCAGGTCATGTCCACTGGGCGTACCCATCAAGTCGATGCGGTCGGCGTATTCACTCCCAAACGCAAGGTACTGACGCAGCTGGCGGCCGGTGAGGTGGGCTGGGTTACGGCTTCGATCAAGGACGTTCACGGTGCACCGGTCGGCGATACTCTGACCCGTGCTGGCGATCCGGCACCTAAGCCACTGCCGGGATTCCAGGAAATGCAGCCGCGGGTGTTCGCTGGATTGTTTCCGGTTGATGCCGAAGACTATCCGGACCTACGCGAGGCGCTGGACAAGCTGCGCCTGAACGATGCGGCGCTGCGCTTTGAGCCGGAGAGTTCCGAAGCGATGGGTTTCGGGTTCCGTTGCGGCTTCCTCGGGATGCTGCATATGGAAATCGTGCAGGAGCGGTTGGAGCGCGAGTACAACCTGGATTTGATCAGTACCGCGCCGACCGTGGTCTATGAGGTGCTTAAGACCGATGGGTCCATTATCAACATGGACAACCCGGCCAAGCTGCCGCCGACTAACTATGTTGAAGAGATTCGCGAGCCAATCATCCGCGCCAATATCCTGACTCCTGAGGAATATATTGGCAACATCATCAAGCTTTGCGAGGAAAAGCGTGGTACTCAGCTGGGCATCAATTACCTGGGTAGTCAGGTACAGATAAGCTACGAGCTGCCGATGGCCGAGGTGGTGCTGGACTTCTTCGATAAGCTCAAATCGGTCAGCCGCGGCTATGCTTCGCTGGACTATAGCTTCGTGCGTTTCGACGCGGGTCCGTTCGTGCGGGTGGATGTCCTGATAAACGGTGATCGCGTTGACGCGTTGTCGTTGATTGCGCATCGTAGTCATGCGGATCGGCGCGGCCGCGAGCTGTGCGACAAGATGAAAGATCTGATTCCGCGACAGATGTTTGATGTCGCGATCCAGGCCGCGATCGGCTCGCAGATCATCGCCCGCACTACAGTCAAGGCGATGCGCAAGAATGTGCTGGCCAAGTGCTATGGTGGTGACGTTTCGCGCAAGAAGAAGCTGCTAGAGAAGCAGAAGGAAGGCAAGAAGCGCATGAAGCAAGTCGGTCGCGTGGAGATCCCGCAGGAGGCATTCCTGGCGGTGCTGCAGATGGACAAGTAGCCGGGATTTTTGATTCAAAATCCGGAATTGGCAAAAATATTAGCCAGCTTCGGGGCCTTGCTAATTCCTAAGTCCCATCCTGAATCCCGTTTCTAAGGAACCCGAATGAAATGGTTTGAAATCGCGCTGGTCGTGCTGACGCTAGGGACCGGTCTGGTCTGGCTGCTCGACAAGCTGTTCTTTGCCAAGCGCCGCGCCGCCAAGGCTGGCCTGCTCGATGCCGAGCCGGTGATCGTCGACTATTCCAGAGCGTTCTTCCCAGTACTGGCGGTGGTGCTGATACTGCGTAGTTTCGTTGTCGAGCCGTACAAAATTCCGTCCAGCTCAATGATGCCGAACCTGCTGGTTGGCGATTTCATCCTGGTCAACAAATTTGCCTACGGCTTTCGATTGCCGATTACCAATACGAAATTCATCCCGACCGGTGAGCCTAAGCGCGGCGATGTGGTGGTGTTCAAGCCGCCACACCACCCGGACCAGAACTGGATCAAGCGCGTGGTCGGCTTGCCGGGTGACCGGATTGGCTTTCACGGTGACACGCTGTACATCAACGGCAAAGCGATGAAATACCAGGTCAAGGGCCAGTACATCGGCAAGGGACGCGGTGCGGAGATGACCGGTACGACGCTATTGACCGAAGACTTGCCCGGCCGTGCGCATACTGTGCTGGAGTGGATCGATCGCGCCAATCCCGCTGGCCAGGGCGACTGGGTGGTACCGCCGGGGCATTATTTTGTGATGGGTGACAATCGCGACAACAGTGAAGACAGCCGGTTCTGGACGCAGACCCATTTCCTGCCGGAGCAGAATCTGCGTGGCAAGGCGTTCTTGATCTGGCTGAATTGCGAGGGGTGGCTGTGCCAGGGCAGTTTTGATCCGTCGCGGATTGGGACCCGTATCCAGTGATGCGCGGTGTTGTGAGGGCCGGTATGAAGCGCAATCAGAGCGGGCTGACGTTATTGTCGTTCGTGGCGGGGCTTGTCGTAATAGGTCTCGCGGTTTACGTCGGGATGAAGCTGTTCCCAATGTATCGGGAGTATTACGCGGTACGTACGGTAATGAAGAGCCTGGCCAATGAGCCGGGTAGCGCCGATCTGGAGCCGGCCCGGGCCCAGGATTTGTTCTTCCGCCGGCTTTACATCAACTATTCCGAGAACGTGAGCCGGGACGATGTCAAATTTGAGCGTATTGATGGCGGCTGGCGGATGAGGGTGGCCTATGAAGTGCGCCGTCCGTTGATCGGCAACCTTGACGTGGTCGGCAAGTTCGATAGCAGCCAGGATCTGACGCGACGTGGTGACGACGAATAGGACCGTGGTGCGCGGGGATCGGATTGGTCATACCTTTGCTGACGCTGTGCTGCTCAGGCAGGCCTTGACGCACCGCAGCGCCGGGACCCCGCATAATGAGCGGCTGGAGTTCCTCGGTGACGGCATCGTTAATCTGCTTATCGCCGAGGCGCTCTACCAGCGCTGGCCGAAGGCCGACGAAGGTGCGTTGACCCGTGCCCGTGCCGAGTTGGTTCGCGAGGCCTCGCTAGCGGTGATTGGCCGCGAGTTGCAGCTTGGCGAGCGGCTGACCCTGGGGCCAGGTGAGTTGAAGTCCGGCGGCTATCGCCGCGATTCGATCATCGCCGACGCGGTGGAGGCGGTGGTTGCAGCGATCTACCTCGATGCCGGCTTTGAGACTTGCCGCCGGGTCGTGCTGCCGTGGTTTGAGAGTGCGTTGGCCGCGCTGCCGGTCGGTAAGCCCGAGAAAGATGCCAAGACTCGGCTACAGGAATGGCTGCAGGCGCGTCAGCGGCCTTTGCCCACCTACGCGCTGATTTCTGAGACCGGCGACGACCACGCCAAGCAATTCCGAGTAGCCTGCACTCTAATCGAGCCGCCTCTACGGGCCGAGGGCGAGGCGAGCTCGCGCCGGCTCGCCGAGCAACAAGCCGCAGCGGCCCTTATCAGTCAACTGGATCCGAGCAAGTGAGCGACAATCCCTCCCATCGTTGCGGCAGCGTCGCCGTGATTGGTCGCCCCAACGTGGGCAAGTCGACCCTGACCAATGCCTTGGTCGGCGCCAAAGTCAGCATCGTGTCCAACCGGCCGCAGACCACACGGCACCGGTTGCTTGGAATCGCTAGTTTTCCGGCCGGACAGATCGTGCTGGTGGACACTCCGGGCCTGCACCGTGAGCAAGGCAAGTTCAAGGCGTCGGCGATGAGCCGGGTGATGAACCGCGCTGCACGCGGCTCGCTCGAGGACGTTGATGCAGCGATGCAGGTCATTGAAGCCGGCCGCTGGGATGAAGAGGACACGTTGGCCTACAACGTACTCAGTGATGCGGGTATCCCGGTGGTGCTGATCGTCAACAAGGTCGATCGGCTCAAGGATAAGAGTGCGCTGTTACCGTTTTTGGCACAGGTCAGCGAAGGACGCACGTTCGCTGCGGTGCATCCGGTGTCCGCGCTCAAACGTAAGGGTCTGGAGGCGCTGGTCAAAGATGTGTTGGCGTTGTTGCCGCATGCCCCGCCGATGTTTAGTGAGGATGAGATTACCGATCGTAGCCAACGCTTCCTGGCCGGTGAGCTGGTGCGCGAGCAGTTGATGCGCCAACTCGGTGAGGAGCTGCCGTATGCGACTACGGTGGAGATTGAGCGATTCGCTGAGGATGGCAATCTGCTGCGCATCGGTGCGGTGATTTGGGTTGAGCGCGAGGGCCAGAAAGCGATCGTGATTGGCAAGGCCGGTACCCGTCTGAAGGAGATCGGTGCCAAGGCGCGCCAGCAGATGGAGCGGCTGTTTGGCGCTAAGGTATTCCTGGAAACATGGGTGCGCGTGCGTGAGGGATGGTCGGACGACGAGTCGGCGCTCAAGGCGTTCGGCTACGAGTGAGACCGGTTGAAGACCCCATAGCGTAGCCAACCACCCTGAGTTGCGAGGGGTTCATCAAGAAAGCCTCTCGCGGGCAGGGGCCGCCGCTGCTGGGATCTGCTGTCGACTTCATGCATATCGATCACGAGCCTGCTTTTGTCCTGCATGCGCGCCCGTGGCGCGAGACCAGCCTGTTGGTGGAAGTGTTGACCCGCGAACACGGTCGGCTCGGCCTGCTAGCGCGTGGTGTGCAGAGTCCCAGGAAGCAGCTGCTGCGCGCTGCGTTGCAGCCGTTGCAATCGATCGTGTTCAGCGCGGTGCAGCGCGGCGAGCTGGCGCAGTTGCGCCAGGCGGAGGCGGTCGACGCAGCGCCTCGGTTGTCTGGCGATGCAATGCTGGGTGGCTTCTATGTCAACGAGCTGTTGCTGCGGCTTGCGCCGCGCTACGATCCGCTTCCGGAACTCTACATGCTCTATGCGCAGGTACGGGCGAGGTTGGCGCAGGCAAAGGGGCTCGCTTGGACGCTGCGTCGCTTCGAGCGCGATCTGCTAGAGATCCTTGGGTTCGGCTTCGATCTGGAGCATGACGCCGACGGCACACCAATCGATCCGGCTGCGCGCTACCTGTTTGACCCGATGCAGGGGCCGCGCCGGCTGCTGAGTGAGCGCAGTCTGGACCCACGCCGCGTCAGCGCGACCGGACGTGCGCTGCTGGCGCTGGCGGCCGACCAACTGCCGGTCGCTGAGGATATGCCGGGCCTGCGCCACAGCATGCGTATGGTGCTGGCCCACCATTTGGGTGGGCGCGGACTCAAGTCGTGGGAGATGCTGGAGGCTCTGAGCCGGCATAGGCCCCGCGAGGGGCGTGCTGGAGACGCATAGGAACGTTCCTTGACCGCGACGGGGTGGTCTGGGGAACGCTCTCATCGTATGGCTCAGGTCATGGGCCTAGAGCAGGGCAGCAACCGCGGTTTGGAAACATTCGCGTGCGTCGCGGGAGGCTGGGTCAGTGCGCAGTCGCCGGACCGCGCTGGCGAGCCGGGCGGCGCCGACGAAGCCGCAACTGGCCTGTAGCCGGTGCAGGTGGCCGCGCAACGCTTGGACATTGTCGCTTTGCAGCGCGGCGTCGACCGCATCGCGGGTCCCCGGCAATTCGGCGAGGAATAGCTCGCGCAGCGCGCTCAGATGACCACGCTGACCATTCAGCGCCAGCAGGGCGGCATGCTCGTCCCAGTCACGGTCGCTATGGGGAGGCTCCTGCGCGGTCATGCGCCCGTGGGTCAGACCGCGGCGCACTGCTTGCAATAAACGGTCGGCGGAAAGTGGTTTGACCAGCACGTCGAGGAAGCCTTCGGCGCGTAGCGCGTGACCGGTCTCCGCAGATAGTTCGGCGGTATGTGCCAACGCCGGCAAGTGACGGTCGCCGTGGCGCAGTGAAGCCAGTAGCTCAGCGCCGTTGCCGTCAGGCAGGTTCATGTCGATGAGGGCCAGGTCGTAATCGCGCTTTGTTGCCAGCGCCAGGGCCGAAGCCTTCGAGCCGCAGCAGTCAACCTGGGCCGGCAGCGCTTCCAGTGCAATTCTGAAGAAGCCGCTGCTAATAGGGTCATCCTCGACCAGTAACAGGCGTGGGTGAGATTCTGAGTGCGGTGTCATCAATGCTGCCTCCATGTCAGCTGACCGCAGCTTAGCGCGCGCAGTCGTGAGAAAGTGTGCCGCATTTTGGCAAAATGCGCACCTTGAGCGGTGGGCGGTTAAACGGCAGGCGGTTATGTACGGGCGGGGAGGTGCGAGCGCCCTGGGCGTCCGCTAGCAAAGGCCTTAAAGATGCTCGTGTGAGATGGGGCTGCGGCTAGGTGAACGCGCGAGCCCAGCCGGCCTCTGGTGGTTCTGCGACAATACGCGCCCTTTTTCGCCCGCAGCCCCTACGCCACGTGGCCAGAACCAGAAACCGCTTCGATCGCACGCCATTCCAGACCGATATCAGTGACCTCAGCCATGACGGCCGCGGCGTGGCCCGCCGCGACGGCGAGGGCAGCAAGGTCACCTTCATCTCCGGTGCGTTGCCGGGCGAGCGTGTGTTGGCCGAGCCCACCGCGCGCAGCCGGCATTTTGACGAGGCCAGGACGGTGGAAGTGCTGGAGGCGTCGCTTGATCGGGTGACCCCGCGTTGTCCGCACTTCGGCGTGTGCGCGGGTTGCGTGTTACAGCACCTGGATGAGGACAAGCAGATCCTTGCCAAGCAGCGCGTGCTGATGGAAAACCTGGAACGGATTGGTCATGTCACACCCGAGCGGGTCCTACCGGTGCTGGCCGGTGACAGCTGGGGCTACCGTCGTAAGGGACGGTTTTCGGTGCGTCGGGTCGAGAAGAAAAATAAGACCCTGGTCGGCTTTCGCGAGCTGGATCCCCGCTTCGTCGCCGACATTTCGGTGTGCTACACGGTGCTCCCTCAGATCGGAGAGCGGATTACGGCGTTGGCCGAGTTGGTCGAGGGGCTGGATGGTAAGCGTGATATCCCGCAGATCGAGTTCATCGCCGGTGATGGTGCCGTTGCGCTGACCTTTCGACACCTGCAGCCGCTGAGCGCAGCTGACCAGACCGCGCTGGCGCAGTTCGGACGCGCCCACGACTTTGCGATCTTTTTACAGCCCGGTGGCGTGGACAGTGTGCATCCGCTGGATGAGGCATCTGTGCCGCTGTCCTTTAGGCTTGCACCGTGGGAGGTTGAGCTGGCATTCCGTCCACTGGACTTCATCCAGGTCAACGCCACGCTTAACGAGAAGATGATTGCGCATGCCTTGGCGCTGCTCGACACCAGTCGGGACGATCGGGTACTCGATCTGTTTTGCGGGCTCGGCAATTTCACCTTGCCGCTGGCGCGTGGGGTACGTGAGGTGGTGGGTGTCGAGGGGGATGCCGGGTTGGTCGCGCGCGCGAAAGAAAATGCGGCGCGTAACGGGCTCGATAATGCGCAGTTCTTTGCGGCCGATCTGACCAGCGATCAGCGGGGGGCGCCGTGGATGCGTCAGGGGTTCGACAAGCTACTATTGGACCCGCCGCGATCAGGCGCAATCGATGTGCTCGGGCAACTGCCGCTGAAGAAGTTCGAGCGCATCGTCTACGTCAGCTGCCATCCCGGTTCGTTAGCGCGCGATGCCGGTTATCTGGTCAATGAACAAGGGTTCAAGCTGAAGGCTGCCGGCGCGATGGATATGTTCCCGCATACCGCGCACGTTGAGAGCATCGCGTTG
>Cebus_capucinus_imitator_PRJNA485217_SSR047__coassemble_1087_pt1 | contig 28370 bp, 32 predicted proteins | sample Cebus_capucinus_imitator_PRJNA485217_SSR047__metabat2_high_PE_004 | metagenome-assembled genome bin Cebus_capucinus_imitator_PRJNA485217_SSR047
CGCAGAACCAGCCGCGCCCCTCCTGTAGGCCGAGGAAGATAGCGGTGCCAGGCCCGGCACCCAACTCGGCCCCGGTCAAGGCCAGGGGACCGCCATTGCCGTCGGCCAAGGCATTGCCCTCGCTGTCGAGTACCAGCACGCGGGCATCCGCCCACAGCGTCGCCAATGCTTCGGGCGCGTCACGCAGCGCATCGGCGCGATCAAGTGGCTCGTCGGCGAAGGCAAATCCGGAAAAAATTGGTGGAAAACGGTTTGACATCAGTCAAAGCCTGCCGGCATTCGCAGACCACCGCAACTGCATACGTTCAGGGCCGGTCGACCGAAGACCGGCCAATCAGACTGTAAAGCTGCTGCCGCAGCCGCAGGTGGTCTTCGCATTGGGATTGCGGATCACGAACTGCGCACCGGTCAGGCTCTCGGTGTAATCGACCTCAGCCCCCATCAAGTACTGCAGGCTCAAAGGGTCCACCAATAACGTGACCCCGTCGGTCTCCACCGCCAGATCGTCCTCGGCTCGGTTCTCGTCAAACTCGAAGCCATACTGGAACCCTGAACATCCGCCTCCCTGGATGTACACCCGAAGCGCCAAGTCCGCGTTGCCTTCTTCCTGGATCAGCTCGCGCACCTTCGCCGCCGCCGCCGGCGTGAAGTTCAGCGGCCGCTCCAGCGACTGGTAATTGGGCGTCGGGGCGGCCGTAGGCAGAGAGACGAGCGTACTCATGGCTTCCAGCATGGGGACTGTCGCCCCGGTTATCAAGCACTCGCGGGGGAGACTTCCAGTGCCGGAGGGGGCAGCGCGGCAACTGCGCCGGCGTGGATCAGCTGCCCGGTCAGCTGCGCACCGGCACTCATTTCGACGACCTGGTAATGCACGTTGCCCTGAACCCGTGCGTTGGCCTCCAGTTCGACCTTATCGGCGGCATGTACATCGCCAACCAAAGTGCCGTTAATGACCACCCGAGGCGCACGGATCTCGCCCTCCACCATACCGGTCTCAGCCAGCGTCACCGACGCCTGCCCGCCTTCATCGGCGATGATCTTACCGATCACGCGGCCTTCGATGTACAGCCCGCCGCTAAAGGTTAGATCACCGCGCAGCACCACTTGTGACCCGATCAACGTGTCGACCACGGTCTGAGCACTGCGGCCGGATTTATTCCCGAACATGCTTATTCCTCCGCTTCGCTACCGAGCCGCTTCCAGTCAAAAGTCTGAGTCACCGACGACCCACCGTCAGTCAGGGAAATTCTGACACGTTGTGGAGTGAACTCCTTGGGCAGGATTATGGTGCCGCCCAGCTGCTGGAAATAGCGAAACGAATAGTCCTGTCCCGGCACACCGGTCTTCTGGTGCAACGCGTCCCAGCTGACCGTGGTCAGCTTACCGGCGCGGACACCCTCCACTGAAAAACGCAGCTGACCCTGACTGATCGCGCCGCGGTTGAGATTCTGGGTCAGCACCGTGGTGTACTTCCAGCTGCCACCAGCCTCCGGCTCGAACTCAATCGAGTGTACGTTCAGGCCCTTGCGCTGACTGGTCGAACCGACCAAGCGCTCGTAGAACGCGACATCGGCGCGCAGTGCGGCGATCTGCTCGTCACGCTCAGCCAGCGAAGCTTGGATCTCGCTGTTGGCCGCGCGGCTAATTTTGTCCGACACCGCCAGATTGACCTGTCGTTGCTTGAGCGTGTCGATTTGACCTGACTGAACGGCAGCACGAGCTTGCACCTGCCTGAGTTCGGCCTCCACCCCGGCCAGCCGAGGCGCGGCGCTACGGCCAGCCCACCACCAGGTCAATCCGAGTGAAACCAGCCATAACACCGCCACCATCACACTTAACCCGCGCCGGTCCACGCCCGGCGTGCCCCGTGAGAACTTGGTCCTGATCCGAAGGTGAGGTTTTGGCTGACTCATCGTAAAAGTGCCGGCACTTTCTGGCGCGGTTATGGAACAAGCGGCCAGGCAGTTTAAACCACCGCGCCAGCGCCGCCGCCAGCGCGGTTGGCGCACTTCACCGATAGTCATTTTCTACAGAGCCCGGAGTTCCGGTTTGAACGAAGCACACCTGTTTGTCATCGGCATCCTGCTGGCATGGTTGGCCGGCATCCGCGTCTATCTGACCGTATTCGGTGTCGGCCTGGCCGGCCTACTCGGCTGGGTCGAACTGCCGCCAGCGCTTCACGCCACCGAATCCTGGTGGGTGCTGAGCACCTCCGGCGCATTGGCGTTGGTCGAATTTTTCGCCGACAAAATTCCGGGTGTGGACTCAATCTGGGACTTGCTGCAAACCCTGGCACGCGTGCCGGCCGGCGCATTCCTGGCCGCGGCCACGCTTTCCCCGGATGGCCAACTCGGTGCGGGTACGCTCGCAGCCGGTGCCGGCGTGGCGCTGACCAGCCATGGCCTGAAGGCAGGCACGCGTGCTCTGCTCAACACCTCGCCGGAGCCGGCCAGTAACTGGATCGCCTCGGTCGCCGAAGATACCGTGGTCACCGCCACATTGGCGTTGGCGCTGGCTCACCCCTGGTTTGCGCTGAGCTTTGTACTCTGTGCAAGCCTATTTGGCGCACTACTGGCGTGGTGGGTCTGGCGCCTGCTGTGGCGTAGCATGCGCCGACTGGCCGCCCCTCGACAAAGAATCGAGCACCACGACCACCGTCACGCATCCGGTCCGTAACGGCCCTCAGACCGCCGCCGTTACAGGTTCCGGCGGTGGTCATCGCGCCGGAACCGAGGCCGGATCAGTCGTCCAGCTTGGTGAGCAGATAGTTGGGCTCACCAATACGCTCAACCAGATCCAACTGGGTTTCCAGCCAGTCGATGTGCTCTTCCTCCTGATCGAGGATGTCGGCCAGTAGCTGACGGCTAACGTAGTCGTCCACCGACTCGGCGTGGGCGATCGCTTCGCGCAGCAACGCAGCTCCGTCGAGCTCAAGCGCCAGATCGCAGCGGAACATTTCGGTGGGGTTCTCACCAATACGCAGCTTGCCTAACGCCTGGAGGTTCGGCAGCCCTTCGAGGAACAAGATGCGGTCCGACAGCTTGTCGGCATGCTTCATCTCATCGATCGACGTCTTGTACTGGTGCTCGGCCAATTCCTGCAAACCCCAGTTCTTCAACATCTTGGCATGCAAGAAGTACTGATTGATCGCGGTGAGCTCGTTGTAGAGCGCTTTGTTGAGGTATTCGATGACCTTGGTATCGCCTTTCATGCGATGTCTCCGGCGGTGAGGCCGGCGCACTTTAGCGCTTTGGCGCGCCTGATGAAGAAACGCGAATCGTGTTCATGCAAATTCATACATGACCGGGCGATCGCCCAGCAGCGGATTCTGCGTCCCCACCTCGGCCGTGCGAGCTCAGCGCGACAGACTCACCACGCTTCAGGCCGCGCTGGCCAGCCCGAGCAGCGGCAACGGTAGCTGGCGGACTGCACACGCCTGGCTGATCAAGTCGGCTGCCATATCCAGGCAGGAACCACAGGTCGAACCGCATCCGGTGCGCATAGTGAGCTCGGTAACACTAGAACAACCGTTGGCGACCGCTTCGCGGATCTGCTGATCAGTGACCCCGTTACAGATGCATACGTACACGTTTGACACCAGGGCTTACACCCCGGGAACAGGGGCAAAAGCATTCAAACCTAGATGCGAATAGTTGTCAATTCTACTTGTGAATCATTCAACACTGAAAACGCGTGGCCCGAACCGAGGCTTGCGTGAACGCTTGCGCGGCCGCTCATGACCGGCACTGTTACCGGGCAACCAGGCCTCCTGGGCACGCTCTGGCATCGTCCCGACGCCGCCTCCGGCGGTCACCCGCGCCAGCGGCGCCAGGTGGCGTAGTGCGCGCGCGTAGACGCCTCGCTTAAACATCACCACATGCTCCACTGGGTACCAAAAGTCGACCCAGCGCCAGTGATCGAACTCGGGGGTGTCGGTCTGATCGAGCTGCACATAAGACTCATCGCCGACCAGACGCAGCAAAAACCAGACCTGCTTCTGGCCGATGCAAAGCTGCTTCTCGCCGCGGCGGATCGCACGCGAGGGCAGCCGATAGCGAAGCCAGCCCGGGGTCGCCCCGAGCAGCTCAACGTGCACCGGCAGCAGCCCGGTCTCCTCCTGTAACTCGCGATACATGGCCTCAACCGGCGTCTCGTCGCTGTTCATTCCGCCTTGCGGGAACTGCCAGCCGTCCCGGCGCACGCGTCGCGCCCAGAACACCTGTCCGTCCTGCCGCATTAGCACAATGCCGACGTTGGGCCGATAGCCGTCCGGATCGATCACGATGCGGACTCCTGAAAATCTACTGCCACCGACTCTGCCACGCCTGTTCGACGCCCACAAGCACGCGGTATACGCATTGACAACCGCCCCCGACGTCGCCAGAATTAGCGGTTCCCTAGGCTATGTAGCTCAGCCGGTTAGAGCACAGCACTCATAATGCTGGGGTCGGTGGTTCGAGTCCACCCATAGCCACCATGGTTTGCAGTCCCACTCGGGCATGCGATAATCCTGGTAGCAACACCTTATTGCCCCGTCGCCAAGTGGTAAGGCATCTGACTCTGACTCAGACATTCGGTGGTTCGAATCCATCCGGGGCAGCCAAATTCAAAAAGTCCGATCGCAAGATCGGGCTTTTTTTGTGCCATCTTCACACAGCCAGCCTGCCTGCACACATTGCGCCCACTATCACCCAAGCATGGCGCTATTGAGCGTGCCCATCGCAGACGCAAACGCAAAAAGCCCGGCCAATGGCCGGGCTTTTTGCGGTTTCCAGTATCGAGCGCTGAATCAGCGCTTGGAGAACTGGGTCGCGCGACGGGCTTTGTGCAAACCCACCTTCTTACGCTCAACCTCGCGAGCATCGCGCGTCATGAAGCCGGCCTTGCGCAGCTCGGACTTCAGCGTCTCGTCGTACTCGACCAGCGCGCGGGCGATACCCAGACGGATCGCACCCGCCTGCCCGGTGGTGCCGCCGCCAGCGGCGGTAACGGTGATGTCGAAGCTCTCGGTGTTCTGAGTCAGCTCCAGCGGCTGGCGCACGATCATGCGCGCCGTCTCACGGCCGAAAAACTCGTCCAGCGGACGGCCGTTGACGGTGATGTTGCCGGAACCCTTGCGCAGGAACACGCGAGCGGTGGAGGACTTGCGACGGCCAGTGCCGTAGTTCTGAGTAATAGCCATGATTAGATGTCCAGGACCTGCGGCTGCTGGGCGGCGTGCGGATGATTCGAGCCTGCGTAGACCTTGAGCTTGCGGTACATCGCGCGGCCCAACGGACCCTTAGGCAGCATGCCCTTGACGGCGATCTCGATCACGCGCTCAGGATGACGCTCCAGCGCCTCGGACAAGGTCTCAGTCTTCAGGTTGCCGATGTAGCCAGTGAAACGGTGATACTGCTTGTCTTGCAGCTTCTTGCCGGTGACCGCGATCTTCTCGGCGTTAATGACGACCAGGTAGTCGCCAGTATCGACGTGCGGGGTGTAGACAGGCTTGTGCTTGCCACGCAGGCGGCGGGCCAGCTCGGAGGCCAGACGACCCAGCGTCTTGCCGGAAGCGTCGACGAGATACCAGTCGCGCTGGACGGTCTCGGACTTTGCGGTGAAAGTGCTCATTGAGGAACTCGAAGTAGGTCGGGCTCATTGCGGTGATGAATCACCGAAACTCTGCCACGCGTTGTGAAGGGTGAAACGTAAGAGGCGGGATTGTACGCATGCTTATCAACGAATTCAAGCTGGCTGGGGCCGGCTGGCCGGTATCGGCTTTTTCGGGGGACAATCACCACTGCCCTTCCGCCGCAGCCAGACCTTCATGCCGCGCCTACATACGCCGCTCGACACCTTGCTGACCGAAGCCCAGCGCGCGCTCGAAACGGTCTTCGGCAATCCGCCAGCGCAGCGCGCCAACCCGAGTGCAACCACGCCCGAACCGAGTTTGGATGCGCGCGCGCGCCGCCACGCCGCCGGACTTATGCGAATCAACCACGTCGGCGAAGTCTGCGCCCAAGGGCTGTATTTTGGTCAAGCGGCGGTCGCGCGGGACCCGACCACTCGCCGGCATCTACTGGACGCAGCCCAGGAAGAAACCGACCATCTCGCCTGGTGCGCCGACCGACTGCGCGAACTCGACAGCCGCCCCAGCCTGTTCAACCCTCTGTGGTATGCCGGTAGCCACGCGCTCGGGGTACTTGCCGGCCTGGCCGGCGACCCCTGGAGCCTCGGTTTCGTGGTGGAGACCGAACGCCAGGTCGAGGCGCATCTGGATGAACACCTACAGACGCTACCACCTGAAGACCTGCGCAGCCGCGAAATCCTGCGGGTGATGAAGGCCGATGAGGCCCGCCATGCCGACCATGCCGAACAAGCCGGCGCACGGGTGCTACCGCCCCCCATTCCGACCGCGATGGCGCTGGCCTCCCGGCTGATGAAGGCGGTTGCCTACCGGCTCTGATCGGGACCGGCACGTCTGCTGAAAGCCGCGTTCTATCAGGCCGACACGAGCTTTAGCCCGATCACCCCGGCGATGATCAACGCCACGCAGCCCAGCCGCGCTGGGGAAGCGCTGTCGCCAAACAGGAAAATACTCAGAACCGTCACACCCATCGCGCCGATGCCGGTCCAGATCGCATACGCGGTGCCGACCGGGATGCTTTTCATTGCCTGGCTCACCAGGTACAGGCTAGCCAGCGCCGCCGCCACCGTGGCGACCGTCGGCAACGGCTTGCTGAAACCCTCTGAGTACTTCATTCCCAACGCAAAACCGATCTCGAACAGACCGGCCAGCAACAGACAGATCCAAGCCACGCAACACCTCCTTTTCCAATACGGCACAACGTTCAACGCACAAGCATGTGCGCCATTCTTACGAAAAAAAAAACGGCCCGATACCTGCGTCGGGCCGTCATCGACTCTGTGTTTTTCCGCAACCGCAGTCCGCCTGGCGGACCGCCCTACCTACGGCTATCAGGCGCCCGCCCAGGCAGGAGGCACCTGACCTCAGTAACCGTTACTCGGCCAGATTACGGCCGTGGAACAGCTCCTCGATCTCACGCTTGAGCAACGCTTCGATCTTCATCCGTTCCTTGAACGAGAGATTCCTGGCCTTTTCCTCGAACAGGTACTGATCCAGGTCAAAGTCCTTCAGATGCATCTTGGTATGAAAGATGTTCTCTTGGTAGACATTGACGTCGAACATCTCGTAACGCGACTTGATGTTCTTAGCCAGGAAGTTCTGGATCGAGTTGATCTTGTGATCGATAAAATGCTTCTTGCCCTTCACATCGCGGGTAAAGCCACGGACCCGGTAGTCCATGATCACGATGTCCGATTCGAGCGACTCGATCAGGTAATTGAGCGCCTTCAGCGGCGAGATCACGCCGCAGGTGGCGACGTCGATGTCGGCACGGAAGGTCGCAATGCCCTCTTGTGGATGCGTCTCAGGATAGGTGTGCACGGTGATGTGCGACTTGTCCATGTGCGCGACCACCGCGTCTGAGATCAACTCACGGCCGGCCTGTTTCTTGTCGATCACGGGCTCTTCGGAGATCAGGATCGTCACCGAAGCTCCCTGCGGATCGTAGTCCTGACGGGCAATATTGAGGATGTTGGCGCCAATGATCTCGGCCACATCCGTCAGGATCTGGGTCAGGCGGTCGGCGTCGTACTGCTCGTCGATGTACTCGATATAGCGCTGGCGCTCTTCCTCGGTCCGGGCATAGCAGACGTCGTAGATATTGAAGCTCAGCGCCTTGGTGAGGTTGTTGAAACCCTGCAACCTCAGGCGAGGCAACGGCTTGACCACGGCGGTCGGTCCTCTGGGAGACGGGAAAGGGGACGAATTATGGGGCAAAGCGCTCAGCAACGAAACGTCAAGCCTTGTACCGGTTTACCTCAGACGATCCATCCCGTTAAGCTTCCGAGGATTGAGCTGCGGAACTTTCATGAGCCTAGTCAATCCCCATAGTGCGATGCCCACACGTCAATCCGGCGCGCCGCTGGCGCTGGACGCGGCGGCCGTCGAGCGCTTTCTCGCCCATAGTCATCGTCGCCGCTATCCGACCCGCACCGACGTGTTTCGGCCGGGCGATCCCGCCGGCACGCTCTATTACGTAGTCAGCGGCTCGGTGAGCATCATTGCCGAGGAGGAAGACGATCGCGAGCTGGTGCTGGGCTACTTCGGTACGGGCACGTTCGTCGGTGAGATGGGACTGTTCATCGAGTCGGACGTGCGCGAAGTCGTGCTACGCACCCGCAGTCAGTGCGAGCTGGCCGAGATCAGCTACGAGCGCCTGCACCAGCTGCTTCGCGGCGAACTGATCGGCGATGCACCGAGGCTGCTCTACGCGATCGGCTCGCAGCTGTCCAAGCGCTTGCTTGACACCACCCGCAAGGCCAGCCGGCTGGCGTTCCTGGACGTGACCGACCGCATCGTGCGTACCCTGCACGATTTGGCTCGCGAACCGGAGTCCATGAGCCATCCACAAGGCACCCAGCTACGGGTATCGCGCCAGGAGCTAGCGCGGCTGGTCGGCTGCTCGCGAGAGATGGCCGGACGCGTGCTGAAGAAGCTGCAAGCCGATGGCCTGCTGCATGCGCGCGGCAAGACCGTGGTGCTGTATGGCACACGCTGAGGCCGGCGCGGTGCACCAGGGTACGCGCGCTCCCGTCCCGAACAGGGCTGGAACGCGGTCGATACCTTAGACCGGATCGCCTCCGCGGTCGCTGCAACCCCAATTCAGGATCGGCGTGCCGGGCGCCAACACCCGGCGAAAGAACTCAATCCGGTTACGCTTCGGATTGACCACAACCGGAACACGTGCAGCCTTGAGCAACGGCAAATCTGCGGCGCTGTCCGAGTACGCTACTGCGATGTCGCCATAGCCGCGCTCGCGCAGCATCCGCATTTTTTCCTCGTGGTGACAGTGCCGGGTGGCGGTGATCGCACCCAGGCGCGGACCCACCAAGCTGCCGATCACCGGTACGTCCTGGTGGGAGACGAAACCGAGGATCGCGCGTACCAGCTCCGCTGGGGCGCCGGTGGCGACAATAACCCGATCACCGCCACTGCGATGGTCCGCAAACACCTCCAGCGCCCGCGGCAGCAGCCGGCGCCGGATATCGCCTTCGTGGCGCATCACATAAGCATCAATCACCCGGTTGAACTCACGCGTACGACGCATGCCGAAGGTGGCGATCCAAACATAGCCGGACACCCCACGGCGGCGCGTCGGCAGCAGCGCCGCCATCGGCCCGAGAATCGGCGTAGCCAGCAGTGCCGCCAGCAAACGCAATGGATTGCGCCGGATCAACCAGGCAAACAGATGGCTACCAGAATCGCCGTCGTAAAGGGTGTGATCGAAGTCGAACACCACCAGCCGCGCATCTTCACGTGGGCCTGGATAAGACGTACTCACGGGAAGAACAACTGCCGCAGTGCTTCACCCGGCTCTTCAGCGCGCATGAAGGTCTCCCCGACCAGGAACGCATTCACGCCATGATGGCGCATCAGCCGTACATCGTCGTCGACCAGGATGCCGCTCTCAGTGACCAACAGGCGATCCCTAGGCACCGCGTCCTTCATCGACAACGTCGTCTGCAAAGTGACTTCGAACGTACGCAGGTTACGGTTATTGATGCCGATCATTGGCACGGGCACCTGGATCGCACGCTCCAACTCATCAATGTCGTGAACCTCGACCAGAACATCCAGATCCAGTTGCATCGCCAGCCCAGACAAGTCCGCTAGCTGAGCGTCATCAAGGGCGGCCACGATCAGCAAAATGCAGTCAGCGCCCAACGCGCGCGCTTCGTAGACCTGATAGGGATCTACGGTGAAGTCCTTGCGCAACACCGGCAGCGTGCAGGCCTCACGCGCCTGCTGCAGGTAAGCATCGGCACCCTGAAAAAAATCCACGTCGGTCAGCACTGATAAACAGCTGGCGCCACCGAATTCGTAGCTCACCGCAATCTCGGCCGGGCGGAACTCTGGCCGGATCACGCCCTTAGACGGGCTGGCTTTCTTGACCTCGGCAATCACCGCCGGGTCGCCTGCGGCGATCGCGGCGTGCAGTGCGGCGGCAAAGCCGCGCGTCGCTGGCATGTCTTTCGCGCGCGCAGCCAGCTCGGCGAGCGGCACGCGGGCGGCGCGCTCGGCAATTTCTTCGGCCTTGCGGGCGAGGATGGTGGTGAGGATGTCGGTCATCGGCTTGGATCCTGGTGACCGGACATTATCGGCGGAAAATCGGGGCCAGGGTCGCTTTTCGTCCAGATACTCCGGGGCGGCGCCCGCCGCCTTGACACAAATGCGGCGATACCCACGGCGTTCACGCCGGAGCGGACGCCAGCGACCGGGTGACTTCGATATAGGCTTCGAGCCGGGCATGCGCGCTGCCGTCCGCGATCACCGCCCGGGCCCGTTCGATGCCCTCGGCGATGCTGACCGCCACGCCGGCTACATACAGCGCTGCCCCCGCGTTGAACGCAACGATGTCCAATGCAGGGCCTGGCCGGCCGTCAAGCACATCCAGCAACATCGTGCGCGACTGTGCCGCATCAGCGACCTTCAGGTTGCGGCTGGCCGACATCGCGATGCCATAGTCCTCGGGATGCACGTCGTACTCGCGCACCTGGCCGTCGCGCAGTTCGCCCACCAGCGTTCCGGCGCCCAGCGAAAGCTCATCCATACCGTCACGGCCCCATACCACCAACGCACGCTCAGCGCCGAGCCGTTGCAACACGCGGGCCTGAATTCCGACCAGGTCAGGATGGAACACACCCATCAGGATCGACGGTGCCCCGGCCGGGTTGGTCAACGGGCCAAGGATGTTGAAAATCGTACGCACGCCCATTTCGCTGCGCACCGGGGCCACCGCCTTCATCGCCGGATGGTGGATCGGCGCATACATGAAACCGATGCCAGTGGCGGCAATCGCCGCCGCAACTTGCGTGGGCTGTAGCTCAATCGCCGCGCCCAGCGCCTCCAGTGCATCGGCGCTGCCGGACTTGGACGACACGCTGCGATTGCCGTGCTTGGCCACGCGCGCACCCGCCGCCGCTGCGACAAACATTGCGCAGGTAGAAATGTTAAAGGTATGCGCGCCATCACCACCGGTACCGACGATATCGACCAGGTGGCGACGATCGGCCACTTCGACCTTCCGCGAGAACTCGCGCATCACCGTGGCGGCACCGGCGATCTCGCCGATGGTCTCTTTTTTCACGCGCAGCCCGGTCAGAATCGCGCCGACCATCGTATCGGAGATCTCGCCGCGCATGATCTGACGCATCAGCGCCACCATCTCGTCATGAAAGATCTCACGATGCTCAATGGTACGTTGCAGCGCTTCTTGCGGGGTAATGGACATAGCGACTTCCTGTTCGGTCAGCACAGCACGATGTAGTCGCTGTGCTGACGAATGCCGGCATGGGCACCGGCGGACAAATGAATATAACGCTGACCGATCCGATCTAACGGCAGACAGTCGTCGACTTCGAACAAAGCGTCGCGGTGCGGTTTGAACCAGTCAGCGCCAAGCGTGGACAAGGCCCGACGCTTGGCTGCGGCGACATCACTGGCCACGATCAGCCGATAACGGTGGGCCTCGCCGAACATACCCGCGACATACCCGCCAAGATTGAGAAAGAATAAGCGTGGCGAGTCTTCGGCCGGTGCTGCGTCGGAAAACCGCACCCGCCAATCGTCCACCCCATCCACTTCCAGCCAGGAGTCGATGTGCAGGTCCTTCAGCTCCCCAAACCACTGCGCACGTAACTGCTCGAAGGTCTGCTCCAAGCTGTGGCCCACGGCGAAGGCAACATCGTGAAGCTCGATCCGTGCACGCGGATGGCGCCCCCCGAGCATGACCACAAATAGCCGCATCGCCCCCGGTATCATGGCGAACGTTGCAGAAAGTTCTTTAGCAGCGCGTGTCCATGCTCGGTCAAAATCGACTCGGGATGAAACTGCACGCCCTCGACCGGGTGCACGCGATGGCGCAGTCCCATAATTTCTTCCACCGTGCCATCCGGATTTTCAGTCCAGGCCGTGGCTTCCAGCACATCCGGCAGCGCGGTCTTATCCACCACCAACGAGTGATAGCGCGTCGCTTGGTAGCCGTCTGGCAATCCGGCAAATACGCCCTTGCCCTCATGACGGATCGGCGAGGTTTTGCCGTGCATGATGTTGCCGGCACGGATCACCTGCCCTCCGTAAACCTGGCCGATGCTCTGATGACCCAGGCAAACGCCCAGGATCGGCGTACTCGGCCCCAGTGTGCGAATCAACTCGAGCGAAACGCCGGCCTCGTTGGGTGTGCATGGTCCGGGCGAGATCACAATGCGCTCGGGTTGCAGCGCGGCGATCTGCTCGACCGTCATCGCGTCGTTACGCACCACCATTACCTCGGCCCCCAACGCTTGCAGGTACTGCACGAGGTTATAGGTGAAGCTGTCGTAGTTATCCAGCATTAGCAACATGGCGATTCACTCATGGCATACCCGCGTGCGGTTACATAAAAGTTAATGATGTGAGGGTGTAGAGGCTAGTCGTAGCTACGCGAAAACCTTTACCGAGCAACCTTACGACCATCATCACGCCACTTCTGCGTATGCGCGACACAGCGCATCGACATCTTCCGGGCGTGTGGCCCAAGAAGTGACGAAACGGATCACAGTGCGGCCGTCTGGCTCGGCGCGCCATCGCTCAAACTGGCAGCGACGCTCCAACACCTGCACCTGTGCGTTATCGACCAGGATGAACTGCTGGTTGGTCGGTGACGCGACCACGAACTCGGCACCCGCAGCCGCCAGACCCTCACGCAGGCGGCGCGCCATCGCATTGGCGCGTGCGGCCAACTCAAGGTACAGGCCATCCTCAAACAGCGCCTCGAACTGCGCGCCCAACACCAAGCCTCTGGCCAGGATCGCTCCGCGTTGCTTGATGAGATAGCGCGCATCGGTCTGCAGCGCCGGATCGACGATCACCAACGCCTCGCCCAGTAATGCGCCATTCTTGGTGCCGCCGATGTAGAACGCGTCAGCCAGCGCCGCCAGATCGGGTAACGACAGATCATTGCCCGGTGCGCTCAGTGCGACACCAATACGCGCACCGTCAACGAACAGCAACAAGCCATGACACCGGCAGAACATCGATAGCGCCTGCAATTCTGCGCGCGAATAGATCGTACCAAGCTCGGTACTTTGCGAGATGTAGACCAGTCTTGGCTGCACCATGTGCTCGCTGGTGTGCGCGGCCAGCACCGGTGCAAGCGCCTCGGCGCTGAGCTTGCCGTCCCGCGAGGGCACCGTCAGCACCTTGTGTCCGGTCGCTTCAATTGCGCCGGTCTCGTGAGTGGCAACGTGGCCGTGCTCCGTGGCGAGCAGCGCCTGATGCGGGCGCAGAAACGCCGACAGCGCCACCAGATTGGTCTGGGTACCGCCCGCCAACAGATGTACCGCCGCGTCGGGCTGCGCGCAGGCGTTACGGATCAACTGCGCAGCGCGCAGGCTATGACGATCCAGACCGTAACTGACGTTGCAGCCGGCATTCGCGGCGACCAGCGCCTGCAGCACGCGTGGATGTGCGCCATCACTGTAGTCGTTGCGAAAGTTCAAGCGCTGCTCGCCTGACGGGGCATCCATCACAGTCCCATGGCCGCCTGCGCCACAGCGCGGAACAGCGCACGGCCCTTATTCATCGTTTCCTGCCATTCCAGGTCTGGATCAGAGTCGTAGACCACGCCACCGCCCGCCTGCACGTATAGGTTGCCGTCCTGGATGACTGCGGTCCGGATGGCGATGGCGGTATCGGCATCGCCATGCCAGCCGATATAGCCAACCGCACCGGAATAGACGTTACGACGAACCGGCTCAAGCTCGCCGATGATCTCCAGCGCGCGGATCTTGGGCGCGCCGGACACGGTGCCGGCCGGGAAGGTCGCCCGCAACACATCGCTGTAACTCAGCCCCGCCTTCAGCGTGCCGGTGACTTCACTGACGATGTGCATGACGTGGCTGTAGCGTTCGATCACGAACGACTCCTTGAGCTGCACGCTGCCGGGCTCGGCGACCCGGCCGACATCGTTGCGACCCAGGTCGATCAGCATCACGTGTTCGGCGCGCTCCTTTGGATCGGCCAGCAACTCCTGCTCCAGCGCAAGATCCTGCTCGGGCGTGGTGCCGCGCGGACGCGTACCGGCGATCGGACGCACGGTGACTTCTCCATCGCGCAATCGCGCCAGGATCTCCGGAGAGGACCCCACCACCTGAGTACCGCCCACATCGATGAAATACATGTAGGGCGACGGGTTGAGCGCACGCAGCGCGCGATAGACATCGATCGGACGCGCACGGAACGGAACCCGCAGGCGCTGACTGGGTACCACCTGAAAAATGTCGCCAGCACGCACGTATTGCTGCGCCTTGCGCACCACCGCATGGTACTGCTCGCGAGTGAACGATGAGCTGAAATGGTGCTCATCGATCGCCTCGGAGATCTGCGCCTGTGGATACCCGGCACCGGCTTGGCGCAGCCGGTGTGACAGTTCGTCCAAACGTCGATGGGCGCGGGCAAACGCTTGCGGCTGATGCGGATCGGCATGCACGATCAGGTACAACCGGCCCTTGAGGTTATCGAACACCGCCAGTTCTTCGGACAGCATCAGCAAAATGTCCGGCGTGCCCAGTTCGTCGGGCTTGTCGGCGACGGCCAGACGTGACTCAATGTACTGGATGCATTCAAAGCCAAACCAGCCGACCAGACCGCCGGTGAATCCTGGCAGGCCATCGATCCGGGGCACCGAGTGCTGGGCACGTAGCGCCTCGACCTCGGCTAATGGATCGGCAACCTCGCGGGTCTGAACCACTTCGCCTAGCTCACTGACCTCCAGGGTGTGCCCACGGAAGCTGTAAACGCGCCGCGCCGGCAGCCCGATGATGGAATAGCGGCCAAAACGCTCGCCACCTTCAACGGATTCGAACAGGTAGGTATAAGGCCCATCGGCGAGCTTGAGGTAGACCGACAGGGGCGTGTCCAGATCGGACAGCACTTCGCGGACGACGGGGATACGGTTGTGGCCTTCAGCGGCCTGACGCTGGAACTGCTCTGCAGTGATCAAAACGGCTTTCCTTCCGAGAAACGGCGGCAATGACGTGACGGACGACGGCAACGGGCCACCATCGCCACCAGCGGCGAGCGGAAGGAAAGGAACGCGGGGTCGTCAGGCTGGACACCCCCTTACTTTAGCGCAACTGAGCTGCGGGTAGGGGGCGATGCACATCACCGGGAAAATCTTTCACGCACAAGGCCCACGCCTACGTAACAGCCCCAGCCACGGCTAGACCAGCGACGGCTGCATGCGCGGACAGCCAGGGGCGTCGTTGAACATAACGCCTGTCATCACCGTGTCACCCACGAGCCGGAACATAGAAGGCCATAGCAGGGACGATGGGCGGAGGCAGGATAAGCCTCCAACTTCTTGCTCGGGGATCGCGTCAGCGAACGCGATCCCCGTTTTTATGACGCGTCCGGCCACCGGCCACAGCCGAGCGACTCCGTGCCAAGATCCGCCGGAGGGTAAATTCGAGGCGTTCCTACGCTGTGCTACGAGGCGCCGGCAGACGACCGGCAGCAAAATCGGCCAGTGCCTGCCCTTGCATCCGATAGACGGTCCAGGTATCTAGCGCGATGGCACCGGCTGCGCGATAGAAGTCGATTGCTGGCTGGTTCCAGTCCAGCACCGACCATTCCATGCGTCCGCAGCCTCGTGCCACCGCCAGCTGAGCCAAGTGACGCAGCAGGGCCAGTCCGGCGCCGCAGCCACGGTGCTCGGGGCGTACGAACAGGTCCTCCAAATAGAGGCCGTTGCGACCCAGCCAGGTCGAGTAATTGAAGAAATAGACCGCAAAACCGATCGCCTCGCCGGCACGCTCACATACCAGCGCGTGCGCCGTGGCGCCTTCAGCGAACAGGCTGGCGCGCAGGTCCTCAATGCTGGCTTTGACCGCATCAGGCTCGCGCTCGTAGACCGCCAGTGCGGTGACCAGCGCGTGGAGCAGCGGCGCGTCAGCCGGCGTGGCAGCGCGGATGTGCAGCGCGCTCACTGGCAACCGGCCCCGGCCACCGCCGAACGCATCGCGTGGATTACCTCCGCATAGCCCTGTCGGTTGCCACCCGGCGCGTTGAAGATCGCCGAGCCCGCCACAAAGGTATCCGCGCCGGCCGCAGCGATCGCGGCGATGTTGTCGGCTTTGACTCCACCATCGATTTCCAGCCGGATCGGCTTGCCGAGTGCATCAATCCTGGCCCGCACCTGCTCGAGTTTGTGCAATGCCGAGGGGATAAAAGCCTGACCGCCGAATCCTGGATTTACCGACATCACCAGCACCAGGTCCAGATCGGGCAGCACCCAGTCGAGGATATCCACCGGGGTCGCCGGGTTGAGCACCAGCCCGGCCTGGCAGCCATGCGACCTGATCAGCTGGATGGTGCGGTGAACGTGACGACTGGCCTCGGGATGGAAGCTGATTAAGCTGGCGCCCGCCTCGGCGAAGTCTGGTACGATCCGGTCCACCGGCTCGACCATCAAGTGCACGTCGATCGGTGCGGTGATGCCATGCTTGCGCAGCGCTTGGCAGACCATCGGACCAATCGTCAGATTCGGCACGTAGTGATTGTCCATCACATCGAAGTGCACCCAGTCGGCACCCGCCGCAAGCACGTTGTCGACCTCCTCGCCGAGCCGGGCGAAGTCAGCGGAGAGGATGGATGGGGCGATGATGCAGTCGGACATAGCGGTTCTCGCAAAAGGCCAAAAGGCGGGCTAGCGCCGGCGCAGGCGCTGGATACGGTCGTAGGCAGCGTTGATCTCGCTGGCGCGGTGCTCGGCCTGGCGCCGCCGCTCCGGATCGGCCCGCGCGACCTTGTCGGGATGGTATTGCGACATCAGCCGCCGGTAGACCAGCTCAATCTCGGCGTTGCTGGCGTCGGCGCTCACTCCCAACGCGCGGTACGGGTCGTCGCGGCCGGCCTTAAACCAGCCAGCATCCACCGCGTGGCCGATCAGCAGGCCAAGCAGCCCCCCCAGCAGTGGCGAACCGCGTAACAGCAGCGCGCCGAGTAGAGCGCCGAGCAGTTTTCCGTACCAGGGCATGGGGTCAGGCGCGCGCGGGAGGGGGGCCAGAAGGCGGGTCGGCCAGTCTAACCGAAGGTTGGTTGACAGGCGCGCAAAAACCCGAGCGATGACGCCCGAAGCGCCGTACACTACGCGGCCCGCTGTGCAACCGCGGGCCCGCCGGGTCCCGGGGACAGCGCCATTGCGAAGTGCTGAGGAACGCCTGTGTCGACCACGCTGTTGCAATCCGATCTACCCGGCCTGCCGTTGCGTCACCGTGGCAAGGTCCGCGATGTCTTTGATATCCCGCGCGAACGCGTGCCGTCCGACGCGCCGCCCGGCGACTACCTGCTGATCGTCGCCACTGATCGCCTGTCCGCCTTTGATGTGGTGCTGCCCGACCCGATCCCGGGCAAAGGCGAGATGCTATGCCAGGTATCCAATTTCTGGTTCGGCAAGACCGAGCACCTGATGCCCAACCACCTCACTGGCATCGAGGTGGCCCAGGTGCTACCCGAGGGCGTGGACCCGGCGCTGTATGCCAAGCGCGCGGTGGTGACCCGCAAACTCAAGCCGGTACCGGTGGAGGCCATCGCTCGCGGCTATCTGATCGGCAGCGGCTGGAAGGATTACCAGCGCACCGGCAAAGTCAGCGGCATCGTGCTGCCGGACGACCTGAGCCAAGCTGAGAAATTGCCCGAGCCAATCTTCACGCCCTCGACCAAGGCCGCCATCGGCGACCACGACGAGAACATCGATTTCGATGCGATGGTGCGTAGCGTCGGCGCCGATCTGGCCGAGCGGGTGCGCGATGCGACCTTGCGGATCTATCGCTTCGCCGCCGACTACGCGGCCGAGCGTGGCATCTTGCTGGCCGATACCAAGTTCGAGTTCGGCACCGACGCCGATGGTCGTCTGTACATCATGGATGAGATGCTGACCCCGGACTCCTCGCGCTACTGGCCGGCCGATGAGTACAAGTTAGGTACCAGCCCGCCGAGCTACGACAAGCAATTCGTGCGCGACTATCTGGAGACGCTGGACTGGGACAAGACCGCGCCCGGCCCGACGCTGCCACAGCCGGTCATCGACCGTACCCGCGCCAAATACGCCGAGGCATTGCAGCGGCTGGCCGGCATCAGCGTTGATTGAACCCGCCACATCGGCCCGTGCAATCCCCAGAAGAAAGGCCGCGCGACTGCGCGGCCTTTTGACTATTCGCGCGCCATCGGCGGACGTGCCTTGCTTTCAGCTGGCGTTCTTGAGCGCGTGCTTGCGATCGCGCATCACCGCGTGGGTCTGCTGAACCTCCGGCAGCAGTCGCTGGATGTCCTGACGCGCCAGCGCGCTGGTGTTGGTGTCGCCTAGTGCATCACGGAACGCCCCCAGCAGCCGGTCTTCAGACTCCTCCAGCTCGGCAACGAAACCATAGGTGGTGTCACCCAACGAGGCGCGCAGCCGGCCATAGAGCTGCTGCATGCTGCCAACGAACGTTCCATGTTCGGCCGGAGTACCGCCAGCGGCACTGACCGTGGCGCTCAGTGAAGTGATGATGTCGGCCTTGCTCGCCGCGATGCGGGTAAACAACGCGGACAACTCTGCGTCCTTCACTTTGCCAGCGGCTTCGTTGTAGAACTCCTGACCATCGCGGGCGATCTGGATCAGGTCGTTGAGCGTATGGGTCGTCTTGTCATTCATCGCGTTGCTCCGTTTCAGATTGAGGCATGCGCCGCTAACGGCGCTGCGCATTGGAAAGTGAGACATCAAATGCTCACCTGCCATGCTCCACGGGCACCATGAAATGCGGGTGACCCCAGCGGGTCTCACGTTGACACGCGGCAAACGTTCGTCCGTCGTGGCCGGCCCGTAGCTGAACCGGATGCCATCGAACCGCCATCAAGGGTGGCGAAACGGCGAATTGGTTACGCGATTGTCATTGCACACCACCACATCGCATACGCAATCGAAGCGCGCAACCTGCTCAGGCCGCAGGCGCCACAGCCGCATCGTAGTTGCGACGGGCTTGCTGGATCTGCGGATGTGCCTGCGCGGCCCACTCGACCAATGCATTGAGCGGCGCCAGCATCGACCGCCCCAGCGTGGACAGCCGGTACTCCACACTCGGCGGCTTGGTTGGATAGACGTGGCGGGTCAATAGTCCGTCACGCTCCAGGTCGCGCAGGCTCTGGGTCAGCATGCGTTTGGAGATGTCCGGCAGCGCGCGCCGTAACTCGCCAAACCGCAACGGCCGCGCATCCAGCGCCATCAGCACCAGCGTGGTCCATTTGGCGGCGATATGATCGAGCACATCACGCACCGGGCAGTTCGCTTGCAGGTCAGCGTTGTGCAGGACTGAGGGGGCGATAATCGGGGGACGCATTGTTGGGGTTCCTTACCGGTAACCAAGAGAGCTGCAGCTGCCTGCTTATGCGGTGCCTACGCGGACTCTATTCTAGACCTTGTCTCACTACGGATCCTCGGTAGCAACCGCACACCCGCAGCTGTAACTCAATTCTCAACTTTTACAGGAGCCCGACCATGTCCGCGTCTTCCCCGCGCTTGCTTGTCACCGCCGCCACCGGCCAACTCGGCCGCAAAGTGGTCGAAGCACTGCTGAAGCACGTTCCCGCATCTGCGCTCGCCGTGACCGTGCGCGATGCTGACAAGGCCGCGAACCTTGCCGCCGCCGGTATAGACGTGCGCGTGGCCGACTACACACAGCCCGGCGACTGGGACGCCGCTTTGGCTGGCATTGAGCGCGTACTGCTGATCTCCTCCAGCGCGGTCGGCCAACGCACTCCCCAGCACCGTAACGTGATCGATGCGGCCAGCCGTGCCGGCGTCTCGCTGATTGCCTACACCAGCGTGCTGCACGCGGACCACAGTGCGCTCGCGCTGGCCCGTGAACATCGTGAGACCGAGTCGTTGCTGGAGGCTTCGGGTCTGCCCACGGTGCTGTTACGCAATGGCTGGTACACCGAGAATCTGACCGGCAGCCTGGCGCACGAGCTGGCCAGTGGAGTGCGCTTGGGTAGCGCAGGCGACGGCCGCTTTGCCAGCGCCACTCGGGCCGACTACGCGGCTGCCGCCACGCGCGTGCTCGTCGAGGAGGGCCACGCGGGCAAGACTTACGAGCTGGCAGGTGATACTGCCTACACGCTGACCGAGTATGCCGCCGAGGTCAGCCGGCTGTCGGGCAAGCCGGTGGCTTACCGCAACTTGCCGCAATCCGAGTACCGCGAGGCACTCATTAAGGCCGGCCTGCCGGCTCCGATCGCCGAGCTATTGGCTGACTCCGATGCCGCCGCGGCACAGGGTGCTCTGTTCGACGACGGGCGCCAGCTGAGCACGCTGATCGGGCGCGCGACCACGCCGCTGGCGGAAACACTCAAAGCGGCACTGGCTTAATCACATCAGACGTCCAGGCAGCAGCGGCTTGCGTCGCGGTGGAGATTCACTGACAAAAACCCGCCGAGATTGCAGCCGCTGCCGACGGTTAGCGGCTACAGGCATCAGCGCGATGTCGCGTTGGCGAACTCGCCGCGTTGTAATTGCTCAGCGCTGTTGCCTTGGGCGTCACGGGCCTTCAAGTCGGCCCCCTGCGCCGCCAGCGCATCGAGGATGTCCTTGCGCTGGAACAGTGCGGCATACATCGCCGCGGTCTGCCCGGCGTGGTTGCGCTGGTCCGGCGCACAGTCGGCGCGCATCAGCCGCCGTGCGATCGCCAGCTCGCCTTTGAAGATCGCGCCCATCAATGCGGTGTTACCGCGCCGGTCCTGTGCACAGGGATCGGCACCGGCGGCGAGCAGCTGTTCCACTGCCTCGCCATGACCGTGGTAGGCGGCCAGAATCAACGCGGTATAGCCCTTCTCATCGCGCGTATTGAGGTCGTAGCGAGCGGTGATGAACTCGGCAAGCATGTCCTGACGTCCCTCGCGCGCGGCATCGAAGAAATATTGCTTGAGCTGCGCCTGCACTTGAGCCGGGTTGGCCTGCGGCGCAGCGGCGGGCGCCGCGAAGGCACCCGTGGCGATGGCGCCCAGCACCATCAAAAGCAAGATCCGCATCATCGTTGACTCCCTGGGTACACAACGAAATCGGCAATGGGGCCGCCTGCGCTGACGGCTTGGAGACAGCGCGGCGCCGCGCCGTGGAAGCGATGCGCCGCACTTCGGCCGGATCAGTCCTGTAACGTCGAGGCGAGCTGACGCACCCGTGCCAGGTCGCCCTTGGCGACTCGGGTCACGCCGGCACCGTAGTCCGGGTCGGCCTTGTACAAAAAGGACAACATGATGTGTTTGCTCTCATCGTCGGTCGCCGCCAACGACTCGCCAAAACTTTGAATCAGGTCTTGTTGATCTTTCTTGCTGTAGGAACGGTATAGATCACCGGCCTGCTTGAAGTTCTGCTCGCGGGCAATTTTGGCCTGCTGGGTGGTGCCAGATAGCGGCAGCTGGCTGTAACGCGCCGCCTCGCTCTGCGCACGCGGCTGCAAGCGGCTAGGCTCATAGTTCACACCACTGCTACTGTGACCGGCGTTCATCGCGCCGTCCTGATTGCCGTTGTTGACCGCAACCCTGGGCGCGTTGATCGGCAGACTCAAGCCGTTGGCACCGACCCGGTGGAGTTGGGTGTCGGCATAGGAGAACAGCCGGCCTTGCAGCAAGCGGTCTTCGGATGGCTCAATACCGGGCACCAGGTTGGCCGGCGCCATCGCCACCTGTTCGGTCTCCTGGAAGTAGTTATCGACGTTGCGGTTGAGCACCATCTGCCCAATCTTGCGCTCCGGTACGTCGGGCCAGATCTTGGTGGCATCCAGTGGATCGAAGTCGTACTTGGCCAGGTCTTCCGGCGCAAGCACCTGAATGTACAAATCCCACTTAGGGAAATCGCCGTGCTTAATCGCATCGACCAGATCGTGGGTCATGTGACTGTAGTCTTTGCTTTGGACTTGGGCGACCTGCACCGGATCAAGATTCTTCAGGCCCTGCAGGCTCTTCCAATGGAACTTGACGTAGTGCACCTGACCCTGAGCGTTGACCAGTTTGTAGGCATGCACGCCATTGCCATCCATGAAACGGTAGCCAGCCGGAGTACCCTCGTTGGAATACAACAGGGTCAGCGTGCGGGTGGCCTCAGGCACATGCGAGAAGAAGTCGAAACGGCGCGAGTCGTCGTCCAGGTTGCTGCGCGGATCTGGCTTGAACGCGTGCACCATGTCCGGGAACTTGATCGCGTCGCGGATAAAGAAGGTCGGAAAGTTATTGCCGACCAGGTCCCAGTTGCCCTCGCGGGTATAAAACTTGGTGGCAAAGCCGCGTGGGTCGCGCAGTGTTTCTGGCGAATGATTGCCATGCACCACGGAAGAAAAACGCACAAACACCGGGGTCGTCTCGCCCGGTACGAACACCTTGGCAGTGGTCAGCTCGGACACATCGGCGGTAGCGGTAAATACACCATGCGCGCCGGTACCACGCGCATGCACGACCCGCTCGGGGATACGCTCGCGATCGAAGCGCTGCAGCTTCTGAATCAGCTGTACGTCCTGCAACAAGGTGGGGCCGTTTGGACCGGCCGTCTGTGAGTTCTGGTTGTCGCCCACCGGCGCGCCGTTGTCCCGGGTCAGCACGGATTGCGCCATGCCCGTGTGGATAAAAGCGACCTGCACCAGCAGGGTCGCCAGCGTCGATGTCCGGGCTCGCATATGTACTCCTTGGCTCGCAGTTGGATGAATCCTGCGCACAGCGTGCGCGAAGATTCACGTGGAGCAGGCAGCATCGATGAACGCGTGCCACGAAGGAATTTGTTTATTGCTATCGGATCGATAGACAAACCCGACATCATTGAGCCGCCGTTAGCGCGCGGAGGTCATGCGGTGATGCCCTCGCGCGCAAGTCGCGATGCCTACGGCAGGCCGGGTGGCGTTTTAGCCGATCACACGCCGGAACGGCGGCAACGCGTCGATGATGCGCCGGCCATAGCGGCGCGTGAGCAACCGCGAGTCGAGGATGACCACGCGGCCATGGTCGCTGGAACTGCGGATCAGCCGGCCGGCGAACTGGGTCAGCGTGCGCAACGCGTGAGGGATCGCGATCAGATTGAACGGGTTGAGCCCTCGGCTTTCCATCCATTCGCCCAGCGTGGCGGTCTGTGGATCGGTGGGCACCGCAAACGGCACTTGCGTGATGACTACCGTGGTGCAGGCCTCACCGGGTAGGTCAAGACCCTCACCGAACGAATTAAGCCCGAATAGTACCGAGCCCTCGCCGGCGCCGATCCGACGCAAGTGCTCACCAATCAGCTGGCTCTTGTTGCCCTCGCCCTGCACCAGCACACGGTTGCGCTGCACCACCGGCAGCAGGTCGGCGACTTTCTCCATTTTCCAGCGCGACGTGAACAGCACAATGCTGCCCTTGCCCCAGTCCAGTTCGCGTACCAGGTAGCGCGCAACCTCTCGCGGGTGGCCCTCACGATCATCGGGCGTGACCGGAAAACTCGGCACCACCAACTCCGCCTGATTAGGCAGGTCGAACGGCGAGCCAAGCGCGGCCAGCTCGGCATGCTCGGGGATGCCGTTGTCGATCGCAAAGGCCTGGAAGTCACCACCACCGGTCAGTGTGGCCGAGGTCATCACCACCGAATCGACCTCATTCCACAGCAGCTTGCGCAAGACCTGCGCGGCCGATACCGGCGAGCAGTGACAAACCAGATCGCCGTCGCGGGTCAGGGTGATCCAACGCGCCATCGGTGGCTGGCCCTCGCTGTCCTCGCGTCGCCAGCCGCTCCACAGTCCGTGCTGCTGCTCGACCATCTCCAGTGCCATGCCCAGGTTGCTTTGCAGCCGCTCGCGAGCGGCGTCCTCCTGCTTGGCTTTAGCGATGAGACCATGCGCGGCATGCACCCAATTGAGCAGTGCGCGGGTGTCCTCGCCGAGTTCGTCGATCGCCGGTCGCCAGTCCAGCGGCAGCTGACCATTGGGCGCGCGCCACTGCGGGTCGCGCTCGCTTGGGTCCGGTTTCCAGGCCAGCTCCACCGCCGCGTGGAAGGCCTTGAGCTGCTTGTTCACGCGCGCGGCCAGCTCAATCGCTTCGTTGGGCAGCAGATTGCCGATCTTGTCCTTGTCGATCGCGCGGTAGGCCGCGGCGATCAGCATCTGCAACCGCCCGGTGCGGCGCGCCATTTCATCCAGCGGCAGGCTGGCGGCTCCTTGATCGATCGCCACCCCGGCAATGTGATGGCCCTCGTCGAGCACCAGCAGCATGTCCGCGGGCGGGGCGATCAGCGGCTGGCCGTTGTCGGCATCGCCGAGCGACAGCGCCGACAGCAGCAGCGCATGGTTGGTCACCACGACCTGGGCCTCGCGTACGTCACTGCGTGCCTTCAGCACCGGACACTGCGCTGCGTGGCTGCAACGCCGGCCGGCACAACCCGAGGCCGGTGTGGTGATGCGCAGCCGCAACGGCACGGACACTGGCTCGGGCGCTTCGTCCAGATCGCCGTTCCATATGCGATCGGCGTAGGCCTTGGCCAGGCGGTGGGCGATCTCGGCATCGGCCGGGCTGAGCGGCCGGTCGTACACCACCTGCTCGTCTTCGAACATGGATTCCTGGCCGGTCTGCCCGTGCAGCTCGGTGGCGTTACGGGTGCACAGGTAGCGGGTGCGCCCCTTGGCCAGGGCCACCGTCGCTTCCAGCCCGGTCGCCTTCAAGAACGCGGGAATGTCGCGTTCGACCAGCTGCGACTGCAACGCCACCGTGCCGGTACTGATGACCAGTTTCTTCTTGACCGCCAGCGCGATCGGCAGACCCGCGGTCAGATACCCCAGACTTTTGCCGACCCCGGTCGGCGCCTCGACCACGCCGATCCCATTGGAAGTGGCCAGCGCGCGCGAGACCACGCCGATCATCTGGCTCTGCGCACGGCGCGTGGTAAAACCCGGGGTGTTGGCTTGCAGGCTGGCGTAGACCTTGCGGATGCTGGCCTTCAACGCCTCATCGAGCTGGCGTCGGGGAGCGGACGGGGGCGTGTCCGGACCCGGACTGGCGGCTTCATTCATCCCGGCATTTTCTCATGCCCGATCGCAACGGCTGCAACGCATCGGCCCGGCCCTGCCGTGCCCCATAGCTGTCTCGCTGCCGGCACTCGGCCAGACGCCCGCCGGATCCAGCCTACGCGCGCGTCGCCAGCACGCCACCGACCAGCATCGCCGCACCCAGCACCCGCAGGCTCACGGCCCCCCCTGGGCGCCGAACCGCTGGTATACCAAACCGGCGCGGTTGACCGCGGCCAGTTGCGTTGGATGCGCCACGCTCCACAGCCCCTGCCCGGTGCAGATGGCACCAGAGATCGCCAGTAGCACCGAACGCAGCGGAAAGAACACTATGCCTGAACGTTTCATCGTGCTTGCGACCGCTGGGTATGGGGATGCGACCAGACTACGGCAGGTAACGTCCGCTGCCGCGCCCAGGTCAGCAAAACCATGCCGACGATGAGCGCGGCCATCGTCGGCAGCGCATCGGCGCCGATCACCCGCACCAGGGTCAATGTCATGCTCATGGTCACTCAGCGGCGTTGATGTTCCGAATGCCTCAATCCTCGCCAACCAGCAGTGCGTCGTGCGCGCGCAACGCCTGGTAAACCGGCGCGGTGTCCGGGCGCACCCCGTGCCAGCGCTCGAAGCTCTCCGCGGCCTGCTCCACCAGCATGCCAAGCCCATCGAAGCTGTTACGGCACTGCGCCGCGCGAGCCCAGGCCAGGAACGCGATCGCGGCATCGCCGTAGTTGAGGTCAACTGCGGTGGTCAGACTGTTGACCAGCGAGCGCGGCAACACGAAGGCCGCATTGGCCTGGCGCCCGGCCGACGTTGAGTTAACGATCAGCTCAAAGTCGCCCAGCTCGTGCAGATCCTCCCAGTAGCGCGTGATCGCGCGGCCCGGCTCGCCCAGCACGTCGCTGAGCGCGTCGGCGCGCTCAGGGGTGCGGTTGACGATCACCATCTCCAGCACGCCGGCCTCCAGCAGCGCCGGCGCCACCCCACGCGCGGAGCCGCCGGCGCCGAGCAACAGCACGCGACGGCCGCGCAGGTCCAGGCCATGGCGGTCGGTCAGATCGCGTATCAGTCCGGCGCCGTCGGTGTTGTCGCCATGCCAATGATCGCCAACCCGCAGCAGCGTGTTGACTGCACCGGCGCGACGGGCACGTTCACTGAGTTCGGTGGCCAGCGCGAAAGCGCGTTCCTTCAGCGGCAGGGTGACATTGGCCCCGGCGCCGCCGCTGGCGGCAAAGCGCTCCAGCGCTCCCGCGAAGTCCTCAGGCTCGGCATCAATCGCACCGTACTCCAATGCAATCCCATGCGCGCGCGCGAACGCGGCGTGGATGCGCGGCGACAACGAATGGGCGACGGGGTGACCAAACACGGCGTAGTGGGAGACAGGCATGCAGGTTCTCGATGAAATGTAGGGATGCGCTGACGACCCCAGCCGCTCACAGCGCACGCTGGTGGCGAGTTTACTCCGGCATTGCCGATACGACGGATACCCTTTTGGCATTCCTCAATAGACGTCGCGACGGTAACGTCCCTGTGCCGCTAGCATGTCTAACGTGGCCTCACCGAGCTGTCGGCGCAGTTCCACATCCACCGCCTGGGCCATGCCCCGCAGGCTGCCACAGACGTGGATCACCGCACCGCGCGCGAGCCAGTCATGCAGCGCGTCAGCCGCCTCACGCAACCGATCCTGCACGTAGATCCGCTGTGCCTGATCGCGTGAAAACACCCGATCAAGCCGGTGCAGATGCTGCTGTGTTTGCCAGGCCTCCAACTCATCGCCGAATAGCCGGTCGTGAGCTGTCCGGCGCTCGCCAAACAACAGCCAATGTCCGGGCTCGCCGGCACGTTGCGCCTCGGCCAGCAGACTGCGCAGGCCGGCGATGCCGGTGCCCGTGCCGATCAGCAGCATGGGCGCGCCAACCTGGCGGTGGAACCCGGGGTTGTCACGGACCCGCGCCTGTAGCCACCCGCCGACCGGCGCGTGCTGCACCAGCCAGGCCGAACCTACGCCGGGACGACCGGCCGGGTCGTGCACCCGCCGCACCACCAGCTGTAACACCCCGTCGTCGACCACCGAGGCAACCGAATATTCACGCATACCCAGCGGTGTGAGCGCGTCCAGCCAAGCCTGCGCAGTCGGCCGCGCGCGGGATGCGGTAGGTGCCTCCTCTGGCAGCGTCCGCAACGCGGCAGCCCGCGCCAGCGGCTGTATGTGCCCGTCGGCATGCACCGGCGTGGCGGGGTCCAACCCCCACGCTTGCAGACAGGCATGCACCTCGGCCTCGGCCTGCTGTGGTTGGATCTGCAAAATGTCGCCGGCCCGCCAGTGCGCACCCTGTGGCGGCGCCAGGTCGATCCGCCAGACCGGGCTACCCACGCTGCCAGGGTTAAGCCAATGCCGGCCTAGCAGCCGCCAACCGGCCAGCGCCGGCCGCGCCACATCCAAAGGCATAGACTGTGCACCCGTCAGCTCGCCCAATCGTGTTTGCCACAGCGCCAGCGCCTGCGGATCGGCATCATTGACCTCCACCGTGGGGAACAACGCGCGTGCGCCCTGCGCCACCAACCAGTCTTCCAATCGACGCGCAAACCCACAAAAGTGCGTGTACTGGCGGTCGCCTAGTGCCAGCATTGCATAGCTCAGCCTAGGTAGCGCATGGAGCTGCTCCAGCAGAGTACGCTCGACCCTGCGCGCGCTGTCTGGCGGCTCACCGTCACCAAAGGTGCTGACCACAAATAAAGCCTTGCGCGCCGTACCCAACAGAGTCGGTTCCAGTTGCCCCAGGGGTCGCACTTGGACCGCCCATCCGACCGCGTGCAACTGCCCGGCAGCCTGCCAGGCCAAGCGCTCGGCCACCCCGCTCTGACTGGCAAATCCAATCAGCCACGGCTCATCGCCGGTCGCATCAGGCACCCACGCGGCACGCGCGTGGCGCAGCGCGCGCTGCTTGCGACGACGGTCCAGATAGAGCAGCCAACCCGTGACGAAGAACAGCGGCATGCAGGCCGCCGCCAGCATCCACACGATGCGTCCGGGCAGGCCAAAGAAACCACCGGTATGCAGCGCATAGACGCTACTGAGCAGCTGCCGACCCGCCGGCAGACTGGCGTAGCGCTCGTAGCGCAACACTCGCCCGCTGGCCCCATCGATGTCGATCAGGTCATAGGCGCGCGCATGTGGCGCGTCGGGTGCGCGGTAACGAACCGTGACCTGAGCG
>Cebus_capucinus_imitator_PRJNA485217_SSR047__coassemble_1091_pt1 | contig 28084 bp, 23 predicted proteins | sample Cebus_capucinus_imitator_PRJNA485217_SSR047__metabat2_high_PE_004 | metagenome-assembled genome bin Cebus_capucinus_imitator_PRJNA485217_SSR047
CGCTCATTCAACCGAACCAACGCGTCGTGCGCCGCCAGCGCCGGCCGTCCAGCAACACCGCGCTGCTTCAGCCAGGTCAGCACCGCTGCTTCTTCGGCCTGCTTCTGAGCACCGGCGTCGATTCGCCGAAAACCGTCCAACTGCCCTTCGAAGTTTTTAGCGACGTTGTTCCAGCCCGCCAACAGGCTGGCGTACTTGACCTGAATGTCAGGATCTCGCTTGCCTGCGGCCTCGACCAGCGCGATCAAATTCTTCAAATGGCGCGCAACCGTGGGGTAAGCCCAAGTAGCCGTGCTATCGAACTCGGCGGCCAACGCATAGCGGTTGGTGCGACCGGGATACCCGGCCACCATGACGAAGTCGCCCGCGCCCAGCGGTTGATCGGCGAACTTCAGCCAGTGCTTAGGCGCATAAGGTACGTTGTCTTTAGCGTATGCCGCCGGTTTACCGTCCTTACCCACGTAGGCGCGATAGAAGGAGAAATCACCGGTGTGGCGTGGCCACATCCAGTTGTCGATATCGCCGCCAAACTTGCCGACGCTGCTGGGGGGCGCATAGACCAGACGCACGTCTTTGATTTCCAGGTTCTTGAATAGCCGATAGGTGTTGCCGCCAAAGAAGCTGAAGAGCTGGCAGCGGTAACCCGGCTCAGCCTCACACTGAGCGATCTGGGATTTGTCGAACGCTTCTAGCGCCTGAGTACGCCGCAGCGGGTCCCCACCGGCGGCGGCCAACGCTGCCTTGGCCTGTGCGGTGACATCGGTGATCGTGTCAAGCACGTAGATGCGCGCGTTCGGCCCGGCACTGAGTTCCTCGCCCAGGGTCGACGCATTGAAGCCATCTTCGATCAGGTTCTTCGTCGGCGTGGAATTGAGCTGAATCGCGCCATACGCGCAGTGATGGTTGGTCACCACCAGCCCCTGCGGCGAGACAAAGCTGGCGGTGCAGCCGCCCAAGGCCACCACCGCCCCCATCGGGTCGCCGGTAAGATCCGTCAACTGCTGGGGCGAAAGCTTCAGGCCAGCTTGCTGCAACTGGTCAGCGATCTCCGGAAGTTGCTGCGGCACCCACATGCCCTCCGCCGCCTGAGCAGTACTGGCAGCTCCCAGGGCGACAGCGACGGAGACGGAGACGGCGAGCAGCGACATGCGCATCGGGATGATTCCAGATGAAAGGAATTAACGATTCTAACCGCAGCTTTCCCGTCTTCGACGCATGACCGATGGCAGGGTTGCCCACGCCCTGCCAGCACGCGGGTAGAACGGATATTGCCCCCGCAGAACAGTGCTTAAGCCTGCGGCGGTCGCGATCTTCCTAACGCCGGATCGCTACGGCTGGGCTGGCCGGTTTCAAGATGCCCCGCTAGCCGGCGCCGGAAGCTTCCGTCGAGCGTATCGACCTCCAGGTCGTACCAGTAATCGCTAGTGGCTAGCGCGTAACGCAGCTCAGTGCGCCCCCCCGCCTCGAGTACGACCTCATGCGGGGTTGGATCGCCGTAATCAATCGCACGCACCCGCAGCGTGCACGCCGCGCGACCGCGATTACCCAGTTCAATCACCAACGTGCCCTGTGCGCTACGTGCTTCAAGCCACGGTGCAGCACCACTGTGAGCCAGCAGCGTCGGATCGCCAGCCAATTCACGCAAAAAACCGTTGGGTCCATGCACGGCCAACGCATAAGCGCGGCCTTCGCTTAAACCATAGGGCACATCTTCTAGCTTACTGCCGGGCGATACCGTGTAATACCAAGGCCCCAACACACGGTCAGCGGCGTAAACATTGAACACTGCGGCCGCCGTTCCAGCGTTGACCAGGGACAGCCGCAACGCCTGCCCCGCCACAACGCTGTCACCATGTACCTGCAGATCGTACGGCAGCGCGCGCGCCGGGCGTTGACCCGGCTCCTGCTGCGGCTGTTGCTGATCAGCAGGCGCGGCAGGCTCAGGCAATTGGGCGATCGCGGCGGTACGCCTGAGATAATCCGACACATCGGGCAAGGCAGACCATGCCGCCCCATCGGGATCTTGGAAGTCGAAAACGTCCGCAAGATTTCCCGTTACCGCACGTCGCCACGGCGTGATGTTTGGCTCGGCGACACCAAAACGAGTCTCCAACAAACGTAGTACCGAGGTGTGATCAAATACCTGCGAGTGCACCCAGCCGCCCCGTGTCCACGGCGATACCACCAACAACGGCACACGCACCCCCAACCCCACTGGCACACCCAAATAGCTTTCGCCCTTCACATCCACATCGCTGCGCCCCATCCGCGAATCAAGCGCCGGCAGCGGTGCCGGCACGTGATCGAAGAAGCCGTCATTCTCATCGTAATTGATAATGAGCGCGGTCTTAGCCCATACCGCCGGATTGTCCGTTAGAGCTTCGATCAGCCGCGCAGTCAAAGATTCGCCATAAGCAGGCGGAGCCTCTGGATGTTCGGTATAGGCGGTTGGAGCGACGATCCAGGACACTGCGGGCAAGCGATCGGCGCGCACGTCCGCTGCGAATGCCGCCACCAAATGCTCGGCCTGACTGGTGGCGGCATTATCTGCATTGGAACCAGTCACCCAAGCACGCGCCCGCCGATAACGTTCGCTGTGAGGATCAAGGCCACGAAACTGGCGGAAGTAAGCCAGCGAATTGTCGCCAAAGTTGTCGTACTCCTGGTAGACGCGCCAATCGATGCCCGCCTGCTGCAAACGATCCGCGTAAGTCATCCATCCCGGTGCCTCGTAACCAGGCTTGTCACGGGTCATGTCAGCGGTCCAGTTGCCGTCATCGGCGTTTTCCACCGCCTGAGCCCGCATGTCACCCACACTCAGGCCGCTGGTACCGCTGAATAGATACATCCGATTTGGATTAGTTGGCCCGTGTAACGAACAAAAATAACCGTCGCAGACGGTAAAGGCATCGGCCAACGCATGGTAGTAGGGAATATCCTGTCGAGAAAAATGCCCCATCGTCAATTCGCCTTTATAGGCGACCCAGCAGTCGTACTCCTGCCAGCGACGAGGATCTTGGCCGGAGATGCCCTTCCAGGAGTGATCCAAACTTTTAATGAGTGGCGCACGGGTATTGGTTAGAAAAGGAAATGGCGCAATCCGACGCCCATCTGCGGCCGGCTGACGCCACACCGGCAGACCATCGCGCAAGGTCAGCGCGCGCGTATCACCGAAGCCACGCACACCACGCAACGTGCCGAAGTAGTGATCGAACGAACGATTCTCCTGCATCAGGATCACCACGTGTTCCAAATCCTCCAGCGTGCCCTTGCGTCGTTGTGCCGGTAATGTCAGTGCACGCCCGATTGAGGGAGGTAGTGCTCCTGCCGCGGCAAGCGCAGCGATGCGCTGGAGAAATTGACGGCGGCTATGAGTCTGCATTTTCTGGTGCGCCTAAAAAAAGTAGAACAACCGCCTTGTATAAGCAGCATATAAGGCATTAATGTGACACGACCTATTTTCATCACACCGTCACATTCCCGACGCAGCCTATGCCGCCGGGGTAGTGGTGTGGCAGCGATGTCCGATCCCGTCCCCCTCGACGCCCCACGAAGAGGATTCATCGATGCAGTCTTTGCTCCTCCGTAAAGCAGCCCCCCTCGCACTTGCAATTGCCGTTTGTTCAATCTTGGCTGTGCCAACAGCGTCCGCCGAACAGACGGATAATAATAATACTGACACTGATACTGACACTGATGCCGCTGTAAAACAGCTGGATGCAATTTCCGTGGTGGCCCCCGGCAGCACTCGTCAGGTGCAGACGGTTACCCAGCAGGACATTGAGCGGCTGATGCCGGGCAGCAGTCCGCTCAAGGCCATCGACAAGTTACCCGGCGTCCAGTTCCAGTCCGCCGACGCTGGCGGCGCTTATGAATGGTCCACCGCGATCTATTTGCATGGCTTTGACCAGAGTCGATTGGGTTTCACCTTAGATGGTATCCCGCTGGGCAACATGAGCTATGGCGTAACCAACGGCCTATCAATCACCCGTGCCATTAGCTCAGAAAACATTGGTTCGGTCGAACTTGCACAGGGCGCCGGCGCACTTGGAACCGCGTCAAACAGCAATCTGGGTGGCACACTGCAATTCTATTCAGCTGATCCAGATCCACAATCCGGCGCTCGAGTTACGCAAACCATGGGCTCGGACAGCACTGATCGCACGTTCGTCCGCTTCGACACCGGCGATCACGATGGATTTTCGGCCTATGCGTCCTTTGCTGACTCCAGCGCAGAAAAATGGAAAGGTTCAGGCAAGCAGGAATACCGCCAGGCTAACCTAAAGGCTGTGTATAACTGGGGAGACGGCAACAAGCTGAGTCTGTTTGTGGACAATTCACGACGCCGCGAAGCCGACTATATGGACCTGTCGCTAAAGAGCCAAAAGGCGCTCGGCTGGGATCTGGATTACAACTGGAATCTTGGACTACAAATGGCCAAAGCCTATCAGGCCACCGGCGCCTACAGCGGCGTGGCCAACGGTTATCCAGCCAGCCTGTCCGCACTGGGCGACGACTACGATTGGCTCGATGCCGATTACGCATGGGGTGCGGGTCTTCGCGACGACACACTGACCGGACTGAGCGGCCTGTTTAACCTAGGCGAAGCCACCCTCGATGTGACCGGGTACTACCATCACGACGCGGGTGAGGGCCAGTGGGTTACCCCCTATGTAGCATCGTCCGACACCATGCCACTGTCGATGCGGACCACTGACTACACGCTCAACCGCTATGGCATCACCAGCGCGTTGAAATTTAGCGTGGATAACCACGACATCGAAATCGGTTTGTGGGCGGAAAATAACAAGAACTCTATCGGCCGCAACTATTATTCTTTAGACGGGGCGGTGACTTCTTTCTATTGGTACTCGCGACACCAGACACCGTTCTACCGAGACTTCCTGCAGGAATACGACACCTGGACTCGGATGTTTTACGTACAGGACACGGTCCACCTGCTTGACGATCGGCTGACCCTTAACTATGGCGCCAAAGCCATCAGCACCACCACCCGCGCCCATTCCCTGGTGACCACGTCATCCTACGCAGAAGGCAAAATCACTGCCAGTGATAACTTTCTGCCACAACTCGGTGCGAGCTACAAGCTAGACGATCAGCAAGATATCTACGGCTCTTACAACGAGAACATCGCTGCCTACGGATATAGTCCATTCTCAGTTTCACAGAGCACCTTCAACACCATAAAATCCACGCTCAAACCCGAAAAGTCGCAAACCGTGCAGGTCGGCTGGCGACGCCACGACGACAAGTACGAGTTCTCAGTCGGACCATACTTCACCCGCTTCTCCAATCGACTGCTGACCATCAGCCCATGTAGCGCGATCCAGACTTGCTCTTCGCAATTGGCTAATGTCGGCGCCGTCAACAGCACAGGTTTGGACCTGGCACTGATCTGGAAGCCAGTCACCGGATTGAGCTGGCTCAACACGCTGTCCTGGAACCGCTCCAAATACGAGAACAACTACACTAACAGCGGACTGGTTGAGACCGCCGGAAAATATGTCGTCGGTCTGCCGCAATGGATGTTCTCCTCCAGCGTGGACTACACCCTGCACAACTGGCGGCTCTCGCTGGACGGCAAATACACTGGCAAACGCTACATCTCGTATCTCAACGACTCGGATGTGCCTGCCTATTGGTTGTTCAACGCGGGCGTCAAGTACGACTTCGGTCGTATCGGCGTGTTCACCGACCTGAGCCTGAGCCTGAATGTGACTAATTTGGCCAATAAGCGTTATTTCGCGACCACCGGCACCAACGGCTATGTGGCCAGCGATCCGGATGGTACCGACCAAACGCTGATGGCGGGCGCGCCGCGACAAAGCTTCTTTACCCTGGACGCACGCTTCTGATCGCGGTCGTCCCGGCGGGGCTTTCAATCACCGGGCGCGATGGGGGACGCATTAAGATCCCCCATCGCGGCGGCTCCTCACCCTGAGGCCACCCAACAGTTTTACAAGCAACTATAATCGTCGCCCTATTCCCTACCCCGCTGGCGGGCGATCGATGGCAGAGATGATGAGGGCGCTGGTCAAGCGCGAAGCAGCCAGGGGAATCTGGCTTGAGCAGGTTCAGGTTCCTACACCGGGCCCCAATGATGTGCTGATCAAGCTCGAAAAAACCGCCATCTGCGGCACCGACCTGCACATTTATCTGTGGGACGAATGGAGCCAGCGCACGATCAAACCAGGGCTGACCATTGGTCACGAGTTCGTCGGGCGCATCGCTCAACTGGGTTCGGCAGTCACCGGCTATCAGGTCGGCCAGCGGGTCTCGGCTGAGGGGCACATTGTCTGCGGCCATTGTCGCAACTGTCGCGGCGGCCGTCCGCATCTATGCCCGAATACCGTCGGCATCGGCGTTAATGTCAACGGCGCCTTTGCCGAATACATGGTAATCCCGGCCTCCAACCTGTGGCCCATCCCCGACCAGATCCCGTCCGAGCTGGCCGCGTTCTTCGATCCCTACGGAAACGCGGCACACTGCGCGCTGGAGTTCGACGTGATCGGCGAGGATGTACTGATTACCGGTGCCGGCCCGATCGGCATCATCGCTGCCGGCATTTGCAAGCACATTGGCGCGCGTAACGTGGTGGTCACTGACGTCAACGACTTCCGTCTCAAGCTGGCGGCCGATATGGGCGCAACCCGCGTGGTCAATGTCGCCAATGTTTCGCTCAAAAGCGTGATGGCCGATCTGCACATGGAAGGCTTCGACGTTGGGTTGGAGATGAGCGGCAATCCGCGCGCGTTCAACGACATGCTCGACTGCATGTACCACGGCGGAAAAATCGCGATGCTAGGGATCATGCCCCGTGGTGCGGGCTGTGATTGGGACAAGATCATTTTCAAGGGACTGACCGTACAGGGCATCTATGGCCGCAAAATGTACGAGACTTGGTACAAGATGACTCAGCTGGTCCTATCCGGATTTCCACTCGGCAAGGTACTCACCCACCAACTACCGGTAGACGACTTCCAAAAGGGATTCGACCTGATGGAACAGGGTAAAGCGGGCAAGGTCGTACTTAGCTGGAACTGAGCATGTCGGCGTGCGGCTAGAGGGTCGCAGGCTGGGGCTCGCGGACACCTCGGCCCATTGGATCGCCCCACTACGGCTACTCGAGCTCCTTGCTCATCTATCGCGAGTAAATCACATAACACGAAGGGCGCCTTACGGTGCCCTTCGTGCTCGCTTACAGGCCCGGCGCGCTTAGAGCCCGACCGTCGCAGTCACCACCACACGATCACCGGCATTGTTGCCACCTACACGCTCACCGGCCTTATTGGTATCAATGTAGGCCACCGACAATGTCAGCGGACCAAAGGTCTTGCCAACGCTCACTGAGTAATCGGAGTAGTCCTCAATCCCAGCCTTGTCGCTGAACATGCTGCGCCCGTAGCTGGCGCCGATCGTGAACTGGTGCGGTAGCGACCAATTGCCTGCGAGCGCCGCGTAGTAGCCATCTTCGCCAGACGCCCACGAATCATTGGAGTATGCCAGCGTCACGGTGTAGGTCTTGAAGAAGGTTGTTTTGGTGATCAACTCGTTCCAGTCCAGATCACTGGCGTCGCTGTAGGTATAGCGATTAACCATTACATCAAAGTTGACCTTGTCGCCGACGTTGGTGTTGTAACCGACGAAGAAGTCACGCTCCCAGTTCGTGTCGCTGGTATCAAATTGGACATTGGAGGTCCAAGCGCCGGCATACAAGCCGAACTTGGAGGTGTAAGTGGCACCTGCCTGGAACGCCGGATCCTCCTCGGTCTGCGAGATACCGCGCCAGACGTAGTCGGTGGTCGCGGCCAACGTGGCGCTGAAGGGCTTGTAATCGTCAGCACCTTCGTCCTGAGCGAAAGCGGCGGTGGAGACGGAGGACAATGCAAGCAGCAGCGCACAAGCTAGCGTGGACGACTTCATCTTCATGGGGCCTAACTCCTGGGGCGGTGAGCGGAGGGAACTGCGGGTCGTGAAACAGCGCGAAATTCCGTTGATTTACGGATTTTTAACTGACCCCGCCTTGCGGTGCAACAGCCGTTGCATCCGTTACGTTCCGACCCTGCCCCAAACCCGTCCGAACACGCCCTGGCCTGTCTCAACCGTATCTCATTAATGCCCGGCCACGACTGGGAAAATGCCATACCGACGCGCGGCAAGCGTCACCGACTGTCCTGCCGCATAGTGGCCAACAGCGGCCGGAAGCTCCAGCTCGACCTCGCCCACCTGCTCCAGCTGAGCCCGTACGCGCAGCCGCGCGCCACTGCGCTGGGCCGAAACGATGGTCGCCGGCCAGCCTTCCGACGCCGGAACCAGATCCTCTGGCCGGACATACAGATCCACCCGCCCCGCAGCGACAGACTCTTCCAGCGGCAGTGACACCCCCGCCACATCCAGATATCCGCCCTCGACCCGCCCGCCAATGCGGTTGACCGCCCCCACGAACGAATAGACGAATGGCGAGGCCGGTCGGTCGTAAACTTGCGCCGGGCTGTCGAGCTGCTCGATCCTCCCGCCATTAAGGATTGCCACCCGGTCGGCCAGTTCCAACGCCTCCTCCTGGTCATGGGTGACAAACACGGTGGTCAACCCTGTCTGCTTATGCAATTCACGCAGCCAACGTCGCAGATCTCGCCGCACTTGCGCATCGAGCGCGCCAAACGGCTCGTCGAGCAACAGCACACGCGGCTCAATCGCCAGCGCGCGTGCCAACGCCACGCGCTGACGCTGTCCGCCGGACAGCTGGGTTGGATAACGGCGCTCCAGGCCTTGCAGCTGCACCAGCGTCAACAGCTCATGCACGCGCTCGCGGATACGCGACTCGCGCCAACGTGGCTCACCACGGCGCACCCGCAGCCCAAAGGCGATATTTTCAAAGACAGTCATGTGTTTGAACAGCGCATAGTGCTGGAACACAAAACCGACTCGGCGCGATTGCACACTCATCCCCGTGGCGTCTTCACTGCCAAACAGCACCTGACCATCGTCGGCATATTCCAACCCGGCGATGATCCGCAACAATGTGGTCTTACCCGAACCCGAAGGCCCGAGCAGCGCCAGCAGCTCGCCCGGGCGAATGTCCAGGTTGATCGCGTCAAGCGCAGTGAAGTCATCGAACTGCTTGCGCAGCTCCCGGATACGGATGCCGATGCTCATGCGACGGTCCTCAATGGCGGCGATTGGCGGCCAGCGATTCGCCGTGCCGCCATTCTAGATAAGTTTTCAATGCCAGCGTCAACAGCGCACTGAGTGCTAGCAACGAGGCGCAGCCGAACGCCGCGCTATAGGCGTACTCGTTATAGAGGATTTCCACATGCAGCGGCAGCGTGTTGGTGCGTCCACGAATATGCCCGGATACCACCGAGACCGCACCAAATTCGCCCATCGCGCGCGCGCCGCACAGCAACACACCGTACAGAAGCCCCCAACGGATATTCGGCAGCGTCACCCGCCAGAACATCTGCCAGCCACCCGCTCCGAGACTGAGCGCAGCCAATTCCTCATCGGTACCCTGCTGTTCCATCAACGGCATTAGCTCGCGGGCGATGAACGGGAAGGTGACGAAAGTGGTTGCCAGTACGATTCCCGGCAACGCAAACACGATCTTTGGCAGCTGCACCAAGGTCTGACCCAGCACCGGCAGGGTCACTGTCCAGCCTTGATCAATCAACGGCCAGAACCAACCCGAGCGACCAAATAGCAGGATAAAACTCAGGCCTGCCACCACCGGCGAGACCGAAAACGGCAGGTCAATCAGGCTCACCAGTAGCCGCCGGCCGCGAAAGTGGTGCTTGCTCACCGCCCAGGCCGCAGCCACACCGAACACCAGGTTCAGCGGGATCACGATTACAGTCACCAGTAGCGTCAGCTTGATCGCGGCCAGTGCATCAGGATCGCTGACCGCCTTCCAGAATACCTGCATGCCCGCACGCAGCGCCTCTGCGAACACCAGCACCAGCGGTAAAAGCAAAAAACACAGCAAAAACGCCAGCGCGCCGCCCGTAAGCAGCCAGCGCGCCCAGCGCGGCTCGGTAGTCGCAGCAGCGACGAGATCGTAAGACCGGCGAGCCGGCATCGACTGCTCCTGCAGTTGCGTGATCAGGGAGGATATGGCCTGGCTCATGCTACCGCCCGCCACGACGCTGCAACCGGCCCTGCAGACCGTTCACCAGGAGTAACACCACAAACGACAGCAACAGCATTGCCGTGGCAATTGCAGTAGCGCCGGCGTAATCGAACTCCTCAAGCCGGATAGTGATCAGCAACGGCGCGATCTCGGTTGAATTAGGCATGTTGCCCGCGATGAAGATCACCGAGCCGTACTCGCCCACACCGCGCGCAAACGCCAACGCGAAGCCGGTCAACACGGCCGGCCACAAGCTCGGCAGCACGACCCGCCACACCGTCTGTAGGCGACCCGCGCCGAGCGTGGCCGATGCCTCTTCCAATTCACGTTCGCTCTCGGTCAGCACCGGCTGTACCACACGCACCACAAATGGCAGTCCCACAAACACCAATGCCACCACAATTCCGAGCTGGGTGTAGGCAACCTTGATACCAAGCAGCTCCAGCCAGCGCCCAACCCAGCCGCTGCTGCCGTACAGCGCGGTCAACGCGATACCGGCAACTGCAGTAGGCAACGCGAACGGCAAGTCGATCATCGCATCGAACAAGCGCCGCCCTGGGAACGTATAACGCACAAAGACCCATGCCACCCAAGTGCCAGCGACCGCATTGAATGCAGCCGCCGCCAGCGCGGTGAAGAAACTCAATTTCAGCGCAGCCAGTACCCGTGGCTCGCTCCACACCTGCCAGATCCCGCTCCAACCCAATCCACTGGTTTTGACAAACACGCCTAACAACGGGATCAACACAATCAGCCCGAGCCAAGCAAGCGTAATCCCCAGGCTCAGCCCGAGCCCGGGGATCACACGACGGCGCGGCGGCTTGGGCGTCTGGGATACCACACTAACCGACATGAGAAATCGCTTACTTGTTGGCCTGGATCTGGTCGAAGATGCCACCATCGGCGAAGTGCTCAGCTTGCGCCTTCTGCCAAGATCCGAACACCTGATCGATGGTCACCAGCTCCACCTTGGGGAAACGCGCGATATCCTTCTTGTCGGCGTATTCCGGGTAACGCGGGCGGTAGTAATGCCTGGCTGCAATTCGCTGACCCTCCGGGGAATAGAGGTACTTCAAGTAAGCTTCGGCAACCGCCCGGGTACCATGCTTGTCGACATTGCCGTCGACCAGTGCAACCGACGGTTCAGCCAGAATCGAGAGTTTGGGCACCACAATTTCGAATTTGTCTGGTCCCAGCTCCTCCAACGCCAGAAACGCTTCGTTCTCCCAGGCCAGCAATACGTCACCGATGCCACGCTGAACAAAGGTAGTGGTTGCGCCACGCGCGCCAGTATCCAGCACCGGTACATTACGAAACAGCGCGGTGACACTGCGCCGGATCTTCTGCTGATCGCCCTTAAAGATCTTGTCGAAGTAAGCCCAGGCGGCCAGGTAGTTCCAGCGTGCTCCGCCAGAGGTCTTCGGGTTCGGAGTCACCACCGACACCCCCGCGCGCAGCAGGTCCGGCCAGTCCTTGATGCCTTTCGGGTTGCCCTTGCGCACCAAGAACACGATCGTCGAGGTGTAAGGCGCGCTATTGTCGGGCAGACGCTTTTCCCAATCCGACTGAATCAGCTTGGACCTCTCAGCGATCGCATCGACATCGTAGGCCAGCGCCAGCGTCACCACGTCCGCTTCGACCCCGTCAATCACCGACCGCGCCTGCTTGCCCGAGCCGCCATGCGAGGTTTCCACGGTGACGTTGTCGCCGGTCTTAGCCTGCCAGTATTTGGCGAAAGCTGCGTTGTAATCGCGATACAGCTCGCGAGTGGGGTCGTAAGACACGTTGAGCAACTGCACGTCGCGCGCGATCGCACCACCGACACATGCAACCAGCAACAGCGCACCGATCCAGGTACGTGCAACGCGCGGGGATACGAGCCAGTTCTTCATTACGTTTTCTACCATCAGAAGTGAACTTGCAGCCGGCAGGCGGCGGTCATTCCGTCCTGCCGAGCTACGCGTGCCGCAGTGCCGCTCTACCAAGCGCCGCCGCGACTGTGGATACGGCCTCTCGGGCCGTTGTGACCCCGGCCACCTCGGCCTGGAACCCAGCACCAGGACCGGCGAGATCTGCACGAGACAGGCAATCCGGCCTTGCCTGATAGGGCTACACCATACCGCCCGTCCCGTTCCCGTGCATCCTGCCCGGCGCCACCTGCGGCCGATCCCCCCAACCGTGTTTCCCCGTTAGCCGCCTTTGCCGTCGCCTACTTCACCTTTGAGCCACCCCAAGTTTCAGAGGACAAATGCTGCAGATGCGCATCGACGTCAGGAAATGACCAATCCAACCTCGCTTATAGCCATTACGCATGACGCAGAAGCGACGGCGTTGTCCACGGGTAGAATCCGGCTTTTCTTCGGACCACTCGCCATGACCGACGCCCTCCCGACCCACCGCTACACCGAGGAACTGGAGCTCCTGCGCGAGCAGGGCCTGTTCAAGGCTGAGCGCATCATCACCGGTCCGCAGTCGGCCGAGATCACACTGACCGACGGCCGCAAGGTGCTGAACTTCTGCGCCAACAACTATCTGGGCCTGGCCGACCACCCTGACATCATCCAGGCCGCCAAGGACGCGCTGGACAGCCATGGCTTCGGCATGGCGTCGGTGCGCTTCATTTGCGGGACTCAGGACCTGCACAAGCGCTTAGAGCGTACCATCGCCGATTTCTTTGGCACCGAGGACACGATCCTCTACGCCGCCTGCTTCGACGCCAACGGCGGTCTGTTCGAGCCCCTGCTCGGCGAGGATGATGCGATCATCTCCGATGCGCTCAACCACGCCTCCATCATCGACGGAGTGCGCCTATGCAAAGCGCGCCGTTTTCGCTACGCCAATTGCGACATGGCCGATCTGGAGGCGCAGTTGCAGGCCGCCGATGCTGCCGGCTGCCGGACCAAGCTGATAACGACCGACGGTGTGTTCTCGATGGACGGCTTCATCGCGCCGCTTGACCAGATCACCGCACTGGCCGCCCGATATGGCGCGCTGGTACACATCGACGAGTGCCACGCCACGGGCTTTCTCGGTGAGGGTGGCCGTGGCTCGGCCGAGGTCAAGGGTGTGCTTGAGCGGATCGACATCTTTACCGGCACCCTCGGCAAGGCAATGGGCGGTGCGCTGGGTGGATTTACCACCGCGAGGCGTGAGGTGATTGAGCTGTTGCGCCAGCGCTCACGCCCCTACTTATTCTCCAACTCACTGCCGCCGCACGTGGTTGCCGCTGGTATCAAAGCATTTGAGATACTCGACGCCGCTGGCGATCTGCGCCGCACGCTAGTCGCCAACACCGCCTACTTCCGCGAGCACATGACCGCCGCCGGTTTCGACCTTAAAACGGGGGTACATCCCATCGTTCCGGTCATGCTGTACGACGCGCCGCTAGCGCAGCGTTTTGCCGAACGCCTGCTCGAAGAAGGCATCTACGCAATCGGGTTCTTTTTCCCCGTGGTGCCCAAAGACCAGGCCCGTATCCGTATTCAGATCAGCGCAGCGCATAGCCGCCAGCAGTTAGATCATGCGATCGACGCATTCACCCGGATCGGTCACGAGCTGGGCGTGATCGCCCGCTGAGAAACGCCCTCAGCGACCGACGTCGGCCTCAGCCTGGGCAGAGGCCGTCTCCGTCTTGCCAGCCGTACCGTTTGCCACCGCGCCCTTGGCGATACGGATGCCGTTAGCCTTCATCCAGGCATCGAATTGGTCGGCACTCATCTGCCGGCCACCGCGACTCATTTCGAAGCGATAGCCTGCGCGCGCATCGCGCACGTTCACTGCCGAAGCGCGTACCGACGGCCGCGACGACGCACAACCTACCAGTAATCCCAGACAGGCGATGACCCCGCCTATACCACAGCCGACACGAATTACATACATGCGTTATCTCCAGAAATTTCGCCCAACAGGACGATGGCCGTGGCGCAAGAGGCCACGCGTGACTAGCGCTCCAAGCGCCCACATCCGACAAGACAGAACGACCGCCACGCCCCACTCCCTCAGCCGTGCCGTCGCTTGAACGGCTCACCGCACATCGGTGGTTACCGGCGGCACTAGCGCGGCAATCTCCGTCGGTTCCAGAAGCCGCCAGTGGCCCTTGGCCAGCGTACCGAGTGTGAGCCCACCAATTGCCACCCGCACCAATCGCAGCACTGCAATGCCTTGCGCTTCCATCAGCCGCCGGATCTGACGGTTACGCCCCTCCTCAAGCGTGATCTCCAACCACGCATTCCGCCCTCCCTCGCGCAGTACCACGGCCCGACGGGCACTTAAGCGCTCACCGCTGTCGTCCACGCCCGTATGCATCCGCTCAAGTTGCGCCGCATCCGGAATGCAGTCGACTTGTACGTGATAGGTTTTGTCAGGTCCCTGCACAGGATCAGTGATCGCCGCGGCCCACCGTGGATCGTTGCAAAACAACAGTAGCCCTTCACTCGCCTTGTCCAGGCGACCGACAGGTGCGAGCCATGGCAGCGGGGCCCCGTTGAAGCAGCGATAGACCGTATCCCGGCACTGCTCGTCACGCACACTAGTCACCAGGCCGCGCGGTTTATTAAGCATGACGTAGCACCGCTGTGCCTCACCCACCGGCTTGCCATCAACTTCAATGCGCGCCTTGCCGGCATCCACAATCGGAAATTCAGGATTACGAATCAACGCACCCGCAACGGTGACACGGCCATCAGCAATCCATCGCGCCGCTTCGCGGCGCGAACACAGCCCCAATTTCGAGAGTACCCGCGCTAAACCATAACGTGGCGGTGCGGGCGCGCGGCCCGATAAGTTGGCGGCCCGCCCTGTCCGAGCCGCGACCGGCACCTCACGCCGGCGCGTCACCTGCGATCCCGGCTCAGTTGTTCTTAGCCGGAGCGGCGGCACCCGGATCAGCCGCAGGTGCCGGCGTTGCCGGACGCGCCTTGACTACACGCACGCCCCGCGACTTCATCCAAGCATCAAATTCCTCGGCCGTCATGCGCTTGCCATTCTGGCTCATGTCGAACCGCCAGGGGGTGTTGTCGAACGCGGTCTGTGGCTTATAGGCTGCCGGATCGTTGGGATTGACCTTGCCGGTGGCAGGTAACACCTTGGCCACATCCTGACAGCCTTCCACGCGCAGCCGCAGCAGTACACGATCGACCGACTGCTCATTGTCATAGGGCTGAGCGAGCACGCCACTAGGACCGCCAAGCTGGACGCTGCGAGCGTAGAACTCGGCAGCGGCCGGCGCAATCACGGTGGCCGGCTGTGGCAGCGGCTGGGCAAGCGCACTGCTAGCGCAGTCTGTTGCCGCATAGGCGGCAGGGGCGAGAGCGAGACCGAGCAGGCCGGCCGTGGCGAGACGCAGCATGGGAAGTCCATACGGGTGGAGACGCAGGCGAGTGTAGGCAGCCTCCGGCGCGCTTTCAACCAATTTCAACCAGAGCTTGCGATAAATACCGTAAGTTATTGTTTATAAAACATAAAAAACATCACACATCATCCATCTCACGCTTTTTCGACGGATCCACCACGCACGACCGCGCCAAAAAACACAAAGCCCGGCACGAGGCCGGGCTTTGCTTGAAGCCACTGACGATCCAGTTAGTTCTGGACGTTCAGCTCGGTGCGGCGGTTCTTCGCACGGCCTTCCGGATTATCCGAACCATCCGGGTTGGTGTTCGGAGCAATCGGGCGGGTCGCACCGTAGCCGATCGGGCCGATCAGGCGCGAGGCATCCACACCATGGCTGGTCAGGTAGTCGTACACCACCTTGGCGCGACGCTCCGACAGCTTCTGGTTGTAGGCGGGCTTACCCTTCGAGTCGGTGTGACCGGCAACCTCGACCCGCAGGTCGGGGTAACGCTTCAGGATTTCGGTGGCCTCACCCAGGATCGCCAGCGCGTCCGGACGCAGGGTCGACTTGTCGAAGTCGAAGTTCACGCCCTTCAGGTCGATCGAGACCGGAACCGGGCAACCGTCCGGACCGATAGTCTGACCCGGCTGCGAGTTCGGGCACTTGTCGTCGCAGTTGTTGACGCCGTCGCCGTCGTCATCCAGATCCGCGCAGGACGGCGCGACCGGGGCCGGCGCAGCAGCCGGAGCGACCGGGGCTGGGCCCAGCGGAATCACGACGCCGACCGAAGCCAGCACGTCGCCGAACCAATCGCGGTCCTTATCGGTGCTGTACTCGCGGATGCTCTGGTCGTCGAAATCGGCACGGTAAGCCACTTCGGCGCGCACAGCGACGCGGTTAGCAAAGGTGGTCTGCAGACCAACACCCGCCTTGGCGGCGAAGTTGCCATCCTTACGGTCGAGCAGGTCACCTGCGAGGCTGTGATACTCCTCTTCAGACCGCTGATAGCCCAACCCGAACAGCAGGTACGGGTTCCAGCCGCGGCCTTCCTGGATGAAATGGCGACGCAGATCGAACGAGACGCCGTACTGGCTCCAGTTCTGATCCTTGTTGTCTTCAAAGCTGGGGTTCTGATAGTTCAGTTCACCATCCAGCGACCAGTTCGGGCTGATGAACTTGCCCAGGCCCAGAGTGACGAACGGGGCATCGTCAGTACCACGGTGGCTGTCTTGGAAGTTGAAGCCAGCCGAACCGGTCAGGTACCAGCGATCGTCGAACTCCTGCGCGGAGGCTGCCTGGGCTACTGCCAGACCGCCAAGCAACGCGGCAGTGAGGATTTTCTTGTTCATGGAATACAGCTCCTAGTTTCGGGTAATTAAAACCGATAGAGGCAGGGGTTCAGATCAGATGTCTCGTCACATCCAGACGGCCGTTCCGCTCGCCATCGCGGCGCAGATTAAGCTCGCTTAAGTGAAGAGCACGTTAACGGTCGCATAACATGTGAAACTGCCCGCGGCCGTGAATGGCTTGTAACTACAACGTATACAGCTTCATCAAGGATACCCCACCGCTCGCCTACGCACACCCTAATCGACGATGAACCGCCATGTCAGGCAGGCACGGCGCCAGCTTACATCGTCCGCCCCCTAAGTGGCGCGATGGTGCCGGCTTTGCCGACGGCAGCGAATCGGCGACAATGCTCGCCTACCGTACGCCAGCGTATCCAATATGTCGCCAGCCGCTCTGCAGACCCCCCCCCTGCCCGTCGACGCCGCCTACCCGCACCTATTCGCACCACTGGATCTGGGCTTCACTACGTTGCGCAACCGAGTGCTGATGGGCTCGATCCACACCGGTCTGGAAGACCGAGCCAGCGATTTTCCGCGCCTAGCCGCTTATTTCGCCGAGCGTGCGGCCGGCGGGGTCGGTCTGATCGTCACCGGCGGATTCGCGCCCAATCTGGTGGGATGGCTCAAGCCGTTCGGCGGCAAACTTTCCTGGCCATGGGAGGTCCGGCCACACCGGCAGGTCACCGCAGCGGTACACGCACATGGCACCAAGATCTGTATGCAACTGCTGCACGCCGGACGCTACGGCTATCACCCACTGCAGGTAGCTCCCTCTAAGCTGAAAGCGCCGATCAATCCATTTACCCCTCGCGCACTTTCGGCCAACGGTGTAGAGCGCCAGATCAGCGCGTATGCGCGGGCCGCGCGCTACGCCCGCGAGGCAGGCTATGACGGCGTAGAGGTGATGGGCTCCGAGGGCTACCTTATCAATGAGTTTGTCGCCCCACGCACCAACCGTCGCAACGACGCCTGGGGCGGCTCCCCCGCCAAGCGCATGCGTTTTGCGGTGGAGATTGTGCGTCGGATCCGCGAAGCCTGCGGGCCGGACTTCATCATCATCTATCGTTTGTCGCTGGTCGACTTGGTCGAAGACGGCAGCGACTGGCAGGAGATCATCCAGCAGGCCCATGCCGTACAGGCCGCTGGCGCGACGCTCATCAATTCCGGCATCGGCTGGCATGAAGCGCGCATCCCAACTATTGCAACCTCGGTACCGCGCGCTGCCTTTGCCGGTGTGACCGCCAAACTCAAACCACACCTACAGGTGCCAGTGGTGGCGACCAACCGCATCAATATGCCCGAGGTCGCCGAGCGTATCTTGGCCGCCGGCGACGCCGACATGGTCTCGCTGGCGCGCCCATTGCTGGCTGACCCGCAGTGGGCAGAGAAGGCACGCGCCGGCCGCACTGATGCGATCAATACCTGTATTGCCTGCAATCAGGCCTGCTTGGATCACGTGTTCGACAGCAAGCAGGTCAGCTGCCTGGTCAACCCGCGCGCCGGGCACGAAACCGAACTGATATACGCACAAGCCACCACGCCCAAAACGATAGCGGTTGTCGGCGCAGGGCCGGCCGGATTGGCCTGCGCGACTGTCGCAGCTGAACGCGGCCACCAGGTCACCCTATTTGAGGCCGCCTCCGAAATCGGCGGCCAGTTCAATGTCGCCAAGCGCATCCCCGGTAAAGAGGAGTTTCACGAGACGCTGCGCTACTTCCGTCATCACTTGGAAGCGACCAAGGTCACACTCAGGTTGGGCACGACCGTGACCGCCTCCGATCTGGACGGCTTCGACGAGGTGGTTATTGCCACCGGGATCGTGCCGCGCCGGGTCGATTTTCCAGGCTCAGACCACCCCATGGTGGTCAGCTACCTGGACGTGTTGCTCGGCCGGGTGCAGGCCGCCGACAAGGTAGCGGTCATCGGGGCCGGCGGTATTGGCTTTGATGTTGGCGAGTTTTTAGTCCATCACGGTCCGTCTTCTGCACTTGATATCGCCCGCTGGCAGGCTGAATGGGGCGTCGACCCGACCTTTGAGGCACGCGGTGCACTGACCCGCCCGCAGCCTGAGCCGCCTGCTCGCCAAGTCTGGCTGCTGCAGCGAAGCCCCGGTCGTCCCGGTACAAGGCTGGGTAAGACCACCGGTTGGATCCACCGCGCCACACTTAAGGCCAAGGGTGTGCAGATGCTCGGCGGGGTCGAATATTTAGGTGTAGACCAACGCGGTCTGCATATTCGCGTCGACGGCGATGAGCGAACGCTGGATGTGGGCACCGTGGTGGTCTGTGCCGGCCAGGAGCCGCGCCGTGACCTACATGCAGCTCTGCAGGCACTGGGCAAGCGAGTGCATTTGATCGGTGGCGCGGACGTGGCCGCCGAGTTAGACGCCAAGCGCGCGATCGATCAGGGGAGCCGGCTCGCTGCGCGTCTTTGAACAGCAGCATTGACCATCAGCAAGGCCACTCATTGAATACCTGGCGCCGCTACCGGGGGTGGCGCATCTGTAGCGCCTATCCGCCACCGAGAAGGTGGCAGACGCTGCCCCGCACCGCCCTGCCCCGGTCTCTGAGCCAGCTGAAAGTCAAGTGCGAGCGTTCAGGCTTTGTTTTGTGAACTGCGTCTACCTTGCGCCCACTCTTCGGCCCGCCGCCGTCTCGCTTGGCAGGCCCTGCTGGCCCCGTTTCAGGCGGGCCACACACCCGGGCGGCCCGTTGGTCGCCTCCCCATAACGCCAAGCCGCGACACGCACCCGTTGGCCCGCTTTCTAGGGGGGACCGTGTGACTCGGCCCATACGGAGCAAGGAGCTTCATGAAACTGGCCTGGATTCTCTGGCTATCGCAGTTACTGCCGCAGCCGGCAGCCGATTCATTGTGTCTGAGCATTACCGTCTATCTGGAAGCCCGCGACCAAACGCTACGAGGGCAGCAGGCGGTCGCTGAAGTGGCGCTGCGCCGCCGGGATAGCGGATTGTGGGGCGATTCGATGTGCGCGGTAGTGACCGCACGCAAGCAGTTCGCACCCGCCCTCGTCGCCCCCGGCACTCAGCTGAAAAATGGCGAGGCATGGACCACCGCAGTCAACGTTGCCTTCGCCGCTGAGCAGAACTGGGCGCTACCGGCAGGCCAGCGTCAGGAAATCGTGCCCGGCGCCAGTCACTTCGCCGCTAACGCGATTGCCAGCCCGAGCTGGCGCAATGCCTATCAGGTCGCCACGATCGGCAGCCACACGTTCTATCGGGTACAAAAACTGCGGCCGCGCACCGCCTCCTAAGTGGCGCATAAGAGGCGAGCTTCCGCAAGGCTTGCCCATGCAGGGATAATTGCAGCCACTCTAAATATCATGGCCTCTAAATATCGTGGCCCTGTACATGAAGTTCTACACCAAACCTGGCGCCTGTTCGCTAGCCGATCACAGTGTGCTGCGCTGGTCCGGTCTGCGGTTCGAACTTCAGGTAATGGATGCAACGGCGATCAAGTCGCCTGACTACCTACGCCCAAATCCCGCCGGCGCGGTGCCAATGCTGACTGTGGACGACTGGGCCCTCACCCAGAACGCTGCAATCCTGGGCTACATTGCCGACATCGCGCCGCACAGCGGCCTCGGCGGTGACGGCAGCGCGCGGTCGCGCGCTGAGATGAACCGCTGAATCAGCTTCGTCAACGCCGACGTCCACCCGACTTTTAAGCCGCTGTTCGGCGGCACCGCCTATCTCCAAAATGAGGCGCTGATCGCCCGCTCGAAGGACGACGCCCGAAGCACGCTGCGGACCCTGTTCGGCCGTGCCAATGCACAGCTAGCCGAGCACCGCTGACTGGCCGGCGAACGCTCAGGCGCCGACGCCTATCTATACGTCACCCTGCGGTGTGCCGCTATGGCCGCAATGGACCTGTCGGGCTTTCAGCCGCCGCAGGCGTTCCGGCAGCGTATGGAGGCCGACACCGAGGTGCAGGCGGCCTTGCGGGCTAAGGGGCTGAACTAAAGCTAAAGCACATGCACGGCCGTGCGCCGTTTGCTGCGCACTAGCCTTCGCCATGTGACAGCGCACGCCGCACCTCATCTAACGCGCTGGGGTCATCCAACGTGGACAGATCGCCCGGATCACGGTCTTCGGCCAGCGCCTGTAGCGAACGCCGCAACAGCTTGCCCGAACGGGTCTTTGGCAAGGCGTTGACAATGTAAACGTGTGCCGGTCGTGCCACCGCACCGAGCTGGCGCACCACACACTGCCGCAGCTCGGCTGCGGTGCCGGCTGAATCCTGCTGCGCCTGCTTCAGTGTCGCGAATACGACCGGCACTTGTCCTTTCAGCGCATCGTTCACTCCGATTACGGCCGCCTCAGCCACGCTGTGGTGCCCCGAAATCGCTTCCTCAATCTCGCGTGTGCCCAACCGATGACCGGCCACGTTGATCACATCGTCAGTGCGGCCAAGGATAAAGGTGTAGCCGTCTTCATCACAGATCGCCCAGTCTAGCGAGCTGTATAACAATTCGCGGAAATGACCGAAATAACTATCCAGGAAGCGCTGGTCATCGTTCCAGACCGTCGTCATGCAGCCCGGCGGCAGCGGCGGTACCACCACCAGCACGCCTTTATCCCCCGGCGCGACCTCCACACCGCTGTGTTCGTCGATCACCTTCATTCGATAGCCCAGGTTGGGCAAGCCTGGCGAGCCTAATTTGACGGGTCTCATTTCCACGCCTGGTAGCATCGTCAGCACCGGCCAGCCGGTCTCGGTCTGCCAATAGTTGTCGATCACCGGCTTACCAAGCGCGCCACTGATCCAGGTCGCGGTCGGCTCATCCAATGGTTCGCCGGCCAGGAACACGTACTTGAGCTGAGACAGATCGTAGCGACTGATGAAGTCGGGATCGGACTTCTTAAGCACCCGGATCGCGGTCGGCGAGGAAAACATCGTGCGCACTCCGTAGCGCTCGCACAGCGCCCACCAGATGCCCGGATCGGGATGGGTCGGTAGCCCTTCGTAAAGCAATGCGGTGCAACCACCAATCAGCGGGCCATAAACATTGTAGGAATGCCCGACCGCCCAGCCGACGTCGGAGGTGGAAAACATCACCTGCCCCGGTGCACAGTCGAACACCGTGCGCATCGATAACGCCATAGCCACCGCGTACCCCCCCACGTCACGCTGCACGCCTTTCGGCTTGCCCGTGGTGCCGGAGGTATAGAGTACATAGCTGGGCTCGCTAGACTCCAGCCATTCGACCGGGACCTGGGTATCACCCACTGCCGCCCGTAACGATGCGTAGTCTACGTCGCGACCTTCTATACAGGGCAGCGCCGGGTCCAGCCCGCGTGAGACGATCAATACCTTCTGCGGCGGCGATGCAGCCTCCGCGCAAGCGGCATCAACCAGCGGCTTGTAAGCAATCAGCTTGCCGCCACGGCTGCCAGCGTCGGCAGCAATCAGCAGCTTGGGCTGCGCATCATCGATGCGCAGCGCCAGGTTGTGCGCAGCAAAGCCACCAAACACCACCGAGTGCACTGCACCGATGCGTGCACAGGCCAGCATCGCGAACACCGCCTCGGCGATATTCGGCATGTAGATGACGACGCGGTCGCCTCGCGCCACCCCGAGCTTGGTGATCACGGCGGCAAACGCATTGACCTCCCGATGCAGCTCGCGGTAGGTCAACTCGCGGGTGACACCCGTTTCGGTTGACACCACCACCAACGCGAGCTGATCCCCCCGCGCATCCAGGTGGCGATCGATTGCGTTGAAACACAGATTGGTCTGCCCCCCGACAAACCAATTGCGGAATGGCGGATTTGAATAGTCCAGGATCCGCTGCGGTGGCACATGCCAGTAGATGGACTGGGACTGCTCGGCCCAAAATTCCTCCGGCTGTTCGATCGAACGGCGATACAGCGTCTCGTAATCCACGCAGCCCTCCCGGACCCACGTTCACGAGCGCCGAGCATAGATCAATCCGCCAATCCGCACCGCACCACCTTGGTCGAACGCCCGAGCACCGCCGCCGTAGTACCCGGGCCGCGTTCAGATCATCGACTTGGCGTTATCCAGCACATAGTCGCAAGCCTTGCGCTTGACCTTGCTCGATACCGATTTAAGGTCAAACGTTTTGCCATCACTACCCGACAACAGGCCCTGCTGGCCCTGCTGATAGCTCTGATCCTGCTTACTTTGCACGCCTAACTTGCCTAGCAGCCTGTCCTTGATCCCCGAGGCCGCGTCCCCGCTCAGATACTTATTCTTGACGCAATATTGCAGCACTCCGGCAGCATTGCCGCCAACACTCGAGTCCATGCTTGGAAGCGAAGCGCCGCCGAGCATTCCGGCCAAACCACTGTTTGCCGACGAAGTGGTCGCAGTAGTCGTTTGGTTACCCGTGAGCTTGTCCTTCAGCCCCTGTAGGTCTACCGCCCCGACCGAGGCGGTCGCTCCCAACAAAAGCAACGTCAACATTGACCGCGACATCTTCATACGCTCTCTCCTCATCCGCCGAAGACCGGCCTTATCAGGCTACCCCTAGTCACCTTCACCCCAAGTCAAAATCGCAACAGGAAGCCCCTCTCATCCGAGATCCAGTTGCGCCCAGGGAACCCACGAGCGGCACTTTCCATTCAGCTTTTAGCGGTACTGCACCCATAACAAAAAGCGCCGGGACAATGTCCGGCGCTTCAAAGATGCACACCCGTTTCCCGATCGCGCAAGAACCCCGTTTACGTCCGGGGGCACGGGATACCGGGATGGCAGCACAGCGGCTCAGAGCAGGTGTGCAACCCCACCACGCTCTTCTTCGAGCTCGGCCAGCGTCTTATCGATGTACTTCTGGCTGAAGTCGTCAATCGGCAAATCCTTAACGATGGTGTACTTGCCGTTTTCGGTGATCACCGGGAAACCAAAAATCACGCCTTCCGGAATCCCGTAGGAGCCATCAGACGGCACGCCCATCGTCACCCATTTGCCGTTGCTGCCCAGCACCCAATCACGCACGTGATCGATGGCGGCATTGGCGGCCGAGGCGGCCGAGGACAGACCGCGCGCCTCAATGATCGCCGCGCCGCGCTTACCCACGGTCGGAATGAAAGTACCGGCGTTCCATTCCTGATCGTTGATCGCCTCGGCAATCGAGGCGCCATCGGCGCTGGCAAAGCGGTAGTCCGGGTACATCGTCGGGCTGTGATTGCCCCATACGATCAGCTTTTCGATCCCGCCAACCGGCTTACCGAGCTTCACCGAGAGCTGGCTCAACGCGCGGTTGTGGTCCAGGCGCAGCATCGCAGTGAAATTCTTCGGGTCCAGATCTGGAGCCGACTTCATCGCGATGTAGGCGTTGGTATTGGCCGGATTGCCGACCACCAGCACCTTCACATCACGCTTAGCGACCTTATTCAGTGCCGCGCCCTGAGCGGTGAAGATCTTGGCGTTCTCCAACAGCAGATCCTTGCGCTCCATGCCTGGGCCGCGCGGACGCGCGCCGACCAGCAAAGCCACGTCAACATCCTTGAACGCTACTTCAGCGTCGTCGGTGCCGACGACGCCGGCCAGTAACGGGAATGCACAGTCCTCCAGCTCCATGATGACGCCTTTCAGCGCAGCCTGGGCCTTCTCGTTCGGCAATTCCAGCAGCTGCAGGATCACCGGCTGGTTTTTGCCGAGCAATTCGCCGGCGGCAATGCGGAACAGCAAGGCATAGCCGATCTGGCCAGCAGCGCCAGTCACAGCGACACGTACGGGTGCAGCACTCATTTGGACTTTCCTCTTCTAAGAAACGTCAGGGGGAGGGCGCGGCGAGATCGGCGGGCGCCCGGAAAAGACGACGGCCGCCGATGGCGACCGTCGGGTACAGCATCAAGCGGCGAGAATCTTGTTCCACTCCGCCACGCGATCGGCCTTGGCGGCCAACACGGCGTCGGCGTCGCCTTCGATCGTCACCTTGTTGATGACATCACCCTGGGCCACCGCGTCGACTACATCCAAGCCTTCGAGGACCTTACCAAATACGGTGTGCTTGCCGTCTAGCCACGGGGTGGCCACATGCGTAATGAAGAACTGACTGCCGTTGGTATTGGGACCGGCGTTAGCCATGGACAGCACACCACGCTCATGGGCGACACCGTTATTGGTCTCGTCCTCAAAACGGTAGCCCGGGCCGCCGCGGCCGGATCCTTCCGGGCAGCCGCCCTGAATCATGAAATCAGCGATCACACGATGGAAATTCAGCCCATCGTAGAAGCCACGCTTGGCCAGATTGACGAAATTGGCCACTGTCAGCGGTGCCTTGTCGGCAAACAGCTCAATCTTAATTGCGCCGCGGGTGGTGTCGAAATTGGCGATCAGGGACATGCGAATCCTTGGAGTTCGGGAACGGTATGTTCAGCCCGTTAGAATACACCCGCCCTCCCGGTCGGGTCGTCCAACTCGGGTCGTCCAACGCAGTTCGCGTATGCACGCGTCTACGGAACCTGAATGCCGCCGGCGGACGGCGACGCTCGCCAGCGGGTATAATGACCGGCTTACCTTTCTCCCCTTGCCCTTGGCGTAGCCCGAGCCTCCTTTCGCATGTCCATCGAAAATCTCCGCAATATCGCCATCGTCGCCCACGTCGACCACGGCAAGACCACCCTCGTCGACCAACTGCTCAAGCAGTCCGGCACCCTCAGCGAGCGCACTGTGCTCGCTGAGCGTGTGATGGACAGCAATGACCAAGAAAAAGAACGCGGCATTACCATCCTGGCCAAGAACACGGCGATTACCTGGCAGGGCAACCGCATCAACATCGTCGACACCCCTGGGCACGCCGACTTCGGCGGCGAGGTTGAGCGCGTGCTGTCGATGGTGGACACCGTGCTAATTCTGGTCGATGCGATGGACGGTCCGATGCCACAGACCCGGTTCGTGACCCAGAAGGCGTTCGCGATGGGTTTTAAGCCCATTGTGGTCATCAATAAGATCGACCGTCCCGGCGCACGTCCGGAATGGGTTGTCGAGCAGGTCTGGGATTTATTTGACCGCCTCGGCGCCACCCCCGAACAGATGGACTTCCCGATCGTCTACGCCTCGGCGCTGAATGGCTACGCTTCGCTGGACGAGAACGTACGCGACGGCGACATGACGGCGCTGTACGAAGCCATCATGCAGCATGCGCCGAAGCCTGACGTGGACCCAGAAGGGCCCTTCCAGATGCGCATCAGTCAGCTGGACTACAACAACTTCGTCGGCGTGATTGGCATCGGCCGAATTCAGCGCGGCACCCTGAAGAAGAACATGCCGGTAGCAGTGATCGACCGCGAAGGTAAAAAGCGCCAGGGCAAAGTGTTGCAAGTGCTGGGCTTTTTGGGCCTGGAGCGGATTGAGCAAGAATCGGCCGAAGCTGGCGATATCGTCGCCATCTCCGGTATTCAAGAGCTGACCATCTCCGACACCGTCTGTGCGCTCGACTTCCCCGAAGCACTGCCGGCGCTCACCGTGGATGAGCCGACCATCTCGATGACGTTCCAGGTGAACAATTCACCGTTTGCCGGTAACAAAGACCTGTCCGGTGGCAAGTTTCTGACCAGCCGCCAGCTTAAGGATCGACTTGAGCGTGAGACCGTGCACAACGTGGCATTGAAGGTCGAGCAGCTCGAAGACGCCGACAAATTCCTGGTCTCCGGTCGCGGCGAGTTGCATCTGTCAGTGCTGATCGAGAACATGCGCCGCGAAGGTTACGAACTGGCCGTCTCCCGCCCGGAAGTGATCATCAAGGAAATCGACGGTCAGCTGATGGAACCGATCGAGCAGCTGGTGATCGACGTTGAGGAAGTCCACCAGGGCGGCGTGATGGAGAAGCTTGGCGTCCGCAAGGGCCAGCTGAAAAACATGGAGCCGGACGGCAAAGGCCGGGTGCGCCTGGATTATGAAATCCCAGCGCGCGGCCTGATCGGCTTCCAAAACGAGTTCAAGACGCTAACCCAGGGCTCGGGTCTGTTGTTCCATGTCTTCGACCACTATGGTCCGAAGGAGCAGGGCGCAATCGCCAAGCGCTTGAACGGAGTAATGATTGCCAACGCCCCGGGCGCCACCCCCGCCTATTCACTCGGCCCATTGCAGGAACGCGGCAAGCTGTTTGCTGCCGAAGGCGATAACGTGTATGAAGGGCAGCTGGTCGGTATCCATTCCAAAGACAACGACCTGACCGTCAATGCGATCAAGACCAAGCCGCTGACCAACATGCGTGCCTCGGGTAAGGACGACGCGATCCAGCTGACCCCGGCGATCAAGTTCTCACTGGAGCAGGCGCTAGACTTCATCGACGACGACGAACTGGTCGAGATTACGCCGAAAGAAATCCGTCTGCGCAAGAAGCACCTAACCGAAAACGATCGCAAGCGCGCCAGCCGCGCGGGTTGAGCCTCACTCCGACCGTGAAACCCAAAGCCCCCTACAACCCGGATCCGCATGCGCATCCGGGCCTGCACATGGTTGCCCTGCTCGAAACAAGCAAGGGCATACTTGCTGTGCTCGGGGCGACCGGGCTGGAGATTCTAGGTCCACTACCGCTGCAGCATGGCGTTAGTGAACTCATTCGTCGCTTCAACCTGGATCCGGAGCACGGTGCACTGCCGTCGCTGTTGCGGATGATAAGCCCCGACGCGGTTCATCTTGCCGCGGCGGGCATGCTGGCTTACGGCCTGTTACACCTGGTCGAGTCTTGGGGCCTGTGGCGAGCCAAGGCCTGGGCCTCACTCCTGGGCTGTGCCACGGCGGCGATCTACCTCCCCTTTGACATCTATGGAATCGTGCGCCACCCCGGCTGGACGTCCTGGGGGGTGCTGGGGATCAATCTACTGGTAGTCGCGGTGCTCGCCCGCGACCTAATCCGCCGGCGCTTTCATGGACACCGCCGGCGCTAATACCCGCTGTTCTACCGTCCGCTTGCCGGAAGAACCCGATAGCCGTCTCGTCTTCCCCGGCGCTTGTTGTCCCACCCGGCCACAGCCGGCTCAGCCGTGGCTGGCGATCACTGACGGCGTCTGCCGCTGTTGCTTGCGCACGATCGCCATCGCGATCTCAAGCGACTGTTCGTAATTCAGACGTGGATCGACAGTCGAGCGGTAGCAGCGCTCCAGATCTCGCTCGGTTAGCTCGCGGGCGCCACCGGTGCATTCGGTGACGTCCTCGCCGGTCAGCTCAAGGTGCACGCCACCCAGTCGGGTACCGGCTGCGGCGTGCAACTCGAACGAGGCTTCAACCTCACGCAGGATATTGTCGAAGCGGCGTGTTTTGAAG
>Cebus_capucinus_imitator_PRJNA485217_SSR047__coassemble_1094_pt1 | contig 27724 bp, 25 predicted proteins | sample Cebus_capucinus_imitator_PRJNA485217_SSR047__metabat2_high_PE_004 | metagenome-assembled genome bin Cebus_capucinus_imitator_PRJNA485217_SSR047
GCCCGCCCCCCCAGTAACATCGCCCTCGACTGCGGTTGCAAGCATCCCCGAGGCCGCCTCAGGGCGTGCCGCCACCGTTTCCGGCGCGGATCTGCCGCTGGTGAGGAAGGGGCAGACTTTGTCACAGATCGCTGCGCCGCTGGCGCGTGAGAGCGGTCATTCGTTGGACCAGATTATGGTGGCGTTGCTACACGCCAATCCAGACGCGTTTATCGGCGGCAACATCAACCGGCTCAAGCAGGGCGCGGTGCTGCGTACACCTGAGCAGAATGAACTGGCGCAAATCGGCGCCGCCGAGGCGCGTGCGATTGTGCGCGAGCAGGTGGCGCAGTGGCGGCAGGCACGTACGCCAATCCCGCAGCCAGCCGAAGCCGGCGCGGCATCGCGCAGTGCTGAAGCCGCGCCGGCAACGGCACGCGGCGCACGGCTGGAGATCGCTCCGGCGGTGGCCAGCAACGGAAATAAGGCAGGCGCGAGCAGCGGCACGGGTCGCGGTGGTGAAGGGGACAGGCGCGTGAACGAACAACTGCAGCAGGCACGAGAGGACATCGCTAGCCGTGATGCCGAGATCCAAGAGCTGCGCGCACGCGTAGCTGAGTTGGAAACAATCAAACAGCAGCAATCTAAGTTGATCGCGATGAAGGACAGCGACTTGGCGGCTGCTCAGCAGCGACTGGACCCACCCAGTCCAGCGCACGAGGCGGGCGGTCCACCGATGTGGCTATGGGGCGGGCTGGTCCTGGTGTTGGCGGGTATCGCTGCATGGCTGGTTGCACGCCAGCGCAAGCCCTCGCCCTTCACCGATACGTCCCGGCGGGCTGATCCCGGCCGTTTCGCGGTCGTCTCGCCGGAGGTGGTTGAGTCCGCTCCGCACCCGCCACAGGAGGGCAGTGAGGACGAGTCGCGTGCTGAAGCGGAAATTGAACAGGCCTCCCAACGTGAGGGGGAGGAGTTGCTGCAGGCTGAGGGAGCCGAAGCTGCAGCCGTGCAGTCCGCAGAATCACCGGCGCTGCTGGCTGCCTGGGGGCCTGCTTGGCCCGCCGAGCCCATCGAGCCGGGCACAGCGGACGTTTTGTCGACGCCGTTGTCCACTGCTGCGTCGTTGTCTGTTCCGGTCACCGCGGCGGTATCTGCCCCGGCCGCGCGGGACCGGTTGGACCTGGCGATTGCCTATCTCGACTTGGGTGACAAGGACAGCGCGCGTAGCCTATTGCTGGAATTAGTTGCTAGCGGCGATTCGCAGATATGCGCAGAGGCGACTACGCTGCTCAGCCGGATCGATTGAGCCGCGTGCCGGTGCGCCGCGCTGCCGGATTCACGTACGTATCCGCGTAAGCATCCGTCTGCTAGCCCTGGTTGCGGCGCGGAGGCTGCCGGCTGCGCGAATCTACGACGGCTCGTGCCATCCGCATGCTTTGGAGGTTTTTATGCGCTACGCCATGGGCGTTGAATACGACGGCAGCGAGTTTTTGGGCTGGCAGCAGCTTGGCGAGTATGGCGGTCCCAGCGTGCAAGCCGTGCTGCAGGAAGCGTTGTCATCGGTCGCGGCCGCACCGGTGCGGGTGGTTTGTGCCGGCCGCACTGACGCCGGCGTGCACGGTCAGTGCCAGGTGGTGCATTTTGACAGTGAGGCGCCACGTGCACCGCGCGGTTGGGTATTGGGGACGACCGCGCGACTTCCGCCCTCGGTGGCAGTGCGCTGGTGCGTGCCGGTCACCGATCAGTTCAATGCGCGATTTTCCGCGCGCGCGCGCCGCTATCGCTATCGGCTGCTCAACCGCCAAGTGCGCCCGGCGCTGTATCGACAGACGTTGAGCTGGGAGCGCCGGCCGCTGGATACCGAAGCCATGCATGCTGCGGCGCAGGCTCTGCTCGGTGAGAACGATTTCAGCGCGTTTCGCAGCGTGCAGTGCCAGGCGCTTCACGCGCGGCGCGAGTTGCAGCGGGTTGGCGTGAAGCGTGACGGCGATGTGATAGAGGTCGCCGTGCAAGCCAATGCATTTCTTCATCACATGGTGCGCAATATCGTCGGCTCATTGATTCTGGTCGGAGCCGGAGATGAACCAGTGGAGTGGATCGCGGAATTGCTCGCCGGGCGTGATCGTACTCGTGCTGGCCCTACCGCGCCGCCACAAGGACTGGTCTTCGTCGGCCCGCTATATCCACCGGAATGGCAACTGCCCGACGAGGTGACGTTATGAATCGGACGCTGTATCGCACCCGCATCAAATTCTGCGGGATGACGCGTGCTGGCGATATCCGCCTAGCCGGCGAGCTCGGCGTGGACGCGGTGGGGTTTATTTTCGCTCAGGGCAGCCCGCGCCGAGTCGCGCCGACGGAGGCACGGGCGATGCGCCAGGCGATTACGCCAATGGTCGACGTCGTGGCATTGTTCCGCAACAACGCCAAGGAAGAGGTGCGTGAAGTGCTGCGCACGGTACGACCGACGCTGCTGCAATTCCATGGAGAGGAAGACGACGCGTTTTGTCGAAGCTTTAACCTGCCATACCTGAAGGCGATTCCGATGGGGGGCGACGGGGTGATTAATGCACGTACGTTGCAGTTAACCCATCCTAGCGCCTCTGGCTTTTTGTTTGACAGCCACTCCCCGGGCGCCAGTGGTGGCAGCGGAAAAGCCTTCGACTGGTCACGGTTGCCTACTGGACTGCACCGTCCCTTCCTGTTGGCGGGGGGCATTACTGCCGACAATGTGTTTGATGCCGTCGTCACCACGCTGCCATGGGGGGTGGACGTGTCCAGTGGCATCGAGCTCTCGCCTGGTATCAAGGATGGCCACAAGATGCGTCGCTTTGTCGAGGAAGTGCGGCGTGCCGACTGTCATGAGATGGGGTGATCGCGATGCCTTGCGCAGCGGCGTGCGCCGAGAATCAACTGTCAGGTGTTGGCACTTGTCAGTGACGTTATGACCGGATCATGTCCAGCTGGGTGGTCTAGTTCGCGCTTGAACCAGTCGCCTAGCGGTGCAATTCGTGGATCCGGGTTGCGCCGCAGCCTGCAAAGTGCCCAGCGCGCCGACGTTTCCACGAATCCCCAGGGGGCGATCAGTCGCCCGCTAGCTAGGTCGTCGCTCACCAGGGGTTGCGGGGCGATTGCGACACCCAGCCCCGCCACTGCGGCCTCCAGCAGATAGATTAGGTGCTCGAACTCGCTGCCATAATGCAGAGCGCCAGGCTCCATGTCATGAGCACAGGCCCAGTCCGGCCACGCCTGTGGGCGCGAACGGGTGTGTAGCAACGCGTGCTCGAACAAGCGTTGCGGCGCGCCGCAGACCAGTCGAGCAGCGTCCGGATGGCGAGGGCTTAATACAGGGCCGATCCGTTCCGGCCCCAGGTCGATGACGTGCCAATCGACAGGCCAGGGCGGTGCGGCGAGCATTAGCATTGCGTCTAGACCGGGGAGGTTCGGCTCGGGTGCCTGTTCACGCGCCGACAGGTGCAGTCGAATCGATGGCCGCGCTTGTTCCAGCCGGCCCAGTCGTGGAATGAGCCAACGTGCCATTACGCTGGCTGAACAGCCCAGCACCAGTGCGGTGACGTCCGGCTGGCGGCGCAATGCATTCCAGGCCTCGCTGACTTGAGTGAAGGCTTCCCCAGCCGCCTCGCTTAGGTGCTCGCCAGCGGAGGTCAACACCAGCCCGCGGCCGACCTTCATAAATAGCGCGCTGCCTAGCGCTTGTTCCAGCGAACGCACATGTCGGCTAACCGCGCCATGAGTGACGTGGAGCTCGTCGGCGGCGCGGCTGATACTGCCAAGCCTGGCGGCAGCTTCAAAGGCGCGTAGAGCGGCGAGTGGGGGGAGGGAGATGTTCATCATGCGTGAGTATAAGTCACGCGTTGTGCGTAATCGTCAATTTATCAGGTCGAGCCGTGCACGCTAGAATGAAACGCTAATCAACATGCCCCGCTTCAACGCGGGATGGACCCGTGACAATGTCAGCCTCTCTCATTCGTGATTTTCATGCATTCCCCGATTCGGCCGGACATTTTGGTCGTTACGGCGGGCGCTTCGTTGCCGAGACCCTGATCGGGCCGCTGCAGGAGCTGGCCGCTGCCTACGACGCGGCGCGTCAGGATCCGGCCTTCATCGCCGCTTACGACAAGGATCTTAAGTATTACGTCGGCCGTCCCAGCCCGATTTACCATGCCGAACGGTTAAGTCGCGAGGTGGGCGGCGCGCAAATCCTGCTCAAGCGCGAGGATCTCAACCATACCGGCGCGCATAAGATCAACAATACTATCGGTCAGGCGCTGCTCGCCAGCCGGATGGGCAAGAAACGGATCATCGCCGAAACCGGCGCCGGTCAGCATGGCGTCGCCAGCGCGACGGTGGCTGCGCGGCTGGGCATGGAATGCGTGGTTTATATGGGCGCCACTGACATTGAGCGGCAGAAAATCAATGTCTACCGGATGAAGCTGCTCGGTGCGACCGTGGTGCCGGTGACTTCGGGCTCGGCCACCCTCAAGGACGCACTCAACGAGGCGATGCGTGACTGGGTCACCCATGTGCATGACACGTTCTACATTATCGGCACTGTCGCCGGTCCTGATCCGTACCCGCGCATGGTGCGAGACTTTAATGCGATCGTCGGTCGCGAAGCGCGTGCTCAGATGCTGGAGGACTACGGCCGGCTACCCGATGCGATCACCGCCTGCGTCGGTGGTGGTAGCAACGCGATTGGCTTGTTTCATGCATTTCTCAACGATCCGGGGGTGGCGATCTACGGTGCCGAGGCGGCCGGCGACGGTATTGCCAGCGGTCGCCATGCGGCTTCGATCGCAGCCGGACGCCCCGGCGTGTTGCACGGAAATCGCACTTATGTGATCTGCGACGATGACGGTCAGATTATCGAAACCCATTCGATCTCAGCGGGCTTGGACTACCCGGGCGTCGGCCCTGAGCATGCATTCCTGGCCGACAGTGGCCGCGCGCAATACCTGGGTATCACCGACGACGAGGCGCTCGCCGCGTTTCATCTGTTGGCGCACACCGAAGGCATTTTGGCTGCGCTTGAGTCCAGCCATGCCGTGGCGCAGGCGATCAAGCTTGCACGTGACCTGCCGAAGGATGCCTTGGTGTTGTGCAATCTGTCTGGGCGCGGTGACAAGGATGTGCACACCATTGCCCTGCGTGAAGGCGTTCAGGTCTGACATGGCCGTGGCCCGCGCGACACTGATCGCGGTGGTTGACGATGACGGCGAGCCGGCACTGTTGGACGCCTGGCTTGAACGCTGGCAGCCGCATCTGCGGGCCTGTTCCGAAAACATGGGTTGTGGCTGCTGCGTGGACATATTTGAGGTCATTGCGCCGGTTGAGGCGCTGGCCGAATTGCCCGCACAGATGCGCAGTAACGAGGCGGCTGTGGCCGCCGATTGAACCGACTATCGAGATTGACAACATGCGTCGTATCGAAACCGTATTCCAACGCTTGCGTAATCAATCGCGCAAGGCGCTGATTCCTTTTTTTACCGCTGGCGATCCATCGCTGGAGGCTACCGTTCCGTTGATGCATGCGCTGGTCCGCGCCGGTGCCGATATCATTGAACTAGGTGTGCCGTTCTCTGATCCCATGGCTGAGGGGCCAACCATCCAGCGGAGCTCGGAGCGCGCATTGGTTCGCGGTGCCGGGTTGGCTTACGTGCTAGAGGCCGTACAGGAGTTTCGTCGTGACGATGCACAGACTCCAGTGGTGCTGATGGGGTATCTCAATCCGGTCGAGATCTACGGGACCGACCGCCTCGCCGATGCGGCGGTTGCAGCCGGGGTTGACGGACTGTTGTTGGTGGATTTGCCGCCAGAAGAGGCGGCTGAAAGTCGTGCGGTCTTCGATGCCGCCGGACTTGACCTGATCGTACTGGCTTCGCCGACTACCCCTGATTCGCGGATGGATGCGCTATGCAGCACTACGCGCGGTTATCTGTACTACGTCAACTTTGCCGGCGTGACCGGTGCAACTGACCGACTCGACACCCAGGCCGCTAGCGCGCGGTTGCGACAGATCAGGGCTCAGGCCGAGGTGCCGGTGGTCGCCGGCTTCGGCATCAAGGACGCCGCCAGTGCCGCGGCAATGGCAGTCGATGCTGATGGCGTGGTGGTCGGCAGCGCGCTGGTGGCGGCGTTGGCAGACGCCACTGACACCGCAACGGCTCGGGCCCGCGCCGAGGCCTTTCTTGCGCCGTTGCGTCGAGCGCTGGACGCGGGGTGAGGTAGACGGCGTACGTCTACATCGTAGATAGAGCGGGGGCTGCGTTCCATTCGCCCCCGTCTGCACTCGAATGGGGCGGCGAGTTAGACTGTCGCCCCTCTGTGGCCCTTGGGGCCGCCTCGAATGGATCGTCACATCGCATGAGCTGGCTCAGCAAATTGATGCCTTCCGGCATCCGTACCGATAACACCCAGAGCAAGAAGCGCAGCGTGCCCGAAGGGCTATGGGAAAAATGTAGCAGCTGCGGCGTGGCGCTGTATCGGCCCGAGCTCGAAGAAAGCCTTGAGGTATGCCCCAAGTGCGGCCACCACATGCCGATTCGTGCCCGTGCACGGCTAGCGTCCCTGTTCGACGCGGGCAGTGCCACTGAGATCGCTGCCGGTCTAGGCCCGGCCGACGTGCTCAAGTTCAAGGACCAGAAGCGCTACGCGGACCGCATCAAAGCCACCCAGAAGGCAACCGGTGAATACGATGCGTTGGTGGCGATGCGCGGATCGCTGAAAGCACAGCCGCTGGTCGCCGCTGCGTTCGATTTCGCCTATATGGGCGGCTCAATGGGCTCGGTGGTCGGCGAGCGTTTTGCTCGCGCCGCCGAAGTGGCACTGGAATTGGGTTGCCCTTACGTGTGTTTCTCAGCCAGCGGCGGCGCACGAATGCAGGAAGGCTTGCTGTCGTTGATGCAAATGGCCAAGACTTCTGCGGCGCTGGGGCGTCTGCGTGAGGCTGGGCTGCCGTACATCTCGGTGTTGACTCATCCCACGACTGGCGGCGTGTCGGCTTCGTTTGCGATGCTGGGTGACGTCAACATTGCAGAGCCGCATGCGCTGATCGGCTTTGCCGGCCCGCGTGTGATAGAGCAAACCGTACGCGAGAAACTGCCGGAGGGTTTTCAGCGCTCGGAGTTTCTGCTTGAACACGGTGCGATCGACCAAATTTGCGACCGTCGTCAACTGCGCGACCGCGTTGCTGAGTTGGCCGCGATGATGATGCGGCAGCCGCGCTTGCCCACGACTCCCGCTACGAGCGCGGCATGAGCGTGCGCCGCTATTTCGGCACTGACGGCATCCGGGGGCGGGTTGGTAATGGACCGATCTCGGCAGATTTCGTGCTGCGCCTCGGCAACGCGCTTGGGCGTGTGCTCGGGCAAGGAGGTGCAGGGGCTGCGCCGCGCTCTGGCAGGCCGATGGTGCTGATCGGCAAGGACACCCGTATTTCCGGCTACATGTTCGAGGCCGCGTTGGAGGCTGGATTGGTCGCCGCCGGTGCCGACGTACAGTTGATCGGGCCAATGCCAACCCCAGCAGTGGCATTTTTGACCACCACGCTGCGCGCCGATGCAGGCATTGTCATCAGTGCCTCACACAACCCGCACTACGACAACGGCATCAAGTTTTTCTCTGCCGAGGGCCAAAAGCTCGACGATGTCACCGAGCTGGCAATTGAAGCGGCGCTTGAACAGCCGTTCTTGACCGTGGAGTCTGAAGGGCTCGGTAAGGCTGCACGCACCCGTGAGGCGATCGGACGCTACATCGAATTCTGCAAAGCCAGCGTGCCGCGCGGCTTCAATTTGCGTGGGATGCGCATGGTGGTGGATTGTGCGCATGGCGCGACCTACCACATCGCGCCGCTGCTGTTTCGTGAGTTGGGTGCCGACGTGGTCGTAGTCGGTGCCACGCCGGACGGGCTGAATATCAACGATGGGGTTGGCTCGACCCATGTTGATACGTTGCGCGCCAAGGTGCGTGAGGCGCGAGCCGATCTGGGGATCGCTTTTGACGGCGACGGCGACCGGGTGCTGATGGCCGACGATCAGGGTAATTCGGTCGATGGTGATGACCTGTTGTATGTGCTGGCCCGCGCTTGGCAGGCCAGTGGCCGGCTGCGCGGTGCGGTGGTGGGCACGTTGATGACCAATTACGGGCTCGAGAAAGCACTGGCTGGGCTGGGCATCCCGTTCCAGCGCGCTAAAGTGGGTGACCGCTACGTGCATCAGGCCCTGGTCGAAGGACGGGGCGTCCTAGGCGGAGAAACCTCCGGTCATGTGTTATGTCTGGACCGTGCCACCACCGGCGATGGGATCGTCAGTGCGCTACAGGTATTGGAGGCGCTGCAGCGCGATGGACTGTCGTTGCGGCAGGCGTTGTCGGGCCTGCATAAGGTGCCGCAGAAGACCGTTAATGTGCGCCTGAATGGTGCCGATGCCAGTATTGCGGTCGCCGATGCCAGCGTGCAGCAAGCGCTACGGCAAGCACAAACCGCGGTGCAAGGGCGCGGGCGCGCGTTTTTGCGCCCGTCCGGTACTGAACCCGTGGTGCGGGTGACGGTCGAGGCTGGTGATGCGGCACTGATGCAGTCCACACTGGAGCAGCTTTCCGCCGCGGTCCGCCAGGTCGCGGTCGTCTGACAATTTTACACGTGTGCGCCACTGCGTCGTCGTGCCAGAGGGTGGGGGCATGGCTCTGTTCTTAGAGGGGGCTGCTTCGCCGGAACGAGGGGCGTGAGTGAAGCGTCGCCCGGCCTGATAATGGGCCATTTCGCCCGACACGGTTTCGTGCCGCCCGGGTATTGGGATTACCCACGGGCCGGCCCGCGCAGGCCGGCCTTTCGTACAGGGAGCTAGCTCGATGAGTCCGCGCATTCCTACCTTTGATATCACCCGTTTCGACCGTGACCGCGAAGCATTTGTGGCCGAGCTGGGGGCGGCATACCGGCAATGGGGTTTTGCTGGCATTCGCAACCACGGCATCCCCCAAGCCGACATCGAAGGCGCTTATGCGGTGTTCAAGGCGTTCTTTGCATTGCCCGAGGTGGTTAAGCGCAAATACCACGTTCCTGGCAGTGGTGGCGCGCGCGGATACACCGCGTTCGGTGTGGAAACCGCCAAGGATTCCAAGCATTTCGATCTTAAGGAGTTTTGGCACATCGGCCGCGAGATCGCGGACGACTGCAAATACCGCGAGGTAATGCCGCCTAATCTGTGGCCGGAGGAGGTGCCGGAATTTCGCTCGCTGGGTTACGGTCTGTATTGCGCGCTGGACCAGCTCGGCGCCAAGGTGCTATCAGCGCTGGCGTTGCATATCGGTCTTCCGGGAGACTACTTCGCTGACAAGACCGACAGCGGCAATTCCATCCTGCGTCCGATCCACTACCCGCCGATCACTGCTGACAACATCCCCAATGTGCGTGCCGGAGCCCATGAGGACATCAACCTAATCACCTTGTTGGTGGGTGCCAGCGCCGCTGGCTTGGAGGTGAAGTCTAAGCAGGGCGACTGGGTGCCGTTTACCTCCGATGCCGACACCATTGTGGTCAACATCGGTGACATGCTGCAGCGGCTAACCAATCACGTGTATCCATCCACCACCCACCGGGTCGTTAACCCGCCGGGCGAGCAGGCGCGAAAGCCGCGCTACTCGGTGCCGTTCTTTCTGCATCCCAATCCTGATTTTCTGATCGACGTACTGCCGGTGACGATTACGGCGGATAACCCCAAGCGTTATTCGCAGCCGATCACCGCCCAGGACTACCTGGATGAGCGGTTGCGCGAGATCAGACTGAAGTAACGGCTGCCTCGCTGCGGCCGTACGTGCTGGAGTGAAGCCGGGTACGCTCGGCCTACTGCTGGACGGGTTCAGGCGAGTCTGTGCTCGGCTCTCCGGCCTGCCACGCCTGCCACGCCTGCCACGCCTGCCACGCCTGCCACGCCTGCCACGCTTGGCGCGGGCATAACGTGGCGCCAGGAGGGCATGGATTATCCTGTTGCCCTCACAACGCCCGAGGGAGGGCCGATGTCCAAGCGTCGCAAGATCGTCGCCGGCAACTGGAAGCTGCATGGCACCCGTAAGTTCGCTCACGCGCTGGTTGGCGAGGTCGCCTCGTGCCTGCCGATCGAAGGGGTTGAAGTGGTCATCTTGCCGCCGCTTCCCTACTTGGGTGACTTGATTGAGGATTTTGAGCAGTCTTCTATCCACTTTGGTGCTCAGAACGTCAGCAGTAACGAAATCGGCGCTTTCACCGGTGAAGTGTCTGCTGCAATGCTGGTAGATGTCGGCGCGCGTTATGGCCTAGTTGGCCATTCCGAGCGGCGTGAACATTACGCTGAGGACAACGCATTGGTCGCGCGCAAGTTTCTGGCTGGGCTGCATGCCGGTCTGAGGCCGATTCTGTGCGTAGGCGAGACGTTGCAGCAGCGAGAAGCCGGTGACGCCGAGAATGTGATCGCCGAGCAGCTGGCGCCGGTGTTAGCGCTGGTGGGGGGGCAGGGGTTGGCTAGGGGGGTGGTCGCTTATGAGCCGATCTGGGCGATCGGCACCGGCCGCAGTGCCGGGCCCGAACAGGCCCAGGCCATGCACGCGTTCATCCGTGGCGAAGTGCGCCGGCACGATGCTAGAATTGCCGATTCGTTGCCGATCCTATATGGCGGCAGTGTGAAGCCCGACAATGCGGCTGAGCTGTTTTCTCAGCCGGATATTGATGGCGGGCTGGTGGGCGGGGCATCGCTGGTCGCCAGGGACTTCCTGGCCATCGCGCGGGCAGCCGTGAATAGATAAGTCAAACAGGTCTCGTCCGGGACGGATTTCGAAATGCTGATGTTGATCCTCAATGTGGTCTACGTGCTGGTAGCGCTTGCGATGATTGCGCTGATTCTGATGCAGCGCGGCGCCGGTGCGGCGGCTGGCTCGGGCTTTGGTGCCGGCGCATCCGGCACGGTGTTCGGTGCGCGAGGGGCATCCAATTTCCTATCCAAGTCCACCAAGTGGCTGGCGGTGGTGTTCTTCGGTATCAGTTTGTTCATGGCCTGGTATGCCAGCCACGGCGCCCGCCCGGCCGATAAGAATCTAGGTGTGATGTCTCAGTCCGCGTCTCAGGTCCCGGCGGCCCCCGCCGGCGAGCTGACCCCTTCTGCACCGCAGGTGCCCGCGGCTGCCTCGGTGCCCGCAGGTCAGTCTCAGCCGGCGTCGACGAAGGTGCAAGAAAACGTTTCAGAACCATCACAAAAACACTGAAGCCGGTTACAATACGCCGCGCACTTGGAGGATTACGAGTGCGCAACGTAAGCCCAGGTGGCGGAATTGGTAGACGCACTACCTTGAGGTGGTAGCGACTTAGGTCGTAGGGGTTCGAGTCCCCTCTTGGGCACCATGTTTGGCTGCGAGTCCTGCGCAAGGGTGAGATCACCGGTGTGCAGGGGTTCGTCACATCCCCATGCTTGCAGTCGTTCGCTGCGGGCAGAGGCAAGAGAGAGTCACCGTGCTGGCCGAATATTTGCCGAGTCTACTGTTCTTGGTCGTTGCTACCGGTATCGGCATCGCGCTGATGCTGATTGGCCGGTTCCTCGCTCCACGGAGTCCAGATCCGAAGAAGCTCTCGCCGTACGAATGCGGCTTTGAGGCGTTCGAAGACGCGCGCATGAAGTTTGACGTGCGCTACTACCTGATCGCGATCCAGTTCATCGTCTTCGATCTGGAAATCATCTTTATCGTGCCCTGGACACAGGTGTTCATGGATATCGGCCCGCGCTCGCTGGTCACCATGGGGCTGTTTGTGGGTATGTTGTTCCTCGGCTTTATCTACGTCTGGAAGAAGGGAGCGTTGGAATGGGAGTGATTCAGACCCTCGATCGTCTGATGACCAACCCGATCCCAGAGGGACGGGTCGACGATATTCTCCGTCCGGAAGGTGAGAATCCCTTGCTTGAGAAGGGTTATCTGACCACCAGTGTGGATGCACTGTTGAATTGGGGGCGTACCGGTTCGCTGTGGCCGGTCAGCTTCGGTCTGGCCTGCTGTGCGGTTGAAATGATGCATGCCGGTACCTCGCGGATCGATTTGGATCGTTTTGGCGGTTCAGTGTTCCGCCCATCGCCACGCCAGTCCGACGTGATGATCGTGGCCGGTACCCTCGTCAACAAGATGGCTCCGGCGCTGCGCAAGGTCTATGACCAAATGCCTGATCCAAAGTGGGTGATTTCGATGGGGAGCTGTGCCAATGGTGGCGGCTACTACCATTACTCCTACTCGGTAGTGCGTGGCTGCGATCGTGTCGTGCCGGTGGACGTCTATGTGCCGGGCTGCCCGCCAACGGCTGAGGCATTGGTCTACGGCATCCTCCAGCTGCAGAAGAAGATCTGGCGAACCCAGACCATCGCACGCTGAACCCTCTTCTATCTTAAAGAGAGCAGCCAAGCCCCCATGGCAGAGCAAGCATCCTCCTTCACCGACCGACTCAGCGCGCGCTTCGCCGACGCTCAGGTGACCTTGGTCGAACCGCGTGGCGAAGTGACGCTCGAGGTGCCGGCCGACGCATGGCATCCGACCTGCCAGGCATTACGCGACGAGTTCGGTTTTGAGCAGTTGTCGGACCTGTGTGGTATCGACTACCTCGGCTACGGCAGTGACGAGTGGGACACCGAAGACGTGTCTTCGCATGGTTTTAGTCGTGGTGTCGAGGGTAAAGCCGTCGGCCGGTTCGGCTGGGGCGAATTTCCCTCGCGCGAAACTCCAGAGGGCATCCAGCCACAGCCACTGCCGACCCGGCGCTTCGCGGTCATCGCGCAGTTGCGCTCCTATCAGCACAACCTGGCGCTGCGCGTGCGCTGCTATGCCCCTAACGATGAATTGCCGGTGGTGGCCTCGGTCACCGACTTATGGCCGGGCTCTAACTGGTTCGAGCGCGAGGCGTTCGACCTGTTCGGTATCGTGTTCGCGGGTCACCCGGACCTGCGCCGTATCCTCACAGATTACGGCTTCGTCGGCCATCCGTTCCGCAAGGACTTCCCGCTGATCGGCAATGTTGAAGTGCGTTATGACGAGGAAAAGAAGCGGGTGATTTACGAGCCGGTGACTTCGGTCGAGCCGCGCGTGAACGTGCCGCGTGTCATCCGCGACGACGCACGCTACCAGACCGCAGCTGGCGAATCCGCACAGAGGGAGGCCGCCAAGTGAGCGAGTTCCATCAGGCGCATGGCGCATTTGCGAGCAATCCTGCCGAGAGCCGGCAGGAGATCCGCAACTACACAATGAACTTTGGTCCTCAGCACCCCGCCGCGCACGGCGTGCTGCGCTTAATTCTTGAGATGGACGGCGAGACCGTAGTCCGCGCAGATCCGCATATCGGGTTGCTGCACCGTGGCACCGAGAAGCTGGCCGAGTCCAAACCGTTCAATCAGTCGATCGGCTACATGGATCGACTGGACTACGTATCGATGATGTGCAACGAGCACGCCTATGTGCGTGCGATCGAGACCTTGATGGGGATCGAGGCGCCCGAGCGCGCGCAATACATCCGTACGATGTTTGATGAGATCACCCGGCTACTGAACCACCTGATGTGGGTCGGCTCTAACGCGCTCGACTTGGGGGCGATGGCGGTGATGCTGTACGCCTTCCGCGAGCGGGAGGAGCTGATGGACTGCTATGAGGCGGTCAGTGGCGCGCGCATGCATGCCGGTTACTACCGTCCAGGCGGTGTCTACCGAGATTTACCCGATCGCATGCCGAAGTACAAGGAGTCGCGTTGGCACAAGGGCGCCGCACTGAAGCGCGTCAATGCCATGCGCGAAGGTTCGTTGTTGGATTTCATCGAGAACTTCACCAACGAATTTCCGGGGCGAGTTGACGAGTACGAGACGCTGCTAACCGATAATCGCATCTGGAAACAGCGCACGGTTGGCATCGGTGTGGTGAGTCCGGAGCTGGCCAAGGCCTGGTCGATGACTGGGGTCATGCTGCGCGGCTCAGGCATTGCTTGGGATTTGCGTAAGAAGCGGCCGTACGCTAAGTACGACACGGTAGATTTTGACATTCCGTTGGGCACCAACGGCGACTGCTATGACCGTTATCTCTGTCGAGTGGCCGAGATGCGTGAGTCCAACCGCATCATCAAGCAGTGTGTGCAGTGGCTTAAGGCTAATCCAGGCCCGGTGATGGTCGAGAACTTCAAGGTCGCTCCGCCCAAGCGCGAAGACATGAAGGACGACATGGAAGCGTTGATCCATCACTTCAAGCTGTTCAGTGAAGGCTATTGCGTACCCGCTGGCGAAACCTACAGTGCGGTGGAGGCACCCAAAGGCGAATTTGGCTGCTATCTGGCTTCAGATGGCGCCAATAAGCCATTCCGTCTGCATCTGCGTGCGCCGGGCTTTGCGCACTTGTCATCGATGGATGCGATCGTGCGCGGCTATATGCTGGCCGATGCGGTGGCCATGGTGGGTACTTACGATCTTGTATTTGGTGAGGTCGACCGATGAAGGCGACGGGTAATTTTGAGGCGGCGCGCGAGGTCGATCCGATGCTGGTGCTCAGCGACAAGACGCGAGCCCACATTGATCATTGGCTTGGCAAGTTTCCGCCGGATCGCAAGCGCTCAGCGGTATTGCAGGGCTTGCACGCTGCTCAGGAGCAGAACCAGGGCTGGCTGACTGACGAGCTGATCGCCGGTGTTGCCAAGTATCTGGATATTCCGCCGGTTTGGGCCTATGAGGTGGCGAGCTTCTATTCGATGTTCGAGACCGAGAAAGTCGGCCGTAACAACGTCGCCTTCTGCACCAATATCAGCTGCTGGCTCAATGGTGCCGAGGACCTGGTTGCGCATGCCGAGAAGAAGCTCGGTTGCAAGCTGGGCCAGTCCACCGCTGACGGCCGGGTGTACCTCAAGCGGGAAGAAGAATGCCTGGCTGGTTGCGCCAATGCGCCGATGATGGTCATTAACGGCCATTACCACGAGCGCCTGACCAAGCAAAAGGTCGACGAGCTGCTGGACGGGCTGGAGTAAGTCATGGCACATCATCAAGAACCGCACGGCCCGGTCGGCCCGGCCCCACAGCCGCACCAGGTCGTTTACACGACTTTGCATTACGACATTCCGTGGTCGTATGAAAACTATCTCAAGACCGGTGGCTACGCCGCGCTGCGCAAGATTCTCGAGGAGAAGATCGCGCCGGCTGACGTGATCGAGATGGTCAAACAGTCCGGCCTGCGCGGCCGCGGTGGTGCGGGCTTCCCGACCGGCCTGAAGTGGTCCTTCATGCCCAAGGACGCTCCGGTCAAATACATCCTGTGCAATTCGGACGAGTCCGAGCCAGGAACCTGTAAAGACCGAGATATTTTGCGCTACAACCCGCACGCGGTGGTGGAGGGCATGGCGATCGCGTGCTACGCGACCGGCTCGAAGGCGGCATATAACTACCTGCGCGGCGAGTTCCACCATGAACCGTTTGAGCATTTCGAGCAGGCCCTGGCCGATGCCTACAAGCACGGCTGGTTGGGCAAGGATGTGCTGGGTTCGGGCGTAGATATCGACATTTACGGCGCACTCGGTGCCGGAGCCTATATCTGCGGCGAAGAGACCGCGCTGATGGAGTCGCTGGAAGGCAAAAAAGGTCAGCCGCGTTACAAGCCGCCGTTCCCGGCCAACTTCGGCTTGTACGGCAAGCCGTCCACGATCAACAACACCGAAACCTATGCCTCGGTGCCGGCGATCATCCGCAATGGTCCGGAATGGTTCAAAGGCCTCAGTAAGACCGCTAACGGCGGCCCTAAGATCTTCTCGGTGTCCGGTTGCGTGCGCACAGGCGGCAACTTCGAAGTACCGCTGGGCACGACCTTCGATGAGCTGCTGGAGATGGCTGGCGGGCTACGCCCCGGGCGCACACTCAAAGGCGCGATTCCGGGCGGTGTGTCGATGCCGGTGTTAAAGGCCGAGCAGCTTAAGGGGCTGCAAATGGACTACGACACCCTGCGCGCCCTGGGCAGCGGTCTGGGTTCGGGTGCGATCGTCGTACTCGATGACAGCGTGTGCTGCGTCAAGTTTGCCTGCCGTATCTCTCAGTTCTTTCATAAGGAATCGTGCGGCCAGTGCACCCCGTGTCGTGAGGGCACCGGTTGGATGCATCGCGTGCTGGAGCGCATCGTCGCTGGCAAGGCGACGATGGAGGACCTGCAGCAGCTACGCACCGTGGCGGGTCAGATCGAGGGCCACACGATCTGCGCGTTCGGTGAGGCCGCAGCTTGGCCGATCCAAGGTTTCCTACGTCAGTTCTGGGATGAGTTCGAGTACTACGTCGTCAACGGCCATTCGATGGTTGACGGCCACAAGGTGGAGGCTGCTGCCGCATGAGCGCGCAACCCGTGAATCCTAACGTGCCGCCGGACCATGTCACCGTCGAGATCGACGGGCAGAACCTGGTGGTGCCAAAGGGGTCGATGATTATTCAGGCGGCTGATAAGGCTGGCATCCCGATCCCGCGTTTTTGTTATCACGAAAAGCTACCGATCGCGGCTAACTGCCGCATGTGCCTGGTCGATGTCGAAAAATCGCCCAAGCCTTCGCCGGCCTGCGCCACGCCGGTCATGGATGGCATGAAGGTCACCACGCGCAGCGAAAAAGCGCTGAAATACCAGCGTAGCGTGATGGAGTTCCTGCTGATCAACCATCCGCTGGACTGCCCGATTTGTGATCAGGGTGGCGAATGCGAGTTACAGGATGTTTCGCTGGGCTACGGTCGTTCGGTTAGCCGCTTCAACGAGCGCAAACGCGTCGTGCCTGACGAAGATCTGGGGCCGCTGGTCGCCACGGAGATGACTCGTTGCATCCAGTGCACCCGCTGCGTGCGCTTTACCGCCGAGGTCGCCGGTACGTACGAGCTCGGCGGCATGTACCGCGGCGAGAATCTGCAGATTGGCACGTTTGATGGCAAGCCGCTGAGTACTGAGCTGTCAGGCAACGTGATTGACGTATGCCCAGTGGGAGCGTTGACCAACAAAGTGTTCCAGTTCCGTGCCCGTGCCTGGGAATTGCAGGCGCGCGAGTCGCTGGGCTACCACGATGCGATGGGCTCTAATCTGTTCCTGCACGTACGTCGTGGCGAAGTGCTGCGTGCGGTGCCGCGCGATAATGAGGCCGTCAACGAATGCTGGCTGTCCGATCGTGATCGTTACTCTCACCAAGGCTTGTATAGCGTAGATCGCGCGACTACACCGTTGAAAAAAATCGATGGGCAGTGGCAAGAAGTCAGTTGGGCAGAGGCGCTAGCCACCGCTAGCGAAATCCTCAAGACCCATAGCGGCGAAGATCTCGGTGTGCTGGTGCATCCGTCGACCTCCAACGAGGAGGGGGCGTTGCTTGCGCGTCTGGCCGACGGGCTCAATAGCGGCAATCTCGACCACCGTCTGAGCAACCGCGATTTTTCCGATGCCGCTTTAGCACAGCCCTTTGCGATGCCGCTCGCCGAAATTGAGCGGGCTGACGTGATCGTGATTGTCGGTTGCAACGTGCGCCATGAACTGCCGCTGCTTCATGCGCGCCTGCGTAAGGCGCAAACCAAGCACGGGGCGAAAATTCATTCGATTAACCCGGTGGATTTCGATTTTGCTTTCACTCAAGCCGGCAAGCAGATCGTCGCGCCTTCCGGATATGCCACCGCATTGCAAAATGAGGCGCTGCGGGAAGCGGTGACAGCGGGCGCTCGCGCGGTAGTGATCGTCGGGTCGCTGGTCGAGAACCATCCGCAGGCCGGCACGTTGCGCAAGGCAGTGTCCGAGTTTGCTGCTACATCGGGCGCGGCGTTGTGCCGCATTCCGCAGGGTGCCAACGCGCTGGGCCTGACCGCGCAGGGCGTGCTGCCCACGGGTTTGAATGCGTCGGCGATGTTGGCCGAGCCACGCAAGGCTTACGTGATCTATGGTCTCGAACCGGGTCTGGACTTTGCCGATACGGCGGCTGCCCGCAAGGCACTCGTAAGCGCGAAGGTCGTAGCCTTTAGCCACTTTGCCTGTGCTTCGACCCGCGATGTCGCCGATCTGATCTTGCCCATCGGGGCGTTGCCGGAAATTGATGCAACGTTGACCAACCTCGATGGCCATGTGCAATCGGGCAGGCCTGCCGGCAAGCTACCGGGACAAGCTCAAGACGGCTGGCGTGTGTTGCGGGCCCTGGGGGGCGAGCTGGGCCTGGGTGGCTTCGAATTCGTCGACCTGACCAGCTTGCGCGCTGGCATGCAAGGGCGCAGCGTAACGCCGACGATATCGGCACAACCCGCACTCGCCGACGAGGGGTTGGAAGTTGCTACGACGATGGCGATCTACCGTACCGACGCGGTGGTGCGTCGTGCGCAAGCACTGCAGTCACATCCGCTAAATACGCCACCGAGGATCGTGCTCAATCCTGAACAAGCCGCCAAATTGGGGGTGAAGGATGGGCAGGTCGTCAAGATTGGTGTCTCGGCCGGACATGCCACGTTACCGGCGGTGCTGGATAAACGCGTGGCCATGGGTACGGTCTGGATCGAGTCGGGTCATGGTGCTACCGCACCGATCGGTGCCGGCAGAGTAACGGTGGTGGGTGCATGAACGAACTTCTGATCAATGCCGTCGGACCGTTGCGCGACTGGCTCATCGCGCTGGGCACCGCAGGCTCAGTGTTGTGGATCGTACTCAAGATCCTGGTGGTGCTGTTTCCGGTCATCATCGCTGTGGCGTTTTATACACTGTGGGAGCGCAAGCTGATTGCGTGGATGCATGTCAGGCACGGGCCGATGTACGTCGGTAGCGGCTTTCTGCAGCCGTTTGCGGATGTGTTCAAACTGTTGTTCAAGGAACTGTTGGTGCCCAGCGCGGCGCACAAAACATTGTTCCTGATTGCACCGTTAGTCACCATGGCGCCGGCGTTCGCGGCATGGTCGGTGGTGCCCTTCGACACTAAATTGGTGCTGTCCAATGCCAACGCCGGCCTGCTCTATCTGCTGGCAATGACCTCGTTTGGCGTGTACGGCATCATCATTGCTGGTTGGGCCAGTAACTCGAAATACGCTCTGCTCGGTGCGATACGTTCCGGCGCGCAAATGATTAGTTACGAAATCGCAATGGGCTTTGCGTTAGTTGGCGTGATGATTGCCGCACGCAGCCCTAATTTGACCGATATCGTATTGGCGCAGGGGGGCAACAAAGGTTTCTTCGAGTGGTTTTGGCTACCGTTGTTCCCGTTATTCATCGTCTACTGGGTATCCGGCGTTGCCGAAACCAACCGCTCGCCGTTCGACGTGGTAGAGGGCGAATCGGAGATCGTTGCAGGGCACATGGTGGAGTATTCGGGAGGCGCGTTCGCGCTGTTCTTCCTGGCCGAATACGCCAATATGCTGCTGATCAGCTTCCTGATCTCGATCTTCTTCATGGGCGGTTGGTTGAGCCCACTTCAGGGTTGGGTCAATGCAGACGTCTCGCCGTGGATCGATTGGGTCTGGAAGGGCGGGTGGCCGTGGCTGTTACTCAAGGTTGCGTTCTTTGCCAGCGCGTACATCTGGTTCCGCGCAAGTTTTCCGCGTTACCGCTACGACCAGATCATGCGATTGGGATGGAAGGTCTTTATTCCTCTGACGATCGTCTGGATCGCGGTGACGGCGCTGATGGTGTTCTACGGCGTGTTCCAGAAGGGCGTGTAACGAATGAATAGGATCTTCCATTACCTCAAGAGCCTTATGCTGCTGGAACTTGTCCAGGGGCTGGCTTTGACGTTCAAGTACATGTTCAAGCCGAAGTACACCGTCTTCTACCCGATGGAGAAGATTCCGCAATCGCCACGATTCCGTGGCTTGCACGCATTGCGTCGTTATCCCAACGGAGAAGAACGATGCATCGCCTGTAAGTTGTGCGAGGCGGTGTGTCCGGCGCTGGCGATCACCATCGATTCGGCCAAGCGCGAGGATGGTAGTCGTCGGACTACGCGGTATGACATCGATTTATTCAAGTGCATCTTCTGCGGATTTTGCGAGGAGAGCTGCCCAGTGGATTCGATTGTTGAGACGCATATTCACGAATACCACTTCGAACACCGTGGCGAAAACGTGGTAACCAAACCGCAGTTGCTGGCGCTGGGTGATCGACTCGAGGCCGAGATCGCCGACCGACGCACCGCCGACGCCGCCTTCCGCTGAGGTCATGATGGACTGGGTCAATATAATTTTCTGGGTCTTCTCTACTGTCGCAGTCGTCGCAGCGGGGGCGGTCATCACGGTGCGCAACCCGGTGTATGCCGTTTTGTGCCTGATCCTGACGTTCTTCTCCGTGGCTTGCGTTTGGATCCTGGTTGGGGCCGAATTTCTCGGCGTGACCTTGTTGTTGGTCTACGTTGGCGCGGTGATGGTGTTGTTCCTGTTCGTGGTGATGATGCTCGACATTGACATCAGCAGACTGCGCGAGGGGTGGGTAAAATATTTGCCTATAGGCGTGTTGGTGGCGCTGGCGATGCTGGTGCAAATGGTCACCTTGATTGGAGTCAAGGCGCGCTCGCTGACGCCGCTGCCCGCTGTCAATACCGCGTCGCAGGGTGTCGATTTACCCAATCTCAAGTGGCTGGCGCAAAGTCTGTTCACTGAATTCTTGCTGCCGTTTGAATTCGCTGCGGTGATTTTGACCGTGGCGGTGATCGCGGCCGTCATGCTGACGCTGCGTAAGCGCGAAGGTATCAAGGTTCAGGATCCGTCTGCGCAAAGCCGTGTCAAGGCCAGTGATCGCCTACGTATCGTTAAGATGCCCGCCGAAAAGAAACTGCCGGCCACCGTCGGCCCCGATACCGCCGCACAGGAGGCCAAGCCGTGATTACTTTGGGCCATCTGCTAGCACTGGGTGCGGTGATGTTCTGCATCAGCCTGGCCGGCATCTTCTTGAACCGAAAGAACATCATTGTGCTGCTGATGTCGATCGAGCTGCTGTTGTTGTCGGTCAACATCAACTTCATCGCCTTTTCTCGCCAGATGGGTGACCCGGCGGGGCAGCTGTTCGTGTTCTTCATCCTGACCGTTGCCGCCGCGGAAGCCGCGATTGGCTTGGCGATCTTGACCACCCTGTTCCGTACCCGCCGCACGATCAATGTGGCCGAAGTCGATTCGCTGAAGGGCTGAGCCGCAGATGGAAATCACTCTCTCCAAGAATCTGCTGATCGCCGTGGTGCTCGCGCCGTTGGCGGGCAGCATTATTGCCGGCCTGTTCGGTCGGCTGGTGGGGCGCAAGGGCGCTCAATACGCCACTATCCTAGGTGTCGCGGTCAGCTGCGCTTTATCGTGCTGGACGTTGTATCAACTGGTGGGGCAGGGCGCAGTACCGTTTAACCAGAATTTGTACACCTTCTTTGATGTGGGTAGTTATTCCGCCCACATCGGCTTCATGGTGGATCGACTCACTGCCATGATGATGGTGGTGGTTACCTTCGTGTCGCTATTGGTGCACGTGTACACCATTGGCTATATGGAAGAGGACCCGGGTTACCAGCGCTTCTTCAGCTACATCTCGCTATTCACCTTCTCAATGCTTACCCTGGTGATGAGCAACAACTTCCTACAGCTGTTCTTCGGCTGGGAAGCGGTGGGTCTGGTGTCGTATCTGCTGATCGGTTTCTGGTTCAAGCGCCCGACCGCAATCTTCGCCAATATGAAGGCGTTCCTGGTCAATCGCGTTGGCGACTTTGGCTTCATCCTCGGCATTGCGGGTGTGCTGTTGTGGTTTGGGTCGCTGGACTACTCGACAGTGTTCGCTAACGCACCGCTGTTGAGCGGGGCGCAGGTGCAGTTGTTTGAAGGTCACACCTGGAGTGTGATGACGCTGATCTGCATCTGTCTGTTCATTGGCGCTATGGGCAAGTCGGCGCAGGTACCGCTGCACGTATGGCTACCCGATTCAATGGAAGGTCCGACCCCGATCTCGGCGCTGATTCACGCAGCGACGATGGTGACGGCTGGCATTTTTATGGTTGCGCGCATGTCGCCGCTGTTTGAGTTGTCGCAAACTGCGCTTGATTTTGTGTTGTTCATAGGCGCGACCACGGCATTTTTCACCGGTCTGATTGGTATCGTGCAGAACGATATCAAGCGCGTGGTTGCCTATTCGACACTGTCACAGCTGGGTTATATGACGGTTGCGCTGGGTGTTTCAGCGTACTCGGCGGCGGTGTTCCATCTGATGACCCATGCCTTCTTCAAGGCACTGCTGTTCCTGGCGGCGGGTTCGGTCATCATCGGCATGCATCACGAACAGGACATGCGCAAGATGGGGGGGCTGCGCAAGTACATGCCGATCACCTACTGGACCAGTGTGATCGGTACCCTGGCTCTGGTCGGTACTCCGTTTTTCTCGGGGTTCTACTCGAAGGACACCATCATCGAGGCTGCCCAGCATCACATGCATGTCTCCCACAGCTGGGTCGCTAGCTATGGCTATTACGCGGTGCTCGGCGGCGTGCTGGTGACCAGCTTTTATAGCTTCCGTTTGCTATTTCTGACTTTCCACGGCAAAGAGCGCTTCCGTGATGTGGCGGCCGCTCACGGGCACGATGCGCATAGCCATGACGAACATGGGCACGATCACCACGGTCCGCACGTGCCGCATGAGTCGCCATGGGTAGTGACCCTGCCGCTGATACTGCTGGCGATTCCCTCGGTCGCAGTTGGCTTCTTCTCAATTGGTCCGATGTTGTTTGGCAGTGATTGGGCTGGCCATCACGCGGCCGAGGCGATTAAAGGACAAGCGGTTTCGTTCTTTACCGGTATCATCGATTTCTACGACCCCGCGCGCGATTCCGTCGGTGCGTTGGCTGAAGAGTTCCATGGTCCGGTCGCGTTTGCATTACACGGTTTTACCGCGTGGCCGTTCTTCCTGACCTTGGTGGGTTTCTTGCTGGCGGCGCTTTTCTATCTGTGGAAGCCCGAGTTGGCCGCGCGGTCACGCGAGATGTTCTCGCTGCCGGTACGGATACTCGAGAACAAATACGGCTTCGATAAGCTTTGGATCGGCGGTTTTGCTGGCGGTGGTGTCAAGCTAGGCAAGGTTTCGCGCGCGATCGACACCTATGTTGTGGACGGTGCGGTAGTCAACGGCTCGGCGCGTCTGGTCGATCTCGCTGCGAATCTGCTGCGTCGCACGCAATCCGGTTTCCTCTATCACTACGCCTTCGCAATGATCATCGGCCTGATTGCCCTGTTGGCGGTCCTGATGCATTTCTGGCGTTGACCTGTACGGAATTAGAAGACGTGTCGAACTGGCCCCTACTGTCTGTCTTGATCTGGCTGCCGATTCTTGGCGGTGCTTTGATCCTCGCTCTGCGCAACGCCCAGGCTGCCCGCTGGGCGGCATTGCTGGTCGCCGTGGTGACCTTCCTGCTCAGCCTTCCACTGTTAAGCGGGTACGACACGGGCAACCATGCTCTGCAATTTGTCGAACAGCGTCCCTGGATCCCGGCCTTCAAGATTGGCTACAACCTCGGCGTTGATGGAATTGCGGTTGCGTTGATCCTGCTGACGACGCTGGTGACAGTATTGGCGTTGATTGGTGCTTGGACGTCGATCGAAAAACGCGTTAATCAATACGTGGCCGCTTTCCTGATTCTTGAGGGCGTCACCGTGGGCATCTTCGCGGCAACTGACGCGATGTTGTTCTACGTGTTCTTCGAGGCAATGCTGATTCCGATGTTCCTGATTATCGGTGTCTGGGGGGGGCCGCGCCGAATCTACGCAGCGATCAAATTTTTTCTATACACCTTCCTCGGCTCGGTGCTGATGCTGGTGGCGTTGATCTATCTGTACCTGAAGGGCGATAGCTTCCAGCTCCATGATCTGTACACGCTACAACTGACCTCCCACGAACAGACCTGGATATTCTTCGCGTTCCTGATCGCGTTCGCGGTCAAGGTCCCGATGTTCCCGGTCCACACCTGGTTGCCAGATGCGCACGTCGAGGCACCAACCGCCGGCTCGGTGATCCTGGCGGCGATCGCGCTCAAGATTGGCGGCTACGGGCTTCTGCGTTTCAATCTCCCGATCGTGCCTGACGCAAGCCACGAGTGGGCCTGGCTCGTTATCGCGCTGTCGCTGATTGCGGTGATCTACGTCGGCCTGGTCGCGCTGGTCCAGGAAGATATGAAGAAACTGGTGGCCTATTCGTCCATCGCCCATATGGGTTTCGTGACCCTCGGGACCTTTATCGCTTTCACCTTAGTGCGCGACTATGGCAGCGTCGATGCCGCACGGCTAGGGTTGCAGGGCGCGATGGTGCAGATGATCTCTCACGGCTTCGTATCTGGCGCGATGTTCTCCTGTATCGGCGTGCTGTATGACCGCATGCATACTCGCCGTATCGCCGACTACGGCGGTGTGGTCAACGTGATGCCGTGGTTCGCTACTTTCGCGATGCTGTTCTATATGGCTAATGCCGGCCTTCCGGGCACTAGCGGCTTCGTTGGCGAATTCATGATTATCCTGGCCAGCTTCCAGAAGCACCCGTTTGTCGCGTTTGGTGCGGCGACGACTCTGGTAATTACTGCGGGCTATACGCTGTGGCTATACAAGCGTGTCTTTTTCGGCGAGGTTGCCAATGCGCATGTCGCGGAGTTGAAGGACATCAATGGGCGCGAGAAGTTGGTGCTGGGCGTATTTGCTGCCGGCGTGCTCATGCTGGGCATTTATCCCAAGCCGCTGACCGATTTGATGGAGCCGTCGATCGCCAAGCTCGCCACGCAGATCGCCGCGAGCAAGCTTTGACCGGCCGTTGCAAGAACTGACTCCAGGATTTGATGATGACCACGCCAACGCCTCTGCCGTTGACCACCGCCGATCTGGCGCCGCTCGCCCCTGAGCTGGTGCTCGTCGCCGGTGCCTTCGCGCTTCTGATGATCGATCTGTTCGTGAGCCAGCGGTACAAGCTCGTCACACACCTGATCTCGGTCGCCATTCTGGCGATCGTGTTCGCAATGCTGGCGACAGGCACCGGCGGGCAAGGGGAGATCTTCCACGGGATGTTCGTGCGCGATACCGCCGCCGACGTAATGAAGACGGTGATTGTGCTGCTGAGTGGTCTTACTCTGATCTACGGCTGGAGTTATCTGCGCGAGCGCAATTTGTTCCAGGGCGAGATTCCGGTACTGATACTGTTTGCGACCTCGGGCATGATGATCCTGGTCTCGGCCGGCAGCTTGTTGATGGTTTACCTGGGCTTAGAGCTGTTGGCGCTGTGCTCATATGCGCTGGTGGCCTCCAACCGCGACAATGCGTTGGCGACTGAGGCGGCGATGAAGTACATCGTGCTAGGGTCGCTTGCCTCGGGCCTGCTGCTGTACGGCATGTCGCTGATCTACGGAGCAACCGGCACGCTGAGCCTGCATGGCATCCATGAGGCAATTGAGGGCTCGTCAGAAAAAACTCTTTTGCTGACGGGCACGATCTTCATGATTGCGGGCGTTGCCTTCAAGTTGGGTGCTGCACCGTTCCATATGTGGCTGCCCGACGTGTATCAAGGCGCCCCAGCACCGATCGCGCTGTTCATCAGTTCGGCCCCTAAGCTGGCTGCTTTCGGCATGGCTTATCGGCTGCTGGAAGTGGGCGTCGGTCCGCTATCGCCGCAGTGGCATCTGCTGATCGGTGGTTTGTCCGCCGCCTCGCTGGTGATCGGTAACCTGATGGCGGTTGCACAAAGCAATCTCAAGCGCATGCTGGCGTACTCGACCGTCTCCCATATTGGCTTTCTGTTGATGGGCGTCGCTGGCGGCGAAGAGGCAGGCTACTCGGCCGCGATGTTTTATGCGGTCAGTTACGCGATCATGTCGACTGCGTCGTTCGGTGCGATCATTGCCTTGTCACGTAGTGGCTTCGAAGCCGAGAACATTGACGACCTTAAAGGGTTAAATGCGCGTAATCCTTGGATGGCGGGGCTGGTGCTGTGCATCATGGCGTCGTTGGCGGGCATCCCGCCTTTCCTGGGCTTTTGGACCAAACTCGCGGTGCTGGCGGCAGCGGTACATGGCGATATGCTTTGGTTGGCGTTGCTGGGTGTGATCTGTGCGGTGATCGGCGCGTACTACTATCTGCGGGTCATCAAGGTTATGTATTTCGACGAACCGGTTGGCGAGCCGCTGCCGGCCAATCATGATCGTGTGCTCGGAATCGTACTGGGTGTCAACGCGCTTGCGCTTTTTGCATTAGGGTTGGCTTGGAATCCGATCATGGTGTGGTGTAAGAGCGCGTTTGCTGGGCTGGCTTGATCCGATCCCCATTGATGCAGTTCATGCTTCAGTGCGCTTCACAGTGAAGAAATCGCATCTTTGTAGCCGTTTGAGTCTTCCTTAATTGGGTTCAAGCGGGTATCATTAATCACATCGATGAACGGCGTGTCCGTGCATCACATGAGTGAAAAGGGCTTGCAATATTTTTCCTTCTCCCTCATAATTCCGCTTCTGCTGCGGGGTGGAGCAGTCTGGCAGCTCGTCGGGCTCATAACCCGAAGGTCGCAGGTTCAAATCCTGCCCCCGCTACCACATTTATCTGCGTAAGCAGATGCAGCAGTCGAACGGCGACCTCGATTACGAGGTCGCCGTTTTTTTATGCTCAAGCGACTGATATTCGTCAGGGCAAAGTGCAAACGTCTAATCGGTAGATCGTTCGCTGAAGCGGGACCGCTTGACGGTGTGATGCAGTGAGATGTGTAGACCTCGTGGTTATTGGCGGCTTTGATGAGGTCACGCGCAGGAGGGGACGTCTGCGGCAGGTGCAGCACCTAGGGGGAATGAAGTGACGGATTGAGTTCGTTGCGCGACGTTTGGTCGGGCCTGGCGCGCAGCTGGCTGTTTTGAAGTCGAGCGACAGCATGGGCGATACGGGCCGGTGGGGCGTAGTGCACATTGTTTTGCGTCACGCCGGCGGTGTCGACGCGGGTAAGGGCGCACGTACCCGTTGCGGGCGAGGTTGCGCGGCAGCCCCGATCAACCTATGATGCCTGTCTTGAACGAGTCGGATGCGCAGCCGGGCTTGCCGTAATAGCCTTACTCCCGACTCCGTCGCCAAGCTTTAGTTCGTTGTTTTTTGAGCGAATATTCTTGGATCCGCAAAGACGCTTGTTCCCGTCTTTGCGCCAACCGCTTTAGAGGTTGGATTTTTTCGCGCAAGGGGCCCTATGGGCCCTTTGCTATTTCCAGGGGCCCGTAATTGGAGCCCCGTTCCGACAGACTGGACCAGGTGGCTGTGAGCGACAAGGCAACCGAAATCGCGACTATGCTGGCGCCCACGGTGCAATCCTTAGGGCTCGACCTACTGGGGGCAGAGTATCTTCCTGCGCCTGGAAGTGCGACTTTGCGCTTGTATATCGACGTTCCTTTAGCCGAGCAGCCGGCCCGCGTGGTTAATGTTGACGATTGCGAGCGGGTGAGCCGTGAGGTGTCGGCGCAGCTGGATGTGGAAGATCCAATTAGCGGCAACTATACGTTGGAGGTGTCTTCCCCCGGGGTCGATCGGCCGCTGTTTACGCTAGATCAGTTCGCTCGCCACGTTGGTGAGTCGGCTAAAGTCGGGCTGAAGCTACCGCAGGACAATCGGCGTCGTCTGCAGGGTGTGATCATGAATGTCGATCCGGCGGCTGGCGAGGTCATCTTTGACGTCGACGGTGCAGTAATGGTGGTCGCGTTCGACAACGTTGATAAGGCCTGGGGAGCCAAGCGTCTGGTAAGTTTGGCGGGTTCCTATGAACGGAAAAG
>Cebus_capucinus_imitator_PRJNA485217_SSR047__coassemble_1095_pt1 | contig 27657 bp, 22 predicted proteins | sample Cebus_capucinus_imitator_PRJNA485217_SSR047__metabat2_high_PE_004 | metagenome-assembled genome bin Cebus_capucinus_imitator_PRJNA485217_SSR047
TTGGTTGGAAAAGGTCCATTTCTTAGGACATGTGGTCTCTAAAGAAGGCATATCTATGGATCCGGCCAAGATTGAAGCAGTAAGTAAGTGGCCAGCTCCGAAAAACATCACCGAAGTACGTAGTCCGCCAGTTGTGCGGCTTCCGGAGCTTCAACATTTGAATGTGCCCATGTCGAGGTACATAGCCCCGTCATAAAGACTGAAAGTAGACATGCTTTAAGGACACTGATATTCCACTTGCTGGACCGATAGTTATTTCTAGAATATCTTCTAACCCAGTTTGCTCGGCAATGCATATGCGGAACTCCCCTTTAAGTGACTCGATAAAATTGAGGTCGACCGTTAATTGTAACGACCAACGCATTAAGCCGAAATTTTTCGACGCTATCTCTTACGTAACTGAAGACTGGCATGGGTTGCCTCCTTCGGACTCATTGCAGTAGGCCCTATTATCATACCCCCAAATTACTGGAACTAAGAGAATTAGTCCTACCATAGCTCAGAGTACCTATGCCGATAAATTTAAACCAAATTTTAATCAGCAAATTAAATTATTAAGTACTTAGATGTGAGCGTTCAGGTACAATCAAGGCAAATTTAGCCATTTCAACAAACGCATCGCGTAGAGGATTAAGCGTCCTGGTTGACAGCATTGCAATATCATAGCGTATGGGCGACCCGGCCCCTGAAATTTCAAGAAAACGAACGCCAGTGGGATTCGTTGAAGTGATAAGCCGTGGCACAAGAGCAGTACCCAAGCCCCCAGCCACCAAGCCGAGCGCTGTCCGCATCAGCCTGACGCGCAATGCAACCTTAGGAATAACGCCAGCTTCCTCGAAAGCCACAACGATACATTCATATAACCCAGGACAATATCTGCTTGGGAATAAAATCCAGGGATCATCACGCAATTCAAACAAGGATACCTCATCTCGATTAGCCAATGGATGTTCATCATGGATCGCTATCAGCCATCTATCTTTATGGATTATGGTGATATCAAATGAGGCCTCGGGATTAATGGGCAACACGACAAATGCCACATCAATTCGGTCAGTTTGCAGCGAAATGAGTTGGTCGGCGGTGGTTGCTTCTTGTAGTTCGACCTCTACATCGGGGTAGGCCTCTCGAAATGTCCTCAGAATCAGTGGAATAATATAATTAGAGGCACAGTCAACGAAATTAATCCTCAGTTCCCCCCGCATACCGCTTGCCGAACGGCGCGCAGTGCGAAATGCTCGCTCAGCATGTGCGACCGTTTGCCTTGCCTCACGTAGAAATGCCTCACCAGCCTCAGTGATGCGTACAATACGATTATTTCTTTCAAATAAAAGAATACCTAGTTCATCCTCCATACGCTGTATTGCGGCTGTCAATGGGGGTTGTGCCATATGAAGGCGTTCAGCCGCCCGTCGGAAGTTCAATTCCTCTGCAACAGCAATGAACTGCCTGAATTGCCTTAGCTCGATCATATGATACCACCGACGTATTACACGTTCACTTCAATAGTATTGGAAAGGACACCATCAATCCTGCTAAACCAGACTCATAGGAAGTTTCTGCTGCACCGCAACCAATCTCATTATTTTTTTGTAATAGCGCCCTAGATGATCTCACGCAACAGTGGTTCATCAGTCTCACGCTCTACTGGTTGCGCCTCCGACCTACCCAACAGCACGGTCGATAGCGCTAACGATGGATATTGTTATGACCAATTAAAACGTGACGAAAATCAACTTTAGTTTCTAGGAGAATTTAAAGACCTCCCGACAGTGACACTAACTGAATTGTTTGGATTGCGGATGACCACACATTGTTCACGCGGCCGTACTAATCCTGGGTGCATCTGGGGCCTTCCAGTATGTGCCAGATTGATGTCATTAACAGGCGTGCCTACTGCGTCTGTAGGCTGCAGGATGCTACTCACGAAAGCCATGATGACTGTCGCAGACATTTATACAAGGTACAGGAACCACCATTTTCACATTGTGGGCACTAAGGCTCATCCCCTTTCTATATAAGGAAAAGTCATGAACACGTGCTACTTATTTTAATCATAGCGGAATTTGACCTACTTATCAGTGGCCCCTTTTATAATTACAGCGATTCATACCTAATCGTCCTCTTTCAATTATTAAATTAACGAAATGGCTCCACTCATCACATTTCATCATCTTTATAATATAGAGAGGCATAATTCTCAAAACCAAATTTCAAGACCAGCTACCTTTTTACTGCGATTTAACTAAGACCAGTTATGTTTTAGCCGATGTCCTATAATCAAAATGGTTGTCAATTTTATTGGCTCCATAATGTCGATTATAAACGCCTTATTATTATCAGCCATTCATTAGAATTTAAACTAGCAAGTCCTACAGATCCCGTTTCTTTACTGAACTGAACAGGGTTTTTCCGCTCTCGTAGCGTTTACTAATTCCGATTAATATTTGCATGCAAAGTTTTTCACTATCGGCATGATGATGCAAAAGGCTATTGACTATTGCACTGTAGAGTTTAAACCGTAGACCTGGGATAAAGACCATTACAGGGATAATGCACAGCCCATTCATTGACCGGAATGAAATAGCAATGTTTTTTTTCGTAATTCGTGGAGTTATGGTTTATGTACATATCATAAAATTTATTTTGGTATTTTACGCGCCTATTCATCTATTCCCTTTGGACACAAGTCCGTCGAAATAATATACGAAACCGGTATTATCGCAATTATTTATCTGTTAGGAACGAGAACAAATCTTAGGAAGATGAGCTTGACATTGGTTAATCAAATATGAAAGTTTAGTTGATAAAGGCATAACTATAACAAAGCCTTGGTGGCATTGGTGCACGATCTCCTGTTTCCATATATGTAAAGATTTAGCCTGATCGAGATTTCTAGTCTCCCATATCACATATATAGAGTGCCAGTGTTATGAATACCGAACACCTACATCACGTCTCAATCATAGTAATATCTATTTTTCTAGGCCCAATGTTACTGATTGAAATTATCACTGGGACCTTTTTCGATCGGCGCGCCACTTGGCGAGACGCTTTAGTGGAAATATTTACCAGTACGATCGTTATGTTGGCTATTTATCCTTCCATTTTGCTATTTACGGGCTACGTAATGCAACATTTGGCGCCGCAGTGGCAAGGTGCTTTGCTGTGGGTGCCGCTATGGGCGGGCTTCCTCGTATTTGTAATCACCGACGATCTAGTGCAATACTTCTGGCATCGCCTGTGCCACAGCTCCCATATTCTATTCAATCTGCATAGAATGCATCATTCCCCACAATATATGGGGTTACGCATGGCTTATCGCGATAATCCATTCTTTCAACTCACGCTGCCAAACAATTGGTTTTCCGGAATCCTTCTATACTCTGGCCTGGTGAAACCATACTTCCTATATATAACCATTAAAATGATTGTCGCCGTAGCCGCCCATAGCAGTGCACCTTGGGATCAAAAGCTTTATAATATAAAATTATTAAGGCCATTGATGTGGGTCGTAGAACGCGTCATTTCCACGCCCGCAACACATTCTGCCCACCATGGCCTCCATGAGAATGATGGCATCACTCATTATAATGGAAATTACGGCTCAGTATTCTTTTTTTGGGATGTTCTATTCGGAACCGCAAAAATCACCCGGCAACGTCCAACCGAGCATGGTGTGGAGGGTCTCGAGGACGTTGGCTGGCTACCCTTGACGCTTTGGCCGATATTTAGAGATCGTAGAGAACGACATGAAACGTCAAGTGTAGCCGAAACAATAGGCGACAAACAGTCGCAGACGAGCTAAGGGCAAATATACACCCGACCTCATTATTAGTGGACCACTCACCTACCCCACGCCGAGGTGTAAAATGTCGAATTTAATTGAATGCACTCGTAGCTTGCTCGATATTGCGCGAGCCGAGATGGCGGGCTGTTCGATGTCCAAGCGAACCGATCTGTTCTATCAACAAAAAATTCAGCAACTGTGGGAAAGAGCAACTAAAAGTCAGGCTTACTCCAAACTCCCTCCATATTCAGCTCAGGCGTTCGCGTCACTTTTACCTACAGAGCGACAACAGTTAAAGGACAATCCTCTCGACTTCCTTGCGATCCCGATCAATAAAGCGCTGAAATATTACGAGACGACGGGAACCACCGGACGCCCCACACCAACACCGCGTGTGCGCGAGGATATCATCTGGAATACGACTTCTGTCATGGATGCTTGGGGAGTGATCATTCAGCCTGACGATCGTGTCCTCATCTTACTTCCATCCGATATTGTGCCAGTGGCTGATCTGGTGGTTGGTGTATGTGAAAATCTCGGAGTCTTACATACCAAGGCGTACCCTTTCACGCTCGGTATTTCAGACTGGGATCGTATAGAAACTGTTGCGAGCAATTTTAAGCCAACTGTTATTTTTATCGCACCAGGCGTCTGTCAACAGTTCACGCGAGTATTGCGACAGCGAGGCGTCTTCGAAGTCGTCAGCTCAAGCGTGCAAACCATCATGCTGCTCGGCGAGGTAAATACTCCGGCATTTCGACATCGGCTTGGCCAATGGTGGGGAGCATCGGTCTTTGATGCGAGCTATGGCAGCACGGAGACCGGTACACTCGCGGCGGCTTGCCGGGAGGGGCATCAGCACCTTCTCTGTGGTGCTAATTATTTTGAAATCCGAAACGAGCAAGGGCTTACACCACTTGTGAGTACAGATGAGCTTACTGGTCGCCTGGTAGTCACTCCCTTAAATCTCTTTGCTCGCCCATTGCTAAGATTCGATACTGGAGACGTGGTAACGGTATCGACCGGATGTTCGTGTGGTGCAGATAGCCCTCGTGTGATGGTCCATGGGCGTACATCAGATGCAATTTTACTGCATAGCTATCCCGTCAGAGTGCGTAGCCTAGAAGATGTGGTCTATGGGGCCTCAAACGCTACGGGATATTTGGTCGAAACTGCGAAAGACGGGAGTTTTGGTCGGCTACTACTTGAACGAAATCCAGAATGGGATCGATCTGAAGAACCGAAAATTATCCAGGATATTCAGTCTCGCTCATTGTCCACCCTAGCCACAACTTGGGACGAAGTCCGTTTCGTTAACACGCTACCGAGCAATACTAAAAGTGGCGCCTCACAGAAGAGTTGGAAACGATCGAATATTCGAGTGATCGAGGTAGCAGCATGAAACTGGAACGCCGCCATTACGAAATCTTGCCTGCTTATGGCACTGGAGGCCCTGACCTATGGTGTACCTATGCCGCTCTCAGGACATTGCGCTGGCTAGAATCCAGCTGCGACATCGATTTCGCTCGCCAAACCGAAGAATACCTGCACAGCCGACGTAACTCCGATGGTGGTTATGGTTGGAGTAGAGGCATGCAATCCGACGCCTGGGCTACGTTCTATGCTACCCAAGGCATTCGGGATTTAGGTCGAGAAATTCCCAATATTCAGCGAACCACCGACTGGATACGCACAACTTGGACATCCGAGGCTTATGGAATGCTCCCAGGGCAGCGGCCTGATGTGTGGGCAACGCACTTCTCGACGCGAACATCCGTGGAGGTATGCAATGAGTTACCACCGAATATCTCAGCTCTATGCAAATGGCTTGGCGCTCTTCAAACGGTCGATGGCGGCCTCAGTTGGAGTCCCGAACATGCCCGGTTCGGCCAAGCCGATGCGAGGGCTTGTTTCTATGGCGTGATGGCTTGGAAGGCCGTAAAAAGCAAGGTGGATGTCCCCCCGCCCTGGGATATCCCCAAACTCGTTCGATGGCTACAGAGCCTACAACGACCCGTAGGGGGATATATTTTCAATGAAAAATCCTCAGTTCCGTGTATGTGGGCGACCTATCGTGCAACGGCAACCCTTGCAGCTCTTGGAGCTCCTGAAAAAGCGCCAATGGCGGACTCAGCTTGTATAAAGTGGGTAATGCATCAGCGCGGACGAAAGGGAGCCTTCGTGCGTTGGAGCGGTTACCCAATTGAAGACGTATGGGCGTCATTCTGTGCGGTTGGCACGCTGAATGCTTTAAATAAATATAGTGTTCTCCATGAATCCCGGCCGTTCATTAAATCAGCCTTGCTGACAATGCGTTGCCATTCAGGTGGCTTCACGTATCGCGAGACCACACAGGCAGCTGACGTACTCAGTACCGCCGCACATATTCTATGTCATTCAAGCGATAAGCCATCAGTTGCTCCACTTATCGATTGGATTGAATCGTGCCAACTTCCCAATGAGGCTGGTGTGATGTATATGCCAGGTCGTGGTGCAGAGGTCCGCTGCACACTTTGGGCTCTAGTCGCAGGAGCATTCCATAGACCCGGCTTATCACAAATACCGCAACTGAGACACCTACTGGAGTGGCTACTGGCACTTCAGAATCCCGATGGTGGCTTTGGTTACTGGGAAGGTCGAGGCTCGGATATGGTGTCAACCGCCGCAGCGGTGGAAATAATGTCATTGATAGGACACCAGCCCGAAGCTTCATCGATCCTGGAGTTCGTCGAGTCCTGCCAACAGCTAGGTGACGACGGTGAGGCCACCTATGCCAATGTTCCCAGAGGACGCACATCCCTGCGTGCAGGCTTGCAGGGATACCGGATCAGCCACTATGTCAATGGACATGCCGAGCGCGACTCGTTGCAAAAGCTGATGGCAAGGCATCGTACTCGTGGTGGTGGCTATGATAACTCAGGCTCTCGGGTACCAGACCTACTAACCACCTACGAAGCGGTCGTGACCGCAGATCGCTTTGGTCTGGATTTGGATCTGGCTCCCCTGCGGACTTTTACGGAGCGAATCCTGTTCCCAGATGGCACCGCATCTTGGACGCCACTCGCCCCCCCTGGCCACGACGCACTGGCTCACTGCCTAGGGAAGTTGTTGCAGCGGCGATTGCATGGGGATGGTCGCCCTATGCCCGCACTCAGCCTGTAGGAGAAAGCTATGCCGACGCTCGATATAGTCAGCCCTGAAATAATATTGCCGCAACGTCGGCGCATCGTAGTGCGAATCACACGTTGGTTTGCCAACCAAGAAACGATGGCCGCACACGTGGTTATCCGGTTCCATATAGCTCCGCCTGATTCGATATTCGCGGCCGGCGTCGCACTGGATAAGAATAACAGAAAGTCAGCCAATATAACTCTACTTCCTTCAAAATCCAATATCCCTTTCGCAATGATTACCTGTTGCATCGCTACGGAACGAGACAGCGAATTTCGAGCGGGTCTAGCCCACGAACTTCAACAAGCGTTGGATATACGCGAACCTAATTTCCTTTATGTGAGATTCGAGGCGCTCGATCGAAAAGACGTCTTCTATTCAGTTTCAGGTCGTCTTGTGAATGCAGATAAGCAATAACCAACAAGGAACTGACATGAACGCAACGCATCCTGCAACTGTGGAAAACCTTGTGCCAGCCGTACGAGAGGTGTTGCACAAGAGGTTAGGTAACGAGCTATTGAATATCCCATCCGACGGCCTTATTAATGAGCTTCTCGAAAACTACGATAGCCTTGCGGCCACGGAATGCATCTACGCAATCGAAGAACAATTTGACATTGAGGTGGACTTCACAGTTGATGATGTGCGGTTTTGGTTTTCCTCAATAGAACGTATCGCACACTTCGTCTCCGATCGCCTAGAGGATGCCGAGGTTCGTCATGCTTAATATACAATCTCCTGCTACTGATCCAGATCTGGATGGTGAAGTACGCTTTATGACTTCAGGTCATACTGCCTTGCCGATAGCATGGTTCCGTACACACGATCAACTCGATCGCGAAGTAAGAATGGTGCTTGGTACCGAGTACCGAAAACCAGAATGTATTATCAGCTTCGCTCCATCGCATCATCTCTATGGCCACATTTTCTCGAAGCATCTACCCCGCACACACTCAATTCCAGTAGTTGAGGCGTGGCGCGACATGCTTTCTGTACCCGAACTTCCCCCGGAAAAACATGTCCTGATCGTTGCGACACCAGGATGCTGGCGAATCGTACGAGAAATGTCCCGCCACACCGATCCAGCTCATTGGAAGCTACTCCACAGTGGTGGTTTTCTTCCGATGGAAGCGCGGTCTGTCGTCGAGAGTATCACACGCAAAGGAGCGGAAGTCTTAGAAATATTAGGCTCCACCGAAACTGGCGGGGTTGCGACACGCAAGGCATGCACGGACTCGGAGAATCCGTGGCATCTGCTTGGCGACGTCGACTTGATTGGAGCCGAACCTGGCGGACACACGCTGCTTTCTGTGACCAGTCCACGTCTCGGACGTCGCGAGGACATGAAAACGGCTCCGGTGTGCTGGACATTGCCCGATCTGATTGATGTTTTGAGTGACGGCAGACACTTCCACTATATAGGTCGAGAAAGTCGTTTCGTAAAGGTCGATGGACGAAGATGCTCCCTAGACGCCATTGAGAGCCGAATCAGATCGCTCCCCTCTATCCAAGACGCGGTCTGCATTGCGCGATTCAGCAAAGTACGTGGTGAACATTACGATGTGTTTTTTGTTGCGCGCGATGCCGGAACAATGAAAGAAGACTTAAACGCAATAATAATTAATGCATGTAAGGGACTGCCATTACCTCGTGTTACAAAGCGAGTTGAAACAATTCCTCACAATTCACTTGGAAAAGTTTTATTCAGCGAAATGGCCGAACGCGATGTATGACCTATCTAAGCTGCAAGGAAAGCTTAGCATGCATACTGATCTATTTTAAGGGAAATCGGGCCAAAAAAAGATCTCGGACGAAATAAAATGGAATTTCATGGATCGGGCCATCAGATTGCGACGCAGTATATATCATGATCCCAATCGGACCTTGATTTTAACCAGGCAGCGTAGCTATACAACATTGGGCGACGTCGCCCCACCAGCCACTGAGTAGTCAGCAACGATGAATTGCTCAGCGAATTCAAACATGATCCACCCGCACTAAGTCCATCTAAATATTGATCATCGGCCTTTCCCGTCATTCACCTACGGAGGGAGAGCTCGTCGATTTCGCCCCTATTTATTTTCCTAAATTAAAAATTAATCACTAAATTTACCGAAAAACAAGAAGTCCATTTTTAATCGAGATTAATCGACAATCATAATTAATGCGAAAAATATCTCAGCGACCGTAGCCCCACCGCCCCATGGATATGTGGCTAGTCGCCCCGCCCTCCTACTCCATCTGAGATAGCTGACATGAACGCCCAACAATTTCTGCCCCGGGAACGTCCCCTCAATGCGTGGACACCAAGCCTATGGCAGGAAGCTCCCGCGAACCAGGCGATCCACTATGAAGACCCCGAAGCGCTGCAGCGCGTACTCGATGAGCTTAGCTCACTGCCACCTCTTGTCGCACCACACGAGGTGGCCGCACTTAGGGCCGATCTATCCGCTGCCCAAGAAGGGGAATGCTTCATCCTGCAAGCAGGCGATTGCGCAGAGCGCTTTGCAGACTGCAATCACCCAACAATCACCCGTCGATTGCACACATTGATGCAGATGCAATACATCCTCGCCCACGGTCTCAGACAACCCGTGGTTTGCATCGGCCGAGTCGCTGGGCAATATGCCAAACCGCGGTCGGATCCCGTCGAAACACGCGATGGCGTGGTACTCCCAGCGTTCCGCGGTGATATCATCAATGACCCAGAATTCTCAGCAGCCGCGCGACGCCACGACCCTTCCCGATTACTCACGGCCTACACTCGTTCAGCATTTACGTTAAATCTCATGCGAACGCTGCTGGATGCGGGTTTTCCCGAACTGGACAAGCTTCATTCGTGGAACTTGAGGTGGCTAGACAGGGCCGACGACACGTATGAATATCGGAAAATTCTTTCTGCTATTAGTGATTCGATCCGTTTCACTTCAGCACTTGCGGGCAGCATATCAAGTCGTCACATGCGATGCTATACGTCTCATGAGGCACTTCATCTCCATTATGAACAAGCTCAAACACAGGCCATATCGGAGAACAAATGGATGAATTTATCAACCCATTTTCCTTGGCTCGGCTTACGTACCGCGATACCTGGTGGCGCACATATGCAATATCTGCGCGGTATAGAAAATCCAATCGCCGTAAAAATTGGGCCATCCACATCCGTATCACAGCTTATTGAAACGATCGATATCCTCAACCCCGAAAATTCGCCAGGAAAGCTCTCACTTATTACCCGTATGGGTGCAGACCATATTGAGAATTCTCTTCCGCCCCTGATCAGAGCCGTGCAACGTGAAAGGCGGCGTATACTTTGGTTGGTGGATCCAATGCATGGGAATACTGAGATAACAGCCAGCGGCTTGAAAACAAGGAATTTTGATCGCATATGCTCAGAAATAAAACTTGCAATAAAAATTCACCAAGCCGCTGGAACACGGTTAGGAGGCATACATTTAGAGATGTCAGGTGACGACGTCACTGAATGCATTGGCGGTATATCTGAAGTCTGTGAAAACGATCTTACGCTACGGTATCGTACCAGCATGGATCCAAGGCTAAATGCAGAGCAATCAATTGAAATCGCTTTATTCATTGTCGGTAAAATGCGTTCTCAACATTAGTTGAGCAGCACTAAATTAACTTATAGTTAAAGGGTGTATATTATGAAAAATGACATAGGGACCGCAATTGTTACCGGTGCTTCGAGTGGGATTGGGCTCGCCATAGCCAAACGTATGCTCGATGATGGGTACACGGTCACCATCGTCGCCCGACACGAAGATAAACTCAAAGAAGCCGCACACAAGCTTGGCGGCAATGTACGATGGGCCGCCATTGACCTAAGTGAGTGTGACACTGCATACGTCGCCATCAAAGAATTGGCAGAGGCACTTGGCACAGTAACAGTGCTCGTCAACAATGCAGGGTCAACCCGTAGTGTCAGTTCGACAAGCACCGTGCCTCAAGCGTTTAAAGACTGGGAAAATATAATTAACACCAATTTACGCAGTACATTTATTTCCTCCCTCTCTGTTATTCCTAATCTTGCCTCCCCTGGAGGCCGCATCATCAATATCAGCTCCATCGCGGCTCAGACCGGAAGTCGCGGCCCTGGAGGGCTAGCTTATGCTGCCGCCAAAGCAGGCGTGCTAGGATTTACCAAGAGCCTAGCCCGCGAACTGGGGGCTAAGGGAATCACAGTAAATGCAATTGCTCCTGGATTGGTGAAAAACACTGGATTCTTTGGTGCGCCCCTTCCTCCCGAACGTATACGCCTGGTTTCACAGCAAACACCATTAGGCCGCGCCGGAGAACCGGAGGAGATTGCAGCAGCAGTTTCATGGCTCGCTTCTTCCGAATCAAGCTTTATTACAGGAGCAACAATTTCAGTAAACGGGGGATGGCATATCGGCTAAACAAGCCAACTTATTTCCCGTTTCCGTCGACCCGACTATCATCACCAATGGGCGTACACATGTCAGCATCTCACTACTCGAGCAACTGCTTCTACATCCGTTTAATAACGTGTCTATGCCGCAGTCAATTTTTAATGAATCATGAATTAGAAAATATTAGGAAATGGCTATATCGTAGCCGGCCGGTGATCGCTAGCCGAACGTGAAGCGCCGCTAGCGGCTTTCGTATAAGCCAACACTGTAATCTGAGATGTCACTGGCAGTCGCCTCGGCTGTCGGTGTTGTGGGCGAGCTCGCGTCTCCAACGTACCTTGAGCCGCTGCGGTTAGATCAGCCAGCACAAACGGTTAAGTCCGACAAAAAGGCCCCGAACCTTCAGCGCGGCGCACATCCGACTGTTGCTATAGTTACCACCGCCGACCAGCAGCATACACGCCCGCGCGACTTACGCCCAACTGCTGACACAGACGAGCGATGTCAGCCTTCTTCTGCCACTGATCGATCACGACTTTAGTTTCTGAGCAAAGAAAGCAGAGGCCTTTTTACCAGTACGTCCCATAGCTGCTGGTTCTCTATATTTCCTGTTTGCGGATGCGGTTGATGGCTTGCCGATATCAGCTGCTCGACTTAGCCGTCAACATACTCAGCCAGCGGCGCACAGCGTTGTCTACTAGATCCTGACGCGGCACACGTGGCTGAGCTCAGGTCTAGCTCTCAAATGATCTGCGCGCCCTTAAACTTGAAGAAGGTATTAAAGGTTCTGCGTTTTCGGGCTCTATCTTACTGAAGCTCTCTTGCGAAGAATCATCCTCTATCGAGAGGGCGACAAAAATTTGGAGCAGTGCGCCAGAGCGCCAGTGCGTATTCCTCCCCCCTAAGGTCGCTCGACCGTAGCTCCAAGCCATGATGGAGTTCGTTGTCAGAAACCAGGTCGCCTACGAAGCCGTAGCCTGTCTTACTGGGTGGTGACTAGCGTAGCTGACTCGTACGACAGCGCGTTGGCCGAGACGATCAATGGGGCTGTGCGAGATCAAGGTCATATCCGTCAGTAATCATATAGCCGCTACCATGCGCGTAAAATTGGCCACGCTGGACTTGGATGCACAGATACAACCACATACGATCGTCAGAGTCGGTCACGCAGGCCTCAGCAGCGCGGGATGAAACCCCTCATTATCGGCAACAAGCCGGTCGATCCTTGGCAGGTCTGACCCTAACCAGATGACCTCCAAGAGAGCCGAAGCGCCTCAAAGAACCCTATCCGTGATTGAAGACGTTGCGACGAACGGTTGATTCTACCCGACGACCTTATGGCATAGCTGTGCCTACAGATCAGCTGGAACGCGCAGAACGACGTTGTGGCAACGATCTCGTCGCGTGTCAGGTCGTGCGCCGCTCAGATGGAGATGTGCAGACGCGTCCCTAACCAGGAAGAAGAAAAACGCCCGCAAATCGATGATTTGCGGGCGTCTCCCAACATCTGGCGGAGTGAGAGGGATTCGAACCCTCGATAGAGCTTTTGACCCTATACTCCCTTAGCAGGGGAGCCCCTTCGGCCTCTCGGGCATCACTCCAGATTTTTTCCCCGCAGCCGTGTTCGCTGCGGGGTGCGAAGAATACCGGTTAACGTAGGTCTACGTAAACCCTTCCCACGAAAATCACTCCTCGCCGTGGCTTGTACCTTGCGAGGTCGGCTCCTCGCCACGCTGGATGCGCTGATAAATTTCTTCACGATGCACCGCGACGTCCTTCGGCGCCGTGATGCCAATACGCACCTGGTTACCCTTGACCCCGAGCACGGTCACTGTGACCGAGTCTCCAATCATCAAGGTTTCGCCGACGCGGCGGGTCAGGATCAACATTGTTGTAATTCTCCAGGAGCTGACGGCAGGTTCCCTCGCCAGCGTCGGCGCTCCAAAAAGCGCCCCACAGTAAGGGTGAAATGACCAGAAATGTTAACGGCAGCGGCCACCGCACAGCAAGGCGCGGTGACGCTGATATTCAGGGGAGATGCTGCTTGACCCAATCGGTAATACCAGCCAAGGTCGGTGCAAGGGCGGGCCCGTCCTCACCACCACCCTGGGCGAGGTCCGGGCGGCCACCGCCCTTGCCCCCGATCTGACCGGCGACATGGGAAATGAGTTCCCCTGCCTTGACCTTACCCATTGGGCTTCCATTCACGCCGGCAACGAGTGCGACCCTGCCATCAACAACGCCGGCGAGCACCACCACGACGTCCTGCAACTGCTGCTTGAGGCGATCAACCGCATCGCGTAGCGCCTTTGCATCGAAGCCTTCCAGGCGTGCAGCCAGTACTTTAATGCCGCCCACCTCCACCGCCGCGCCAGCCAGGTCGGCAGTGGCGCTGGAGGCAACCTTGGCCTTCAACACCTCCAACTCGCGCTCTAGCTTCTTCTGACGTTCACCAAGTTGACGGATCTTGTCGACCACGTCGACGGAACTGCCGCCCAAAAGGCCAGCAGCGTCCTGTAAGCGACGCTCCTCGGTTACCACATGATCTAGCGCCGCCTGTCCGGTCACCGCCTCAATACGACGCACGCCCGAGGAGACGCCACCTTCGGATACGATTTTAAACAGACCAATATCGCCAGTCCGGCCGACATGTGTGCCACCGCATAGCTCAACCGAGTTGCCCATCGTCACTACGCGCACACGCTCGCCGTACTTCTCTCCAAACAGCGCCATGGCACCCGAGTCGAGCGCCGTTTGCATATCCATCTGTTTGATGACCACAGGATGGTTCGCACGCACCTCATCGTTGACCCGCCGCTCAATCTCGGCGAGCTCGGCCGGGCCCACTGGCTGGAAGTGCGAAAAATCGAAACGCAACCGATCTGGTGCGACCAGCGAGCCTTTTTGCGCCACGTGCGTACCCAACAAGCCGCGCAACGCACCATGCAGCAGATGGGTCGCGGAATGGTTAAGCACGATCGTGCCGCGCCGGGCATGGTCGACACGCCCCGCCAACACGTCACCACGCTTGAGTGTCCCCTGCGCAACCCGGCCGACGTGGCCGTGGAACTGCCCGGCAAACTTCTGCGTCTCGGCAACCTCAATGCGTATGCCCGCTGCCTCCAGCACACCGGTATCGCCTACCTGCCCACCGGATTCCGCGTAGAAAGGCGTGCGATCGGTGAACACAATCACGTCCTCCCCAACCGAGACCGCGTCCACGGGACGGCCGTCGCGCAGCAACGCGACTACTTTCAATCCGTCGGCCTGCAACACCTCATAGCCTAGGAAACCCGTCGGCGTCAGCGTAGCTACGAGCTCAGCCGGCAACTGCACACCACCGCCGAACTTGCCCGCCGCACGCGCAGTCTCGCGCTGCCGCTCCATCGCTGCATCGAAGCCGGCCATATCCACGCTCATGTTGCGCTCACGCGCGATATCGGCGGTGAGATCGACCGGGAAACCATAGGTATCATATAGACGGAACGCGTCGGCACCCGGAATCACGCCATCGGCGACCTGTACAGCGACCTCGTCGAAAATCTTCATGCCGGCGTCGAGCGTCTCGGCAAAACGTTCCTCCTCGCCCAGCAGCACCCTCGCCACCGTGTCGGCAGCGGCAGCCAGCTCGGGATACGCCTGCCCCATCAGCTCGACCAAAGTCGGCACCATCCGGCTAAAGAACGGCTGACGCACACCAAGCATCCAGCCGTGGCGTAGTGCGCGGCGGATAATCCGGCGCAGCACGTAACCGCGGCCTTCGTTGGACGGCAGCACGCCGTCGACAATCAGGAACGAGCAGGCGCGAATATGGTCGGCGACCACCCGCAACGACTTATTTTCCAGGTCGGTAGTCGCCGTCAGCTCGGCTGCCTTACGGATCAACATCTGGAACAGGTCGATCTCATAATTGCTATGCACATGCTGCAAGATCGCGGCCAGACGCTCCAAACCCATTCCGGTATCTACACACGGCGCCGGCAGTGGCAATAAGGTGCCATCGGGCTGACGGTCGAACTGCATGAACACCAGGTTCCAGATCTCGATGAACCGGTCGCCATCCTCGTCTGGCGATCCCGGCGGGCCACCCGCAATATGCTCACCGTGGTCGTAGAAGATCTCGGTGCACGGTCCACACGGACCGGTGTCGGCCATCTGCCAGAAGTTGTCCGATGCGTAGGGTGCCCCCTTGTTGTCGCCAATCCGTACGATGCGCGCCTCTGGCACCCCGACCATATCGCGCCACAGCGCGTAGGCCTCATCGTCCGTGTGGTAGACCGTCACCAATAAACGCTCAGCCGGCAGCTTCCAGACTTGGGTGAGTAGCTCCCAGGCCCACGCGATTGCGTCTTTCTTGAAGTAATCTCCAAAAGACCAGTTGCCCATCATCTCGAAGAACGTGTGATGACGGGCGGTGTAGCCCACCGAATCAAGGTCGTTATGCTTGCCGCCAGCACGCAGGCAGCGCTGGACGTCGGCCGCACGTACGTAGCTGCGCTTTTCCGCGCCAAGAAACACGTCCTTGAACTGCACCATGCCGGAGTTGGTGAACAGTAAGGTGGGATCGTTGCCCGGCACCAACGGTGCCGAAGGCACGATGGTGTGCCCCTTGCCCTTGAAGAATTCGAGGAAGTCGTTGCGGATCTGAGAGGTGGTAAATTTGGCAGATGCGTTCATGAGGCTGGCTGTAGGCGGGCGGCGCCGGAATGACGCTCCGGCAAACGGAGCGCAAAATCGGTACGACCTAAACCACCAAGGGTATCAGGCCTAGCCGGTTCAGTCCTCCATGTCGAGGCGAGTCGCCGCGCGGATGCTGTCGCCGTCAAAGCCACGCCGCGCCAGTAAGTCGGCCGCCTTACGCCGCTGAGCCAGATTGCTTGGCCCGGCGTCGCCAAATCGACGGCGCACTAGATCGCGGGCGTTCTCGGTCCAGTCCCCCTCGAACACCGCCATTGCAGTAGCCACCGCATCGCCATCCAGGCCGTGGGTGCTCAGCTCGGCACGGATATACAATGGTCCATAACCACTGGCAGCCCGGCTACGAACCAGCAATTCGGCAAAACGGGCATCGTCCTGCCAGCCTTCCCCAGCCAACCGCTCAACTGCGTCCAATGCCGCCTCAGCCTCTACCCCTCGCATCGTTAGCTTGCGAGTCAGTTCCTTGCGCGAGTGCTCGCGCCGGACTAACAGCCCCAGCGCACGTTGTAGCGGCGTGATCTGCGGCCTGGATTTTCGCCGCAGATTAGCCTCGCTTGAGGCACGCTCGTCTGAGCTGGAATCGTCCCTCATAGTTATCCCTATTTCGAGGCGATGAACGTTCACTGGCTGGCAACCACACCGGGCGCCGGCGAGAAGAGCCTGGCAGTGCTGAACAAGCCCCACCAATACAGCAAACTGGGATCATCCAAGACTTGGTCGATCACCCATCAGGGCTTGACACCAGCATAGGCCGTGATCGTGATTGACACCGTTCTGACAGAATGACAGCTCTCGGTAAAAAGCAAACCAGGTCAGACCCGCGACTTATTGGAGCTGGGTGAGCACACCTTCGGGTTGGGTGCTTCGCTGGTACGGACCAACCGACCACATTGAGTCCCCCGTCCCCCGTTTTTTGCAGATCTGAAAAGCATCAAAGATTGCCCCGGGCAAGGGACGCCACTGACAGCCTCCCTCGCCCGGAGCACAAAGCCTTCCTTAATCGGCCGAACCGTCACCGGCCTCGCGAGGTGCCTCGGCCGGCTGGAACTTCTCGCGCAACTCAGCCTCAAGCCTGGCTGCCACCTGCGGATTGTCGCGCAGGTAGCCACGAGCGTTGTCCTTGCCCTGGCCGATCCGCTCATCACCGTAGCTGTACCAGGCACCGGCCTTATCGACCAGCTTAGCGTCTACTCCCATATCGATCAGCTCGCCTTCACGGCTGATGCCCTCGCCATACAGAATCTCGGTGACGATCTGCTTGAACGGGGGAGCCAACTTGTTCTTGACCACCTTGATCTTGGTCTGGTTACCAATGATCTCATCGCCCTTCTTGATCGCACCGATACGGCGGATGTCCAAGCGCACCGAGGCGTAGAATTTCAGCGCGTTACCACCGGTGGTGGTTTCCGGGCTCTGGCCGGGCATCATCACGCCGATCTTCATGCGCAACTGGTTGATGAAGACCACCAGGGTGTTGGAGCGCTTGATGTTGCCGGTCAGCTTACGCAACGCCTGGCTCATCAGACGTGCCTGCAAGCCTGGCAGCTGGTCGCCCATTTCGCCCTCGATCTCGGCCTTGGGGGTAAGCGCGGCGACCGAGTCAATCACCACGATGTCGACCGAACCCGAGCGCACCAGCATGTCGGCGATCTCCAATGCCTGCTCACCGGTATCCGGCTGCGACAGCAGTAGGTCGTCGACGTTGACGCCAAGCCTGGCCGCGTAGATCGGATCGAGCGCATGCTCGGCGTCGATGAAGGCTGCAGTGCCGCCCTTCTTCTGGCATTCGGCAATCGCTTGCAGGGTTAGTGTGGTCTTGCCTGAGGACTCCGGGCCGTAGATCTCCACGACCCGGCCCTTGGGCAGGCCGCCAATGCCCAGCGCGATGTCCAGCATCAACGAGCCCGTCGGGATCGCTTCCACCGGCTCGACCACACGGTCGCCCATACGCATTACCGAACCCTTACCAAACTGCTTTTCGATCTGGCTCAGAGCAGCGGAAAGGGCGCGCTTCTTGTTCTCGTCCATCGGGTGGTTCCTTGTCAGTGAATTTGGAATGGGGTGACTCTAGCGCCGGTGCATCGCATATCCTGAGATCCCCGCATGCGGCGATTGACTGAGCGAGACCCCGTATGGACTCCGCCACCCTCAACACTAGGTCCGGCCAACATCGTCCAGCAGCGGCGTATACCGGCACAATGCATCGAGAAAACACCCGCGTCGGAATCGGCAGCCTGGCTCATCGGTTTGGCCTCAGCAATCCGCAATACAAGCCCTCAATCGCAAAATCCTGATCCGGTAACACCTCAATCGGCGCGTAGTCCGGGTTGCGTGGAAGCAGCCGAATGCGGTCTTTGCCGATTTTCAGCAGCTTGACCGTGATTTCCTCGTCGATCCGCGCCACCACAATCTGACCGGAGCGGGCGTCACGGGTGCGATGCACACCAATCAGGTCGCCGTCAAAGATGCCCTCATCGCGCATCGAATCGCCTTGCACCTTGAGTAGGTAATCAGGCGAAGGCGAGAACAGCACCCGGTCGAGCACGAAAAAGTCGTCCGAGCCGATGTCTGCACCAATCGGAAGGCCGGCAGCGACCCGTCCGAGTACCGGCAGGCGCAGCAGCTCGTCTGCTACCGGAGTCGGCGCGCGCGTGCCGGCCTGCGCGGCTAGTCGAATGCCTCGCGCCTGCCCCGGCACTCGCCAGATCGCACCGGCCTGTTCCAGCGCCTCCAGGTGGTATTGCGCCGCACGTACGCCCTTGAAGCCGAAAGCACGGGCAATCTCCGTCTGCGACGGCGGCACGCCATCGGATTCGATGTGCTCGGCGATCATCGTCAGGATTGCCTGCTGGGTGTCGGTCAAGTCCATGATTAGTAGTATTACTACTAATCGCCTCAACTGCAACCCTCGTCGCCGCGGTTACGCGCTGAGCGTTCCCCCGCATCGCCCGTTCAGTCTCTGCCGCTGCGCCAGATCGAGATCAGAATCCAGATGCCGCACAAGGCCGCGCCGATAAAGCCGGCGACGCCGATCGCCACTAACCAGCGGCTGGCAATGCCACCAACACTGTTCATCACGATCGAAGAACCGATCAGCAGCGCAGCAGTCACGATCCCCATCGTCAACCGATTGGCAGCGCGATTGATCTGCGCACCGAATCCTTTAAGCGACTGGGTTTCCACGTGCAGTTGCAACCGCCCGCGCCGGGCCGCCTGCAACAGCCGCTTAAGGTCACGTGGCAGATCACCGATCAGATCTATCGCACCGCCCAAGGTTCGACGGCCACGCCGCAACACGTACGCCGGTGTAAAGCGCTGCAACAGTACTCGCCGCAGGTACGGCCGCGCGTCGCTGGCCATGTCGAAATCAGGATCAAGCTGGCGCCCCATGCCCTCCAGGCTGAGAAAGGCCTTAATCATCAGCGCCAAGTCCGGCGGCAGGCTCAGCGCATGTTCGCGTAGGATGGAGGTGATGTCAGCCAGCATCGCGCCGATCCGCAGCTCCTTCAGCGGCACTCCGCGGTATTGATCGACGAAGGTACCGATTTCCTGTTGCAGCTTCGCCTCGTCAACCTCAAGCCCGCCCGCAGCCCATTCCAGAAGCACATCAACAACCAGCTCAGCGTCGTGCTCCACCATGCCGTACAGCAATTGCGCCACCTGCTGCCGCCGCCGTTCGGAAATGCGACCGACCATGCCGAAATCGATGATGCCAATACGGCCATCGCGCATGTAGAAGATATTTCCGGGGTGCGGATCCGCGTGAAAGCAGCCGTCTTCCAGCACCATCTTTAATACGATGCCAGCGCCAAGCTGTGCCAGTTGGGCTCGATCGAGCCCCGCCGCGTCCACCGCCGCCAGGTCGCGCCCGGGGATGCCGTCGACGAAGTCCTGGACGTTGAGGCTGGCACAGGTCCACTGCCAGTGCACAGCGGGAATGACCACTTCGTTGTGTCCGGTGAAGTTGGCCGCAATGCGCTCGGCGTTACGACACTCGGCAGCGAAATCCAGCTCGCGCCGCAGCGACAAGGTGAACTGATGCACCACCTCTTTAGGCCGGTAGCGCTGTAGGTCCGGCGCGCGGGCTTCAACGATCTCGGCCAACCGCGCCAGTAGCCGCAGATCGGCCTCCACTACTTCACGGATACCGGGCCGGCGCACCTTGAGCACCACCGGCCGGCCATCATGCAACCACGCACGGTGCGTCTGCGCCAGTGACGCTGCCGCCAGCGGCATTTCGTCGAAGTGGGCGAACACCTGCTCGGGCGGCATCCCTAAATCGGCCACCAACTGGCCGCAGATTTGCGCGAACGGCAACGCTGGCACCGCGCTTTGCAGCTCGGAAAGCTCTTCAGTCCATTCCGGTGACAATAAGTCAACGCGGGTGGCCAACACCTGGCCCAACTTAACGAAAGTGGGCCCGAGCTCCTCGAGCGCACGTCGCACTCGCACCGCGGCCGACATCCGCAGCATGGTCTCGGCGTTATGCCAGTGCAGTAGCCGTCCGGCGCGTTCAAGCACGTCGGCCATGCCGATTCGCCTCACGACATCGCCGAACCCATAGCGGATCAAAACCGAGGCAATTTCCTGCAAGCGCCCCAGGTCGCGCACGGTACCGAGCGCATCCCACATCATGGTGCGCTGACTCCGTAAGCGTTGACTACACGAGCTTTCATTCGAGCGTTTCCAGGCCACGCAACGCGGCGGCCACGGTCAGACGCCGCACCGCGTCGCGGTCGCCCTCGAACCTGAATACCTCGGTGACGGTCTGGCCACCGCGCCGCTTCCAGCCGATCCAGACGGTGCCCACCGGCTTATCGGCGCTACCCCCACCCGGTCCAGCAATCCCAGTGACGGCTACCGCAATGCTCGCGCGCGAGTTCGCCAAGGCGCCACAGACCATCTCGACCACCGTCTCACGACTAACCGCACCATGGGTTTCCAGGGTCTTTGATTGCACACCGAGCAACGCCTGCTTGGCCTCATAACTGTAAACCGCCATACCGCAGTCAAACCAAGCCGACGAGCCAGCCACGTCGGTCATCACCTTGGCGATCCAGCCACCGGTACAGCTTTCGGCAGTTACGAGCTGTTCGCGCCGCGCCAGCAGGCGGGCGCCCAGTGCTTGGGAAAGCTCACACAGCTCGGTATCAGAAGGAGCAGACATGGGACAGCCGTTAGTGATCGACTCCCATTTTTTAACCGAATTTGGCAATTCTGTCTGCGCCACAGAGTCCGAGCGTGGCCAGACTCAATGGTCGTTGTACAGGTATGTCGCCTGCCTGGGCAAACGTAAGCTGACCAGGAACGCCACCACCATCATCACGGTGACGTACCAAAAGAACGTCGATTCGTGACCGAGCGTCTTCAGGCCCAGTGCCACATATTCAGCTGAACCGCCGAAGATCGCATTGCCAACCGCATAGGCCAGCCCAACTCCAAGTGCACGCACCTGCGGAGGAAACATCTCCGCTTTCACGATCCCGCTGATTGAGGTGTAGAAGCTGATGATGGCCAGCGCCAAGACGATCAAGACGAACGCCACCACTGGGCTGGTCACGTGCTGTAGCGCGGTTAGGATCGGCACCGTAAACAGCGCGCCGAGCGCACCGAAAAGCAGCATGTTGTTCCGTCGTCCGATGCGATCAGACAGCATCCCGAACAACGGCTGCATCACCATGTACAGAAACAGGGCACCGGTCATTACGAAGCTGGCCGTTTTGATCGGCAGCTGCACCGTATTGACCAAAAATTTTTGCATGTAGGTCGTGAAGGTATAAAAGATCAGCGAACCGCCAGCGGTGTAACCGAGTACGGTGAAGAAGGCAACCTTGTGGCTGCCGAATAGTGCGCCGAGCGTCCCAGCCTCTTTGTCCTGGCGGGTCTCGGCCTTCTGCGTCTCGCTGAGCGTCCGTCGCAGCAGCACCGATACCACCGCTGCGGCCGCGCCAATCACGAACGGCACACGCCAGCCCCAGGCGCGAATTTCCTGCTCAGAGAGCAGTGCCTCCATCGCCACGATCACCAGCACCGCGAGCAGCTGTCCGCCAATCAGGGTCACGTACTGAAACGACGAGAAAAAGCCGCGTTGGCCGCGCAGCGCCACCTCGCTCATGTAGGTGGCGGTGGTGCCGTACTCGCCGCCCACTGAAAGACCTTGTAGCAACCGCGCCAGCAGCAGTAGCAGGGGTGCCAACGCGCCGATCGCAGAATATGTGGGCAGGCAGGCAATCATCAGCGAACCGGCACACATCATCGTCACCGATATCAGCATTGAGGACTTGCGCCCATAGCGGTCAGCGATACGTCCAAATAGCCAACCGCCGATCGGCCGCATCAAAAATCCGGCCGCAAATACGCCCGCAGTATTCAGCAACTGCGCTGTGTGATCCCCCTTGGGAAAGAACTCGCCAGCGAAGTAGATCGCACAAAAGGCGTAAACGTAAAAATCGAACCATTCCACCAGGTTGCCCGAGGACGCAGCCATGATCGCAAACACGCGATGACGCTTTTCCTCGGGGGAATAATGGGCAATGGCGGCAGTCTGCTGTTCTGGCATAGGAAAAACTCCGTGACGTCTGCGACGCGACGCCGATCATTGGGATGGGCTGGGGCGGAGGCGAGCTGCTCGCAGCATGGTCTACGCGTGGCGTTGCCCTGCCTACCCCCGCGCGACTAACACTTTGGTCGGAGCTGAGAGCAATGATTCGGCGTGCTTACCATTGCGCCTCAATCGGCGGCAACAACGTACGGATCAACTCACCATCAGCACCCGCCGCCAGGCGCTCGGCTTCTGCCATCGGCAGATCGACTTCGATCAGCCAACCTTCCTCGTCCACCTGCTCGCCGAGTACCACCTCTAACGCGTGTAATCGCGAGCGCAACCGCCCGGCCGACGGCGGCAGCCGCAGCGTGCCGTGTACATGGCGCAGATTCAGGCGACGCGCGAGCACCGCACGCAACAGGTCCAGCCCCTCCCCGTCCCGTGCAGAGATCCAGACTCGCTCGCGACGGGCCTGGTCGGGAATGCCATCCTGCGCATCGTGTCGTGCCTGCGCACCCTCAATACGATCGATCTTGTTAAATACCAGCAACTGCGGCAGCTCGCCGGCACCAACTGCCTGCAATACCTCATCGACCTGCTGAATACGGTCTTCACGCAGTGGATCTGCCGCATCAACCAAGTGCAGCAGCAGGTCAGCCTCGCGTGCCTCCGATAGCGTCGAGCGGAACGCGGCAACCAGCTCATGCGGCAAGTCGCGAACAAACCCCACGGTGTCGGCCAGAACCGCCTGCCCACCCGGCAGCACGATGCGCCGCACGGTTGGATCCAAGGTGGCAAATAGCTGGTCGGCAGCGTAGGCCTCAGCACCGGTTAACGCGTTGAACAACGTCGACTTGCCAGCATTGGTGTAGCCCACCAGCGCCACCCGCGGCAACTCGCTGCGCACACGCGCACGGCGCATCTGAGTGCGCTGGACCTCGACCTTGTCGAGCCGCTTCTGCAACTGCTCAACCCGCTTTTGCAAAAGCCGGCGGTCGGTCTCCAACTGAGTTTCGCCCGGACCGCGCAAGCCGATCGAACCGCCACGCTGGCGCTCCAGATGGGTCCAGCCACGCACCAACCGCGTCGCCAGGTGGCGCAGCTGAGCCAGCTCGACCTGCAGCTTGCCTTCGTGGCTGCGCGCACGCTGCGCGAAGATGTCCAGGATCAACCCCGTTCGGTCGATCACCCGTCGTTCCAGATAACGCTCCAGGTTGCGCTCCTGAACCGGCGTCAGCGGATGATTCACCAGCACCAGATCGGCCCCGGTGGCATCGGCTGCAGCCTTGACCTCCTCAAGCTTGCCGCTGCCGATCAGCGTCGACGGGCTCGGCCGGTCAATGCGTGCAGTCAGCGTTGCGGCCACAGATGCACCGGCCGAGCACGCCAGGTCGGCGAACTCCTCCAATACATCTTGCTCGGCTCGCCCTCCCGTGTGGGGCTGGATCAACAGCGCGTGCTCGCCCTTACGCGAACGGTCAAACACCCATCGCTCCGGTCTCAGCCAACGTCGCCTTCATCCTGACCCGCACTGTCGCCGGAGGACTGCACATAGCCGCCACCCGGTCCCACACGCACGTTGCGCGCCGGCACCACGGTGGAAATGGCGTGCTTGTAGACCATCTGGCTGACGGTGTTGCGCAACAGCACCACAAACTGGTCGAACGACTCAATGGTGCCCTGCAACTTGATGCCATTAACCAGATACACCGACACCGGAACACGCTCGCGACGCAGTGCGTTCAGGAAAGGATCCTGCAAGGATTGCCCCTTGGACATTTGAAAACTACCTTCTTTTATTGATTGTTCTTATTGGGCCCGGTCTATACCTGCTTTCCCCAGCAGGCTCCCGGATTGTCGATGTTACACGGCTGGCGGCCGGCTGGCAGTGCCGCGCTTGGCAAGGAACGTCGCAATCGCGACGTGCAGCGGCTCGGCATCAGTATCCGGATCGAACCAGCGCGCATCTAACTCACCGCGCAACCAGGTCAACTGGCGCTTGGCCAGTTGACGCGTAGCCTGGATCGCGCGCATGCGAAATTCGACCTCGTCATACTGCCCATTCAGGTATTCCCAGGCCTGCCGGTAGCCCACCGCGCGTACCGCCGGCAGGTCCAGCGGATACGCCACTGCCCTCATTTGAGGGAGCGCGCGCAACGCACGCACCTCATCCAGAAAGCCCTCAGCGAGCATCGCGTCAAAGCGGCGTTCAATGCGCGCATGCAGCTCGGCGCGCGCGCGTGGCGCCAGTACCAGCTTAAGTACCCGCAGTGGCAGCCGAGATTGTGGCTGCGCCTGCCACAGGCTAATCGGTCGCCCGCTGACCCGGTAGACCTCAAGTGCGCGCTGGATTCGTTGGGAGTCAGTAGCATGGATGCGCGCAGCTGCCATCGGATCCAGTTGAGCCAGCTCGGCATGCAGCGCGGGCCAACCGCGCGCTGCCGCTTCCGCAACCAGCCGCTCACGCACCATCGGGTCGGCCGGTGGCATAGGCGAGAGACCGGTCAACAACGCCCGGAAATACAGACCGGTGCCCCCGGCCAAAATCGGTAAGCGCCCGCGTGCAAGCACTGAATCAATCGCGCTACTGGCCTGTCGAGCGAACTGCGCAGCCGAATACGCACACCACGGGTCGCAGACATCGAGTAGATGATGCGGTACTGCCGCACGCATCAAGCAATCCGGCTTGGCCGCACCGATGTCCAACCCCCGATACACCAAGGCAGAATCAACACTGATGATCTCCCCGTCCCAGCGCTCGGCGAGCTGCAGCGCCGCCGCCGTCTTGCCGCTGGCGGTCGGACCCATCAACGCGATGGCAAGGGGACGAGTGTCGTGCATAGGAGATACATGTCACGCCGGGATGCCGGCACGATTGCGGTTATCACTCGTCGGGCCAGCAGACTGCCGGCCCCGGCGTGGCGTGTGGCTGTGTCGGCGGCAAAGCCTCCAATATTTTCAGCGCATCGATGGTAGCGGCGACATCGTGCACACGTAGGAGGGTTGCGCCACGCTGTGCTGCAATCAAGTGCGCGGCGACGGATCCATACACGCGCTCAGCCGGAACGTCGCGACCGGTCAACTCGCCGATACTGCGCTTGCGCGACAAGCCTGCCAGTACCGGTAAGCCGAAGCCTGCAAAGCGCTCGAGCTCCGCCAGCAACCGTAGGTTGTGCCTGGTGTCCTTACCGAAACCGAAACCCGGATCAAGTACGATCCGGCGCTTATCAACACCTGCCATCTCGGCAGCGAAGATCCTTTCGGCCAAGAACCGATGCACCTCGACGACGACGTCATCGTAATGTGGGGCGGTTTGCATCGAGCACGGCTCGCCCTGCATATGCATCAATACCACGGGCACCTTCAATTCCGCCGCCGCTTCCAGCGCGCCCGGTTCGCGCAGCGCACGGATGTCGTTGATCATGCCGGCACCGGCAGCGACCGCCGCACGCATCACCTCGGGTTTGAAGGTGTCGATACTGATCGGTAACGAAGTCTGTGCAACCAGCCGCTCGATCACTGGCACCACGCGACGCAGCTCTTCCTCAAGCGGGACCGGGTCAGCACTCGGCCGAGTTGATTCACCACCAACATCCAGAATAGCCGCCCCCTCCTCTGCCAGCCGCAACCCATATGCGACCGCACTGTCGAGCGTGTCGTGGGCGCCCCCGTCCGAAAACGAATCAGGAGTCACATTGACAATACCCATCACCTGCGGACGGTCAAGACGCAGCCGTCGGCCGCTGCAGTCGAGCATGGGAGTGGTGTCAAACATCAGTGAGGTTTCCCGTTACGCACGATCTTCAAAACGCTCAAGACAATGCCCAGCCCGATGCCCACTCCCGCACCGATGACCACGTTGTCCATTGCCACGCCAAGCACGACACCGACCACCGTGGCGATGACGATCTCGCGGGTTGTCGAAGGGGGGGATGACTCGGACATGAAATAGAATCTCTACAGCGGCTGTGCCCCATTGTCGCCTGGAACGGGACCAAACCGAACCACGCCGGAGCGATGCAGAAGCGTGCCTTGCGCGTGAACGTTCGTCGCCGGTGAGGCGGCGCCGGAGCTTCCCGTCTGCTCACTACTACATAAATGCGAAGGGCCCGGGGTTTATCCCGGGGCCCTGGCTTCGGTGCGGTTAGGTTTGCTCGGCAGCGCCGGCAATGGGGGGCAGCGGCCGCGGCGAGCCCTTGTCATTACCGCCACTATCCTTGCCAGACTTACCCCACCCTGCCGGCGGCGGCGGGTCGCGGCCTTCCATGATCGCGTCGATCTGCGGCGCGTCGATAGTCTCGTACTGCAACAACAGCTGTGACATGGTGTGCAGTTTGTCGAGGTTCTCCGTCAGGATCTTCTTGGTGCGGCCGTAGGCCTTGTCCAGGATGGTCCGTACTACTTCATCAATCTTGCGTGCGGTCTCGTCGGAGACGTTTTTGTGTTGGGTCACCGAACGCCCCAAGAACACCTCGTCCTCCTGCTCACCGTAGGCGACCGGACCGAGCTCGTCCGACAAGCCCCACTTAGTCACCATGTTGCGCGCCATCTTGGTCGCGCGCTCGATGTCGTTAGACGCGCCGGTGGTGACCTTGTCCTCGCCGAAAATCAACTCCTCGGCGACACGACCGCCATATAGCGAACACAGTTGCGACTCGATCGCCACCCGGTTCATCGAGTACTTGTCGCCCTCAGGCAGGTACATGGTCACACCAAGCGCGCGCCCGCGCGGGATGATCGTGACTTTGTAAACCGGGTCGTGCTCGGGCACCAAACGGCCGACAATCGCGTGCCCAGCCTCATGGTAGGCGGTGAGCGTTTTTTCCTCCTCGCTCATTGCCATCGAACGGCGCTCAGCCCCCATCAGGATCTTGTCGCGAGCACGATCGAAGTGGTCCATGCGAACCTCCTTCTCGTTGCTGCGCGCAGCGAACAGCGCCGCCTCGTTACACAGATTAGCCAGATCGGCGCCGGAAAAGCCCGGGGTACCTCGCGCGATCACCATCGGCTCGACGTCATCGGCCAATGGCAGCTTACGCATGTGCACGCGCAGGATTTGCTCA
>Cebus_capucinus_imitator_PRJNA485217_SSR047__coassemble_1100_pt1 | contig 27234 bp, 26 predicted proteins | sample Cebus_capucinus_imitator_PRJNA485217_SSR047__metabat2_high_PE_004 | metagenome-assembled genome bin Cebus_capucinus_imitator_PRJNA485217_SSR047
ATGAGCTAAGCTGTGAGCGCCATCACTTCCAAACCTTGGCATGTACAGTCAAGTGGGAGGTTGGGAACGGAACAAAAGACGGAATGCGCGAATTGGCCGGGCGCGGCATGCCAGTGGACGTAGACCTGGTGTATTGGGCGCGCGAGCGCGACGACTTCTGTTTCGTGGACGAGCTACAGGCGCAACTCCAGGCGCACCCGCGCTTAAGCATTCAGCTCCTTGCCACTCGCGACCCGCTCGCACCGGCGCCGAGGATCGACGCGTTTGCCTTTGACGGCGTAGCCGGACTGTCGCACCGACACGTCATGGCATGTGGGCCAGCGGGCTTCGTCGATGCGGCGCGGCAGCGGCTACAAGGGCAGGTGGCGCGTTTCCAGGCTGAAGCGTTCACGCCGCAGGCCTCGGTGGCCGGCGAAGACGGTGATGTCGAGGTCAAGCTGGCCCGCAGTGGTCGTCGGCTGCGTCTGCCGCGCGGGCTGTCGCTGCTGGAAGGGCTGGAAGCGCAGGGGCTCAAGCCCAAACACGGTTGCAGGATGGGTATTTGCAACAGCTGCTCCTGTTCTCGGCAGTCCGGCGCTACCCGTCACGTGCTGACCGGTGAGCGCAGCGACGAATCCGCCGTGCCGGTGCGCCTATGTGTTAGTGCCCCCAGCTCCGACTTAATTTTGGATCTTTGAGAAACCTTGCATGAGTCGTATCCACAACCGCACGCTTTCGCCCGACCAATTGCAGGCCTTCGGAGACGAGTTGGATGCATTGCGTACGCGCGTGCTGGCCGATTTGGGTGCCGGCGATGCGCGCTATATCCGCCGTGTCGCCGCTACGGTACGTTGGTTCGGTTTGCTCGGGCGGGGCCTGCTGTTTTTAGGCGCGTTCGTGCATACGCTGCTGGTGCCGGCCTGGATTGGCGGCGTGCTGCTGTTGGCGCTGTCAAAGATCCTGGAAAACATGGAACTGGGCCACAACGTCATCCATGGCCAGTTCGATTGGATGGGCGACCCGCGATTGGAGGGCAATAGCTATGAATGGGACATCGTCGCCACCGCCGAAAACTGGCGTAAGACCCATAACTTCCGCCATCACACCTATACCAATGTGCGTGGCATGGACGACGACATCGGCTATGGTCTGCTGCGGATCTTTCCGGAACAGCGTTGGCGTCCGTTTTACTTGCTACAGCCATTGATCGCGCCGGTATTCGCGCTGCTGTTCCAGTGGGGTGTGGCGATCCAGGACCTGCGCTTGGGTCGCTGGCTCAAGGGCAAGATGAGTCATGCCCAGCTGTGGCGGGAGTTCCGCCCTGTCGGGGTGAAGATGAGCCGGCAGTTGTTCAAGGACTATGTGTTCTTCCCGCTGTTGGCCGGTCCGTTCTTTCTACCGGTACTGCTGGGTAATCTGGTCGCTAACGGCCTGCGCAACCTGTGGACCTACGTGATTATTTTTTGCGGGCACTTTACCGCCGATGCGGAGACCTTCGCCAAAGATTGCCTACGTAACGAGTCGCGCGGTCACTGGTACCTGCGCCAGCTACGCGGTTCTTCCAATATCACCGGCGGCTGGTTGATGAACGTGCTGTCGGGCAACCTTAGTCACCAGATTGAGCACCACTTCTACCCAGATGTACCGGCCAACCGCTATGCGCAGCTGGCGGTGGACGTGAGGGCGATCTGTGCCCGCTATGGCCAGCACTACAATACCGGCTCGCTGCCAAAGCAATTCGGTCAGGTGATGTGGCGGATCGTGCGGCACGCGTTCCCGAGCCGGCCGCGGAAGGCGATGGCGACGGTGGAGCGCGCGACGGCTTGAGTCGTCGCAAGGGGATGCAGCGGGCTTTTTCACCGTCGACGCCCTCCATCATGAGGGTGCATGAATCGGTGCCTCCTCACGGTGCCCTCCCGGAGCGATGGCAAAAGCGGTGTAGCACTCTTTCCTTAGTCCGGTCTTACCCGGGAGACCGCGTAGCCCGGCACACCGTGCGCCAGCGCTTGTGCATGGAAGTGATCTACTTCTGACCGCGACGATGCTGCAAATGCGAGCTAAAACCCGTCGTATGGGATCTTGCGGGCTGCACTTGAGTTTCCACAATAGTGAATCTGCTTTGTCGGCAGAGAAGTCGCATATCGCCGCATCATTACCGGTGAAGTCACAAACAATGCCTGGCGGTTCAAACGCGGCGCCGTATAAGCGCGACGATCGGGCTATGTCTGACACATAAAACGCTCAACGCTACTTTTGTTGAACAACGCCAGGGACTCGGTAGTCGAGGGCTGGTCTGCGGCGTGAGCCGCCGCACTTGCGATGTTGATCTGGTCCTGGCTGACGATGACGTTGAGGCGGCTTTGTACTGTATGTTAATTATCGTTTATGTATTAATTTAATAATTAAATGTTACAGTTAATCAGCGCCATGGCTATTGCCGTTCCATGTTATATATGGCGGACCGGTATGTTTAAGTCAAGGAGTTTTTATGAATGTTATTGAAAAAAGTATCCTAACGACTGCGCTCTTGGGTTTTGCCGGATCCTGTTTTGCTGCAGCTCCCGTTATGAATTGGAAGATAGATTCATCGGCGCCATTAGATCAAATCACGTTCGGTATAACCATCGATGCGGCGGCACCGGTCGACGAATTTTATTTTAGTAACCAATTCGGTTTTACGGGCGGCGGCGGTATCGGATATACAGGTATTCAACCGACTAAAAACACCCAAGGCGGCAAGCGGCGATTCAGGGTAATATTCAGTAGCTTTAGAGCGGACACCTCTACGAATTATGAAAATTGTAAAGGTGGGGCAGACGGTGGGAAAAACGGGGCAACTTGTAGGCTTGACATCCCAGGGGAATTGGGTGACACCTTTTTGCTTAACGTTAAGAAAGAAGGCAGGGTCTTGACTGGTACGGTCCTGAACCAGAATACCGGACGCGAGGATGTCATCGGCCAGTGGGAAGTAGGGGCATCAGCGGGTAATTTGGCTGGATCACAATTATCGTTTATCGAAAATTACAAAATGAATAACCCTAAATACAAAATGGCCTGTAACCATAAAGCATGGCCTTATTACGAAGTGAAATTTTTACCGCCAGCTGGAAATGATGGAGAAGCTCAGGGGAGTATTTCGACTTTATCAAGAGGTTCGGATGTATGTCGTGGTGCAATTACCTGGGTCCATGATGAAACCGGCACCCTGGTCAAGGGCGGGTTTAAATAAACCAAGTAGTGGGATGAAGTTAAGCTAGTTTTTAAAAAGCATTCAAACTTACCCGGTTTAATTGGATAGGTAAGGTGAAGTATGTGACTGCCGTCTAAGAGACTGCGGTCAAGCGGCGAGCGGATGGCTGGTTACAGCACGCCGCAGTAGATGGAAATGCTGTAATCGCAGATGCTCCCTATGCGATTTATCCGTCGACCACGACCGAAGCAGCCCAACGCCAATTAGACACGTTCGAGGCGACGTGAGACGGCAAATACAAAGCGTTGGTCCGGAGGGAACGGCCGCTGTTTTGTAACAAGCAAATCGCCGACGCGTCGCGCAGGTAATCGAAGGGACGTCAAGTGTGCCGCATCCTTGCGGGTATCGGTGAACAACGAGGAATTTCAATAGGCTTACTTCGACACGTGCAGCGGGGTCAGTAGCGGCGAACGCTGCAACGCACTCGGTAGCAGATAGCGCCCGCGTAGGAACGGGATCCTCAGTGTGGTGAACGTGACCTGCAAATCAACGCCGGCTGCACGCCACGAGTCCCAGACCAACGCCGTGCAATAGGTACCTGCCGGATCGGCGATGCGGAACTTTCGTCCCAACTTTCCGAGTGCCTGCAGCTGTGCTCGTGCGTGTTGTTCGGCGGTGGCATGCACATGGTAGACCGCATATCGCCGGGCACGTACGGCGTCCACAAAAAATGCCAGAGAATCGATGGTGACACCGTCACCGCGCCCGCTGACTTCCGATGGCGTGGCGTGCAGCACCCGCCATTGGCCGGGACTTCCGATCAACATGCCGACGTGACTGAATTCGCCATCGTCAACGGCACGCACGGCATCGCTGATGACCTCGGTGCCCTCGCGAAAGATCAGATCGCCCGGCATCGCGGCGCTCAGATCCTGCGCATGTGCGGTAGCGCACAGGGCAGCGAGTAGCAATGCCAGCCGCCAGGGTAGGCGTTTCGATCGATTTATCATCAATGCAGGCGAAGTTTCCAACCGTCATCGGTTTGGATCAAATGATGTTTCTCGGTCATGCTCTTGCCGTTCTTGAACACCACCTTGGATTCGACGACAGCGGTTTTTTCATCGCGGTTGACGGTCACATTCACAATTTCGATCTTGTCCAGACCCTCGTTGGTTTGGACGCGGTTTTGCATTTCGCCGATGATGATCTGTACCTTGCCTTTAGCCTGCACCATTACATCTGCTGGAACTTCAGTGAACGACACCTGCTTGGTGGCTTCTTCGACGTCGCCTTTGGCAGCGGCGCGATAAAACTGTTCAACTACCGCTTCCGGTTTTTTACTGGCGCAAGCGGCAAGCAGCAGCGTGAGCATGAAAATTGCAGCAAAGCGGCAAGCGGGATAGTTGCGCATGAGTATCTTCTCGGTTTGGGTGTGTGAAGTCAGGGGATGACATTGACCGTTCATCGGCGGTCGGCCACGTGCGGTGCTTGCCACGGTGAAGGCCCGCTGCATTTTGTGGAGGAAGGGGCGGTGCCCAGGGTCTTGGCCGCCGCGCGTCCAACTCGTACGGACACTGACGTGAGCGCTTGATCGAAGTCGTGGACCAGATCGCCTCTGAAAATGGGCGGAACCAGCACTGTGATAGGGATGCGCTGGCAATGTGCCGCACGCTACTTAGCACTTAAAGCCTCCATGCGTGTGCGCTCGATGCCGCCACAGAGCCGCGTAAGCCTACTCTGTGGCGGCACGGCAATAGTATGCCCAGGTGCAAAAAGTGTACAACTGCGCGCGTGTAGCCGCCGTCCGCTCAGTCGTGCGACGTGCTGCCCAGGCTGTGCCGGACCAGAGAGGTCAGGCAGGCGATACCCAGTGGCAGCAGCTGGTCGTCGAAGTCGTAACAAGGATGATGCAGCGGATGGCTCATCGGCTCACCGTCGTGCGCACCTTGGCCGAGCCATAGGTAGGCGCCGGGACGGGCCTGCAGCATGAAAGCGAAATCTTCGGAGGTGAACGCCGGATCGGGGGCGATAGCCGCGTCCAGGCCGGCGGCGGCGGCGGCGCGCAGCGCCAGCGCGGCTTCTGCGGCGCTGTTGATGGTGGCCGGGTAGTAGCGGGTATAGACCACATCCACGGTGATTCCGTGGATCAGTGCGATGCCATCGCAGGCGGCGCGCAGTGCCGCTTCCAGGGTGTCCTGAACTTTCGGATCGAAGCTGCGCACGGTGCCGGTGATCGCCACGCTTGCCGGCAGCACATTGTGGGTGTGACCGCCCTCGACCCGGGTCATGGATAGCACCGCCGCCGCCATCGGGTCGATGCGCCGCGCCACCAGCGTGTTGAGCTGAGTGACTAATTCGGCGGCAGCGAGCAATGCGTCGGGCGTCTGGTGCGGCAATGCGGCGTGTCCGCCACGCCCGCGCAACGTAATGTCAAAGCGGTCGGCGGCGGCCATGATCGGGCCGGGCCGGGTCTGCAGCTGGCCGCGCGGCAGGTCGGGCCAGTTGTGCAGTGCATAAACCGCATCACACGGGAAACGTTCGAACAAACCCTCGTCAATCATTGCGCGCGCACCCGCGTGGCCTTCTTCGGCGGGCTGGAAGATGAAGTGCACGCAACCGTCGAAGTCGCGGCAACGTGCGAGTTCGCGCGCAGCACCGATCAGCATAGTGGTGTGGCCATCATGGCCGCAGCCGTGGTGTACGCCTGGATGGGTGCTAGCGTGCGTGTGCTCGCCCTGCTCCACGATCGGCAGCGCATCCATGTCCGCGCGCAGGCCAACACTATGCGGTGAATCACCCACACGCAGCGTACCGACGACCCCCGTCCCGCCGATGCCGGTGTGGACCTCTAATCCCAGCTCGCGCAGCGCCACGGCGACGATGCCGGCGGTGCGGTGTTCCTGGTAAGCCAGTTCGGGGTGTGCATGCAGGTCGCGCCGCAGCACGCGTAGGGCAGGCAACAGGTCATCGGGCAGCGGGGGGCAGGGGGAGCTCATGACCGCATCTTTTTCAAAGGCGATGGCTGAGTTCTTAGACGATCTGTGGTGAGCGGATCGACCTGAAGATACTGCCCCGGGGTCATGCCGCACAGATTTTTGAAGTGACGCGAGAGGTGGCTCTGGTCGTAGAATCCGCAGTCGCCCGCGACCGTCGCAGCCGACATGCCTTGGTGCAGCAACGCCTTTGCACGCGCGATCCGCTGCAGGTTGATGTAGCGATGCGGGGAGGTGCCCAGGTGCTGCCGGAACACGGCCACCAGGCGCCACTGACTCAATCCAGCCAGCTCGGCCAGCTTCGGCAGCGGCAGCGGGTCGGTCAGATGCCGGTGCACATGTTCGACGACGCGTTGCAGCGCCGGTGGAAGTGGAGCGATAGCCGTGATCGGTTCCATGCCCTCAGCTTAGGGGCTGTCGCGGCGTGCTTTGTCGCAAATTAGAGGCGTGCGGCGGTAGCCAATTGCGTTGTGCCTAGCCGGATTGCAAGATCATGAGCCGTCGCGGATGGGATTGCAGGGTGAACCTGGCTTTAGAACGGAACCGGCGCCGCGACCCCTGAGCAGGCGGGCGAGGCAACGTGCTAGAAATCGGCGACCTTGCCGCGGACCGATTCGTTAAACCGCTGCGGGGCGTAGGGACGTGGATCAAACAGCGGTTTGGCGCCGCTGGCGAGGTCAGCGACCAGGTGGCCGGCGCCGGGGCCGATGCCGAAGCCGTGACCGCTGAACCCAGCAGCCAGGATCAAGCCGGGCAGGCCGGCGATTTCGCCGATTCCCGGCACGCCGTCGGGAGTGCTGTCGACATAACCGGCCCACGCGGCGGTGAGCGAACGATGCTTCAGTTCCGGGATCAGCTCCAGCGCGCGACGTTGCGTCAGTCGGACCACCGCCGGGTCCGCAGCCGGATCGAGGATACGCATGCGCTCCATCGGAGTGGGCCGGTCAAGTCGCCAGCGTGTCCGCCCCTCATGGCCTGCGCGCAAACCCTCCAGCCCGCCTGGCGCCAGGTTACGCCAGCGGCGTTGGAACATTGGCAGAAACTGAGGGGCAAAGCGCAGCAGCTGAGCGGTGGGATCGACGCGTCCGCGCCCGCTGATGGCCAGCGTGTAGCTGCCGTCCAGACGTCGCGTCATCGATATGTCGCGGGTATGCAACGCCGCCGGAAATTCACCCACGCCGGCGGACACCGCCAGCGCCGTCTGGCGAATGCTGGCCTGAGGAAAGCGGATGCCGTATTGATGGCAAAACGAGGAGGCCCAGGCGCCACCGGCCAGCACCGCGACGGCGGTACGGATCGTGCCGTGCTCGGTGACCACCGACGCGAGCCGGCCGCCTTCTGTCTCAATGCCACGAGCCGCGCAGCCCTGGTGTACGGTACTGCCAAGGGCCATGACCGCGCGTGCCACGGCCGGCGCAGCCAGGGACGGGTCGGCGGTGCCATCGGTCGGCGAGAACACGCCTCCCTTCCAGGCCCTGCCGGTCTGCCGGCCATGTTCGGCGGCCTCGGCGGCACTGAGCATCTGCGTTTTCACGCCGACCGTGCGGGCAAACGTGCCCCAGTGCGCCCAGGTGTCGAGCTCGTTGTCGTCGTTGCTGAGGTAGAGCAACCCGCAGCGGTGGAATCCGGTTTCCTCGCCGCTTTCAGCTGCAAACCGTTCCCATAGCTCCAGGCTGCCAGTGGCCATCGGCAGCTCGCGGGCATCGCGGTTTTGTTGCCGGCACCAACCCCAGTTGCGGCTGGATTGCTCGGCACCGATCCGACCTTTTTCCAGTAGGGCAACCTTCATCCCACGCTTTGCCAGGTAGTAGGCGGTAAATGCGCCAATGATGCCGCCACCGATGATGACCGCGTCGGCTCGCACGGGCAGGTCGGAATGGGTCTCGATGAGGGTCAGGGGGGCAGGCATGGGCAGAATCTTTCGGTGCGGAAGGCCGTGAAGTGGAGGGAGCAGAAACCGGTGGGCGAGTCAGAGGCCGAGGATAGCCTTGGTCTCGAGGTATTCCTCCAATCCGTGCTCGCCATATTCGCGGCCGTTGCCTGAGCGCTTATAACCGCCGAACGGGGCGTACCCGTTCCAGCTCGGATAGTTGATATGCACTTGTCCGGCGCGAATCTGCCCGGCCACACGTCGCGCCCGTTCCGGGTCACGCGATTGCAGGTGTGCGCCCAGTCCATAGAGGGTGCCGTTGGCAATCGCGACCGCCTCGGCTTCATCGCGGTAAGGCATGATCGCCAACACCGGCCCGAAGATCTCTTCCTGGGCAATGCGCATATCTGCCGTCACTGCAGAAAACACGGTCGGTTGTACGAAGAAACCACGTTCCAGTCCGGGCGGGCGACCGGGTCCACCACAGACCAGTCGTGCACCTTCATTGATACCCGCAGCGATCATTTCCTGCACCCGGGCGAACTGCGCGGCATTGGCGATCGGGCCCATGGTCGTGGTGTCCTCACGCGGGTCGCCCACCTTGATGTCCGCTACCGCCGCCCGGGCTAGCGCTTCGACTTCGGCCAGGCGTGCAGCAGGCACCAGCATCCGTGTCGGCGCGCTGCACGATTGACCCACGTTACGCATCCCTGTCAGCACGCCGCGGGCAACGCCCTGTTCAAAGTCGGCATCGTCCAGAAATAGATTGGGCGACTTACCACCGAGTTCCTGCACGACGCGTTTCACCGTCGCTGCTGCGGCCTGTGCAACCAGTACGCCTGCGCGGGTCGAGCCGGTGATGGAGACCATATCGACGTCCGGGTGCGCGGCCAGGGCCGCGCCGACGGTCTCGCCACGGCCGCCGACCAGGTTGAATACGCCCGCCGGAACGCCAGCGTCGTGCATCACCTGTGCGAACAGCTGCGCACTGTAGGGAGATAATTCACTGGGCTTGAGCACGACACTACAACCGGCTGCGAGTGCCGGTGCAACCTTGGCCGTGATCTGATACAGCGGCCAGTTCCATGGCGTAATCAGTGCGCAGATGCCGATCGGCTCCTTCGCGGTGGTGATACCGGCCGTGCTGGAAACGAAAGGGTAGCGTCGCAGTACTTCCCTCTGTACGCGGATGTGCTCGATTGCTAAGGGCACTTGGGCTGCTCGGGCGAAGCCAAGTGCAGCGCCCATCTCGGTCACAATGGCCTGGGCAAATAGTTCGGCGCGCGCTTCCAACAGCGTCAGGATGCGACCCAACAATTCCAGCCGTTGCTCCACACTGCTATGTGAGAACACCTCGAATCCACGTCGGGCGGCTGCAACGGCAAGATCAACATCGCGCACCGAGCCGGCGGCGACGTGTCCGACGATGGCCTCGGTGGCGGGATCGACGACGGCAATCGTGGGCGCGTCGGAACGGTGATGCCACTGCCCGTCGATGTAAAAGCGGAAGTCGTCCTTCGCTGCGATGTGAGCTGACATGGGGAACCTATGCGTCAAGCTGTGACCCACACCTTGCGCACCGTCTCCAGGGTGCGCCAGGTGCCGACATAGCCGGGTTTCATGATGAAACAGTCGCCGGCCCGATAGACCACCGGCGCGTGTCCTGCTTCGGTGATCTCCGCTACGCCGGACAGGATCAGGCAGAACTCCCAGGTCTCGCCCTTGATCGAGTGGTTGAGGCCGGGTGTAGATTCGAACACGCCGGCGCGGACTTTGCCGTCCTTGGCGCTGTCGATGTCCCAATTACGGCAGACGATATCGCCTTCGATAACACGCTCAGCCGGCGGCCTGTATTGATGGGGATCGCCGAGGTTGTCGAAGTCAAAGGAGACCAAGCGTTTTGACATGCAAAATAACCCTGATGGGAGCGTGTTGTCTGGCTCCCTATGCTAGGGGTGGGGCCACAGTGTTGGTGCCGAAGCGGCCGCCGCTGACGGCGGATAATGTGCGATTGTCGTCAGTTCGCAGTGCAATGTGCCGGTGCCGTTCAGGGGGTGGGCGGGAACAGTCGCTCAATGGGGTAGTGGGTCTTGATGAAAGGCGATTTGATGACGATGTAACTGAAGTATTTCTCGATACCGATGTTGCGTTCGAGCAGGTCCTCCATTACGGACTGGTAATGGTTGACCCCACGTGTAATGAACTTGAGCAAATAGTCATAGCCGCCGCTGACCAGGTGGCATTCGATCACCTCGTCGACGTTGCGCACGGCGTTCTCAAAGCGCACGAAGTCCTGGCGGTGATGGTCGGCCAGGGTGATTTCGGTGAATACGGTGAGGGTGTCGCCGAGCTTGGTCAGGTCCAGTTGTGCGGCGTAGCCGGTGATGTATCCGGCTTGTTCTAGACGCTTAACCCGAATCAGGCAGGGACTCGGCGAGAGACTGACTGCTTCGGCCAGGTCGACGTTGGTGATGCGTCCCTGCTTTTGCAGATGGCCAAGGATGCGTAGGTCGATGCGATCAAGCTTGATAGGGCCGTTCACGGGAGTCTCGCGCAGGGATGGAGCGTAGCGGCCCGATTGTGTTGAGTGGGTCCGGCAGGGTCAACGCCTGCGTGCATCGTCGTGTTCAAACGACCAGCGCAGAGCGCACGTCCGGCGAGGCCAGCAGCTGATCCAGCGTCTTTCGCAGCCGCAGGCCCATCAGTTCGCACTCGGTCTCGGTCATGCACAGTGCGGGTGCGAGACCGATGATGTTGTCGGCGAAGGCACGAAAGATCAGCCCATTGCGATAGCCGGCCTCGGTCAGACGGTCAGCCAGCCTCAGGGCGGGATCGAATCCGTCTTTGCTGGACTTGTCGCTGACCAGCTCCAGCGCGCCGAGCAGACCACGATGGCGCGCGTCACCGACCAGCGGGTGCCTGCGCAGGTCCTCAAGCACAGCGGCAAACGTCGGCGCAATGGCGCGGCCGTTGGCAAGAATGCCCTCTTCCTCGTACAAACGGATCACTTCCAGCGCGACCGCCGCAGCTACCGGATGTGCGGAATAGGTGGCACCGTGGCCGATCACAGCACCGGCCGGGGCACCGTCGGCGATGCCGGCGTAGACCTTCTCTGAGAGCAGCGTCGCGCCCATCGGCACGTAGCCCGAGGTCAGGCCCTTGGCAACGGTCATCAGATCGGGTGAAACGCCTTCATCGTCGCAGGCGAACATCGGGCCGGTACGACCGAAACCGGTGATGACCTCATCGACGACAAACAGGATGTCCAGTTCGCGCGCGGTATCGGCCATGGCTTTCAGCCAGCCGCGTGGCGGCACGATCACCCCACCTGAGCCCTGTATCGGTTCGCAGAAGAATGCCGCCACGTTGTCGGCGCCCAGCTGGGCGACCTGCGTGCGTAGTGCGGCGGTGGAGGCCGCGATCAGTGCCTGGGGATCGGCCGCGTATTCGCTACGGTATGGATGCGGAGAGGGCAGATAGTGCTGCTGTGGTAGTGGCAGGTCAAAGCCACGGTGGAAGTTGGGCAACGCCGTCAGCCCTGCGCCTGTGCTGGATGAGCCGTGGTAGCCACGCTGCAACGCGATAAAGTGTTTCTTCCGCGGCCGGCCGGTGTTGTTGTAGTACTGCACGATGAAGCGAATTGCCGCGTCTACCGCCTCGGAGCCGCCAAGGGTGAGATAGACATGATTGAGTGTTCCAGGCGCCAGCTGTGCCAGTTTGGCGGCCAGGCGGATTGCCGGCTCGCTGCCGTAGTGGAAGTAGCCCGTGGCATAGGGCAGCGCGCGCATCTGTCGGGCCGCCGCGTCGACCACGCTATCACGGCCGTAGCCCACGTTGACGCACCAGAGCCCGGCGAAAGCGTCCAGCAGCTTGTTGCCGTCGGCATCCCACAGCCAGCAACCCTGGCCGGATTGAAGCACGTTGACGCCGTGTGTCTCATGTTCGCGCCAGGCCGCGACCGGATGGATCAAATGGTCACGATCAAGTTCACGGAGCGTGGGCGATGATGAGCGGGAAGCGAGCAGCATGTGTGCGTTCCGTTCTGAGATTGGGGGGCACGACACAGCGAACGCTGCGGCGGTCGGCGAAGGCTGCCAGCTTAGAGCGTTGGCGCGAAAAGATGCTGCTGGTTTGGCTGGTGGGCGGTCGGCCCGATGCGGTTGTTCGATATAACGCAGCAGATTATGTGGTGATGCGGAGGCGCGCTGCCTGCTAGTTCAGTAGCCGCGATCGCGGTCGATTTCGCCGAGCAGCGGCTCACCCGCGCGGTGACGTCGCAGGTTTTCCAGCACCGCCTGCGCGGAGCTGTCGGCGCGGGTGCTGCTGGCGATGTGTGGCGTTAGCCAGATGCGGGGATGTCGCCACAGTGGGTCATCGGCGGGAAGTGGTTCGGGCTCGGTTACGTCAATGATCGCCTCACTCAGCTGACCGTGGTCGAGCGCGGCCAGCACGTCGGCAGTGACGAGATGCGCGCCGCGACCGACGTGCACCAGCGCCGCCCCGCGTGGTAAGCGTGCGAACAGATCCTTGTTGAGCAAACCGCGGGTCGCGCTGGTCAACGGCAATAGGCACACGAGGATGTCGCTGCGTGCCAACAGTTTGCTCAGTCCGTCGTGGCCGACGAAGCTGCTGATACCCTCAATCCAACGGGGGGTACGGCTCCAACCTGCGCACTCGAAGCCATAGCCACGCAGGTGACGTAGTACGGCCCCACCTAGTTCACCCGCGCCCAACACGCCAATCCGGCGCTGGGCAGCAGTCTTCCCTGGCAGCGGTTGCCAGCAGCGCTCACGCTGCTGACGCAGGTACCGTGGCAGATCGCGATGCAGCGCGAGCACGCTCGCCGTTACATACTCAATCATTCCCTCGCCAATACCCGGCTCGATCATCCGTACGACGCGGACACCCGACGGCAATGCGGTGAGGTCGATTTGATCGATACCCGCACCGACACCAAATACGATTTCCAGGTTGGGAAACACCGACAAATCCGTTGGTGGCTCCCAGGCGGCGAGGTAGCGCACCTGAGCCGGATCGCCGATGTCGGGCCAGACGTGCAAGCGCACGTCTGGCATGCGTTCGGCAAAGATCCGTGCCCAGACCTGCCCGCGCTCAGGATCGGATTTGTAGAGAAACGTCACGTCGTACGGCCTGAGAAGCGAGTCCGGTCGCGATAATGGCGATGCCGGCTCTGATCGGTGCCGCGTTCACTTACCCAGGTGCGAGATGAGCTCGGGCCCAGGGCAGGCGATGGGCAGATGCGTTTCATCCGAACGCCTGCGTCGCCAGTGCGAACAGACGTAGTTTCGGATCCCTTGCGGGTACGGCGCCGTGCATCATTGTGGTGACGGCCCCCACGCGGCGCATGCCCAACGTTTCGAGCCACTCGGCCAGACCGCTATCGAAGTCGATATCGATGCGGGTGAATCGGCCGGCATTGAGTCCCACCAAATGCGCGATCAGCGCCTGTGCGCCAAGTGCAGTGGGTGCGGCGACTGGACCGATCGACCAACCGCGGCCGAAGCGGCGTAGCAGCGCAAAGCCTTGCGCGGCGTTGTCGTGATCCAGCACGACCGCATGGCTCGCCTCGGCCAACAGCGTGGCGATCAAGGCCGGCCGATGCATGCCACGGGCGCGCGCGTCCAGCGCGATCAGCGCATCTAAGTCGCGGTGGCTGGCCGGACGCAGCCGCCAGCCTGGGTCGAGTGCAACCAACGGTGCCGGCAGCGCGGTGCCTTGATGCTGGCGTACCTCGCCGATGCGTACGAACTTTAGTCGCTCGTATAGCCCTTGTCCCTCGGCCGTGGCATGCAGCAGTAATCGGCGCGGCTGAGCTTCGGTCATGAGCGCTTCCATCACCCGATGGCCGATGCGCTGGCCACGGCAGCTCGGCGCCACGATGATGAGACCCACGGTGGCGAAGTCGAGGTCCCAGCGCCAGATCAGGCCAGTGGCGACAACCGCGCCGTCGCGTTCGGCGACGACGCCCTGACCGAGGGCGAATGCGAGCTGCCAGTCCTCCAGCCGATGCGGCCAGCGTAGGTCGCTTGACATGGCGTAGGCCACCTCGAGATCGGCAGCGGTCATCTTCCTCAGCGTGACCCCGTCGGCGATGACGGCATCGTGTGCGATAGCTCGGTTCAAGGCATGGATCCGAATCGGGGGCGCCCATCATTCCACTGCACTGAGAGTGACGATTGGACGAAATTGTCGTCCGTGTCAGTATCGCAGCCTTACTGTGTAACGCGATATCGACGAGCGGGCCAGACCACCTCAGCCGGGCCTGATCACTGCGGCAGCACGGGCTTGCGCCCGCAGCGTCGCAAGCAATGGGGGGGCGATGTGTAAGCCAGTCCCGCCCCGCAATGGCGGACACCTCATTGCGTCCGTCAGGTGATATCCGCATGACCTGCTGCGGTGTGCGGGGTAAACCACAGTTTGTATCTGGTACTGCGGCAAAAGCGGCGCATGGCACTGGAATGCACGTGATTCAATTTTGTGTAGGCGCAGTATCGCGCGGGCATCGTCTCCTCACAGGATTTCAGCAATGGCCTTTCGTCCTAAGTACATCAGCTTCGACTGCTATGGCACGCTCATTAACTACAAGCCCGGCGAGATGGCGAAACATTTTTTTGCCGAACGCGTGCCGGCGGAACGCATGCAGCAGTTCCTGGCCGATTTCACCGCCTATCGCTTCGATGAGGTGCTCGGGCCATGGCAGCCGCTGGACGCGGTGATCAGCAACGCGCTGCGTCGCTTGTGCAGGAAGTGGAAGCTGCAATACCTGGATGAGGACGCGCAACGCATCTGTGCCGCGATACCGACCTGGGGACCGCATCCGGATGTAACGGCCGGGTTGGCCGCAGTCGCTCAAGAAATCCCACTGGTGATCCTGTCCAACGCGATGGATCATCAGATTCAGCACAACGTGGCGCTGCTTGGTGCGCCGTTCCATCGGGTCTATACAGCCCAGCAAGCGCAGGCTTATAAGCCGCGTCTACAGGCTTTTGAATACATGATCGATTCGCTGGGTGCTAACCCTGAGGATTTTCTACATGTCTCATCGAGCCTGCGTTATGACTTAATGTCGGCCGACGATATCGGTATCCGCCACAAAGTATTCGTCAATCGCGGTCACGGGCCGGGCAACCCCGCTTATGGCTACACGGAGATTGCCGACATAGGTGGGCTGCCTGGCGTGGTCGGGCTATAGGTCTGGTCTGCCATCAACCATGAAGCTTGAATCGTACTGGCAGCACAGTGCCCCGATTTTCGTTCCCAGGCCGGCCGAGTTTCCGACGAAAGTCGATGTGGCTATCGTTGGGGCTGGTTTCACTGGACTGAGCGCCGCACGGGCGCTGGCGCGGCGCGGCGCCCGTGTGGCCGTGTTGGAGGCGCATGGACGGGTGGCCGCCGAGGCGTCCGGTCGCAACGGTGGTCACGTCAACAATGGCTTGGCCGTGGACTATGCGGCACTGGTCACGCGCTTCGGTGTTGACGCCGCAGGCGCTTGGTACCGCGCGTTTGATGCCGCTGTGGATACGGTCGAGCAGGTCGTGCATGAAGAAAGCATCGACTGCGACTTTCAGCGCAATGGCAAGCTCAAACTGGGCACTCGGCCCCAACATTACGATGAGCTGGCGCGTGCTGCCGAACGGTTGGTGGGCGATGGCGTGGACACTGAACTGGAGGTGCTCAACGCCGCACAGGTGCGTGCGGAAGTGGACAGCTCACGTTTCAGCAGCGGGCTGGTCTACCGCAAGAGCGCACAAATGCACATGGGCCGCTTCGCACACGGCCTGGCTCAGGCGGCCGAACGCGCGGGTGCGCAGATTCATCTGGATACGCCGGTGCAAAGCTTGCAGGCGCGGGCCGGCAGCGGTGGCGTGCACCGACTGTTCACTCCGCGTGGCGTGGTCGTCGCCGACCAGGTGTTGCTCGCCACCGGTGCTTCGCGTCACGGCCGCTATGCCAGCTTTGGCTGGTTGCGGCGGCGGCTGGTGCCGGTCGGTAGCTTCATCGTGGTCACCGCGCCCATGTCAGCCCAGCAAGCCCAAGCCTTGCTGTGCAGGCGCCGCACGTACACGACCGTTGCCAATATTCACCACTATTTCCGGCTCACCACGGATCACCGGCTGGTGTTTGGTGGGCGGGCGCGTTTTGCGTTATCCAGTCCGCAGTCGGATGCACGTAGCGGCGAAATCCTGCGCCAGGGATTGGTACAGACCTTTCCCGCGCTGGCGGGGCTGCCCATCGACTACTGCTGGGGAGGATTGGTGGACATGAGCGCCGACCGTCTGCCACGTGCTGGCGTACGACAAGGCATCCATTACAGCGTGGGTTACAGCGGCCACGGGACCCAGATGTCCGTGCATATGGGGCAGCACATCGGCGCGGCGATGGCCGGGACGGCGACGCCACCGTGGGATGGGCGAGGTGACTGGCCGGCCATTCCCGGCCATCTCGGCCCCCCCTGGTTCTTGCCGGCGGTGGGGTTGTACTACCGGCTCAAGGACCATTTGCAGAACTGATGGGTTTGCGGTCGCTGGCGCCCCATGTGATGCGTCGATCCGCGCGCAGCCACACGTTCGCCGCGCCGCTGGCGGGCCTGTGCTTGATCGGTTTGCAGCACCAGGCCACGCCCGTACTGGCCCTGAGCATGGATGAGGCGAGCAGTGCGACCCGGCAGCGTACTGCTGAGGGACGCCAGGCCGAGCGAACATCTGCGTGCGCAAGCTAGAAAGCGCGCGGCGCGCACTTGGACGCCGTAACCGCTGACGCCGGAGGTTTCACAATACGCGGGCCGCGAGTGACAGGTGGGGGGCCGTGATATCACGTTGCACTCGAGTGACTAGGTGGCGGCGGTGATGGCTCATCCGGCCCGCCAGACCACGTTGGTACGTTTCACCCTGCCATCGCGCGCGGTGCCGGTGCAGGCCATTGTCCGGGCCGGTGTCGGGTACTGGCGCTTGGGGGCCGGCGATAGCGGATCCTGGACACTGACGAGATTCGCGATGCTGGCCCCACGGCTGCGGATTAAGGCCCACCTTTATTCAGCTAAAGGGCCGGGGAAAGCATCGCTGTCCCTGTCATTGGCGGTGGAATATGTGGGTGTGTGCCGCTGTCGCCGCAGGTAATCGCAAAGTGGAAACCGCCCACGTTTTGTACAAGACCACTGTGAGCTGCGCGTTTAATCCTCGTGAAGGAGTTGTCTGGGACCGGTGGCATGCACTGCGGGTAAGCCGTATGCGGTGCGTGCCGGCCAACCTTGGCACCACGGCATCGCCGATGGTTCGTTTCCCCACTGGAGCCGCCGCCCTATGTCATGCCTGTGCGTACCTCGCTATCGCCGCCTGATCCCGTTGATCTCATTGTTTCCTTGCGGCATTTCCGCTGCTATGGAGCAGGGCGGCGCAACGCTCAACGCGATTGAGCGTCAAACGCCAGAAGCAACTGAAGGCGAACCTACAGGCGTGCTCCCAGACTCACGAGGTTGCCATGTCGTCGATCACTGCTAGGTCGCCCCCACGGGCTGCCGTCGCCGCCAGCGCGGTACATGCCCGGCGCATCGTTTCCATCGATGCATTGCGCGGTTTGGTGATGTGCGTGATGCTGATGGACCATGTGCGTGAAACGTTCTACCTGCATCAGCAGGTCAGCGATCCGATGGGCGTGGCCGATACCCCGGCGGAAGTATTTTTCTCGCGGATGGCGGCACATTTCTGCGCGCCGGCCTTCGTGTTTCTTACCGGCCTGGGCGCTTGGTTGTATGCGCATCCACCCGGCCGGCCGTCGCGCTCGGCGCGCGAATTTTTGCTCAAACGCGGCCTGCTGATCGTGCTACTAGAGGTCACCCTGATCAGCTTCCTATGGGGGGGCGAGCTGCCAAGAGTGATCTATTTGCAGGTGATGTGGGCGATCGGTTTGGCGATGATCGTGTTGGCGTTCGTCTCTGCCCTGTCGAAGCGACTGCTACTGACGGTTGGCCTAGTGATCGTCTGTGGGCACAACGCGCTGGTTGGGATTTCGCTGTTACCCGAGCACCCGTTCTACGTGCCGTGGACGCTGCTGCTGCATCGCGGATGGGTCAGTCAGGACACGCTGCCACAGATCTTCCTGACCTATCCGGCGTTGCCCTGGATTGGGGTCATCCTGCTGGGCTGGGCGGCGGGGCCGCTGTTCTCGACGCAGCTGGATGGCCGTAGTCGGCAACGCATCCTGGTGGGCCTGGGCATCACGTGCTGGACTGCGCTGCTGTGCTTGCGCGGCTTTAACCTCTACGGCGAAAACGCGGCCTGGCAGCCTCAGACCAGTGCGCTACTGACGGTGATGGACTTCCTGAACTACATCAAGTATCCCCCCTCGCTGGACTTCCTGCTATTGACGCTGGGAGGCGCTTTATTGGTGCTAGCCGCATTTGAATACGCGGACAATCCGTTCAGCCGCTTTGTCTCCACTTACGGCGGTGCGCCGATGTTCTTTTACATCCTGCACCTGGCAGTGCTGATGGTTGGTTACAAGGTGTTGTTGGCGGCGTTCGGGCCTAATCAAGGTGAGCGCTTTGGCGTGGCGCCTGATCAATTTTGGGTGATATGGGCAGTAAGCGCGGTGATGGTGCTCGCGCTGTATCCGCTCACGCGTGCTTTCGCCGGCTACAAACGCCGCACGACGCTGGCCTGGGTCAAGTATTTCTGATGAATAGAGGCCGACACCTATGACCGATCCGCGCCGCCGCCTGCACGCACTGACCGGCCTTGATGGTGAGCGCGTGTTTGATGCGCTAAGGCGTGGCGCGAGTCGCCGTGACGTGTTGAAGTTGCTGGCCGGGCTGGGTATGGGGGCGGCCCTGTCGGGGCGCGTGCTGGCACAGGCGACAGCAGTCCGCGCGGCTACCCCGCGCTATGGCGGTCGCTTGCGTGTGGCCAGCGCGACGGCCTCGATCGCCGATACCCTCGATCCAGCCAAACAGTCCAATCAGACCGACTATTCACGGGGCTGCATGCTCTATAACGGGCTGACTGCGCTTGACGGTCGTCTGAGTCCCCAGCCGTCACTGGCTGAGCGCTTTGAAAGCGACGATGCCCTGACTTGGGTATTCAAGCTGCGCCGCGGCGTGGTGTTCCATGACGGCCGTCCGTTGCGGCCGCAGGACGTGGTGTATTCGCTGCTGCGCCACAAGGACCCGGCCACGGTATCCCGGGCCAAACTGTTGGCTGATCAGATTGAGAGCGTGTATGCGAGCGCCGCTGACGAGGTCACGGTGCATCTGCACAGGCCTAATGCCGACTTGCCGGTAATTCTGGGGACGTTTCATTTTCATATCGTCCCCGACGGCACCACGGATTTCAGCCGTGGCATCGGCACCGGCCCGTATCGGCTAAAAGAATTCAAGCGTGGTTTGCGTTCGGTTGTGGTGCGTAACGAGCGCTACTGGAAGCCCGGCAAGCCCTACCTGGACGAGATCGAATTTTCCGGATTAGGCGATGAGAGCGCCCGGGTGAATGCGCTGCTGTCCGGCGACCTGGACTTGGTGGCCTCGATCGACCCACGCTCGGCGGCTCGGGTGCGTGCCACACCTGGCTACGCGATGTTCGTCACTCCGTCCGGCCAATACACCAACCTGGCGATGCGGATGGATATGGAACCTGGGTGTCGCCAGGACTTCGTACAGTCGATGAAGTATCTGTTCGATCGGCGGCAAATGCTCGATTCGATCACGCTCGGCCAAGCGGTGATGGGCAACGATCAGCCCATCGACCCCAACAATCGCTTCTGGTTCGCGGACCTGCCACAGCGACCTTACGATCTGGACCGTGCTCGTTACCATTTTCGGCGCAGCGGTCTAGACAACACGCCGATTCCGGTGGTCGCCTCGCCCGCAGCGACCTATTCGGTGGAGATGGCACTGACCTTACAGCAGGCTGCACGTCGGATCGGGATGGATCTGCAAGTGCGGCGGATGCCGGCTGACGGCTACTGGTCCAACCACTGGGGCAAGAGCGCGGTCGGCTTCGGTAACGTTAATCAGCGCCCCAACGCCGATACCGTACTCACCCAGTTTTTCAAATCCGATGCCTCCTGGAACGATGCGCATTGGCATAGCGCACACTTCGATCAGTTGCTGTTGGCGGCTCGCTCGGAGCTGGACTTCGAGCGCCGCAAGCAGATGTATGCCGATATGCAGACTCTGATCCACCTGCAAGGCGGTGTGGCCATCCCGCTGTTTCTCTCCAGTCTGGATGCGCATACCTCGCGGTTAAAAGGGCTCTTGCCGAATCCATTGGGTGGATTGATGGGCTACGCCTTCGCCGAAAATGTTTGGCTGGAGGATGCCTGACCATGGCGCGCACGCTGCTCAGGTTGCTAGCCGTTCGATTGGCGATGGGACTGCTATCTCTGCTTCTGGTCTCGATAATCGTGTTTGCGATCACGTCGGTGTTGCCTGGCGATGCCGCGCAAGAGCGGCTGGGTCAGGAGGCGACGCCTGAGGCCGTGGCCGAACTGCGGCACCAGATGGGCCTGGACCGTCCCGCTCCACTTCGCTATCTAGACTGGTTAGGTGGCATGCTGCGCGGCGATCCGGGACGCTCGATGGTCAGTGATGCCAGCGTGCGCGAATTGATCGATGCACGCCTGCCCAACACGCTGCTGCTGGCGGTGATTACCGCTGCTATCGCGATTCCGGTGGCGTTGTTGTTGGCAATTCTCGCGGCGGTAAAGCGCGGCAGCTGGATCGACCGTGTCATCTCGATGGGCACCGTTGCAGTGGTCTCGGTGCCGGAGTTTCTGGTCGCCACGCTGGCGGTATTGCTGCTGGCAGTGGAACTGCACTGGCTGCCGGCATTGTCCTATGCCAGTGATATTGAATCGGTTGGGCAGATGCTACGCACTTTTGCGATGCCCGTGCTGACCCTGTGCTGCGTGACTGGCGCGCAAATGCTGCGGATGAGCCGCGCCGCGTTGGTCGATCAGCTCGACGCCCCTTACATTGAAATGGTACGACTCAAAGGGGCCGGACTTGCACGCGTGGTACTGGGGCATGCGCTGCCCAATGCGGTTGGGCCCGTCGCCAATGCCATCGCCTTGAGTATGTCTTACCTATTGGGCGGGGTGATTGTGGTGGAAACCATTTTTAATTACCCGGGCGTATCCAAGCTGATGGTTGAGGGGGTGGTCCAGCGTGACATGCCGCTGGTGCAGACCTGCACGATGATCTTTTGTGCAGGCTATCTGGCGCTGGTGACCTTGGCGGACCTGCTCGGTGTTCTCGCTAATCCGCGCCTGCGGCAGCCGCGATGAGGGAGGGCTAATGGGTTCAATCGCCACAACCACCTTTTCCCGCCTGCGTCCCGTGCTGGGGCGGTTAGGTATCGGCGGCGGCATTGCCGCACTGCTGTTGCTGGGCTGGGTGTTGGCCGCCCTATTCGGTCCGCGCTGGGTCAGCGCGGCGGCGGCGGAGATCGGGTCCGGCCCTGTCTTCGCACCAGCCGGTACCGCACACTGGTTCGGCACGGACTATCTTGGCCGTGACATGTTGGCGATGGTGATGCTGGGAGCACGCTATACGTTGGGGCTTGCCGCAGTAGCAACGCTGTTGGCCTGCGCGCTGGGCACAACGCTGGCGCTGGTAGCCGCTGCCGCCGGGCGCTGGGTCGACGCGGTACTCAGCCGCAGCCTGGACACCCTGACCTCGATTCCAAGCAAGCTATTCGCGTTGATTATGGTGGCCGCGTTTGGCTCCTCGCTGCCCTTGCTGGTGCTGACCGCCGCGATTATCTACGTACCTGGTGCCTATCGCATCGCACGTGCCCTGGCGGTCAATGTCGCGGCGATGGACTATGTGGTGGTGGCGCGTGCGCGTGGCGAGGGACTGGCTTGGCTGATGGGGCGTGAAATTTTGCCTAACATCCTCGGCCCGATTTTGGTCGACCTGGGGCTGCGTTTTGTTTACGTCGTGCTGTTGTTGGCGAGCCTGAGTTTTCTTGGATTGGGTGTGCAGCCGCCGGCAGCGGACTGGGGAACCCTTGTCCGTGACAATCTCGGGGTGTTGGCTGAAGGTGGGATTGCAGTGTTGGCTCCGGCGCTAGCCATTGCCAGTCTCACGGTGTCCGTCAACGTGCTGATCGACCGATTGTCGGGGCGGAAACTACGCCGATGAGTGGCTATGCGCTATTGGCCGCAGTGGTTTGCGTCATTGGTTGTCTCCATCCGGATCGGAGAACGGTCTCTTCGGCTCGCCAACGCATGACCATCCTTCCGCTCGGAACCGGGATTGATCGAGGCCAGGGTTGGGGTCTGGTGGTGGAAGCGCCAACCGTTGCGATGGGCTTCCTCGGCATCCACGAACAAAAGCAGGAGCGAGTGGTATGGGTGCATCGCTAACAGTCCGCGACTTGCGCATCGTCGTCGATGGACCGCACGGTGAGCAGGTCATCGTCCACCAGCTGGGCTTTGAACTTGCAGCCGGGCAAGTGCTGGCGCTGATCGGCGAATCTGGCTCAGGCAAGACCACCACGGCACTGGCGTTGATGGGCCACGCCCGCACCGGCTGTCGTATCAGCGGAGGCAGCGTACGGCTGGGGGAGGATGAGGTGTTGTCATTGTCGCCGGCACAACAGCGTACGCTGCGCGGTCGTCGCGTGGCCTACATCGCGCAGAGTGCGGCCGCTGCGTTCGATCCCTCACGCACGTTGATGGATCAAGTGATCGAACCGGCGCTGATCCACCGGCTGTTGCCGCGTGCTCAGGCACGCCAGCGTGCGATCGAGCTGTTTGGCGAGTTGGCGCTGCCGGACCCGCAAACGATTGGCCAGCGCTACCCACACCAAGTTTCCGGTGGACAGCTGCAACGGGTAATGGCGGCGATGGCGCTGATGACCAATCCGGATCTGGTGATCCTCGACGAGCCGACCACCGCGCTCGACGTGACAACTCAAATAGAGGTGCTGGCCGCGTTTCGGCGCGTGGTTCGCGAACGTCATACCACTGCAGTCTACGTTTCGCACGACTTGGCCGTCGTGGCGCAGATGGCTGACCAGATCTTGGTACTGCGTCGTGGCCGCTGCTGCGAGTTGGCGACGACCCAGCGTCTGCTCGATGCTCCCGCCAATCCCTACACACGTGAACTGCTGGCCGCCGCCGCACCGCATCCGGTGCTACAAACGCCGCAGGTCAGCTCGGGCCAGCGGTTGCTGGAGGTGCGCGACATCACTGCGGGCTACGGCCGGGTGGAGCGTGATGGAAGACCAGAAAAGCTGATCCTGCACCAAGTCGGTCTGCGCCTGGACCGAGGTCAAGCACTCGGCGTGATCGGCGAGTCCGGCTCGGGCAAGAGCACCTTGGCACGGGTGATCGCGGGCTTGGTGGTGCCGTGTGCTGGCGAAGTTCTGTTCAACGGCCGCTATTTGGCGCATTCGCTTCGCGAACGCAGGGCTGAGGCGATGCGGCAGATCCAGATCGTGTTCCAGATGGCCGACACGGCCTTGAATCCGGCGCATACCGTTGCGCAGATTCTTGAACGTCCGTTGCGTTTTTTTCATGGCGTGCGCGGTCCGGCACTGCGTAAGCGCAGCGCCGAACTGCTGGACTTGGTAAAACTGCCCGGCGCGCTGTCCGGGCGTCTGCCCGGCGCGCTATCCGGTGGACAAAAGCAGCGCGTTAACCTGGCGCGGGCTCTTGCCGCCGAGCCCGAACTGTTGCTGTGCGACGAGGTTACTTCGGCGTTGGACCCGGTGGTGGCCGCAGCGGTGTTGGAACTGATCGCCGAGCTACGCCGCGAGCTGGGTATCTCCTGCTTATTCATCAGTCACGACCTGCATGCCGTGCGCGCGGTCTGTGATGCCATCGTGGTGATGCGCCACGGCCGGGTGCTGACTCGGATCGAGCGCGCTGAATTCCATCACGGTCCACACCATCCCTACTATGAGCAGCTGGCGCGCTCGGTGCCCGAGTTGCGCTGCGGCTGGCTCGATGAAATTCACCCGGCGGCGCAGACGGCGACGCCTATAACAGGACGATTGACGTGACCCACAGCTACCGTATCGCAGTGATTCCAGGGGATGGTATTGGCCAGGAAGTGATGCCCGAGGGTCTGCGCGTGCTTGACGCTGCCGCTGCGCGCTTCGGCCTGTGCCTGGACTATCTGCATATCCCTTGGGCCAGCTGCGACTGGTACGCCGCGCATGGGCAGATGATGCCCGATGACTGGAAAACCCGATTGGCCGGCGTGGACGCTTTGTATTTTGGTGCAGTCGGTTGGCCGGCGACGGTGCCCGATCAGGTCTCGCTGTGGGGCTCGTTACTCAAATTTCGGCGCGAGTTTGATCAATACGTCAACTTACGCCCGGTGCGGCTGTTCGAGGGCGTACGGTGCCCGTTGGCCAATCGTAAGCCGGGCGAGATCGACTACCTGGTCGTTCGCGAGAATACGGAGGGTGAGTACACTGCATTAGGCGGGGTCATGTTTGAGGGCACCGAGCGCGAGATCGTGATCCAAGAGTCGGTATATTCGCGTCATGGTGCCGATCGGATCTTGCGCTTTGCCTTTGAGCAGGCGCGCCAGCGAACGCGCAAACGGTTGACGGTGGCGACCAAGAGCAACGGTATCGCGATCAGCATGCCCTGGTGGGATGCCCGGGCGGATGCGATTGCCGCAGAGTATCCCGAGGTGGTCGTCGATAAACAGCATATCGACATTCTTTCGGCACGCTTTGTACTGCAGCCCGATCGCTTTGACGTGGTGGTCGCTTCCAACTTGTTCGGCGATATCCTCTCCGACCTGGGGCCGGCCACCACCGGTACGATCGGGTTGGCGCCTTCGGCCAATCTCGACCCCGAACGTCGCTTCCCGTCGCTGTTTGAGCCGGTGCATGGCTCGGCACCGGATATTTTCGGGCGCAACCTCGCCAACCCGATTGCGATGATCTGGTCCGGCGCGCTGATGCTGGATTTTCTGGGCGGCGGTACTGGCCGGGGGCGGGAGGCTCACGATGCCATCCTCGCCGCGATTGAGCACGTGCTACGCGAAGGCCCGCATAGCCGCGACCTAGGCGGCGAGGCCTCCACCGCCGAGGTCGGCCAAGCGATCGCCGCGTTGGTGGCGGCCGGTTGATGTCGCTGTCCGCTCCGTTGGACAGCGCCGTTGTCTTGGTTGCTCGGTATTTGCGGGATTGGCGGGGAGCTGACCAGATTGAGGGCGGTTTCGCTCCTGCCGGGGCGGATCACGTTTCTTTGCTCGTGCAAAGAAACGTGATCCGCAGAAAGCACCCCTTGGGTCCTCGCGCCTTCCACGGCTACGCCGCTCCGGGTTCGCTCTGGCGCCGGGAATTTTCGGACGGGGCATCGTGCCCCGGCCGAAAACGGCGTGCATCCAAGCACGTCGCCCCCATCGGCGGTTTTCTCCCGCCACCTCCGCCGTTGTGGTTACGGGGATCGCGGAAGCAACAGCAATCCTCCTTGTACCGTCATCCCCGCAAACGTGGTGATGCAAGGACCTACCTGCTGGTCGCGGTGACGTCCATTTCTCGACACGACGTCTTCCGTGGCCTGGACCACGCCCAGTCTCTCCCTTATTTTTTAATGCAGGTTCCAGCATGCCCTTGACCCTTTCCGATCCCGACCTGCAACGCCCCCGGCATTATCTCGCCGGAGATTGGCGCGATGCCGCCTCTGGCAATCGCTACGACGTATTCGATCCAGCTACAGGTCTCGCGTTCGCGCAGGTGCCGGATGCGGGGGCCGATGATGCGCGCGCCGCGCTCGATGCTGCGCACGCCGCGCTGCCTGCTTGGCGCGCCGTCCCCGCGCGCCAGCGCGCGAACCTGCTGCGGCGCTGGCATGCGCTGTTGTTGCAGCATCAGGACGATCTCGGCCGGCTGATCTCGCGAGAGCAGGGCAAGCCGTTGGCCGAGGCCTGCGGGGAGGTCGCCTATGCCGCCAGTTATGTTGAATGGTTCGCCGAGGAGGCGGTACGCGCCTACGGTGACGTGATCCCCGCGGGCGCGGTGGGGCGGCGCATGCTGGTGCTGAAAGAACCAGTCGGCGTGGTCGCGGCCATTACTCCTTGGAATTTTCCGGCTGCGATGATTGCGCGCAAGATTGCGCCGGCGCTAGCGGCCGGTTGCACCGTGGTCGCTAAGCCAGCCGAAGATACCCCGCTGACGGCGCTGGCGCTCGTGCGGTTGGCCGAGCGCGCCGGGGTACCGGCCGGCGTGCTTAATGTGGTCACCGCTTCGCGCACCAACGCGGCCAGCGTGGTGGACGTATGGTTGGACGATCCACGTGTACGCAAACTCACCTTCACTGGCTCGACGCCAGTCGGCCGACACCTGGCGCGGGGCTCGGCCGACACCCTGAAGAAGCTGTCGCTGGAACTGGGCGGCAATGCGCCGTTTATCGTGTTCGATGACGCCGATCTCGACGCCGCCGTGGCTGGGTTGATCGCCGCCAAATTCCGCAACGGCGGCCAGACCTGCGTATGCCCCAACCGTATCTATGTGCAGGATGGTGCATACGATGTGTTCTTGGAGAAGCTCGCCGAGGCAGTGTCGGCCTTACAGGTGGGACCGGCCAGCGACTTGCAGGCGAAGATCGGCCCGATGATTAACGCCCGTGCGATCGAGAAGATTGAGCGCCATGTCGCCGACGCGCTGGCTCGGGGCGCACGGGTCGTTGTTGGCGGCGCGCGGCTACCGCAGTTGGGCGCGCACTTTTTTCAGCCCACGGTGCTGGCAGGTGTATGCGATGACATGGTCTGCATGCACGAGGAAACGTTCGGGCCGGTGGCACCGGTCAGCCGCTTTGCCAGCGAGGAAGAGGTGCTGGCCGCAGCTAACGCCACCCCATATGGATTGGCGGCGTACTTCTATACGCGCGATCCAGCGCGGATCTGGCGCGTGGCCGAGGCGCTGGAATCGGGCATCGTCGGTATCAACGAAGGTGCATTAGCGTCGGAGTCTGCGCCGTTTGGCGGGATCAAGGCCTCCGGCTATGGTCGGGAGGGCTCGCGCTATGGACTGGATGAGTATCTACAGACCAAGTATTTGTGCCAGGGCGGGTTGGGTTGAAGCGGCGCGGCGCGTCAACCGTGCCGCTGCCCCTGACGCACACGCGCCTTCGTTCTGGCTCTGCGCATGCCACGCGGTGGCTCCACAGTGGCGAGTTTTGTTATCCGCTAGCGTATATATACGTCTTGGGCGTAGTGT
>Cebus_capucinus_imitator_PRJNA485217_SSR047__coassemble_1102_pt1 | contig 26972 bp, 18 predicted proteins | sample Cebus_capucinus_imitator_PRJNA485217_SSR047__metabat2_high_PE_004 | metagenome-assembled genome bin Cebus_capucinus_imitator_PRJNA485217_SSR047
GGTCGAGCCGAAGCAGACCTGATCTTTGCGTAACGGTACGATCGCGAGTTAAGGCTTAGCGTTGCGCGAGGCTTGATGCTATACATTGCCATTCCAACAACACTGTGACATGCATCGACTATTAAACTGTATTAGTGTCACACTATTTATGTGATCAGTATCATATAATTTAGCCGGCGCCCTAATAGCTTTTGCAAGACACCTCCGGCGATGAAAGTGCTCATGATTGTTGGAAGCAATCCGCTGTGACGCCTCCGCGACTGGCCGTGGCGGGCGTCGCTGCCGAATTCACTGAGATGCATCGCGGCGGCGTGTATTGGATTATGGCCGCCGGCAGCGCACCTGCTGATCTGTTGGGTGCCAACACGCTGGCGGCCGCCGTGGGCCTCCACGAAGCGCTGCTGATTACGTTGGGGCGTACGGTCGAACCCGTGCTGGCCCTGCTGGAGCGCGAACAAGGGCCGGCACGATTGCGTTTATTCCAGCGTTCGCATCCGGGCATGCAGCAGGCGCTGCGTAGCTTGCCCCGCGACCTGCCACGTGCATCGACGAGGTTGACTGAACTGAGTCTCGTGCAGTTTCCGGTGGCGGCACTGGACGGCTGGGATGATGCGCGCCTGGCGCACTGGTGCGAGCAACTGCGGTACTGGGCACAGCGTGCCAGACAAGTGGTGGTACTGCTGTGCTACGGCGAGGTGGCGACTCTTGCACCACGCCTGCTGCCATTGAATCGCTGTTGTGCCGGTGTGGTTCAGCTGCATCCTCACCGGGGCGCTTTGCAACTGTTGCTGCACTACTGGACCAACAGCCGTGGCGTGATTGCTCAGCGTGCCTTCGCATTGGAGCAGGTGGGCAAGCAGTTCCAGCGGGTAGTACAGAACGATCTCAATACCGAGCATGTGGCGGTCGAGAGCGGTAGTGATCGTGATCTGTTCCTGGCTCAGACCGATGTGCTGGAAGGTGCACCACCGCTATCGTCGGCGTGGACGCTATATGACGGATGGACCGAGCTGATGGCGGCCGCGTTGTATGCCAACGAGGCGACGGTGGTGGTGGCCATAATTAAGAACACTCAGGTCGATACGCTAGCCAGGATGTTGCACCGCCTGCGTGGTGAGCGCGGTAATGCATTGAAGTTGGTGGTGCGCGAATTGCAACCGTGCCTGCGCTACGCTGACGAACGCCTGTTGTTGCAATGTGGCGGTAATCTGGTGGTACCCGCACATACGCCTTTTCCGCGTTTTCTTACCCTGCTAGATACCGTTCAGCGGCAGCGCTGGCAGGGAAAATGGGGCGGCGATCCAGAACCGTTGATCCGTTTGCACCGGCCACCGTCGGCCCGCGGCGTAGTCGGTATAGCGCGTTTCCGGCAGATCGCCCTTGAGTATATCGACCGGGATGGCAGCGCGGTAGAAAGCGCGTTGCTGGCATTACAGCCGGTAGCCGGGTTACGTGCCAAACAGACATTGCTGCAGCTCAACATCCGCCGCCAGGGGGACGTAGCGTGCATCTACCGCGGACAGCTCTATCTGTTCCTGTTCGGATGCCGCCGAGATGCCTTTGAACAGGCCTTGGTCAAGCTTTTCCATATGCCTTGGCACGCGTTATTCGATGGTTATCAGCGCTTGGCCGAATACGACGTACTAGCGATGAGTGTTGCCGGTGACGATGCGGAAGCCGAACCGCTGCAGTCGCCTGCACGGGTGCCGATCGCCCGGGTTCCTTCGAGCATGGCGTCCTCGTTTATTGCCGCAACCCCACTGCGGCTAGGAGACGATATATGACCAACGACCAGCAACTATGGACGTTGATCGTCGCGTGTGCGGTAGTCATGATTCCATTAGGCGCGATGCTGGGCGTGTTGTGGCGTGCGTTCTGCGGTTTGGGGCAGCGTTGCCTGCCGCCACGGGAACTGCGCAGGGCAGGTGTACGCCAGCGCATGTCACGGTCGCAGACATGAACGCACCGCCACACCCTGATGCTCCGTTCGTCTGGGCGGATCTGGGCGGTTGGAACCTGTACTTTATGTCCAAGCTGATACTGGCTTGGATGGGAGCACTGAACCTGCGGGTGCTGCCTAACTTGTTGTTGCTGGTGGCGCTGTTGGTGCCACTGCGTTGGCGCTATGCACGCATCGCACGTACCGTGATGGCGATACCCGTGGGCGTGGCTTTGTATTATCAAGATACTTGGTGGCCTCCCTTCCGGCGGCTTCTGGTACAGCCTGACCTGCTGGATTTTTCGACGGATTATTGGCTGGAATTAGCCCAGCGCTTTATCAACTGGCAAATAGTAGCGGTGCTAGCGTTGCTAGTGGGGGGCTACCTGCTACTCAAACCTTGGCTACGCATTACTACCTTGAGCACGGTGGGCATGCTGGGTGTGGCCGTGATGGCCTTACCGTTGCCTGTGGGACTAGATCAAAGACTGGGGCACAACCAGACGATCACCACGAGCTCGCCTACAATCGCCCCCGCCAATAACGAAAGGCTCAATGCCTGGCTGGCCAATTTCTATCAGCAACAAGCAACGTTAAAAACCGCGTTCCCGAGACCGGCCAACAGCACTCCATTTGACATCATCATTCTCAACATCTGTTCGCTGGCCTGGAGCGACCTGGATGACGTCGGTCTGCGCCATAACAATTTGTTGGATCACATGGACGTGGTATTCGACAACTTTAATTCGGCGACCTCTTACAGTGGCCCCGCAGCGATCCGTCTATTGCGTGCAAGTTGCGGCCAGACGTCGCACGCAGCGCTGTTCGCTCCGGTTTCAGCCGATTGCCAGTTGTTTTTCAACTTGCAACGGTTGGGCTTCCACAGCGAATTGGCAATGAATCACGACGGCCATTTCGATGACTTCATTGGTAAACTTTCAAATGATGGCGGCCTGCAGGCCAAGCCCATGGATATCAGCGCGTTCCCACGGGCATTGTTGGCATTCGATACGTCGCCGTTACGCCGTGATCGTGATGTGTTGATGGGCTGGCTAAAGCAGCGTCAGGCTGCGTCCAACCCGCAGGTGGCACTGTTCTACAACTCCATTACTTTGCATGACGGCAACCGCGTCCTGGGTGCGGATGGTCATGCCGAAGCGAGCAGTTACAAAGCCCGCGCTGAGATGGCTTTGGGGGACATGGCTGACTTCGTCGATGCGTTGGAAAAGAGCGGACGCCGCGCGATGATCCTGGTGGTGCCAGAGCATGGCGCGGCGTTGCGTGGCGATCGCATGCAGATTCCTGGTATGCGTGAAATTCCAAGTCCATCCATCACCCATGTGCCAGTAGCGGTGAAACTGATCGGTATGGGGATGCCGGCCGTCGCGGGCCCACATCACATTCCTGAGCCGAGCAGTTTCCTTGCAATCTCTGAATTGATCGCGCGCGTCTATGCGCTCAACGCGCATTTGTCTTCGGACAAACGTGACTGGGGCTACCTGCTTGCGGGGCTGCCACAAACGCCATCGGTGTCGGAGAACGAGGGCGCCAGGGTTATTGATTACGACGGAAAACCTTGGCTGCAGCTGCAGGGTAGCCAGACCTGGAGTCCCTATCCGGAGGACACACGCTGATGGTTGCGGAGATCTCCGCTGTGCCCGCCACCCAGGTGGTGGAGCAGGACGATATCGAGATGCTGCGTCATAGCCTGGCGATGCCGGACATGCCGTATGTGGATTTTTCTGCAATCAATGAGCGAACACAGGCGTTGGCGCGCTGGCCATTGCTTGCTGATGCGGAGGCATTGAGGTGACCTTGACACTGTCGCTGCAGGGCGTACATGGCGGCGGCGGGGTGACCACCGTGCTGGCCGCATTGGGTCATGCGCTGCACGCGCAAGAGCAACGCGTACTGTTGGTGGAATGCAACCCGGATCAGATCCTGGGTCTGCACTTGGGATTGGCGGTGGGTGAGCGTGGTGGTTGGGCACGCGCTCAACTTGATGGCGGCGACTGGCGCATGGCGGCCTTCGCCTGCGCGCCTAACCTGGCCGTCTTGCCCTATGGCCGTGTGGATGCCGACGAGGTCATGCAGATCGAGCAGGCATTAGTGGCCGCGCCGCGGACGTGGGCCGAGCGCTTGCCGATCTTGTCGGCTCAGTTCGATTGGATACTGTTCGATCTGCCGCAGCAGCTGCCCGCTCATGGGGCGGCAATCAATCTGTATGGGGCCTGTCGCCTGCCATTGCGCTTGGCCAGCGTCGATCCGGTCAGCCATGTGCAGCTGCACCGCCAGCGCGAGGACACCCGGCGCCTTCTAGTCAATCGCTATGATCCGACGGTGCCACTACAGCGTGATCTGATGCAGCTGTGGCTGCATACCTTCGCTGATCGCCTGCTTCCGCTCGCCTTGCACGAAGATGCACAAGTGGCCGCCGCGCTGGCCAGTAAGCGGCCGCCGCCGAGTTTGACCGACGATTCACTGTTCGCAGCCGATGTTGGCGGACTGGTCCTGTGGTGCCTTGCCGAAGCCGCGCGCTGCCGTCAGCGTAAGGGTGGCGGCTGATGATGGGGCAGCGGGTCTATTATCTGAACTGGCCGCGCCTATGTCAGCGCGTGCATGCGCCTTGGCCGACGCGTGCCTTGCTGTGGTTGCTGCAAGCGCTAGGATGGGCCTTGTTGCGCTTGGAGGCCCCCGCCTGGCAAAGCGTGGCGCCGCGTTTGCGTTATGCCTTTCCGCAGCTGCAGGGCGATCGGCGTTGGCATCCGGGTGACCCGATTCGTCTGGCAGTGCAAGCCCTGTGGTTATCAGTCGTTCGATTAGCGCCGAGCACCTCGCAGCGCAGGCAGCGGCGGGCGCGGGTACGCCATCAGCGCATACGCGAACTGCGGGGGGCCGCAGACCGGGGGCGCTTGCGGTATCTGCGCGCCATGCGCGATACCCCCAGCGGAGTGTGGAACAGTCGCTTCATGGCCTGGGGATACGCGCGCGTGCGTACCCTGTCCTTGCGGCTGCGACGCGGGCTGACCTGCGTCATCGGCCTGGTTACGCTGGTGCTGGCGCTGCTGTGTATAACTCAACCTTTCAGTTATCTCCAGCAGTTCGTATTTGTACTTTTGATATGGCTCATTGCCCTATTTACGCGGCGCATGCAGGGCCGCTACGCCACTTTGATGCTAGTGACGCTGTCGATTACGGTGTCCTGCCGTTACCTGTGGTGGCGCTATACCGCGACACTTAACTGGAACAGCGCTTTCGATCTGACCTGCGGTCTGATCCTGCTGGTGGCCGAAACCTATTCCTGGCTGGTGCTGATGCTGGGCTACGTGCAGGTGGTCTGGCCACTGCGGCGGCGCCCGGTGCCATTGCCGGTGGATGTCACCCAGTGGCCCACAGTGGATGTACTCATTCCCACCTACAACGAAGAACTGGCGTTGGTACGGCATGCGGTATACGCGGCGATGGGTCTGGACTGGCCAGCCGACAAATTACGCATCTACCTTTTGGACGACGGCAATCGAGAGGAATTCCGGGCCTTTGCCGAGCGTGCGGGGGTGAACTACGTCGCCAGAACTGACAACCGACACGCTAAGGCGGGAAATCTCAACCATGCGCTCACCCTAATCAAGGGCGAACTGATGGCGATATTTGACTGCGACCACATCCCGGTGCGCTCGTTCTTGCAGGTCACCTGCGGGTGGTTCGGACGCGACCCCAAACTCGCGTTAGTGCAAACCCCTCATCATTTTTTTTCAGCCGATCCGTTCGAGCGCAACTTGCAGGTATTTCGTAGTGATCCAAACGAAGGTGAGTTGTTCTATGGTCTGGTACAGGATGGAAATGATCTGTGGAATGCAGCTTTTTTCTGCGGTTCGTGTGCGGTCATTCGTCGCCAAGCCATTGATGCAATCGGTGGCTTTGCCACCGATACCGTGACCGAGGATGCCCATACCGCATTGCGATTGCATCGCCATGGTTGGAATTCGGCTTATCTGCGCATCCCCCAGGCGGCGGGACTGGCCACCGATAGTCTGCGGGCACACGTTAATCAGCGTATCCGCTGGGCGCGCGGTATGGTGCATATCTTCCGTATCGACAACCCGCTGTTGGGCAAGGGGCTAACCCTGGTTCAGCGATTTTGCTATGCCAATGCCATGCTGCATTTCTTGGCGGGCATTCCACGCTTGGTGTTCCTAACAGCGCCGTTGGCGTTTCTACTTCTGCACGCCTACATTATCTATGCGCCAGCATATGCCGTCTTGCTGTTTGTGGTGCCGCATATGGCTCATGCCAGCCTGACTAACGCGCGTATTCAAGGCAAGTATCGCCGACCGTTCTGGGGCGAGGTGTACGAGACGGTATTGGCCTGGTATATCGCACGGCCGACGACCATGGCGCTGATCAGTCCCGGACGCGGCAGATTCAACGTCACCGAAAAGGGAAACACTCAAGCAATTGATCATTTTGATTGGCGTGTGGCGCGTCCCTATTTGCTGCTGGCGCTGTTGAATGTAATAGGTCTGGGCTTTGCCATGTGGCGATTCGTGCACGGTCCGGCTGACGAACAGGTCACGGTGATCGTTAGCTCGCTCTGGGTGCTTTACAACCTGTTGATAATCGGCGGGGCGCTGGCCGTGGCCGCCGAAGTACGGCAAGTGCGACGAACGCACCGCATCAGCAGCCGTATCCCGATGGCGCTGAGGGCGCCCGATGGCCGCCGCTTGTGTTGCCTGTTACGGGACTATTCCAACGACGGTGTTGGGGTGGAAATGATCGATACTTCCGGGCTGCTCAAAGGGGCTCAGGTACAGGTACTACTGTGTCGAGGGCGCCGCGAATTTGCTTTCCCGGCGCGCATTCAGCGCACTCTTGGACAGCGCCTTGGGCTGCTATTGCAGCTCGAAAACGAGCACCAACACGTGGAGTTTGCCCAATGTACCTTTGCACGTGCTGATGCCTGGCTGGACTGGCATGCCGGCTACCAGCCCAAGAGTTTGCCGCGCAGCCTGTTGAGCGTATGGCTGCTGGGCTGGCAGGGCTATCGGCGGATGGGCAACTTTACGCCGCTCGATCTGGATCGGCCTTTGCATTGGAGCCGGCGTGCCCTGCATTGGTTAAGCAGCTTCGCTCCGCAACGTCCACCTCCTGCCCCCCCGGCTGACCCCGCCGCTGATCTAGGGTTTCGTTCATGAGTACGTCTTTCTCTCGACGCTGGTTGTTACTGACGGTGCTGCTGTTGCCGGTGGCGTCAGGCGCCAGCGCGGCTAACCCGCCGCAGTCCGGCTCTACTTCCCATCAGGGCGCAGAGCCGATCGTACTGTCAACGCCGGAGGATGCCGCAGTAGGGGCGGGATCAGCGACCGAACCGGCGCTTGCCGAAACCTGGAACGGTAGTAGGTGGCCTTGGCAGCGGAAAAACACTTTTTTTCAGTTGGGGCGACGGCAGGATATCCTGCTATCTGGAGTGCGTTCGATTGCCACTCTTGAGTTCCAAGTCCCTCGCGACCGCCTGGTGCGTGCGGCCGAACTGGACCTGAATTTCACTCCGTCGCCGTCGTTGCTGCCGACGTTATCTCACCTACGGGTGTACTTGAATGACACGATGATGGGCGTGGTGCCGGTGACCCGTGATGAAGTGGGGCGCTCAGTACAGGTGGAGTTGCCGCTGGATGCACGGTTGATCGCCGATTTCAACCACGTACGACTAGAATTTGTAGGCCACTACACCGATATCTGCGAAGACCCTGCACATAGTTCGTTGTGGGTAAACATATCCAGTAACAGTACTGTGCGCTTGGGCGGGCAGCTGCTGGCGATGCAGGATGACCTGGCTAACTTCCCGTTGCCGTTCTTCGATCCGCGTGACAGCGCTCGCTTGGAGTTGCCGGTGGTGTATGGGGCTGCGCCGACCCTGGCTGAGCAGCGCGTCGGTGCGATTATGGCATCGTACTTTGGCAGCCTGGCAGGTTGGTGGCGGCAGGCGCGTTTTCCGGTGACGTTCGGCGCGTTGCCGGAAAAAGGGCATGCGGTGGTACTGGCGGTGAACGGAAAATTCCCGCCTGTAATCGCCCACCATGCGCCGGTCCAGGGGCCAGTGATCGAACTGATGGCACTACCGCAGGATCCGCAGCGCAAGTTGTTGCTGGTGTTGGGCCGTAACGACGAGGACTTGCAGATGGCGGTGACGGCGATGGCCGCCGGTAATGTGCTGTTCCGAGGTAAGCAGGTGGCCATCGACGCGATCAAGCCCCTGGCTCCACGTAAGCCCTACGATGCACCTAACTGGGTGCGCACTGACCGGGCTGTGCGTTTGGGCGAACTGCTGGACTACCCACAGCAGCTGCATGTCACTGGTATTTCCCCACAACCGATCACGGTGAATCTCAACTTACCTCCGGATCTTTTTATCTGGCGCAATCAGGGCATCCCGCTGAACCTGCGCTACCGATATACCCCGCCGTTCGGCAGTGATGAGTCACGGCTGAGTATCGCGATCAATGACCAATTCATTTCAAGCTTCCCACTGCTGCGGCGTAATGGCAAAGAGGGACTGCAGGAGATTCGCCTGCCGGTGTTGGCGGCCGATACCGGTGCTGACGATGGTCGCCTGCTGATTCCGTCACTGAAATTGGGTGAGCGCAATCGGCTGCGCTTTGATTTTAGTTTTGCCAGCATGATCGGCAGTGCCCAGCGCGATCACTGCCAGACCATATTGCCGCCTAACCTGCAGGCCGCCATCGAGGACGATTCCACCATAGACTTCTCCGGTTTCTACCACTACATGGGGCTGCCGGACTTGTCCGCGTTCGCGCTCAGCGGATTTCCGTTCACCCGTATGGCCGATCTGTCCCAGACCGTGTTGCTGGTACCGGCGCAGACCAGCGAAGCGCAAGTCAGCCTGCTACTAAATGTGGTGGGTGGGCTGGGCATGCAGACTGGCTATCCTGCTTATGGCGTACGTCTTTCCGATAATTGGGCTCAGGCCAGCGCTGTAGACGCGGACGTGCTGATGCTGGGTACCGTGCCCGCTGAATTGAGGGGCAGTGATCAGCTGTCGCTATTAATTGACGCACAGCGCACGCGTTTGCTCAGCGGTCAATCGACGTCGCCGCAGCAGGCGATGGAGCAGGCGCGTCGTGGAAGTCGTCAGAGCGATCCGGCGATGACAGAGGTGACCGTGACTGCAAGCGCGCCTTTCGCCGCCATCGTCGGCTTGCAGTCGCCTCACCATCCTCAGCGCAGCATCGTTTCGCTAGCGGCCAGTCACCCAGCGGACTACGTTTTGCTGGGTGATGCGCTGAGTGACGTCGGCAAGCGCGAGGCGATCGCTGGGTCGGTGGCTATACTGCGCAGTTCCGGCATACAAAGCCAATTTGTGGGGAATCACTATTACGTCGGTTCACTACCTTGGTGGTTGTTGTTGTGGTATCACCTGGCCGATCACCCCGCACTACTGGCGGTGCTGGCCACGATAGTGGTGCTGATGATGGCGTTTTTGCTGTGGCGCCTGCTGCACTGGGTGACCGCCAAGCGGTTGAATCCAGAACACTGATGGTACGCGTTCGCCATTCGCTGGTTGCTGCTTCCGGCTTAGTCATGCTGGGCCTGGCCGGGGGAGGGCGAGCGCAAACGCTGGTGTCCGCGCCGGGCCGTGTTGTGGCCGATCAGCGGCAATGGCTACTGGAGCAGATACGCATCGGCGAAGCCACTGGCCGCCTGCGCCAGGTCGAAGATGCACTCGCACGCCTACGGATGCTAGCCCCGAATGATCTAGGCACACTGCTGGCGATTCTGGAAGTACAGCTGTCGCAGCAGAAGATGGAGGAGGCCGACGTCACTTTGCGGCGGCTGCGCCAACTGGGTGCGGCGAGTTCCGAATTGGCCGTCGGAGAACGCCTATGGCGAGCCTATTGCGGCGACCAGCAAAACGACGTGCAGCAGGCTCGCCTATTGGCTGTCGGTGGCCGCAACGATGAAGCGCTTGCCATCTACCGCCGCCTGTTCAATGACAACCCACCAGGCCTACAGCTGGGGCAGGAGTACTGGCGCCTGCGTGGTACACAGGCGAGCGGGCGTGCACTTGCGATCCGCAAACTAAGCGAGTTGGACCGCAGATACCCTGGCAATATTGCATTGCTACAGGCGTTGTCGAAATTACTGTTGGCCGCCGGTCGTGACGATGAAGCATTGGCCGTGTGGGAGCGCATGGGGCGTGATCCCGCCGCGCGCAGCCTGGCGGCCAATGCCCAGTGGGAGTACCTGAAGGATCGGCCCGCCGATGAGCGCAATGTGCGGCGCCTGAAAGCCTTCATTGATCGTAACCCGAACTCCAGTGATATCGCGCTCGCGCGCGAACGCTATAACCAACAAAAAAAACAAATGGATGATCCGGCATGGCGTGCCGGCCTGCGTGGACAGAGGCTACTGCAGAGAGGCCACAACGGCGAAGCCGAACGTGCTTTTCTGCAGGCCTTACGGGGCTACCCGCACGACGCCGCGTTCTTGGGCGGGCTCGGTATGGCGGTCATGCGACAGGGGCGCCGCGAGCAGGCCATTGGCTATTTTCAGCGCGCCATACAGGCGACACCTGCCGGCGATAGCACGAGTCAATGGACCGATCTGATTACCAGTACGCGCTATTGGTTGCTATTAAGTCGAGCCGATGTTGCGTTGGAACACGGCGATATCGAGCGAGCCGGAGCGTTCTTCCAGCGAGCACATTTACAACGCCCGCGCGAGATCAATGCGTTGCTAGGACTGGTGGACGTTGCGGTGGCTCGCCAGGATGACGTGACCGCCGAACGACGGCTTCAGGACGCGCGACGCGTGGCCCCTCACGATCCCAACGTGATCCGCAAATTGGTGAAGTTCTATGGGCGTACGGATCCGCAGCGCCTGGATGCTTTTATCCGCGCCCTGCCACCTGCGCAGCAGAAACTATATGTCAAAGACTTAAGGCAATTGCAGATAAATCACCTACGTGCGAAACGCGAACAGGCGCTTGCCGTCGGTGATACGCACGCCGCCATCGTCCTGGGTCGTCAGCTGCGTCAGCGGCAGCCTGCTGATGCCTGGTTGGCCTATTCGCTAAGCAATGAGCTGCGTGGTATTGGTTTGAACGATGAGGCTGATGCCGTAGTGGCCGACATGGCCGCACGTAACCGCAGTCCCGAAGCGCGCTACGCACAGGCGCTCTACCTGTCCGGCAGCGGGCGGGTTGCGCAGGGGCTTACTGTGCTCGATAGCGTACCGCGCGAGCGTCGTAACAATGACATGCGTGCATTGTCGCGACGCCTGCTGCGCCAGCAGCTGGTGATCCATCTGTGGGATCTGCGTGCACAGGGACGCGAAGCCGAGGCGGTCGTGCTGCTACAGCAGCAACCTCCCAGCGTCGACAACGAAATGTTGCTGGCCGAATGGGCGCGCCTGCGTGGCGATCACGCACAGGCGCTGCGTTACTACCAGCAGGTCCTGGCGATACAGCCAGGCAATGTGGATGCACAGTTGGGACGGGTGCAGGCCTGGATCGGTACCGGTGATCTGCGGCGGGCACGCCAGCAGATGCGCGACGCGCCCCCCAGGGTGGCCGCCGATGCGCTTGATCAGCAGCGTCGACTGGCTTACATCTGGACCGACCTGCGTGAGAACGCTAAAGCACTGCATATCCTCCGCGGGCTATTGGCCCGCAAGACGGAAGCAGACGCGCAGTCATGGCGCGATGCGGCCCGCTTGGTGCGCGCCGACGATCCGCAGCAGGCGCTGGATATGTACGCCCGGGGCATGGCCGACAACGGCCTGTTGACACCCTCACAGGCGGTGCCACGCGACAACCGTGCACTGACGTTGGCGAGTCGCGAGGCCGTCGGCGATGATTGGCTGCGCAGTAGCCTGCGTAGCGACGTGGACGCGCTCTACCAACAGCAGAACCCCACACTGACGGTGATGCAGGATTCCGGGTATCGCAGTGATGGTACTGCCGGTATGTCGCGTTTGAACCGCGATACCCGCATCGTGCAGCTAAATGGTCCGTTTGCGGGCGGACTGGGCTGGGTTCGAATCGAACAGATGCATTTTGACGCCGGGCGCTTCCAGACCGACGCCGATGGTAGTTTCGATGAAGACTTCGGCAGCTGCGATCTGGAGGTGCTCCGGGCCGATGGCCGCAGTCTGCACGCGCCGGGCTGTACTCGCTACGTGCACCAGCAGCGCAATTCTGGAGCCGGCTTTGCGGTCGGTTGGCGTACGCTGGATGACCGCTGGGTCTTTGACCTCGGTCACACCCCGTCCAACTACGTGGTCGGCAACTGGCTGGGGGGCGTTACACGAAACGGCAAACTCGGCCAGCTGAACTGGGGCGCTACGCTGTCGCGGCGGCCGATGACCAATTCCCTGCTGTCGCAGGCCGGGGCGGTTGATCCGCGCAGCGGCATCGCTTGGGGAGGCGTGACCGCCAATGGCGCCACCTTCAGCCTGGGCTACGATGAAGGGGGGCGCAATGGTGTGTGGTCGAACTGGAGTTGGCAGCGCCTGATCGGGCAAAACGTGGAGACCAATACCCGGGAACGCGCCATGGGGGGCTGGTACTACAAACTGATCCAGCGCTCAGACATGCGCCTGGACGTGGGTACCACCGCCATGTACTGGCACTACCAGAAAGATTTGAGCGGCTATTCGCTGGGTGAGGGCGGGTATTACAGCCCGCAGCGCTATACCTCGCTCAGCCTGCCGGTCAGTTTCGCTTGGCGCAATGACAACTGGTCGCTACGGGTGGGCGGATCGTTGGGTGTGTCCAGCGCCAGTACCGCATCCAGCAGCCGCTTTCCTGACCAGGCCACGATCGACCGGGCAATCGCCCAGCTGGAGTCGCAGTATGGTTCGCTGAGCTTGGACCCGGACAGCTTGTACACTGCAGCGAGTAATAGCAGTGGTACGGGATGGCGGCTGTCGGCCGCACTGGAACATCGGCTAAGCGATCACATCGTACTGGGCGTGGCCGGCGTGGTGCAGCGCAGCCGCGATTATTCGCCCAATACGCTTCAACTTTATCTGCGTTACGCCCTGAAGCCCTGGCAGGGCAATCTGCCGTTGCCGGTTTCGCCGCTGGAGCCCTACGGTGAGTTCCGCTGATGCGTGTCCCGGTGTTTGCGGCAAGGTGATGATCGCGCTCTGAACCGGCTTGGCGTCTGGTCGTGTGCTTAGCTGTATCTACTGCAGGCGGTGGGGGCGCCCGGGTTTTGCTTGGCAGTGCCGGTCGCGCGGATAATGCTGCAACCCCGCGCCAGGAGCACGTCATGATCCGCGACATTATCCGCATGGGCGATCCGCGCCTGCTACGCATAGCCCCGCCGGTCGAGCGTTTTGATACACCGGAGCTGCACGCGCTGGTGGCCGACATGTTCGAGACGATGGACGCCGCGCGCGGCGTCGGTCTGGCCGCGCCGCAGATTGCGGTGGACCTTCAATTGATGGTCTTTGGTTTCGATCGCAGCGAGCGCTATCCGGACGCCCCGCCGGTGCCGCGCACGGCCCTGAGCAATGTGCAGATCGAGCCGCTGTCCGACCAGCTTGAGGATGGCTGGGAGGGCTGCCTGTCGATTCCAGGCCTGCGTGCTCTGATTCCGCGTTGGCGTACGATTCGTTATCGCGGGGTGTTGCCCGATGGCACCCCACTGACGCGTGAGGCCGAAGGCTTCCATGCGCGCGTGGTGCAGCATGAGTACGATCACCTGATCGGGCGGCTGTATCCGTCGCGGATCCGTGACTTCGGCAAGTTCGGTTTCGAGGACGTGCTGTCCTACGAGTTATAGGCTGGCTGAGCTATGTGGGGGCGCTGGCCGAGATGATTTTTTCTCGGAAGGCGCTATCACGGCCTAAGTCGTAGTGGTCCTGGGAACACTTGTGATGGCGCGCCCGCGCATTGCGCGAGCGCGCCATCACGGTCACTTCAATGCCTTGAATCGCAGCCGCTTCGGACCCGCCTCGTCGCCGAGACGACGCTTCTTGTCTTCCTCGTATTCGCGGTAGTTGCCCTGGAAGAACTCCACGTGCGAGTCGCCCTCGAAGGCCAGGATATGAGTGGCGATGCGGTCCAGGAACCAACGGTCATGAGAAATCACGAAGGTATTGCCCGGGAACTCAAGCAACGCGTCTTCCAATGCGCGCAGGGTCTCGATGTCCAGGTCGTTGGACGGCTCATCGAGCAGCAGCACGTTGCCACCTTGTAGCAGGGTCTTGGCCATGTGCAGGCGGCCGCGTTCGCCACCGGATAGCGATCCGACCATCTTCTGCTGATCCTGGCCCTTGAAGTTGAAGCGGCCAATGTAGGCGCGCGACTGGATCTCCACGCCGTTGATGTTGAGGATATCCAGGCCGCCGGAAATTTCCTGGAATACGTTGTGGTTGCCCTCGAGCTTTTCGCGGCTCTGGTCGACATAAGACAGATTGACCGTTGGGCCAATCACGATCTCGCCCGAGTCTGGCTTTTCTACGCCGGTAATCATCTTGAACAGCGTCGACTTGCCGGCGCCGTTAGGGCCGATGATGCCGACGATCGCACCGGGTGGCACGATCATCGACAGGTTGTCGATCAGTAGCCGGTCACCGAACTTCTTGGAGACGTTCTTGAACTCGATAACCGAATTGCCCAGGCGCTCACCCGGTGGGATGAAAATCTCATTGGTTTCATTGCGCTTTTGGTAGTCCTGCGATTGCAGTTCCTCCAGGCGCGACAGTCGCGCCTTGCCCTTGGAACGGCCGCCCTTGGCGTTCTGGCGTGACCACTCCAGTTCTTTCTGAATCGCCTTTTGGCGCGCCTTCTCCTGATTTTCTTCCTGTTTCAGACGCTCATCTTTCTGAACCAGCCAGTCGGTGTAGTTACCCTTCCAGGGGATGCCGCGGCCGCGATCCAGTTCGAGGATCCACTCGGCAGCGTTGTCGAGAAAGTAGCGGTCGTGGGTGACCGCAACCACGGTGCCGGTGTAGCGGGCCAGGAACTGTTCCAGCCACTCAACCGATTCGGCGTCGAGGTGGTTGGTGGGTTCGTCCAGCAGCAGCATGTCCGGCTTTTGCAGCAGTAGCCGGCACAGCGCCACGCGACGCTTTTCACCACCGGACAGCTGGGCGATCTTGGCATCCCACGGCGGCAGACGCAGCGCATCGGCGGCCACGTCGAGCTGATTCTCCAGGGTATGTGCGTCGCCCGCGGCGAGGATGGCTTCGAGCCGTTCCTGCTCCTTGGCCAGCGCGTCAAAGTCCGCACCTTCTTCGGCATAGGCGGCGTAGACCGCCTCAAGCGCAGCTTGTGCTTGCAGCACTTCGCCGACGCCTTCTTCAACCGACTCGCGCACCGTCTTGTTGGGATCCAACTCCGGTTCCTGCGCCAAATAGCCGACCTTGATGCCTGACTGCGGACGGGCCTCGCCCTCGAAGTCCTGGTCGACGCCCGCCATGATCTTCAGAACTGTTGATTTTCCTGCGCCGTTGAGACCCAGCAGGCCGATCTTGGCACCCGGGAAAAAGCTCAGCGAGATGTCTTTGATGATCTGCCGCTTGGGCGGGACCACCTTGGAGACGCGGTTCATTGTGTAGATGTATTGCGAGGACATGCGGTCTCCGTGGACGCAGTGGGCCTGCCGGTGGGGGCCGGAGGCAACGGAAAGGGGTGGCGAATTATAGCGGTAGCCGCCTGTCGGGGAGCGCGAGCGTAGCCGCAAACGGTATTGGCTAAACCGCGGCCTAATATTTTTCCGACTTTGCTGAATTGGGCGAGCGTAACCGTTTCCAGCAGGAGTCGGTTAAGCCGCGTAACGCATTAATGCAGCCATTGCAATGAGATTGCTTTGCCTAACACAGGAGTCATCATGAAACGCAAACGCTTTGGCCTGACCCTACTGACGTCTGCGCTGGCGCTGGGCTGCGTGGCGCCCGCAGCCGTTGCTTGGGATGGAGGCGACGACGGTGATCACCATGGCTGGGAGCGCGGCCGCGACTGGCGTGATGATCGCGGTCCCGAATGGCGCCACGACCGTCGCCCCTACGACGACGGCTATCGCGAGGGCTACCGTGACGCGCGTCGCCGCGATTACGGTTACTACCGCCCGGCACCGCCGCCGCCGCCGCGTGGATATTGGATGCGCGGGGAGCGTTATGACGGCCCGGTCTACGTGGTCGACGACTACGACCGCTACGACGTGCGTCGCCCCCCGTACGGTTACCGTTGGCAGCGCGACAACACCGGCAATCTGCTGCTGGTCGCGATCGCCACCGGGGTCATCGCCGATATTGTGTTTAATCACTGATCCGGGCTCAGCCAGGGGCAGGGTCGGCGGGCTGGGAGCCGAAGTATCTAGGAAGGTCGGGTAAGGCCGGGCCGAGCCGGGCATTGGTCAGTGGTCCCGCAGCGGGCTTACAATCCGAGGTTGCACCGCTTACTTGCCGCCATGGAGATCCGATGTTCCCGCACGACGCCCGTATCGAAACCTACGATCCCGAACTGGCTCAGGCCATCGCCGATGAGGTCCGCCGACAGGAGGATCATGTCGAGCTGATCGCCAGCGAGAACTACGCCAGCCCCCGCGTGATGCAGGCTCAGGGCAGCCAGCTGACCAACAAGTACGCTGAAGGCTATCCGGGCAAGCGTTATTACGGCGGCTGTGAGTTTGTCGATGTCGCCGAGCGGCTGGCGATTGAGCGGGCCAAGCAGTTGTTCGGGGCCGACTATGCCAACGTGCAGCCACACAGTGGCTCGCAGGCCAACCAAGCGGTGTACTTTGCGCTGTTGCAGCCGGGCGACACCATCCTTGGCATGAGTCTGGCGCACGGCGGCCATCTGACCCACGGCGCCAAGGTCAATGCCTCGGGCAAGTTGTTCAATGCGGTGCAGTACGGCGTCAATGAGCAGGGTCTGATTGACTACGACGAGGTCGAGCGACTGGCGCTGGAACACCGGCCCAAAATGGTGGTGGCGGGCTTTTCAGCGTATTCGCAGCAGATCGACTGGGCGCGGTTCCGTGCCATCGCCGATGCGGTGGGCGCTTACTTGTTTGTGGATATGGCGCACGTGGCCGGTCTGGTCGCAGCCGGGGTCTACCCGAACCCGCTACCGCATGCCCATGTGGTCACCTCGACCACCCACAAGACCCTGCGCGGCCCGCGCGGCGGCATTATCCTGGCTCAGGGCGCCGATGAGGAGTTGACCAAAAAGCTGCAATCGATTGTGTTCCCGGGTATCCAGGGCGGCCCGCTGATGCACGTGATTGCTGCCAAGGCGGTGGCGTTCAAGGAGGCACTGGAACCGGAGTTCAAGGCCTACCAGCAGCAGGTGGTGAAAAATGCGCAGGCGATGGCGGACACGCTGATCGCGCGCGGCTACAAGATCGTTTCCGGCGGTACCCAGAACCATCTGATGCTGCTGGATCTGATTGGTCGTGAGGTGTCCGGCAAGGATGCCGAGGCCGCGTTGGGCAAAGCTCACATCACCGTCAACAAGAACTCGGTTCCCAACGATCCGCGTTCACCGTTCGTGACGTCTGGCTTACGCCTGGGCACTCCGGCCATCACCACGCGCGGTTATCTGGAGAGCGATAGCATCGATCTGGCGCATTGGATCGCCGATGTGCTCGACGCCCCGGCTGACGAGTCCGTCATTGCCGCCGTACGTGAGAAGGTCACGGCCCAGTGCCAGCGCTTGCCGGTATACGGCTAAGCCTGAGCTGCGAGTCCGGCATTGGCCGGACTCGCATCGTGTGGCTGCTATGCCTGCTGTCGCGGTGGCCGAGGGGGTAAACTGGGGCTATGCATTGTCCCTATTGCCAGCATACCGATACGAAAGTCATCGATTCGCGCGCCTCGGAAGACGGGGCGACGATTCGTCGTCGGCGTGAATGTGAGGCATGTGGGGAGCGTTTCAGTACCGTCGAGACGATCGAACTGAAACTCCCCGCGATCATCAAGGGCGATGGGCGCCGTGAGCCATTTGATGCGCGCAAGCTGCGAGTCAGCATGGAGCGTGCCCTGCATAAGCGTCCGGTCTCCGAAGAACAGCTGGAGGCCGCGATCCGTGCGGTAGTGCACTCGGTTCGGATGAGCGGCGAGCGCGAGTTGGCCTCGCGCCGGCTGGGTGATTTTGTCATGATCGAGATGCGCAAGCTCGACCATGTGGGCTATGTACGTTTCGCCTCGGTATATCGCAGCTTTGGTGATGTCGCCGATTTCCGCGAGGAAATCGAGAAACTGGAGCGTGACTTGCCGGAGGGCGGGCCTCAGCTGTCCTTACTCGGTGGGGACGTGGTGCCCTTCGGCAGCAAGACCCGGAAGCGCTGAGCGTGGTGGATGCCGCTGTGGATGCGCGCCACATGGCTCATGCGCTGCGCCTGGCCGAACGGGGTGCATTGACTACCCGGCCTAACCCGATGGTCGGCTGCGTACTGGTACGTGATGATGAAGTCGTGGGCGAAGGCTGGCATCAGCGTGCCGGCGGCCCGCACGCGGAGGTCCATGCCCTGCGTGCGGCGGGCGAACGTGCGCGCGGCGCCACGGCCTATGTGAGCTTGGAGCCATGTGCCCATCATGGGCGCACGCCGCCGTGCGCTGATGCGCTAGTGGCCGCCGGGGTCAGGCGGGTTGTGGCGGCCATGCGTGATCCGTTCCCGCAGGTCGATGGCGGCGGATTCGAGCGGCTACGCGCGGCGGGCATCGAGGTGGTGTCCGGGCTGATGGAGGCGCAGGCGCGGGAGCTAAACAAGGGTTTCCTGGCGCGGGTTGTACGTGGCCGGCCGTGGCTGCGCTTGAAGTTTGGTGCCAGTCTGGATGGGCGTACCGCGCTCGCCAGCGGCGAGTCGAAGTGGATCACCGGGGAGGCGGCGCGTGGTGACGTCCAGCGCTGGCGTGCACGTGCGTCTGCGATCCTGACCGGTGCCGGCACCGTGTTGGCCGATGACCCGGCGCTGACCGCGCGGCTACCGGCGGCGCACCTCTGTGTGCCGCCGCTGCGGGTGGTGCTCGACACCCATCTACGTGCGCTCGGTTGCACCCGGCTGCGCGATGGCTCAGCGCCCACCCTGTTTTTACACGCAACGGGACTGACGCCGCCAACGATTAGCGGAGTTGAATTCGCGGCGGTGCCGTTGCAGGCCGGTCGACTCGATCTACACGCCGCGTTGGCACTATTGGCCGAGCGCGGCGTCAACGAGGTGCAGGTGGAAGCCGGCGCACAGCTAGGCGGCGCGCTGCTGAGGGCGGGGTTGGTCGACGAGCTGTTGCTGTATCTGGCACCGCTGCTGCTCGGCGGCGAGGCACGGCCGTTGCTGTCCGGGCTGGGAATCGAGACGTTGGCGCAAGGGGTGGCGTTGCAGCCGGTGGACGTGCGGCAGGTGGGGGAGGATCTGCGCCTACTGTTGCGTCCGTGCGCCGCATCGCCTGTTTAACGCCTGACGCGCCGCGCGGCGCATGTTGGCAGGGGGCTGTGCAATAGGTTGCGTGGGGCCGGATCCCACCCGCAGCAACACGCGGGTCACCGAAGATTTCAACTACATTCTTTAATTGTTTCCGACGAAGGCGGACGTCGATGAAGTTGAGCCAGTTGCGGGTCCTGGTCGCGTTGCATGAAAGCGGCAGTCTGCAGGAAACCTCGCGCCGGCTGCATGTCAGCCAGCCCGCGTTGAGCCGTGCGTTGAAGGAGCTGGAGGACGAACTCGGCGTGCCGCTGCTGGCACGTTCAAACAAGGGGGCCAGCTTGACCGCGTATGGTCTGAGCCTGCTCGGTCATGCACGTAGCGCGCTGGAAAGTGTGCGGCGTGCGCGGCAGGACGTCGACGACATGCGCGACCAGATGGGCCAGCAGGTGCGGGTCGGATTGACGACGATGGCATCGATGCTCCATCCGGTGCAGTCGGCGATCGCGGCATTTCATCTGAGCTATCCGCAGGTCCAGTTGACCGTGCTGGAGCAGCGTCCGCTGCAGATCCAAGATCTCCTGCAGCAAGGCGCACTGGATTTCGCGGTTACCTCATCGATCCCGACGCAGACCGCGTTGATGCAGTGGATACCGGTGTGTAGGAAGGGAATGGGTCTGTTCATGCGCCGCGGTCACCCGTTGGCCCATGTGCGGCACCTGCGTCAGTTGAGTGCAGCGACCTGGATCAGCCAGGATGCACCGGACAATCCCAACGGCGTCCTCTACCGACTATTCGAGCAGAACCGGTTGCCGGTTCCGCTCAATGCCATCGAATGCGGGGCGGCGCAGCTGATTGGTAAGCTGATCCTGGAAGCCGACGCGTTGTTTGTAGGGTTGGACGAGGCGCCGCCGTATCTCTTGCAGTGGATGCAGCGAGTACGGATCGAGGACACGATTCCAGACAGCTACATCGGTCTGCTGTGCCCGGACCGGCGCCGACTGACGCGGATGGCCGCTAGGCTGTTCGAGGCAGTGCGCGAAGCGCTGCTGGCGTGCTATCCGCGTTTCGAGTAGACGTCGGGTTCTGCGTGGGCGCGCCGGAGAGAGGGCGCACCACGCAGGGGTTTGTCTGCGAGCCCTGCGGTTAGAGAGCTCCGCGCGTTCGGACGGCGCCTGTTGCTGTTGCCTGTCGGCTCAGTCGGAGCTGGTGCCGAGCCGGCGGTAGTCCAGTGCGGGGGTATCGCGGTCCAACAGGGAGTGATAATGAAAATTGGCGCCACGGCGCTGGTCGAACTCGGCCTTGGCCTGAGCGATCAGCTGGGGATGTGCGAAGAGCTCAGTTGCAGTCAGCGCGATTACCTTGGCGGCCACGGCTGCGCCTTGGTAGCCAATGTGGCTGCCGGAGGCGGCCACCGCCTGCCAGCTATGCGCGGCGGTGCCGGGCACCCAGGTTGCAGTGCCCAATCCGACGGTCGGTACTACCCAGCTGACATCGCCGACGTCGGTGGAGTGGTGCGTGACCTGTCCAACGGCATAGGGCTCGATCTCGGCGGCTTGCGCTAGCGGTGGCGGGTTGTCCAGGCTCTGGCGTAGCTGTTCGGCAAAGGCGGTGTCCTGCGCGGAATAGCGCACCCCGCCGACGCGGCGCAGCTGGGCATCCATTGCCCGGCCCAGCACGTCGTTCGGCAGCAGGTTGTACGTGCCGCCGATTGGCTGATAGGTCACTTGCGTTTCGGTACCCATCGCGGCGCCCTCCGCAGCCTTTCTGACACGCGCCATGACGGTTTTCGCCACCTCCGGATCCTGGTGGCGGACGTAGTAATAGACCTCTGCTTCAGGCGGGACCACGTTGGGCGCCTTGCCACCGGCGGTGATTACGTAGTGGATCCGCACGTCCTGCGGCACATGTTCGCGCATCAGGTTGACCATGGCGTTGAGCGCCTCCACGCCATCCAGCGCCGAACGCCCGCGCTCGGGGGAGGCGGCGGCATGCGCGGCCACGCCATGGAAGCGAAACTTGCCGCTGACGTTGGCCAGCGCGGTGTTCTGGGCGGCGCTGTTGCTGGCGTGGGGATGCCAGTGCAGCACCACGTCGACGTCCTCAAATAGTCCGGCTTTGACCAGGAACACCTTACCCGAGCCGCCTTCCTCGGCGGGGGCGCCGTACACGCGAACCTCGCCGGGCTGGCCGCTGGCGTCCAGCCACTGCTTGACCGCGAGCGCCGCAGCGACCGAGCCGGCGCCAAACAGATTGTGTCCACAGGCGTGGCCGGCGTCCTTGCCCGTGATCGGTTGGCGCTGCGGTAGCGCGGCCTGTGATACGCCAGGTAGGGCATCCATCTCGGCGAGCACCGCGATTACCGGGCCTCCGGCGGCGCGGCCGGCACGGGCGATGAACGCGGTTGGCATGCCGGCCACACCGGCCTGTACCTTGAAGCCGGCGGCCTTTAACTCACGCTGTAGCAGGGCGGAGGAGGCGGTTTCCTGATAACCCAGCTCGGCGGCGTCCCAGATCTGACGGGCGAGCTGATTCAACCGTGGGGTGTAAGCATCAACGCTGGCGATGGGGTCGGCGCCGGCCGCTGAGGCGGTCGCCCCGGTTGGCGTCAGCACGCAGACGCAGGCCAACAGCACGGCGCATATGCGGCGGTCAAAAGCCGTCATGATGGTTCCTCCCGAGGGTGCGGGAAATTGGGAAGTAAAGAGCGGGGGGCTCATCGTGTGACCGGTAACACGTTCATCACTGCCAGCGTCATCGCCCGCACGCCGGTGCGGATGGTCGGTTCAGGCACCGGCGCAAACAGCGGCGAATGGTTGACGGGCATGGGGGTGCCGGCGCGCAGGGCTTCGTTAACGATGGTGGGTTCGTAGCCATTCACGAAGAAGAACAGTGACGGCACGCCTGCCTCGATGAACACCGAATAGTCCTCGCTGCCCGAGAAGGGTTGCGGCGACTGCACCAGCTGATCGCCGAACACCGGCTGCCAGGCCTCAACGGTACGGGCGGTGAGCGCCGCATCGTTGACCACTGGACCTGCGCTTTCAACGTCCATACGGATATCCGGCGCTGGCGCGGCGGCCATCTGCGCTTCGGCCAGGGCGATACGACGAATGCCGGACAGCAGCTTCTCCCGGACCTCCGGCTCGAAGCTGCGTACGGTGCCGCGTAGCCGTGCCTGATCGGGAATGATGTTGGCGGCGCTGCCGGCGTGGAACGCACCGAGGGTAACGACCCCGAACTTGGCCGGATCAGTCTCGCGACTGACCAGGCTCTGCACGTCGTCGACAAAGCGCGAGGCAATCAGGATCGGATCAATAGCCGTCGCGGGCATTGAGCCATGGCCGCCCTTGCCGTGGAACACCAGCTCAACCGAGTCGGAACTGGACGTAAAAGTCCCAGCACGATAGATCAGCCGCCCGCTGGGCATCGATCCAACATGCAATCCAAAACCGTAGTCGGGTTTGCCGAAGCGTTGGAACAGACCGTCGGCGATCATTGCCTTGGCGCCGCTGATGGTCTCCTCGGAAGGTTGAGCGATAAACATCAAGGAGCCGCGCCACTGTGTCTTCAGCGCGATCAGCGCGCTGGCGGTACCGACCCAACTGGCCATGTGGATGTCGTGGCCGCAGGCATGCATCACCGGCACGCGCTCGCCATTCCAGCGGGCTGTGGCTTGGCTGGCGTAAGGTAAGCCTGTCTTCTCGGCCATTGGCAGAGCGTCTAGGTCGGTGCGGACCAGCACCATGGGGCCGGGGCCGTTGCGATATAGCGCCACCAGGCCGGTCCTGCCGACGCCTTCGGTTACCTCGAAACCGAGCGCGCGCATTTCCGTGGCGAGTCGCGCCGCCGACCGAGTCTCCTGAAACCCCAGCTCAGGATGCTGGTGCAGGTCCTTGTATAGGGCATCTAGGTGCGCATAGCGCTGATCGAGCAGCTGGGTGATCTGCGCGTCGACGGTGGGTGTGTCGGTCGCGTTGGCATTGCCGCTGATTGCGGCCAGCGTCAACCACAGGACGACGGTGATGGCGAATTGGGTGTGGGCGAGCTTTCGGTTCATTGGATATCCGGCAAGGGAGGGGGCAGGTGTTGCCTGACAGTTACAGGGGGCGTTCCGGCTCGCGAAACGAGAGGTCAGAAGCGGTACGTGATGTCCATGCCGACGCTGCGCGGGCGGACACTGATGACGTTGCCGTAGGGGTGGTAGTTCGCCCAATAAGGCGCCGAGGCGATGGCCAGCGTGTCGGTTAAGTTGTTGACATATAGGTAGCTGGCCCACTTGCCGCGGTAGCTTTCTACGCCGAAACGGGCGTTGAGCAAGGTGTAATTGCCCTGTGTGGTGCGATTGGCATCGTTGGGCCGGAACGTGGTGTAAGCACTGCCGACGTAATTGGCATCCAGGCGCAGCATGCCGTCGAGGTCGTCGGTCAGCGACCAGCGGTAGGCGCCGGACAGCCCGACGGTCCAGCGCGGAATATTGGGGATGCGGTCGCCGCGTTTGCCTAGTGTGCTGGAGGTCTGTACATCGTTGTTACTCTGGTCTTTGACCAAGCGTGCGTCGATGTAATTGAGGTTGGCGGCGAGTTCCAGCCCGGCCAACGGGCGGTATACGGTTTCCCATTCGGTGCCGCGCAAACGTGCTTTGCCGGCGTTGGTCAGAAAGCTGTAGCTCCCGCCCGTGGTGGCCGGATTGGTGCTGGCGCTGACCTGCATGTTGTCCCAGTTGATCTGGTAAAACGCGGTATTGATCGACAAGCTACGGTCGAGCCATTCGGATTTCGCACCGATCTCGTAGTTCCACAGCGTGTCGCTGCGGTAGGTGCGCAGGTTGTCGTCGATGTCGGGGATGTTTTGGTTGGCGCCGCCCGGGCGCATGCCATCGGCCAACGTCGCGTAGACCATCAGCGTGGGCGTAAAACGGTACGACGCATTGGCCTTTTTGAGCCAGCCGTTCTGCTTGGCCTGCACCACCGAGCGCGCGGTGGGTGAGGTGTCGCGGCTGGTCAACTGGTTCTGGATGTCGGTCTGGCCGGCAATGGTTTTATCGTAACGGTAGTAACGTAGTCCGCCCGTCAGGTCTAACCGGGCGCTGGCGTGCCACGTGGTCTCACCGAAAGCGGCGGTTTGTTGCAAGGTGTCGTTGATGCTGCGTTGGAAACTGATGATGTGCGGGTCGATGATCTGACCGGTGGTCTTATCGGCCTGGATATATTGGCTCTGGAGAGCGTTTTTGCGGTTCTCGCTGAAAATGCCGGCGGTCCAGTCGATGCGGTCGCCGCGGTTGGACGCCAGTCGGATCTCGTTGGACCCATTGCGGGTGGTACCGGGGTAGTAGTTCTGCAGTGGCGCGAATGCGGCAGCATCACGGTAATACTGCGTGTAGAGGTTCTCGTACAGGTAGGTGGCATCCATGCCGTATATCGAGGTGCTATCGAAGTACGAGCTCGACGTGGTCAGGGTGGCCCAATCCAAATCCCAGTTCAGGGTCACGTTACTGATCCGGGTATGGTCCTCGTAGCCGATGTTGATGCCGGCCATCGAGCCATAGTCCACGCCAGCACCGGGCGACCAATTGGATAGGATCGCCTGGGTCTTCTGGTTGAGTACGCTGGCATCAAGGGTCAGCGCGTCGGTGGCCTGCCAGCGCAGTGCGAGCCGCGCGCTGTCACTGTTTTTGTAATCGACGTTACGCTGACCATAGCGCAGGTTGTCGACGTAACCGCCGGTCTCACTTTTGCCGGCGACCAGTCGAAGTGCCAGCACGTTCTCGACCAGCGGTGTGTTGAGCATCAGGTGGGTGCTCCACGACGGATCACCGGTGCGGGTAGTGAACCCGGCCGCCTGGAGCGTGCCCTCCGTGATATCCAGCATGGGTTTCTGAAAGATGATGCGTAGCGAGCCACCCATCGAGCCGGAGCCGTACAGGGTGCCTTGCGGGCCGCGCAAGGCTTCAATCCGCTCCACGTCAAAGAAGTCCAATTCCGGTGCGCGTCCGCCAGCGTCGTTGGTGGTACCGACGGAGCCGCTTACCGGGGTCTCGTCGTAGTACAAGCTGGTCGTTGCCTCACCGCTGGAATAGATGCCGCGCATTGACAGTCGGGTGGCGCCGGGGCCGTTGTCCTGCACGCTCAGCCCAGGCACCATCGCGGCGGCCTCGCGGACGCTGACGATACCGCTGTCGGTCATGGTCTCGGCGGTGATCGCGGAGATTGCCAGCGGCGTGTCCTGCACGCGGGTGGCGCGCTTGGTTGCGGTAATGGTGACCGAGTCGAGAGTTTTGGCATCGGTGACGGTGGCATTTTGCGGATGTTCCGCGCTGGCCAAACTGGCAACGCCGCTCAGCAACAGGCCGGTGCCGATCTGTAGCGATAGCGGGGTGCGACAGCGATGGTCGGTATCTAGGCGGAAAGCGACGGACATCGGCGTGCTCGACTCAGACGAAGGGGGGCGTGACACGCGAGTCGGACAGGAGGCGTGGCCGTCTGGGATACGTGAAAATGTCGGCTGGATGTCACGCATGCAGCATGTGACGGCACATTCAGCGTTCGCTAATGTTTTTTGCTGATTGTCATTAGCCCTGTGTTGGGGCAAGTGCCTGTTTTAAGAGGATCTTGGGTTCAAGTATGGGGCGCTTGCCGTAGATTGGTGCGTTGCAGCACGCACCCGATATGCCCAAATTGCATGGGTATGTGAAAAATCACCGGTGATGGAGGGCGTGCAAGCTCCGTGCGAGAGTCGCGGGCGGCATGCCGGCGATAGGAGCGCGCCGCTGCATCGCCGCGGGTGGTGCGTTGCACGGAACGCTATGTGGTGCGGAGCGAGCGACTGTGGCTGCTAGAATGCCTGGGCCGGTTCGCCGGCATTCCACGAACGTCTTCAGGGCGGAGTGCGATTCCCCACCGGCGGTAGGCGCGGTCCACGGACTTGCGCGAGCCCGCGAGCGCTTCCCGCAAGGGAGGGTCAGCAGATCCGGTCAAATGCCGGAGCCGACGGTCGGTATGGCCTGGCCATGCCGGAAAGTCCGGATGAAAGAAGACGGCTCTCGCACCGCCGGGCGGCAGTGCGCGTGCCTGTTGCCTGGTGGCGTTTTTCGCTGATTACCTATGCGAGAGACGTATATGAGCTCCTTTCCGCAACAGCCTGCATTACGCCGTGCAGCGATTTATCCGATGAACTTGAGTTCAAATGTGCCTCCCGTTCGCGCGTGTCAGGGGGGCCGTTGATGTTCACCGGGATTATTGAGGGCGTCGGTCGGTTGGCCGCACGGCAACCACACGGCGGCGACGTCCGCTTCACCTTCGAGGTCGGCAGCCTGCCGTTTGATGGTGTGCAGCTTGGCGAGAGCATCGCCGTCAACGGCGTGTGCCTGACCGTGATTGCGTTTGACCGGGGTACTTTCCAGGCCGATGCTTCAACCGAGACACTGGCGTTGACCACGCTCGGCGACCTCGACGAGGGGGCGCTGCTGAATCTGGAGCGCGCGATGCGGCCGACCGACCGCCTTGGCGGTCACCTGGTCAGCGGCCACGTCGATGGTCTGGGCACAGTGCTGTCGGTGCTTCCTGATGCGCGTGCGCAGCGCTGGCGCATCCAAGCACCGGCGACACTGCTGCGCTACGTCGCCAAGAAAGGCTCGATCTGCG